>Ga0302315_10006167_pt1 | contig 10057 bp, 9 predicted proteins | sample III_Palsa_N3_1_FD_200532 | JGI IMG/M metagenome (GOLD analysis project Ga0302315, IMG submission 200532) | Peat permafrost microbial communities from Stordalen Mire near Abisko, Sweden - III_Palsa_N3_1 | ecosystem: Environmental > Terrestrial > Soil > Palsa > Peat permafrost | place: Sweden... | reverse complement strand
AAAAACTATGGTACTGACTCGGTTGCTCATATACTGAAAACAGGTTAAGCCGCCTGGATTTAATTAAAGTAGATAGCGCTGCATGCTCGTAGGTATGTATAACATCATCGGAATGCTTAATTTTGGCAGCTGCCCAACGATCAAACCCCAGCTCACTCCATTCCCAGATCGCATCGGTAATTTGGGGACTGAATATTCTGGCCGAGATACTACGGAGCAACTCAGGCAATGGCCTCATTATGATTTTGTCAGATGGGATTCCTTCTAATGACCTTCTGCTCAAAATGCTGCGTAAGGGCTTGAACACCTTTAAAAATAATGGAAGTTTACTTCCCGGATAATGTACAAATGAGGTGTAAAACTTTAAAAGATAGCCTGCTTCATTATACGCTAAAAGACTTTGCCTTATGTGCGGAGCAATGGAAGGATTGGTTACGACGACTTTCATTTCGATCCAATCATTTTTTGGTACAAACTAATGTATTGTTTAACAACGACTTCTTTAGAAAAGCGATCGTGCGTAATTGACCTGATTTTTGTTCTGTCTAATGATTCGATTTGACCAACCTTTTTAATTAGATCTTCTATATTATCCGCGTAATAACCGGTGATTCCCTGCTCGATAACCTCCGGCACAGCTCCCTTGTTCAGCCCGAGCACCGGTGTGCCGCAAGCCATTGCTTCAATCATAACGATTCCAAACGGTTCGTCCCATTCTATAGGCATCAACAATGCCAAAGCTTTACCTAAAAGCTCATTTTTCTGATGATCATTTACCGCACCTATATAAGTAATCTGATCGTCGAGAAACGGTTTGATACGATTTTTGAAATAATCGGCTTGTTCGATTGGAATGTTACCTGCGATAATTAGTTTCCTTCGAGCTTTTATCGCAATCTCAATAGCGTTATGCGTTCCTTTTATCGGTTCAATGCGGCCCAAAAATACAAGAGGTGCATCTTCACTCGCCTTGGTTAACAAACTGTATTTTGACATATCCACACAATTATGAATGGTATTTGCGATGGCAAAGGGCTGAATTTTAGCGGTAATATAATCGCTGCATCCTGTGAATGACATGGTGTTTTTTAAAGATAAGCTCACCGCCCGTTTAATTGGGGATACCGTGGGCTCTCTCTGGTAACTCATTAATATCGGTATGTTTAACGGCATTTGTGGCAGCAGGTAAGCCATTCTTCCAAAGCTGTGTATGATATCGAATTTTTGCAGTAATAGCGCTTTGTTAATGATTATTGTATTGATGACAACAGACTTTAAACGGTTATCAGCGGCAGCATAAGGAATTAATTGACAAGGTACAACCGAGTCTTTATGCGCAAATAAAACAACCTCGTGGCCAAGGTTTACAAGACCCTCTATCAGCATAGCTATAATACGTTCAATGCCACCATATAAAACTGGAGGAACGGGTAATTCAGGATCGGCTGTTATAGCTATTTTCAAACTAACAAACTTTTTTTGATATACAGATTGTTGGAATACCACAAGCGCTTCTTATTGTGTAAGTTTCTTCTGGTTTCATATATGCCGCAAAGTTGAAATCCATTGACCTCCATATAGGCTTCCACATCTGAAAAATGGACTTTGGTCGGTTCTCTTTCGTAGCCTACCTCTAAATAAATGCATTTTACCGCTGATTGAATCATAGCGCTACAGCCGGCCATTACTTCAAATTCAAAGCCTTCAACATCAATTTTTAATATATCAATGTAATTTAAATCTTTGCTTTCAAGGAAACGGTCAAGGCGTACGATATCAATTTCTTCGGAGCTCGTTATGTGATCATATAACTCTTTGATTTTTAATGAATTGATAGTATTTTCATTGCTTAGTAAAATTTCGACCTTTTCTTTTTTTGAGCCCAACCCCATATTAACAGGATGTATGTTTTTTCTGCCTGCGGAATTCTTAACTAGTAAGCTGAAAGTATCCCTTACCGGTTCAAAAGCAAAAATTGTGGCATCCGGAAACCAATAATTCAAATCGCGTGACGTCTCACCGACATTAGCCCCTGCATCAATAACTACCGATGCCGCTCCCAAAATTCTTTTAGTATCAAACAGCCAGTCTCTGCCATAGGGGTAATTATTGCGAATGGTTTTAGAATTAAATCTGATAAGACATTGTTCAGCTTTATGTAGCGTTCTTCCTATAAGGAGTTTCCAGTTCATTTAATTTCTTTAACCCGGATATGGGTGTTTGTTAATAGGCAAGCCCAGTTAATTACAATAAAAGATTTGCATCTTTCATTTGATAATGGCTTGCATCCATCTTTAAAAAATAATTTTCTTTATTTTACTCAATGATACAGGTATCGAGTGTTCGTACAATGCCTTTTTCTGACCTTTTTTCCTTAGTTCGCCTCTTTTCCAATTGTCTGCTAACAATTCTGTCGCTTTATAAACTAACTCGTCGGAAGTACGGTAGGTGATAATTTCGTTTTGCGTGTCATATAAGTGATCTGTTCCTGCACAATATTCGGTTAAATAACAAGCTCCAAGCATAGGGGCTTCAATGTCACGTAGCCTTGAATAGGTTAATGGGTTTGAATGTGATCTTTTATAGGTTGGTACCCGATTAACGCCTAAAGCTATACTGCTATTTTGGGTAAGTACCACATAGGTATCAAAATCTGGTTTAGGATATATTAATTTAATATTAATGCTTGTGTGTTTTTTTTGTCTAAAATTCTGACGTGTTTTTAAATAGAATTCTTGAAGGCCGTGTTCCCTTGTAAAGTTATATTGATTTAATATTTTCGACAATAAATGTGTAGATACTTGAGAAGAAGCAACATCATCCGGTAACCAACCGCTTCCACATATTTGTATATCCAGCCCTTTATTAATAACCTCGTTAAATAACTGCTCTCTTAAAATATCTTTTGAACCTATAAAGGTGATCGATAGCTTTTCTTCAGGAATAAAAGGTTCTCTTAAATTAGGTGCAACCCACATAGGCATTGGTAAATTAACGGATTTTACTTTTTCCTTGCCGTACATGGGCATTGCTTCAAATTCCGGAACCCAGATCAAATCAAATACTTTAAATTCCTTAGGGACTTTTTTGAAATGCCTTACGTTATCACAATAAAAATTGACACAAGGTATCCCTAACTGTTTTATTGTATTTATTGAAGTAACATCAATTTGGTGGGGATATAAGTAGCAAAGAAAAAGATCGATGGTTTTCTTATTGGAGATGATAAATTTAATGGTTTTGTCCCATGAATATTCCATCCATAGATTAAGTTCTGAAGAGTTCTTATCATAAGTTAAACCTTTTGCCCAGTCAACATCCGGAACTTCTGAGAAACTCATCCGCGCTTCTTTAATGCCATTTTTAATATAATAACTCCAAAACCTATAAGCAGGTATTTGATGGGGTGAAGTTGTCTGATCTTGTAAAAATGATAATAATATATTCATATACAGTTAGGCGATCCTTTGCTTCAAAAGTTGAATTTTTTTTGCCAATTTCCAGCCGAATGCCTTTTCTATAACACTACTCCAACCTGATGAACGCCATTTAATAGTACTGCCGCCAAAATCTTTTATCTCTTTTTCAATTGCCCTACATAGAGCTGGAAAGTATGGATAAATAGAATATAGAAATAGCTGTAATGAGTTGGCACTTAATAAGCGTGTCGCAGGATTGTTTTGTGCTGCGATCAAATATTGTGATGATTTTAGCAAAGAATAATAAGCCGATTGTGCATGTATTTTACTGGTTTGTCCAGACAAACTCCCTCGATTACCAGACCTATAATATAATGTGGAATTAGTGCTAAAAATTACTTTATCAGCAGCTAATATGGTTCTGGTAAAATATTCAGTATCATCCAACAGGGATAAGTTTTCATCCCATAGGCCCGCTTTTTCGATGATTGTTTTAGGGATCAGGAAAATTCCTGGTGTAGTCATTGAATGCGCATATTTCCAGGAATTGCATATCCATTCCACAGGTGTTAAAGTTTGCCAGCAATCTTCAGGGTTTAACTGAAAGGTGCTCAGATCATTATTATAAAAACGCCCCCAGGTAGCGGAGATAATAAAATTGTCATTTTCAGTAAGTGCAATTTGCGCTTCAATCATCTCTGGATTGATGAGATCGTCGCTATCTAAAAACTTGATATACTTGCCTTTTGATGCACTATATGCCAGGTTACGTGCCGCAGCTGCGCCCGAATTATTTATGTTGATCAATCGGATGCGATCATCTTTAAATTGTGTTTCAATTATGAGCTTTGTATCGTCAGTTGATCCGTCATTTACAATAATTAATTCCCAGTTTTGATAAGTTTGATGCACTACAGATTGTATGGCCGCAGCAATATATTTTCCGGTATTATAGGTTGGCATGCAAATAGATACCAGTTGATTTCTTAGCATATTAGGCGCCATCCTATTTTATAATACCATTCTTTGGATTCGGCGACATAATGGTGGAGCACGGCCGTTGGCATTTGAACTTCATGTGGTTCCGGTTTTACGACATAAGCGTTCTGATCAGCGATAATAATTTCTTTTCCGGCAACCAACATCGCTGTAAGTGCCTGTTCCAGCAAATAACTTGTGCCTTCTTTTTCTTCCAGTGTTTTAACCCAAAATTCTAAAATGTCCCAATTGATATCTTCGCTTTTTAAAGCGGCAATACCAACATTCAAATGCGTGTTCAGCTTGCGGCCAGTTAGTTCCTCCATTAAACTGAAAGAGTAGTGGTAGGAGTTTACCGGATCAAAGAGGAAAAAAGGATGTTTCGGTTGTTTTAGCCAAACCAGTAGCTGTACCGGTTTATTGAAAAATAGCATATCCGAATCCAGGACGATTTGCCATCCCATAGCTCCTAAATGAATGTCAATTAATTTTTTAATGTGGGGGTATACCGCGCGTTTTTTATGCAGAAAAGGATACCGGTCAACTGGAAGTAATTCATTTATTTTTTGCTGCGTTTGCTGAGCGCTGACTACTTGTATGAAAGGATGTTTTAATTTTAAAAAAATCAAAGAACCAGGAGTTAAACTGCCGTCATCATAAAAAATAATAGAAAAATTTGACCGTTCATCCAAAGTTAAATGTTTGAACAGGCTATAAACGCAAAACAGGCTCTGATGCAGGTATTTTTCGCCAGTTAAATAATTGAGTTGATATTTTGAACGTTGATTCGGCGTGTACTTAAACATTAGATTGTTAAACGCGTAGGCTTTCATCTCCGACTCTCCCTTTTCCATGAGTTGGTAATTACTGGCTCCGCCAAATTGTTCAATATGGACCTTGCGACTTTTGGGCAAATAATAAAGTTTAAATAATAGTTTACCTATTAAAGACATATGGTTAATTGGGGTTGGTGTTCTTGGCGGAATATCCGGCGGTGATTTTCTTTCCCATACTAATCGCAGGTAATTCTATAAATAAATACATTACCCTGGAAAGAACCACAATAATTGCCAATAAAAGCAGGTCCCACCCCAGATTTACGAAAAGGTGAGTTTGGACAAAACTAATTTGTTTAACAGATCCGAGGATGAATACACCGATAGGTACATGAATCAGATAGATTGAGTAAGAATAATCGCCCCACTGACTCAAACTCGTTTTTTTAAGTGGACTATAGTGATTAATAACGATTAATAAAGCAATGACAATAGAGGTGACCGGTATATAAGCAAGTAACGGTATCGTAAATAAGCCCCAAATCGTAAGTAGAAGCAGGACGGCATTCTGCCAGATTTCCGTTTTTGGACAATGCAATACACGGTAGACAATTAAGCCCAGACAAAATTCCGGCCAGTGCTTAATAAAAAAGAAAAACCAGTATTCATGAACAGGCATAACCAGGGGTAATATCGATATAATAATTAACCAGAATGATCTTAAACGTAAAGAAAGCAATAAGCTGAACCAAATGATGAGATAAAAAAATATTTCAAAGACCAATGTCCAATAAACCCAGTTGATCACCTGTATCTTTGTTAATGGAACTACTAACAAGGCAATGGTTTCTATGATGCCTGCCGCGGTTTTGGGGAGGACCGTCACGTCGTTATGGCCAAGAAGGATAATAGAAAGAGTGACTGCGAGACCCACAATCAATATACTGAACCAATAAGGGGGGAATATCCGAAAAAAGCGGCGTACGATGAAGTCTTTCGCGTTTTTAGAGTGTTCAGCCGCCAGGTAAACACAATATCCGCTGATCACAAAAAAGACAGGTACTCCGAGATAACCGAGGCTAATAAAATTGCGGTACCAATTATTTATTACCGACACAGGTTGATTAAAATGCATAAGCGCCACCCAGCAGGCAGCTAAAAGCCGTAAAACGTCAATTAAGTGGTTTCTTTTACTCATGTAATTGTGATAAAGCTTCAAAGGTGCCACACGCTCCGCGCCACCTGATATAGTTTAGAGGAGATTTCCAGGCTTCGTAGACAATCCAGGCTTTAGCCTTCCGCAGGGGCACAGTCCACTTCGGGATTGCCTTCAGGGAATGAAGCTGATGGGAATATAAGAGTTTAGTCCAGGATTTTGAACTATTATAAGACATACGACTCAGGTAATCAACCTTTATCCTTTTTTTAGGGATGATGTGGTTTACCACCAATTCCGGAACATAGGCTATTTCAAACCCCTTCTTGATAAAGGTTAAATTCATATCATTATCCTCTCCGGAGTATAATGAATCTCCCGATCTTCCCAGCCTAAGTCTTTCCTTATTGCCTTTGATATCATTGATATATGTTCTCATGGCCGCTTTGGTAACTACCATGCCTGTGCCTATCGGTGCAAAGAAAGGATATTCGATAATGGTAAAATCCACGAGGTGATACTCGGATATGATCAAGCTCTCCCCATGATCTTGGCATCCTAACGATATTCCCGCTTTATGAAACCATTGCGGAGGCGTTTTTTCATAAACTGGAAGTGATTTACCTCCAAAGCTGCCTATCTGAGGATGCTTAAGATGAAAATCAAGTGCAATCTTCAGGTAATCCTTTTGTAACTGATTATCGTCATCAACAAAAATGATCAATTCATCTTCGGCCAGCTTATAGCCGGTAATCCGCGCATTTAGCAGCCCGACTTTGTTTTCCCGTACAATTAAATGATCTGGATGCCATGACAAGTCGATATGGTCTTTCAACGTGAATGTGCTTTTATTATCAACAATAATAAGTCTCCAATCGCACATGGCAATGGTCTGTTCCTGAAGTGATTTAAAAACCATACTGAGAATTTTCAGATCAGGATTATAGGTACAGATAACGACAGCTAATTTCACCTTTTTTTATTTAAAGTTTGCCGGTATAAAAGTTCGGTTTCCAAACCTATAGTACTTGCATCATATTTTTTCAAAATTCGTTCCCTGGCAGCGTTAGCCAACTTTAAACGAAGGTCATGGTTTGCCGATAGTTCTAAAACGGCTGCCGCTATTTCCTCAGGCGAATTCGGTGAGATCAGATAACCATTTTCAAGATGCGAGATCATTTCTGCCATGCCGCCATTCTTTGATGCAATTACCGCTTTTTCCGCCAGCATTGCTTCCATGCAGACATAACCTAAGTTTTCCCATAAACTAGGGAAAATGCAAATATCGGCTTCAATAAGCCTATAATTCAACTCATCTGGGCTTAGCAAGCCGAAGAACTCCAGGCTACCAAAATAGGGGGCGAGGTATTTCTGTAAATATGCTTTTGTCGTCATTCCCGCCTTGATGGAAGGGTAGTCGCTCCCTGCGAAACCAAACGTAATGCATGGATTTTGTTTTAAAATCATAGGAATTGATTTTGCAAGGTCGTAAATTCCCTTTCTGCGCTCGAGCCTTCCAATAAACAAAACGCGAATTCTATCTTCCAAATTTGTATGTATGACCGGCATTAACTCTGTTAGCGAAAAAGGATGCGCCAGGATAGCGATTTCTTTTTTACCCCACTCGGTCTTGACGATTTCAGCCAGGCTGGAAGAAGGGGAAGATACTGTATCAGCTAATTGATACAGCTCTCTTTCCGGATCATCAATATCGTCAGTTACCCTCCAATAGGGTTTAGGAGATTCCCCCTTTAGCATCCCGCTAATCATATAGCGCAGCTTGGAAAGCAATGTTGGCTCAACGTTGTTGAGTCTGTTTACCAGAAATTTTGGAGTATGGAGCTTAATGACAAGCGGAATCTCAGGAAATTTTTTTTTTATTAATAAGGTGTCAGCCCCATATTCGGCACCCTCAATCAAGTCAAACGGGTTCGTTTGCTGAACCAATGCGAAAGCTTTTGCTACCTGTTCCCCGAAATCCTTCTGTGAGGCCGCTGGAATAAGATGCAGTTTGTAGTTATTCGTGAGCAAGCATTCATAACTATCTGCTCCGGTAGCACTGAATAGCTCGACGTCATTGTTTAGCTGGGACATTAGCGAAGCAATCTGGTCAATATAAGTACCGATGCCGCCGCCGGCAATACTTAAAGGGTGTTCGTAAGATACGTATGCTATTCTCATTTTTATGTGATTGTTTTAATCAGATAACGTGCAACTGCTTCGGGAGCTAGGTATTGGTCGTAAATCAATTGATTGTGAGTTTTAATTTGCTCCCAGTATTCGGGAGTTATCTTATCGAGAAGTGGCCGAATATCATTCCATTCGCCATCTTCATTATAAAACACCTTAAATTTATTAAAGTCAAAATAAGGCTCAAAAATTGGCTTATCCATGACCACGGGTATCCCAATACACAACGAGAAAGTCATGATATTTCGCCATCCCCAGTGAAAACCTGTGGCGAAAGTGCCAAGCTTACTTTCGCTCAGCATCTTCTCATAATTTGTAATAACCTCGCCACTATGCATGGGAAAATCTCTGTTGTCGATTTTTGCATTCATGCTGCCGTCATGAATATATGGCGGATGCCAATTTAAAATGGCATTAATACTGTAAGTCACAGATAGTTTTGCCAGTTTGCGGTGAAGTTTTATACGATGCTTTGGCCAGCCCCATAAGGTATCACTCAATATTACGTCATATTTAAGTCCGTTGTTCCGAAGTGAACGGATGGTATTGTATCTTTTTTCGAAATCGTTTAGGGCGGGGCGCCAGTAATTACGGTTTTTGAAAAACTTGGTCATCTTATTGGCCGCATTTATCATTCCCTGATTAAAGCGGTTTTTCTTTTCGCTGGAAGTTAAATTCGGCGCGATCGGGATAAAAGGTTTCACTTTGTAAAAGTGTTCGCTTAACCTTTTAATAATAGATGATGATTCTGATTGGTACCAATTTATATCATCCTCTTTTTGCCAATTGTATACTTTAGGGAACGTCTTGTTTTTATAAAAATCACTACTATAAGCAGCAGTAAAGTAATAGTCAGCCTCTTTTAAATATGGTGAACAATGGATAAATGAGTCTTCATTATCTACGATGATCTTGGTACTACGTGATTTATTTTCCAATGACAAAAATGACAAATGGTTGTGCTTATCCGATGAGATTTTTTTGCTAAATCCGGCCAAAAAAGCCTGTGATATATCTTGTTCAATGTAAATAATTTCTTTTGCGAGATGTAAACGCATCAATCCAAACCGCAACAGATCATTACGGTTTTCCATTGGGTGTCTGTACCAATAAATCTTAATCATTAATTGGTTAGTTCTGGAAAGCTGAGAAGGTGTTACCCGGCATGCCAGTATTGATAAAGTTCCTGGAAATCTTCAGAGCCTCGTCGATGACATGGTGCATATCCATATACCTATAGGTAGCCAGTCTGCCTAGAAAGCAGACATTACCTTCCAGATTAGCCATTGTTTTATAACGTTTTAAAATATCATTATCAGCTTCAAGGCATTTTGGATAGAAGGGAACGTCGCCAACTTTGGTTTCCTTACTAAATTCCTTGAGGTATAGACTTTTCTCATGCTGTTCCCAAGGGGCAAAATGTTTGTGTTCGTGCACCCGTGTAAATGGTACTTCGTTGCTGCAATAGTTAATTACAGGATTGCCCTGGTAATCGGGGCCGTCAAATATATTTCTTTCGAAGTAAATGGTCCTGTACC
>Ga0302315_10006161_pt1 | contig 10061 bp, 4 predicted proteins | sample III_Palsa_N3_1_FD_200532 | JGI IMG/M metagenome (GOLD analysis project Ga0302315, IMG submission 200532) | Peat permafrost microbial communities from Stordalen Mire near Abisko, Sweden - III_Palsa_N3_1 | ecosystem: Environmental > Terrestrial > Soil > Palsa > Peat permafrost | place: Sweden... | reverse complement strand
AGAGTTCGGTCAATTACCAACATCCTCTCTTTCCCGCCGGGCTATTCTCAAACTCGGTGCTCTGCTCTCTGCCTTCCCCGTGTTGGGATCACCTGCCCTCTCGGAAGAGGTAACACTCTCTAACGCGCTAGCCCGTTTTGTACCGCCGAAAGACAAGCACCTTTCGCCGGAATGGCTCGCCAGTCTGCGTGAGCGGGGCAAAGCAACGGTTTGGGAGACAGCCGAAGAGCGCAGGTTTCTTGGAATTCCAGCCGGTGGCATTGGATCGGGTACCGTTTATTACGGCGCAGATGGCAGGCTCTGGTGCTGGGATATCTTCAATGTTCATCACGAAGGAGTTGTGCCTCATATTGCCAACGGCCCGGAGGCCGATTTCGGCAAGGTCAGGGAGCGGGATGGCGCAAACTATCTGGAGCCGTCGCCGGGAAAATCTCCGTGGAATTTGGAGAACGGCTTCTCTCTGCATTTTTCCGATGGCAGCGTAAGAAGGCTTGATGCTTCCGGCTTTCGTAACATTTCTTGCACTGGTCAGTATCCAGCTCCGGAGTATCGCTACACGGATAAGGATTCGCCGATCTCGGCAACGCTCACCGGCGTGGCTCCATTCATACCGCTCGATTACGACACCTCGTCGCTGCCGGTAACTTTCCAGGTTTGGACATTGACAAACAACGGTTCTGTGCCTGTCAGCATTTCGCTGGAAGGAAGAATCGAAAACGGGAGCCTCAAGCTACTGACCAATGCGCCTGAGTTGAATCGAAGATGCCGATTTGCGATGCATGATGGCAATACGATCGTTGTCGGCGATGTAGTCACAACTGATGCGAAACAACCATCCGAAGTCATTCGCTCCCGAGGCGACTTCGGCTCGATTGCGATTGCTCTGATTGGCGAGGAAAGCTCCGCTCCTGTCCGCTTGAGCAAGATGGATGAGAAGCAACTATTGACGGTAGCCACTCAACCGGTATCGATCCCTGCTGGAGCCTCCCGAACCTTTACCTTTGTGCTTGGCTGGCATTTTCCGCAGGTGGACGAGCGGATTACCCATGGCACAGGATCCATGCCCGGTGCGCGTCGATGGGTATCAAAGCAATTCCGCGATGCAGAAGAGCTTGTTGCCTATGTCGCACTTCATGCAAACGCGACAATCTCCACTGTCTATCGTTTTCGCGATACATGGTACGGAATGGAGAACGGCGCTGATCGAGGAACGCTTCCACACTGGCTGCTAGAGCGTGCCCTCTGGACCTCAACGACTCTTACAACCAATGCGTCGTATCGGCTGGACAATGGAAAATTCTGGGCCTGGGAAGGCGTCGGCACTTGCCAGGGAACCTGTATGCACGTCTATCACTACGGGCAAGCGATGGGAAGACTGTTCCCGGAGATCGAACGTCAGCTACGCGAACGTACGGATTTTGACCCGATAGCTTTTCGTGCGGATGGCTCCGTGGATTTTCGTGGCGGCATGCAGGGTAACTGGGCCATTGATGCACAGGCTGGCTTGATTCTGCGCTGCTGGCGCCAACACTGCACCGATGCTTCAGAGTTCTTCCTTGCGGATAATTGGATCTCCATCCGTAAAGCCATGCAGTTCCTTATTAATCTTGACGCCGCTGGCAAAACTGACGGGCCCGACGGCGTCCTCACGGGCAGCATGCACAACACGCTGGATGCAAATTGGTCCGGCGAGGTTCCATGGTTCATCAGCTTGTACAACGCTTCTCTGATTGCCGCTGCATCCATGGCCGATGAAATTGGAGACAAGGGCTTTGCGTCTCAATGCCGCGGCATTAGTGCAAAAGGCAAGCAAGCCTATGCCAAGCTCTTCCAGCCTCAACTGGGATATTACGTTGCCAACGCCACTCCTCAGCAAATGCTCCCTATTCATGTCGGACACGGATGTCATATCGATCAGGCACTGGGAGATTGGTGGCTAATGCAAGCAGGGCTGCAGCTCTTTGCCGACAAAGAGCAATTGCGCAGCGCCATGTTTGCGCTGTACGAAAACAATTTTGTTCCCGACATGGAGCAGTTCCGCAGTCAATGGGCTGCCAAGCAGCGCGGCCGCCCCTACGCGGTTGGTCATGAATCGGGCCTCGTGATGTGTACCTGGCCGCAGGGTGGCCTTCCAGATGTGTCGCGCAATTATTGGTCGTTTGGTTACTTCCAGGAATGCATGAGCGGCTTCGAATATACTGCCGCAGGATTGATGGTTGGGCTTGCCAACGATGAGAATGATCCCTTGCTGTTGCACGGGCTTTCCATTGCGCGAGCAGTACACGACCGGTACAACGCGGCCAAGCGTAATCCCTATAACGAAATTGAATGCTCCGATCACTATGGCCGAGCAATGGCCAGCTACGGAGTACTGATTGCAGCCTGCGGCTTTCACTGCCATCGGCCCAGCGGCCTTCTGCGCTTCGCGCCCAAAATGAATCGCGATGACTTTGTTGCCCCATTTATTACCGGTGATGCTTGGGGCCGTTTCTCTCAGAAGTATGTCCCGGGCAAGCTAACTGCCGCGATCACCGTTCACTATGGTGTTCTCAAACTTGGAATCCTCCAGTTACTGGATCTGGGCCAGAGCCGTGAAGCATCGCTTACCGTCGACGGGAGGGAGATTGCTCATTCGATAACAGCAAGCGATGGAATGCTGGTCGTAACAATGGACGTCCCCCAAGAGATACCCATGGGCAGTCAGGTTCTATTCGTATCTTCTTCGACTAACAGAACAAGCCTTTTTGGAGTTCCAAGCTCTTCTTGATGCTATGAGAGAAATCTTGCAGTTGAGAAATAATTCGCTGTGCGTTGCCGTTGCGCCCACGGAAGGTGGACGTATCGTTTCTCTTTTTAGTCAGCAATCCGATGTAGAGTTCTTACTTCAATCACATCGCCCATTCGACCCTGTAGCACCCAGTCCAAATGCGAACTTTGGGCTGGGTGCTTGTGCCGGTATCGAGGAATGCCTTCCAACGGTAAGCGCCTGCGAAGTCAACGGACAGACTGTTCCTGATCACGGCGACTTCTGGCAATTGCAGTGGAAAGTTCTTTCCTCTGATCAGGAAAATGCAATTCTCCTGACCGCAGTCGGATTCAGTTACCCGCTGCGCTTCACAAAGAGAATTCGTCTTAGTGGTGCTTGCTTGCGGCTGGAGTATGCCATTGAAAATTGCGGAAACAGTTCTACATCCTTTCTCTATGCAACTCACCCGCTATTGGCGATTGATGCGGGTGACCGAATCTTTCTTCCCGTCGAAGTCTCTGAACTGGTCGTACACGATTCGAAACATGATCGGCTTGGGTCTTCCGGTGACCGCGTATCTTGGCCGGTTTGTACGCCGACCACCGGGGGAATGCCGATTGATGTGGGCCTGCTTTCGAACGTGGAAGCGGGAACCGCCGATATGCTTTACACTGACCGGCTCAAAACGGGCTGGTGCGGCCTCTATCGAACGCAACACCAGCAGGGAATTGCGATACGCTTCGATACGGATGCCCTCCCTTATCTAGGGCTTTGGATATGTGCCGGAGGATGGCCAGAGCATGGTGCGACCCCAAAGCAATATGCTTTTGCGCCAGAGCCGACAACCGCTCCCTGTGGATCGCTGGCAGATGCTTTGCAGCGCGGACTCGCCATGTCGCTCCCACCGGGCGGTACCTTCAGTTTCGCAATCGAATTCTTTGTCACCGAACAGGGAACCTCCCTTACGCAGTTTCAAAAGTTTATTCGTTAGGCGATCAGCCTGGCAAAATTCGTTTGTAATTCAGAGGAGCATGTATACGTCGAGTTTATTACCTAATGATCCTTCTCACACTATCTATGTCGCTCGACCTTAAAGTGCACGCCCAAGAAGTCGTTGCGCAAATTAGCAAATGCCTTTCGCGGAGCCTAGAGCGTCTCCCCGCGAACCATGCGGTCAGGACTGTTGAGGATCACGACACACTTGCGCCCGTTCACGATAGTGCTGCAGTCTTAATGCTCAAAACAGCAAATCAGGCTTCAGTCACTTTGGTAGCAGGTGTGCCTTCTCTGAAGCCCAAGCTATAGGTTCGGCCTGCTTGTAACCTTAGCGACACATCGCCGTTTATCTGCGATAAGGGACGGACGGTTGTTGCCCCGTGCTTAGCCCAGGTAACTGATTGACCGTGCGGTGCTCGAACGTTGTAAAGGCCGGTGGCGTCTGGTCGCAATGTACATGTTCGGATCCGGCCTTCGGACCAGCCGAGGCTTACTGTGATCCCTCCGCGCGCTCGCAATCCGGTAACGCTTCCTTGACGGAGAAAGGTCGGTATTGAAGGCAGGAGCTCGATCACACCAGCATGGCTCTGCAATAGCAACTCAACAATCGCAGCAGTACCTCCAAAATTTCCGTCGATTTGAAAGACCGAAGCATTGGCTGCCGACTTGTCGAATAAATTTAGATGAGTAAAGTTTTGGATCAACTTTGTCAGAGACTCTCCAGCTTTATCACCCTCTCCTAGTCGAGCCCACAAGTTGATGCACCAGGCACGACTCCACCCCGTAGACCCACCACCGTTTGCCAACCGTCGTTCCAGCGAGATCCGAGCTGCCGTAGCCAACTCTGGCGCGTCTCGTAAGGTTATTTCATTGCCCGGATACAAAGGATACAAGTGCGATAGATGCCGCTGGCCGGGAGCGTTTTCAAGGAAGTCAAGGGACCACTCCTGCAATTGTCCATATCGTCCGACTTGATAGGGAATCAATCTCTTTTTGGCGAGACTCAACTTAGCGGCCCATTCAGCATCCATCTGCAGCAGGTCCGCGGTAATGATGCAATTTGTAAATAGCTCGCGGATGAGAGCCATGTCCATCGTGCAGCCGGCGCTAGTCATAGCTAGCTTGCCATCTGGAGCCAGGAACTCATTCTCCGTGGATTCGGAAGGGCATGTAGTGAGGCGGCCGTTGCCATCCTCTACGAGCCACGCAAGACAGAACTCGGCCGCACCCTTCATCGCGGGATAGGCTCGCGTTCTAAGGAACTCAAGGTCCTGAGTAAACAAATAGTGCTGGTATAGATGAGCACAGAGCCAAGGTGCTGCCATCACCCAGTTCGCCCATTCGGGCAAGCCAACGCCTTGGCCCACTGCGTTCGTGGAGCGCCATAGATCGACATTGTGATGTACGCACCATCCCGGAAGCCCGTAACTCTCTTTCGCTGTGCGCGTTCCGCTAACATGCAACTCTTCGATGAGACGAAAGAGCGGCATGGCACATTCGCCCAGGTTGCAAAGCTCTGCAGGCCAGTAGTTCATTTGCAGATTGATGTTGGTGGTCCAATTAGACGACCAGGGTGGCAATGGCAGCGGATTCCATATCCCCTGAAGGTTAGCCGGCTGAGAGCCGGGACGTGAGCTGCTGATGAGTAGATATCTGCCAAAGTTGAAGTAAAGTGCAACGAGCGAAGGATCTGGAGTCTCTGCGAATGCATTGAGTCGCTCATCCGTCGGAATGTTTGGACTCGGGTTGCCGAGTTGAAGTCGGACCCTGCGAAAGAGCTGCTGATGGTCACGTCGCTGATTACGTTTCAGCGTCGCAAAGCTTTTTCGTGCGACCGCACTCATCTGCCTCTCTGCGTCTGCTGACACGATGGCGAGGGGAGTATCCGGCGCCGTCCAAGGGCCGCGATAGCCTGTCGCCGCAGTGATGAGCAGAGTGATCGTGGTGGCGCCTTCGATGACGAGACTGCCTGCATACGCCTTAACCGAACCTCCGACTGCTTTTGCCCTGAGCTTTACTATAAAGAACATCCCCGCACCGGGAATTTCGGAGGAGGTGAGAGGATGGTCGCCCCCGGGATGGTGGGGCATCGTCATGTGGGCTGAAGCTTTGCCGATCAACAGGATTTCGCCGTTTTCCGTCGCTCTAACATCTTGTTGTAGATCGGCATCCAAAGAGATCGTACAGTGCAGCATCCCCGGTTTACTTGCGGATGCTTGCAACACGATGGCATTGTCCGGGGCAGAGACAAAGGCTTCTCGCAGATAACGTGTGTTGCCAGAGATATACTCCGTGCGCGCGCATGCTGTATCGAGGTTCAGCTCACGCCTATAGTCCGTCGGTACATCCGCGTGAGAAAAGGATATTCGAAGATTGCCCAGTGGCTGATAGCCTTCCATAAACGGACCCTGCATCTTTTGGCAGAGTTTATCGGCAAGATGATAATTTTTGTCAACAAGGACTGCTTGGCGTACGTCAGGCAGGTACTTTCGGGCATCTGGATTATTGCTGCTCCTGGGTTGTCCCGACCAGAGCGTGTCATGGTTCAGCTGCAGGAATTCATCTGACGGGCATCCTTGGGCACCACCTCCGAAAACCATTGCGCCAAAGCAGCCATTTCCGATCGGGAGCGCGTCCGTCCATTTTGTAGCCGGTGTGCGGTACCACAGCGTGGACTCATCAGCCGGTTGGGTATCCGTTGGCAAGAGTGTCTCGGCAATACCAACTTGGCTGGTCCCAGCTACAGTGCTCAATCCAGCGGACAGCGCAGCGATAAAGCTTCGACGTGTGGGAAGAAATACCATGAAACTCCAATCGAGGTGCGTGCTTAGCTGTGGATTAGGATTTGTGTTGAGCGGCCTCCACGATGAGTCGATAGGAGACGGAGATCTCTCTATTTTCCAGGTGCCGACTTGATCTGCACTGCCCGCAACCATGGGCTATCTGTGTTCGCAATCGGCTGATGCTCCAGGTCCAGGCCGCTATGCCCTGGAACCGTATAAGTAGAGAAGAACTCGTCAAGTAGTCTGCTCATGTCCTTTGTGATCTGTGAATAGGTGGTGTCTGCATACAGGTTGGTTGTTTCTCTTGGGTCCGCTTTTAGGTCGTACAGTTCGTGAGGAAAGCTGATTCCCTGATAGGCATAACGCAGGATGAGCTTGTATCCATTTTTGCGCAGCATCCGCGCATTTCCATACTCGCAAAAAACGCTGTCTCCCCAGGAAACCTCTGCTTCGCCACGCAGCTGAGACAGGTAGGAGCGCCCTGGGGAATTGATCGTCTGGCGTGTCTGGGAGTCTGGGGCGGCGTCTGCTACCTCCAGCAAGGTCTGAAAAAGATCGCAGTGATTGACCGGCAGGTTGGATTCTAAATTTCTTTGGATTCCACCATGCGCCCATGAGAGCGCGCATGGAATACGAATCGACTCTTCAAAGAAATTTTGCGGAACGGTGGCGTTGCCCTTTTCCCAGATTCCATGCTGTCCGCAGTTCAGGCCGTGATCCGCCGTATAAACCACCAGCGTATCGTCGAGAACGCCCATTGACTGAAGTTCATCCAATATCCTTCCGACCTCCCGATCGATTGCAGAGGCGGCTGCGTAGTATTGTCGGCGCTTTTCGTTGTCCTTCAACGGTGCCTCCAAAGGACGCTCGGCTGTGCCATGAACCTTCAAAAACTGTTCTTTCGGTATATCGCGGAAGGTTGCGTCCTTGTACTGGGCGACCAAGTCATCAGGCATGCCGGTATGCGGCGAGTGTGTGTCCGTATAGCTCACATACAGAAAGAAAGGCTGCTCTTTCACGCGACTATCTTTGTAATGGTCTCGGAGGAAACCTAGCGCTCGATCGGTAAAGAGAGTCGACTGGAAACCGGTAGGGGTGATCTGTTTCCCGTTGTCCGAGAGGGTCTGCTCGCCGACGTGCGGGTACTGGCCCTTCCAGAAACTGAACCAGTAATCAAATCCGGGGTGGGGGATCTTGTCATCTCCGCAGTGCCACTTGCCAACTAGACCGGTATGATAGCCGGCCTTCTTCATCAGTTCCGAGATGAGCACCTGGTTCTTTAATGTCGCATAGGGGGATGCGTCCGTTGGTTCGTTAATCCAATCGTGGATGCCATGCTGCGACGGAACACGCCCCGTGAAGAAACTGGCTCGTGCCGGTGAGCACACTGGACAGGTCGTGAATGCGTTGGTCATACGCACACCGTTGCCTGCGATGCGAGCCATATTGGGAGTATGAGCCTCAGAATTTCCGTAGGACTGCTGCATCCACTGAGCATGATCGTCGCTAAGGAAGACGAGGATATTAGGTCTCTTCGCGGAGACTGTTGGAGATGACGGGAAGGTTGTTGCAGCCGTGGCTCTAGGCAGTGCTGACGATGCGGCTACTAGTCCAATCGTTTTTAGAAGATTGCGCCGTTTCATATCAGCTTCAAGCCTCCAGCAATCATTGTTCGGCGAAATTCTAAGGGGCATTGGGCACATGCAGCATGCGACTAGCGCGCTTCCTGAGAAGTCGCAACAACCATGGAATTTAGCGCGTCCAAGACAACAAAATCGATGAGGCTCTTCCTGGCTCCAATTTGAGCTACTTTAGCTTCGGACGATTTCACCCAGTCAGCGGGAGCGGGTTTCCCGGAATTGATAAATCCTATTGCCTGCTCGCCTATCGAGCCAAGAGTGGAAAGTTCATCGAATCTCTGAGATTCTGCTGCCAGAGCGGGAATCGTTTTTGCTTGCTCGTGCAGATTTGCAGAGGCGGTGCTCCACTCCGAAAATTCTCGCTGCAGAATCATTTCGTAGGAATTAGATTTCGTGGCAAGAAAACTCTTCACGGTCTGTACGAATCTGTAGCGTTGCGGGGGGTCCGGATTGATCGAATCGACGAGTGAGTTGAACGGCATCAGGTTTGTCGGATGTTCCAACCTGTTTCTACGGTATAGATCGACTGGTTGCGTGACGGAAGCGAACACTTTTAGGCTGGAATCATCCTGAGACGAAGCAAGCTCCCGAAGGCCAGCTTCTTCCATCGTGATGTGGGTGAGGCCGAGCGCTTCGAGCCGGATGGATTCTTGATTCAGGCGGCGGTACATGTCGCCAACGTTCCGAACATTCTGCGGGGACCATAATCTCTCCGCAACTGCGGCAGTACGTGGCCAGGTTCGCGAATCGACCGTCCGCTCGTTAACCTGTTCTCCCCACATACAGACCTCGCCGCCCAGTACCAATTTGTTCTGCTCGTCCGTGAGTTTTGCATCGGCCGGAATAGGGTCATTCAGATACATCTCTTCTGCCGTAACCATGTGGTCGAGATAGTAGGCGTTTTTGGCTGAGAAGATTGCCGTATGTCCTGCCGCAACGCTTTCGGCAATGTATTGTGGTCCGCGCCATGTCTGTACCATGACGGTTTTCGGAAGGTCCGAGTGGAGAATCTCGTCCCAACCCATCATGCGCCGATTGTGATGTGCGAGTATCTTTTGGATGCGAACGTTGAAATACGCTTGGAGATCTTTCGCATCTTTCATGTTGTGACTTTTCATAAAAGCCGCAACACGTGGGTTGGCACGCCAGTCAGTTCCGTCGGTTTCATCCCCACCAATATGTATATAGCGATCCGGGAACAGAGTAGTCATTTCACTGATAAATGAATCGATGAAACCGTATGTGCTTTCAAGCGTTGGATCCATTGCGGCGTTTGCTATCTTGATCCCGGGTGCAACAGAGTACACGCCCTTCCTGGTGGCAAGCTTTGGATATCCTACGAACCAGCTATTGCTGTGGCCTGGCATGTCGAACTCGGGCAGAACTCGAATCCCCCTTGCTCGCGCGTAAGCGACAATCTCGCGGATTTGTTCCTGCGTGTAGAACTCTCCGTTCGATCCCATAGACGTCAGCCGGGGATAGCGTTTGCTTTCTACGCGAAAGCCTTGATCATCGGTCAGGTGCCAATGAAACACGTTCATTTTGACGGCAGCCATTCCATCCAGCGTTCGTTTGATTTCACCGACGGATTGGAAATGACGGCTTACATCGAGCATAAAACCACGCCAACGGAAACGCGGTTCGTCGTCAATGTGAACTGCGGGGATAACCCAGCGGCCGGATAGCGGTTGAATCAACTGTAGGAGCGTCTCCATGCCGCGAAGCGCACCGACAGTAGATGCCGCATTCAGATGCATTCCATCGGTTTCTACATCGACCGAATAGGATTCGTCTTCATCCTCAGATTGCACAACTTGGCCGGCGCTTCGCACGTCAATCTGAAGCGTGGCGTGCGAAGCGCTGCAATCTGTGTGGAGTTCAATCGTCATATCAGTT
>Ga0302315_10006159_pt1 | contig 10061 bp, 4 predicted proteins | sample III_Palsa_N3_1_FD_200532 | JGI IMG/M metagenome (GOLD analysis project Ga0302315, IMG submission 200532) | Peat permafrost microbial communities from Stordalen Mire near Abisko, Sweden - III_Palsa_N3_1 | ecosystem: Environmental > Terrestrial > Soil > Palsa > Peat permafrost | place: Sweden... | reverse complement strand
GGCTCCGATTGAGCAGTTTACTGAAGACCGCGAGGGACTGGATTGCGGCCATGGCACAGAAGACGAAAGCTCCCACATTGGGACAGATTCAGGACGCGCTGCGTGCGCATTCTTTTGAAGTGAGCCAGGTTTCAGACGGTTTTCGAGTGGCGAAGTACAGCTGTGCCGCGGTGCTTGTACCCAGCGGAGAAGTCGGTCAGGAACTGGGCACGTCAACGGGAATCGCGACTTACGTGGCTTACCGGGAGCGGCCGGGAGCGGTAGTAGGTGGCGAGATTTCGCGCCTGGTCGACCGGGGATATCAGAAATTCCTCCAGACCAGCAAATACGAGTTGCCGGCGACGGCGGCGCAATTGCAGGCAATTCACAAGTTTACGGAAGAGCTGACCCAGGTGACCGGGGGCGTTAGTTTGTACAACGAGGCGCTGGGAACGACCAGTGATTTGTATCAGTACGACCGGTTGAAAGGGCGTGAAGCGGTGAAGGCTGCCCCGGCGCGGCCCTGGGATTCGGCTGGGGAGCCGGCCGGAGGCCACTGATTCGGCAAGGGAGATTGAGATGGCGGCCCAGGAAGGCCAAAAACTCAATGCCGGGCTGGAACGCAGGGCCTTTCCACGACATTCTGTGGATTGCGCAGTGGTGGTTTCTCCCGTTTCCGGAGCTGCGCAGCTGACGGGCCGATTGTCGGAACTCAGTCTCGGCGGCTGCCTGGTGGCTGCTGACCAGCGCTACACCGCGGGGATTATGGTTCGAGCTGAGGTGCAATTTCCGCTCCGCGGCATTACCTTTCGCATTGTTGGCGTTACCGTGAACAGCCGCGGCGCAAAGAATTTCGCGGTGCGCTTCCTGGATATGCCCGCGCACCGGCGCGATCAGCTAGCTGAGGTGCTCGCGGAAGTTGCAACAGAGAATGCGGCCAAGGCGGGGGAGTCTGGAACCAGACCCACTGCACCATCTGATGAGTCCGGGCTTCTTCCGGCCACACAATAGAGTTCCCCAGTTTCCCTGGCTGCACGTTGGCCCTGGCCTCAGCCCCGCTTTTGCGAGTGGGTGCTGGGGCTTTGGTTTTTGGCGCGTTCGCGCTGGAGTTCGCGGTAGAGGTCGCTTTTGCCCTGACCGGATTCGCGTGCGATGCGTTTGAGGGCGTCTTTTTCAGAGAGGCCTTCGGCCTCCAGTTGCTGGAGGCGGGTGAGCAGGCTGGTTGATTGCTGGGCTTCGGTGAGCGGGACGGCTTCGACGAGCAGGGTGATCTCGCCGCGGACGCGGTCGCGCTGGGCCAGATTCGTTTTCACTTCCTGGACCGTGCCCCTCAGAAACTCTTCGTGCAATTTTGTGAGTTCGCGGGCGACTACTACGCGAAGGGTGGACCCCCAGACGGATTCAAGGTCGGCCAGGGTTTCGAGGATGCGGTGCGGGGCTTCGTAGAAGATCAGGGTTCTGGGGGTGGAGTCGTCCGAATTTGGAGATTTGGCGAGGGATTCGAGCCGGGTGCGGCGAGCTCCTGCTTTTTCCGGGAGGAAGCCGAGGAACTGGAATTCGGCGGTGGAGAGGCCGGAGGCTACCAGGGCGCTTACGGCGGCGTTGGCTCCGGGGATGGGGTAGACGGAGATGCCGGCGGCGATGGCGGCCTGGGTCAGCCATCCGCCGGGGTCGCTGATGCCGGGCATTCCGGCGTCGGAGACCAGGGCTATGCGTTGCCCGGTTTTCAGCGCCTCGATCAGTTCGAGGGCGCGGTCGCGCTCGTTGTGCTGGTGGAGGCTTACGGTCGAGGTCTGGATCTCAAAGTGGTTGAGGAGCTTCTGGGTCTGGCGGGTGTCTTCGCAGGCGATGCGGTCGGCCTGACGGAGGACGCGCAGGGCGCGCAAGGTGATGTCTTCAAGGTTGCCGATGGGTGTGCCGACGAGGTAGAGGCCGGGAGCCAGTTCGCGTTCAAGATTCTGGGCGGGTTCGGGATGGGTTTCGCACACTTCCTTTCAGGATAGCGCCTGGCTGGACTTTGCTGCAGTCCGGCCGCTGGTAAAGCAACTCTGTTCTTGCCCTAGTCCGGGAAGGGGCTGTGTTATCCTCTGTTCATCCAATGTTCACCCTGGCTTCAATCTCGCGTCGTTGTTGTCCGTGTCAGCACCCGTGAGCCTATAGATCCCTGCTGCCTACTCTTCGGCGACCCATTTCGATTCTCCAGGAAAGTTTCGATTCGTTTGCTGCAATCCCTAAGCACCCTGTAGTGAAGCTGTACCTGTAAGGGCTGCGTGCCCGCCGCCTTCGGGTTCATCGATCTACATACATTCACCATCCACGGCTCCGCTGCAGTCCTAACAGCGACAAGGGCCCGACTATCTGCATCACTTTTGAGGAGGAAAAATGCAACAATTCAGAAGGTGGCTGAAAGCGTCTTCAGCCCTGCTTGCTCTCTTGTCGCTGTTTTCTGCGCCCTTGCTGGCGCAGACCTTCCGCGGCAGCATCAACGGCACCATCACTGATACGTCGGGAGCGGTGCTCCCCGGCGCAAAGGTGACGGCCACCGACACGGCCACTTCGGCTGTCCGCGAGACGGTTTCCTCCGGCGCGGGCGAGTTCCTGTTCAGCGATCTCCCGCAGAGCACCTACAAGATCAAGGTGGAGGCGGCCGGCTTCCAGATCACCGAGGTCACCGGCGTGCAGGTGGATGCAGGCAAGATTTATACGCTGCCGGTCAAGCTGTCGGTCACGAAGCAGACCACCACCGTCGAGGTCTCCGCCGACAGCCTGGCGCTCGACACCACGACCGTCGTGCAGACCGCTGTCCTCGATGGCCAATCGCTGCAGGACGTGCCCCTCAACGGCCGCGACTTTACGCAGCTCCAGGCCACGTCGGTTTCCTTCTCCGGCTATGGCAACGACGGCTCGATCAACGGCACCCGCAACAACCAGCTCAACTACACCATCGACGGTACCGACAACAACGATCTTTACCTCAACGTCGTCGCCGTCAACCAGGGCAGCATCAGCGGGATCGCCGGCGTTGTCTATCCCGTTGAAGCGCTCGACGAGTACTCGCTCCAGACCACCGGCGGCAGCGAATCCGGCCGCAGCCCAGGCGGCAACCTGAACATCTCCACGAAGTCCGGCTCCAATCAGTTCCACGGAGACGCTTACTACTACAACCGCAACGAGGCGCTGGCCGTCGCCTCGCCATTCGCCAGCCCGACGGGACCGGCGCTGCCTCTGCGCAACCAGAACTATGGCGGTACGCTCGGCGGGCCCATCTTCCACGATCGGACCTTTTTCTTCCTCACCTACGAGGAGCAGAAGTACCTCATCGGCCTCAACAACTCCGCAACGGAGCCCTCTCCGGCCTACCAGACACTGGCGCTCGCCGAGTTGACCAAGTACAACGTCGCTCCCAGCGTCGTCTCCCAGAACATTCTCAACACCCTCTGGGAACCCTCGGTGATCGCCAACCTCCCGGCCTCTTCGCTCAACTACTCCGGCAGCGTACCGACCAGTGGATACAGCCACAACCTGGTGGCCCACCTGGACCACAACTTCAGCGACAAGAGTCACCTCTCGGCGATCTGGTACTGGGGCCAGGGCTATGCCGACGGCTACGCCGGCTCTCTTCTGTCCAACTACTTCCAGGTCGTACCCTCGCACAACGAAAACTTCAACGTGACCTGGAACTACAACCTCCGTTCCAATCTCACCAACCAGGTCTCCGCCGGGGCCAACTTCTTCACCCAGGGCTTTGCCGATCAGGTTCATACCCAGGACCTTCTCACCCTCGCCGGGCTCAACACCGGCGCCGGCATCACCGGCGCCCCCGACATCCAGATCAATGGCTTTGACCAAATCGGCGTCACCCCAACCTCGGGCCGCAACGACATCATGGCCCAGATCAGCGACATCGTCACCTGGACCGTCGGCAAACACCAGATTCGTGCCGGAGCGGATTATCGACGGGCCTACATCGACCTCTACTACAACTTCGGCGGCCGCGGCACCTTCGGCTTCGGGACCGGCGGGGTACTCGGGCCATGGGCAAACGATGCCTCTGTCACCGACCCCAACGTGCAGAACCTGGCCGACTTCATGGCCGGCTACGCTTTCCATCCCAGCATTACCCTGGGTGTCCAGGAGCGATTCATCTACACGCATACCGGCTCGGCCTTTGCGCAGGACACATGGCAGCTTACGCCCAAGCTGAACATCAACCTCGGCCTGCGTTACGACTACGAGCAGCCGTTCTACACCAACCCTCCGAACAGCTCCATTTTTGATCCCAACAACGGTGGTCTGCTGGTGGCCGGTACGTCCGGGGCGCCTGGGTCTATCTACAACAGCAACAAGTTGGATTTCTCTCCTCGCGTCGGCCTTTCGTATCAGCTGCACTCCAACACAGTCCTTCGCGCCAACTACGGCATTTTCTTCGATCAGCCCGCCGGCCAAGCCTTCTACGGCAACCTCGGCGTTTCCAACGGCGGCGCAAACGGCGTCAACAACAACCCCGCCGGCAGCCAGCCCAATTACTCTATCGTGCTCGGCGCGTACGACCCGACAACGGGTCCGGTTTGGACCCCTAACCAGACAACGCCTATTTTCACCCCTGCTCTCGGCGAGCCGACCGGCGACAATGTCGTCTCGGTCTACTCGGTCGATCGCAACTACAAGACCGCATACTCTGAGCTGTACGGCCTCAATATCGAGCAGAGCATCGGCAAGTCCTGGCTGCTGAACGTTGGCTACACCGGGTCGGCGACCAAGCACAACCTTTCCCTCCAGGACATCAATCGGTCCGGCCTCGGTCTGGACGACAGCACAGCGACGGTGATGGCGAACGGATACGCCTTCTCCGCTCAGCAAGCTTCCCGCCCCTTCTTCAGCAAGTTCCCGAACATTGGCATCGTCAACCAGGTCAACAGCAACGCTGGCTCCAACTTCAACGCCCTACAGGTCACACTGAAGAGCAGCCAATGGCATGGGTTGACCACCCAGTTTGCCTACGCGTGGAGCCACAACATCGACGTCGCCAGCGGCTTCTACACCGCGCCACAGAACTCCTTCAATTTGAACGGGGACAAGGGGAATGCCGGCCTGGACATCCGCAACCACTTCGCTTCTTATCTGAACTACGCGATTCCCGCTCTCAGAGTCGGACCGAAGGCTCTCACCGGCGGCTGGGAGGTCAACAGCGTGCTCAAGTTCCAGGGCGGCGAGCCCGTCAATGTGGTTTCGGGTGCGGACAACAGCGGCACGACTGAGTATCAGGACCGCGCCGACATCACGGGACCGGCCATCAACAGCGACCGCTCGGTGCAATCCCACTCCTTTGCCCAGTACCTCAACCCCAACAGCTTCGCGGTTCCGACTTACGGCACCTATGGCAACCTGAACCGCAACGCGATCTACGGGCCGGGCTTTGAGGACGTCGATCTCTCCCTGCTCAAGAACATTCCCATCTACAAAGAGCGCGTTCACGCCCAGTTCCGCGTGGAAATGTTCAACGTCCTCAACCACCTCAACCTGGCGCAGCCGCTCAACAATCTCGGATACGGTTCGTACTTCGGCGTCTCCACCAGCACCATCGGCGTCTCCTACGGCTCGCCCGGCGTCGGTTCGGGTGAACCGTACAACACGCAGCTTGCGCTGAAGATTATTTTCTAAGCCTTTGAAGTGCATTCAACCCAACCCAGCGAGCCGGCCGATTTTGGTCGGCTTTGCTGTTTTCCGGGTGAATTGGCGAGTGGACTGCTCCAAAAAGCCGGCCCACCCTTGAATCCTGGGGGAAATTTGTCTCTATCTTATTGATTTATATTGGGTTGTCCGTACGGGAGCAGTGCTCGTATGGGACGATTCGGCGGGGATTTGGTGCGTTTTTTGCGCGTATGTTTTGCGATGCGGCTGATACTTCTCCCGTTCGATTCTGCTGCTTATTTGATTTTGCGCTTATCGGGGGTAATTCTACGCAAGACGTGGGATGGAGAGGAGCGGTTCGCGCTGCGCGCGAATTTGGTCCCGTGTCTCAAAGGCGAGACATGGGGCACCCTCCTTTGCTTTCGTTCAGACCTGGGAGACCCGTCTGGCTTGGTTGAGGATTTACTATGAATAGCGCGCTCAAGGACCTGAATGCCTATCAAGGCTTATTACAACGCACGGGTATCTAGATTTCTCAAAGACGACGCGGAGCGAGTCCTTGGCGTTTTAGCCACGGAACACCACCACGCTCTGGAGGAACAACAGCGTTGGGCTTGGCTTCAGCAACTTTCGATTCTAAAGACAGCTCTCGCTGATCAGCCAAATGGGCAAATTTTTCTAGAATTCTACATTCCGAGGATGGGTAAGCGAGTAGACGCGTTGTTGATCGCGCATGGCATCGTCTTCGTGATCGAATTCAAAGTGGGAGCCGGAGAACACGCCTTAGCGGCTCTTGAACAGGTCGAAGACTATGCCCTCGATCTTAAGAATTTTCACGAAGGCAGTCATCGAGTTCCGATCGTTCCGATTTTGGTCTCGACGAACGCCCAGTCGAATTCAATGTCAGAACTCAAGTTTGCAGACGACCTAGTCGCCGCGCCGGTCACAACAAACAAGACAGATATGGGAGCTCTGATCGGCGTGATCTGCGCTCTGCATGGTCGCCCAGACCTTGACGTCGAGGACTGGATGGCCAAAGGCTACAGGCCGACTCCGACTATTGTAGAGGCAGCCGAGATCCTATATCGCACCCACAGTGTGGCTGACATCTCACGCTCGGATGCCGGCGCCAAGAACCTGCGAGAGACAAGTGCAAGCGTCGTCGCAGTTATCGATCGCGCTCGCCAAAACAGCACGAAAGCTATTTGCTTCGTGACTGGTGTGCCAGGCTCTGGTAAGACTTTAGCTGGACTCAACGTCGCAACACGCCGTTCAGAGGAACATCGTGATGAGCACGCGGTTTTTCTGTCAGGCAATGGCCCTCTCGTCGACGTGCTGCGAGAGGCCCTCGCGCGTGACAAGGCCATTCGCGAGCACATTTCGAAGAAGGCAGCGGAACGAGAGGTTCGCAGTTTCATCCAGAACATTCATCATTTTCGAGATGACTACGTCGGTAATAAGGATGTGCCCGTCGAGAAAGTTGTTGTATTTGACGAGGCGCAGCGCGCCTGGAATCGCGAACAGGCTTCTAGCTTCATGCAGCGTAAGAGAGGCCACGATAATTTCAATATGTCGGAGCCAGAGTTTCTCCTCAGTGTCATGGATCGGCACTTGAATTGGTGTACCGTTGTTTGCCTCGTCGGCGAGGGGCAAGAAATCAATACGGGAGAGGCCGGCATATCTGAATGGATCAGTGCTCTTGAAGCTCGATTTATCGGATGGGAAGTACACGTCTCGCCACGTCTATTGCTTCCCGAATATGCCCCGCAGGGCGAATCACAGAGGTTTTTATCATCGCGTCGAGTCCACCTGGATGAACATCTTCACCTCGCTGTTTCGATGCGGTCTTTTCGGGCGGAAGCTCTCTCGAAATTTGTTGGCCACATCATTGATAACGAGCCGGACTCTGCGCGGGCTGTTCACGGGGGCATTGAAGCGACTTATCCCGTCTATTTGACTCGCGATCTTGCCAGGGCGAAAGCCTGGTTACGCGGCCGAGCACGCGGGACTGAGCGATTCGGGCTGATCGCGTCCTCAGGTGCTCAACGACTCCGGCCAGAGGGAATTCACATCAAAGCAGAAATCGAGCCGGCAAACTGGTTTCTCAATAAGAGCACCGATGTCCGGTCCTCTTATTTCTTAGAGGATGTGGCAAGTGAGTTTGCAGTGCAAGGTCTTGAACTGGACTGGGTCGGCGTGTGTTGGGACGGGGACTTTCATCATAAGGGCGAGAGTTGGGCCTGTCAGGCGTTTAAGGGTACGAAGTGGCAGTCGGTTAGAGACGAGTCGAAGCGTTCATACCTAAAAAATGCCTACCGGGTGATTTTGACGCGCGCCCGGCAGGGAATGGTCTTGTTCATTCCGAAAGGCGATAATTTGGACCACACACGGCCGACTTACTTTTACGACGGGACTTTCGAGTATCTTCTGTCGTGTGGGATTCCGGCGCTCGACTGAAATCTCGTTTGGCAATGCAGGCCTTATTTCCGCAGGCGACAAGTGTAGGCCGCCGCAAATAGAGTCGTTTTCAAACGACCCCGATTTCAGATCGAATTGCCGAAACCTTCCCTCGGAGGCTAAAGCCTCTTTCATTTCGGGGCGTGTTTGCGGCACGACTGAAGTCGTGCCCTTTCAAAACATAAACGAACATCTGTGTGGCGGACACCACTGGAGACCTGCTCTGGCCCAGGATGGAAACTCTCACTGCATCCTCAATTGCCCGAATCCATGCGCTCGAGTTTTCTTTGTTCGGCTAGGAGAGACATGCTGGTCATTAAATTTTGGACGCTGACCATGCCTACTATCTTTTCGCCTTCGGCTACGGGGATCAGAGTTAGTCCGCGGCCGGCGGTGATGCGGCGGATGATGGCGCCTAGGGTGTCTTCTGGCCTGGCTACCTGGAAGGTGCGGGACATGACGCCCTGGATGTATCCATTGCCTTCGACGCGCAGTTGTTCGACGATGCGCTGGCGGTTGACGATGCCGACCAACTGCTGGCCGCGGACGACGGGGAAGTCTTCCTGGAGGGAGTGGACGCAGCGGTGGAGGGCGTCGGCGAGGGTGTCGGAGGGGGAAAGGGTGGCGAAGTCGGTGAGCATGACTTCGCGCATCTGGACGGTGTCGACGACGGACTGGAAGAAGATGCCCTGATCTTCGAGCTGGGCTCCGATGAAGATGAAGAAGCCGGCGGCGGGGAGGATGGGGTCGTGGAGGAAGAATCCGACGAAGATGGCGCCGAGGGCGAGGAGCTGGCCGAGGCCGACGAGTGCGCGGCTGGCGGGGGTTGGCCCGTGGGTGCGGGCCCAGGCGGTGCGCAGGAGGCGTCCGGCGTCGAGCGGGTAGGCGGGCAGGAAGTGGAGCGCGCCGAGGAGGGCCTGGAGCCAGACCATGCTGCGCACGAGCGCGAGCGGGGTGACGAACGGGGTGCCGAGGAGCGGGAAGCTGCCGCTGGCTCCAGTGACCGTGGCGGCGAGGACGAGGGCCGTCAGGAGGTTGGCGATGGGTCCGGAGGCGGCGAGGGCGTATTGGGCGCTGCCGGAGGCGGCGAGCTCCTGGCTCTCGGGGTTGGCGTAGGCGAAGAGTCCTCCGATGGGGAGGAGGAGGATGGTGCGGAGGCGCAGGCCGAGCCAGGCGGCGGTGATGAGGCGCGCGGTTTCGCGGACGGCGACGGCGGCGGCGATGAGGAACCAGAGGCCGAGGCCGGTGATGGCGGGCGCTCCCACGGCATTGGAGAAGAGCAGGCAGACGACGGCCAGCATGACAAAGAAGGTGTGGATGCGGATTTCGACGCCCATCCAACGGCCTAACGGGATTGACCAGCCTCGCATACCCACCCTCGCATACATTGATTGTAGCGATAGCGCGCACGGGGAAGGCATTGGGCGCGATTTCTGCGTGGTTTGATTTGGAGGATTGGGGGCATTCACGAAATGCTATGCGGGTGATTGCGGGGACATTTCGGTCGCGGCCGTTGCTGGCGCCGGCGGGGATGGATACGCGTCCTACGGCGGACCGGCTGCGGGAGACGCTGTTCAATGTGCTGACGAATGGTGTGGTGAATCGCGTGGCTGGGGCGGGGTTTCTGGATCTGTATGCGGGGTCGGGGGCGGTGGGGATTGAGGCTCTTAGCCGTGGGGCTGCTTCAGTGACATTTGTGGAGCAGGGGGTTGCTGCGCTTTCTGTGCTGACGAAGAATCTCGCGAATCTGGGGATTCGCGCGGGGGTGAGGACGGAGAAGCGGAGTGTGGGGCGGTTTCTGCGTGGGGCGGTTGAGAAGGGCGGGTCCAAACCTGAGCCGGGTGGCTTTGGGGTTGTGTTTCTTGACCCGCCTTATGATCTGACGGATGAGTATGCGCTGACGCTGGGGCTGCTGGGTGGGGAGTGTGCAGGTTTGCTTGCGCCGGGGGCGGTGGTGGTGGCTGAGCATCGGCGCAAGCAGGTGTTGGCCGATG
>Ga0302315_10006152_pt1 | contig 10072 bp, 11 predicted proteins | sample III_Palsa_N3_1_FD_200532 | JGI IMG/M metagenome (GOLD analysis project Ga0302315, IMG submission 200532) | Peat permafrost microbial communities from Stordalen Mire near Abisko, Sweden - III_Palsa_N3_1 | ecosystem: Environmental > Terrestrial > Soil > Palsa > Peat permafrost | place: Sweden... | reverse complement strand
GCTCCGAAGTTCTGGCCTGAGAAAATAGAGGTGCCCGCGCCCATCGCGTAAAATACCATTGTCGCCAGCGCATCAATCCGCGTCGAAACTCCCAATGCGGCCACGGCCGCCGTGCTAATAAGAGCGGCCAGCCATGTCACGGTGGCTTGTGACAGCGGGCCGATCAGGTTGGCGAGCATCGAGGGAATGCCGACATGCAGCACCCGTCCCCACGAATGCAGCGTCGCTTTATGAAACAACGGCAGGCGGATCAGGTCTCTTCGATAGATGACGAAGTAAAGTCCGATTGCGCCCGTGATGGTATAGCTGATGACCAGCGTCAGCGCCGCGCCATCCAGCCCCATTTTCGGGAATGGACCCCAGCCATAGATGAGAAAGGGGTCGATGCAGGCATTGAGGACCGAGGTGAGGATCAGCAGTGCCGCTGGCGCGCGCGTATCGCCATCCGCCCGAATGCAGGCATTGCACACGAACAGGTAGCCCGTGAAGATCATGCCGATGTACCAGGTGGTCATGAAGCGGTGTACGAGCGGCATCACGTCCGGCGTCGCGCCCATCTGGTGGAACACCCAGTCGATGAGGAAGTAGCCGACAACGGACGCGACGGCGATAATAATAGTGGTCAGCACGAGGCTGTCGGTCGCCAGGCGCTGCACTTTGCTGAAATCACCTTCGCCATGAACGCGCGCAAGCAGGGCGGTGGTACCGACTGCCAGGCCGTAAATGATCCCCATAAAGAACATCACCACTGGCATGGTAAAGCCAAAGGCGGCGAGTGACACCGTCCCCAGCCGCGATATGTAGAGCGCATCGACGATGCCAAACGAGTTCATCGCGAAAAGCCCCCACACCAGCGGCACTGACAGCCGCCGCAGCTGGGGGGCTATATCTCCTTCAAGCAAATTTTCGCGGTGGTGTGGGCGCACTTTGTGTATCGACAGTAAAAGTTCTTAGGGCTTTATATTAACCGGTTGCGGCGGTTTCGGCGGCAAAGAAACGGGATTTACTAAAAATCCCGTTTTCTTGAGTTGCTCTTCCGGCAAATTAGGCAGTACATCATCCGGCGTGAAAGGCGTGAGATCGCGCCCCACGCCGAGGAGGTAATAGTGCGATTTATCCGGCGTCAGCTGGTAGAAGAAAGTGTGCGGCTCTTTACCCAGTTGATGAATATCCATCATCTGCATCGGGTCGATGATATTGACAAAGGCGCCGGGCGGAAGGCCGGCTTTCATATCGACGGGCTTTGTTTTATCCATTGCGGGCACAAGGACCTGCAGCGTTTCCGGGTAATGGCCGTTCACGATCTTGTAATATTCAATGCTGGGAACAAGTTGATCCAGCGTCTGCTGCGCCATCTGTGCCTTGAGGTCGCCAAACACACCGTCTTTTTTTACGAAACCTTCGTAGAACAATGCGCCATAGCCGGCGATGTTCAATGCTATGCCGATAAGCGCGATGGTAATAACTTTTCCGGCGCCTTTATATTGGGATCTTATCGCGCCCCAGATAATGGCAATCGGTCCGAAGAGAAACAGCCCGAAACCCGGAATAAAGGAGAGCGCGGCCAAAACATATGAGCCTGCGCCCATGTTCTTTTCTTGAGTATCGGCCATTTTAATCTCCTAATGATCCCGGATTTGGGGTTGATGAAAGTGTCACTCCGGCAAGTCAAAGAACAAGATTTCGGCGGAGTCGCTGGCTTTGATATCCAGCTTGCCCTGCTCGCGTTCGACGGCAAGAGCATCACCAGCCTCAAGCCTTTGACCTTGAAAGTCAAGCGCACCGCGCGCCACCTGCAGCCAATACTTGCGGTTTTTCTCCAGTTGTACTTTCTGCGATACGCCGGCATCAAAGCGGCCCGCGAAAAGCTTCGCATCCTGCTTCATGACCAGTGAGCCATCCGCGCCATCGTTCGAGACGATCAACCGCAGGCGGTTGCGCAGCTCTTCGGGTGCGAAAGGCTTTTGTACATAGCCGGGAGCCGTGTTCACTTCGTCAGGCATGATCCAGATTTGCAGCAGGTGAACGGTGTCGGTGTTCGAGCCGTTGTACTCACTGTGCAGGATGCCTTTGCCCGCACTCATCATCTGCACTTCGCCGGGGACGATTTGTTTGCCTTCCTTGCCGGTGCTGTCTTTATGGGCCAGCTGTCCTTCCAATACATATGTAATGATCTCCATATTCTTATGACCATGCGTATCGAAGCCGGTACCGGGCTCAACCCAGTCTTCATTAATGACGCGCAACGGTCCGAAACCCATATTCGCGGGGTCATGGTAATGACCAAATGAGAAGCTGTGGCGGCTTTTCAGCCAGTCAATCTCGGTTGAACCTCTGTCATTTTTGTGTTTTACGGTAATCATTTGATATTCTCCTTTTCTAATTTAATCTTATTATTCTTTAAATAAGATTAATACAGGTAAATTAATCATTATTAATTCTATTTATTAGAATAATATCTATTTTCTATGATATGCGCTGGTTTTAGACCAATAAGATAAAAATTATCTTTATAATTCTACTATTTAGAATAATAATCAATATATGGACAGATTAGCCAACATGATCGCCTTTGTGACGGTGGCCGAAACCGGCAGTTTTGCCGAGACGGCGAGCCGGCTCAATATCGCCAATTCGGTTGTCAGCAAGCGCATCAAGGATCTGGAAGCCTATCTCGGCACGCTGCTGCTCCAGCGCACCACGCGGCATGTCAATCTCACCGAAGCTGGCTATGCCTACGTCGAGCACGCGCGCAAGTTCCTTGATGATCTGGCAGAAGTAGAAGAAAACCTGCGCTACCGCAATGAAAATCCGGTGGGCGAACTCAAGGTGAGCGCGCCACTCAGTTTCGGCAACAAATTTCTCGGTCCCGCGATCTCGAGCTTTCTTGATAAGTATCCGGATGTCACCGTCAAGCTCATCGTCAATGACCGCACGGTCGATCTCGCCGCTGAAGGTTTCGATCTTGCCATTCGCCTCGGCCCCGTCGAAGACCAAAACCTCATCACACGCAAGCTCGCGCAAAGCCGGCGTATTGTTGTGGCGAGCCCGGCCTATCTTGAAAAATACGGCCGTCCTCAAAAACCGGAAGATCTCGCGCGGCATAACTGCATGAGCTATAGCGGCCTGCATGAAGGCAAAGCCTGGCCGTTTCAGAAGGACGGCCGCGAATTCCTGCAGCGCGTCGGTGGTCGTTTCATGGCGGATAGCGGCACATTGCTGTGCGAAGCGGCTGTACACCACTGCGGCATTGTCATTCTGCCAACGTTTATCGTTGGAGAGCATATCGGTACAGGCGAGCTCGAACCGTTGCTCGAAGATTACGAAGTCCCGCCCATGGATATTCAGGCCGTCTATCAGCACAAGCGCTACCTTAGCGCCAAGACACGAAAGCTGATTGATCACCTGGTCGCGCATTTCGCCGGCTTCAGGGCAGAGTGATCATGAAAAGAATTGTTATCATCGGCATGACCGGCTCGGGAAAAACGACAGTGGCAAAAGCCTTGGCTGATAGGCTTGGGTTGCTTCAAATCGATCTCGATGATTTGCATTGGTTGCCGGGGTGGCAAGAACGTTCCAATGAAGACTTTCGTAAGCTGCTGATGGAAGCAGTAAAAGCAGAAGGCTGGACCGTCGCCGGAAACTACGAGTCAAAGGCGAAAGATATCACATGGCCTGTTGCCGATACTGTCATATGGCTTGATATGCCTTTCTGGGCAAATTTGTGGCGATTGCTACACCGGACTTTTAAAAGGGCTTATCGGAATGAAACGATTTGCAATGGCAACAAGGAAAACCCCAAGGTAATCATTCCCTGGTTCTTTAAGAGCTGGCATAAAAACCGCAAAAGATATGGCGATGTTTTTGCTAATCCCGGAGCCTATCCGCATCTCAAGCTGATACATCTGCGCTCATATCGGCAAGCCCGCGACTTTCTCAATAAAGCCGGTTGACTATTCGCCATAATTGTATTATACATATCCCATAAATTGAACAGGGATTCGAGCGCATGTCCGAACTTGAAATCGGCACAGTCATGGCGGATAAGACGGTTTATGCCGGTGTTTCACCGGTGTCGGGCAAAATGCTCTTTGTCCTGCCGCGGGATGAGTCTCATTTGCTGACTTACAATGAAGCGGTCGATTACGCGGACACGCTGAATAAAGTAAAATGTTTTGACCACGACGACTGGCGCCTTCCCACGCAACGCGAATTGGAAGTTATTTTTGCCAACAAAGAAAAGGGCGCACTCACGGGCACGTTCAATGAAGCCAGTGAAAAGAACAGAACGCCTTTTACGCCCCCCGCTGGACGCGAAAATCCCGGCTGGTACCGTGCGACTGATTGGGCCAGCTATACCGCTACAAAGAATGTCTTCCTGAAAGATGGAACGGTAGATGGCATTCTGAAGATGGAGCTCACCTCGGTGCGCTATATTCGCGAGGGTGATTTTCCGGCTCCGCCATATGCAGAAGCTTCTCCGCCGTCAGCAACCGCGAACGCCAACCACAAGCGCCTCAAGGAAATATCCGAGCGGCGCAAATTGCAAAACAAGCTTAGCTGATCTCGGCGCTATAGCGTGCCAGGGCGCCGCTGCGCAGGATGCCGCGGTAGACACGCACGAAATACAAGCTGGCAAGGCCCGTATACCCTGCCGCCAGTGCCAATCCCCAGACAAGTGATATCGGTGACGCTTCATGCCCCGCGACGATCGCCCGAATGTTCTCAAAGACATACGAAGGTGGAAGCGCATGCGAGACAAATTGCATCCAGTGCGGCAGCGCCGCGAGCGGATAGAACACGCCGACAAAGGGCGAGAGCACGGCCGGAATAGGCCAGACCAGCCATTCCGATGAGGGGCCATATTTCAGCATGATCGCCGTGGCAAAAATACCCAGCGCGATGCCCGTGAGAAACAGCACAAACAGGAACGGGAACATCAGCACGCCATAAGAGAACATGGACAGCCCAAAGATCGCTGTCGCCAGCGCCAGCATACCGACAAGGCTGATGAGGCCAGTCCCGATACTGCTCAGCACAAGCCCGCAGACATATTCGCTCACAGAAATCGGCGAGGCGAAAATGTTAAGAAGATTGCGCGACCAGCTATCTTCCATGAAAGCCATGGAAAGCCCATGCATGATGCGCACCATGAAGTCCCACAGCAGCACCGCGCCAAGCAGGGCGGGCACGAAGTTATAAGCTGAGCCGGGCGTCATGCCATTCAGGTAGCGGCTCATAAAGCCCCACATGATAATATCCACGATTACCCAGACGAAAATGTTGATAAAGCGCTGCTTGTTTCCGCGCAGCAAATAATACTGGCGGATGACGATCGCCGACATGCGGTTGATATTCATTTTACTTCTCTCCTAAAGTCAGCGGCTCGCGCGCGACAGTGATAAACAGTTCTTCGAGATTTGCCTTATTGTGCTCCGCGGGCAGCGTGCGCGGGTTGCCCTCCAGCAGGATTTTCCCATGCGAGAGGAACAGCACGCGGTCGCACACTTCCTCTACTTCATGCATATTGTGCGATGTCCACAGCACGCCGCCCTTGCTCTTGGCGGCGAAATCACGGATCTTGTTGCGGATATCACGCGCGGTCGAGGGGTCGAGCGAGGCGGTCGGCTCATCGAGCAGCAGCAGGCGGGGTTTGTTGAGCATCGCCTTGGCGAGATTGACGCGCGTCTGTTCGCCTGACGACAGTGAGCCGCATTTCTGTGTGCGCAGGGCAATAAGGTCATACTCGACAATTAAGTCTTCAATGCGCTTCTTGAGATCCGGCACGTCGTACATGAGCCCGAAAACATGCAGGTTTTGCGCGACAGTCATGTTGCCGGGCAGGGTGGCATAGACAGCGGCGAAATTGGTGCGCGACATCGCAGCGCTGCGGTCGGTGTTGATATCGATGTTATCAATCAGGATCGTACCGGCACTGGGCGCCAGCACACCGAGGATCATGCTGATGGTGGTCGTCTTGCCCGCACCGTTCGGCCCCAGCAGGCCGACAATCTCATGCGTGCCGACATGAAACGAGATCCCGTCGACGGCGGTTTTGCTTGCGTAAGTCTTGCGCAGGCCGGTGACGGTGAGTGCCATAGTTGTTTCCTTGAGAGAGATGTTTTATAATCAGCACATTAAGCAGTTTCGGGAGGCGTGAAAACGAGGAAAATAGCCTATATTTTCCCACTTTCTCTATCTTATTGTAATTAAACGCTTTTCCGGGGGCGTTTCATTTACAATTTTATATGTAATTAAGCCGGGGTTAAACATACAGCTGTATGATAAATATATATGATAAATCTGGGCTTATTACTTTGGGGCAGCATTAACCGTGCTTAGAAAATTAAAAAGCTGGTTCACAAACAGTGAGGCGAGCGTCGCGATCGAGTTCGCGATGGTGGGCTTTCCATTCATTATAATGCTGATTGGTACGGTCGAGGTGTGCCTGTTCTTCTCCACGGCGGTGTCGCTGGAGGGCGCAACGCAGAATGCCGCGCGCCTGATCAGAACCGGCCAGGTGCAGGCGTCTGGCAACCCCGTGCAGACCTTTGAAAATGAAATGTGCCAGCAGGTGGACGGCCTCATCAATTGTTCGACACTCCAATATCAAGTCGTTCCGATCGCGAGCAACAATTTCAGCAACGCGGAAAGCATGACGCCGCAGTTTGACTCGAACGGCAATCTCGAGAACCAGGGCTTCAATCCCGGCGTGTCGAGCCAGGACGTGCTGGTGCGTGTTGTCTACCAATATACCTTCATGACGCCGGGGCTCGGAAGCATCATATCCGGGGGCAATGGCACATCGTCCACGCTGGTATCGACGATCGTCATCCAGAACGAACCTTATACATTTGAATAGGAAGAACGATGCTGAACATGTTCAAAAACTGGTGGAAAGATGACAGGGCGGTGATCGCCATCGAAGTGGGCTTCCTGTTTCCGACCATGCTGACGCTGCTGCTGGGCGTCATGGACATCGGCAACGGCGTTTATATCAACCAGAAACTTATCGATGCTGACCAGATGATAGCCGACCTGCTGACGCGCAACCCGACCGTTTCTGCGTCAACTGATCTGCCAAATGCGATTATGGCGGGGCAACTGACAATGTCGCCATTTGCGACCACACCTTTTGGCGTGGATATCGTGGGGATAGAATTTATCAATTCACCGACCAATCCGGTGGTCGAGTGGCGCGATACGGTCAATATGGCGGCAAACCAGTCGGTCCCGGCCGATGCCAGCGGCTTGGGCAATGCGCTGGAAGGCGTCATTGTCGTGACGACGGTTTATACTTATACGCCGTTCTTTACAGGCGGACTTACCGGGTCTACCTATCCGATGCTGGAAACCGCTTTTGCGCGCGCGCGTAACGGGTTATATATCCCGGAGGAATCGTAATTCATGCTTAAGGCATTGTCGCGCAACGTCAGGGATTATCTGCGCCACGAGCTTGGCGTTGCGGCTGTCATCTTTGCGATTATGCTGCCGGTGATCATTGCTTCCGCCGGCATGGCCGTCGACCTGGCCGTTGTTTACAACTCGCAAAATCGTCTGGCCAACGCGCTCGATAAAGCAACATTGGCGGCGGCCAGCTCATCCAGTCTGGATGCGGCGGATTTGCAGACCCGTTTCCTGGCTTATTTCAACGCGAACTATCCGGCAGGAAAATACGGTACACCGGGCATCCCGACCCTGACCGTGAATGGCAATACAATGAGCGCGACGGTTGCCGCGACTGTCCCGACGAGTTTCATGAGCATTGTCGGCATCAATAGTCTGAACATTAGCGCGGCATCGACGGTCGTCGAGACGCTGGCGGGCGTTGAAGCCGTGCTGGTGCTCGACACAACAGGTTCAATGGCGGGCAACAACATCGCCGCGCTGAGAACGGCCTCGACCGATTTTATCAACATCATGTTCAGCTCGATCACAGATCCGAAATATTTAAAGATCGGGATTGTGCCGTGGTCTGAAACTGTGAATGTTGCCCCTTATGCTTTGGGGCTCAATCCCGATGGCAGCACATTCGAGACCGGGACATCGTTTTTCACTACGCCGCTCATAACGCCTGATCCTTATGAGCCCACGGCTTCTATCAAATATGGAACTGGTGATTTAGACTGGTGGGGTTGTGTCCAGGAGCCAAACGCTGCCGCGATAGAAGAAGATAATTCTTCATTGATGTGGCCAATGTATCGCTATCAGGAAACGACTCCAGGCACCTCGTGTCAAAAGTATAACTGTGTAGCCTACAACTGCGAAGCCTATGCCTGCGAGACATATGAATGTAAAAAATGCTCTAAGGGCAGTCCCAACACAACGGGCGGCTGTTCCAGCGGTGGCACTTGTCAAACGGCCGGTACATCTTCGAATGGGGCTACTTGCGGCGTTCCCGGTACATCTTCAAACGGCGCTGCCTGCAAAACAGCGGGAACCTCTTCAAACGGCGCTACTTGTCACACGTCAGGAACGACTTGCCTTGCATGGGGAACGACCCCAACCAATGACACGGATCTCCCTAACACCGGTTGTACATCTGTACCCGTACTGCCATTGACCAGTAACCAGACAGCACTGCTGGCCGAAATCAATGCCTTGCCGACAGCCAATAACACTTATCCTGATATCGGAATGGTGTGGGGCTGGCGGCTGATCTCGCCCGGCTTCCCGTTCACGGAAGGGGCGTCTTACACCGACCCGACATGGTCCAAGACCGTCATCATGATGACGGACGGTAACGCAACGATTAATACGAACGCTTCGGGCGAGGGGTTCACGGGCTATACAACGGGCATCTCCGTGACCCCGACCGACCAGAACACGCACTTCGATAATATCTGCACGGCCATGAAGGCGCAGGGCATCCGGATTTATACCATCACCTTCCAGTCGGCTATTAATGCGACAACGCAGCAGTTTTATCAGGACTGCGCGACCAACCCGAGCATGTACTTCAACGCGCCCACCAACGCCGACCTGACAACGGCTTTCCAGGCTATTGCCACCCAACTCGGCCAGTTGCACCTGACTCAGTAAACCCAGCGCGGATATGAAAAAGAACCCCCGCTCTTTTTCTTGCCACAAAGCCGCCGTTCTATGTCAGAATTAAATGGGTTCGATTATCTGTCTTTGGGGAATTTGCATGAATAAAACTTCGTTGATGATCATGGGCGGCGCGTTGCTGTTTGCCTTTATTGTGGCGCTGGTGGTGGGTATGAAGCTCACGCCCAAACCGCAGAAGGAAGTCGCGAAGGTGGGCGTTGAGGTTCTTGCCGCCATCAAGGATCTGCCACCCGGAGAAGTGCTGAAACCCGAAGATGTGCAGTGGATCAGCTATCCTGACACCATGGTTTTCCAGGGGATCATTAAAAAATCTGACCAGCCGAACCCGGACAAGCTGGATGTCTACGGCAAGGCGCTGAAGCGCGATATCCACACGGGCGAGCCGATTACAACACAAGCGCTTGCTGATTCACAAGGCGGCAACTATCTTGCGGCGGCTCTCAAGCCCGGCATGCGCGCTGTGGGTATTCCCGTGCGGCTGGAAACGATGGCCGGTGGTTTCGTATCGCCGGGAGACTATGTGGATGTTATTCTTGATTTCCAGGTCAACCTGCACGGCGATGCGCAGAACTATTCCGCCGACACAGTGCAAAAATTTGCCAGCGAAACCATTTTGAGCAATGTGCATGTTCTGGCCGTTGACCAGGATGCCAAGGAAGAGGCGCATGAAGCCAGCAAGCTGGCGCGCACCGTGACGCTGGAGGTTGATAAAAAGGGGGCTGAGGTTTTGTCGATGGCCAGCTCAATGGGTCAATTGACTTTGGCATTGCGCCGCCTTGGCGAGAAAGACCCGGAAACAACAACCGAGCACAATGATGATTTCATCACGGATGTGAACACCAGCAAGGTCATTCAGCAGATTTACAAGAACCAGTCCGCTGGCGGCTCCAAACCGATGGATTTTAATGTGCGGCTTTACAGCGGCGGCAACGTATCTAACGTTCCGGTGCGTCCTGATCCGCAGCCGGCATCGGGACAATAATCTCATGGCGAAGAAGACGCG
>Ga0302315_10006151_pt1 | contig 10074 bp, 7 predicted proteins | sample III_Palsa_N3_1_FD_200532 | JGI IMG/M metagenome (GOLD analysis project Ga0302315, IMG submission 200532) | Peat permafrost microbial communities from Stordalen Mire near Abisko, Sweden - III_Palsa_N3_1 | ecosystem: Environmental > Terrestrial > Soil > Palsa > Peat permafrost | place: Sweden... | reverse complement strand
CTACGCGTATCCGGCCTGATGGCCGACGCCCGATAGTACTCGCACGCCACGTGCAGACAATGTAGCCAACGCCGTCAGCCCATCGTCGTTTCCATCCGCATTGGTTACACTTGCCAGTCCGCAAGGGCCTATAGCTCAATGGTTAGAGCAGAGGACTCATAATCCTTTGGTTCGAGGTTCGAGTCCTCGTGGGCCCACCACATTAGAGTCCAGCAGCGTCTGTGTGCGCGGTTAACCATAGTTTGGCCGTTTTGGCCAAACTATGAGTTTCATAAGCATAGTTTGGCCACTGCCGCCCAGAGTTGGTGCTTCGCCCTTATCGAAGCATGGGAATGACCTGCTTCGAGTTCACCGCACGGGGCGCAGGTAGCCCGCGCGCTTACCTTTCCACAGTACGGCCTTTTCGTTGTAGCTGAGCTCTGAACTAGCTTCTAGGCGTCTTAACTTCACGTTCCTGCTTAGAGCCTGAGATACCAAGAGCCTCGCCACGTGCTTTCGCACCCCTGTTTCTGCACACAAATGGTCGACGAGATCATCTTGGCTCTTTATTTGGCCGGCCAAGTACGCATGCATCGGTCCTGCAACAAGGAGCACCCTGGCTAAACGCTTCGTCTGCTTTCGATGACCCACTATCCACGCCTGAGCGCGCGCGATGTATGTCTTGCTCAGCACAGGCTCCCGGTACCGTATGAATCCCTTGGAGACACCAAGCGACTCCGCCAGTAGAGAAAACGAAACAAACGGCGTTCCCTCCGGCCGCGCAATCGCTCGTACAAGGTGTGCATGCACTTTTTTAGCGACTTCCGGTGTGCGCCGTGGCTTGAGCGTGGCAGGAAGGTTGAAGCCGCTGTACGCAAGTTGGCCCGCCACGCGTGCGGCTCCTATCGGATCAGTCAGCACATCAACCAGCCTGACACCACTTATGTGGCATCGCTTCAGCATGGTGCCGAGCATTGGATTGATCTGAGTCATGCGCCACGATCTGGGGCCCACCCTCAAGTCAGGACTGTTGCGACCTTTCATAAAGGGCTCGGCGAGTGACCGGAGCTCTTCGCAAAAGATCATGAACGCCCTCGGAACAGATGCTGTCAATGTTCCATCGGCAATTGCCGAGACAAGAGCTACACAATCACTCTCACCAAATTCCGGATGCGGGGACTGGACCCACGTGTTGGGCAATTGCACGAGGGAATCGAGACATTTCGCACAATGCGTCATGCCTGCAAGGGAGTGATAGCAAAGTTGCTGTACGCCGCAGGACGGACAATGGGACACCAAGGCAATGCGATGGACCGGACACCGCTTCATCGCCGCGAGCGTCCACAACAGACGGTCATAATACGTCGAGCCCTCTTTTTCGCTCCAATACATGCAAGCCGGACACCAAGCGCGACCACGCCTCAACGCGCCATGAGATACCGTGTCGGCAGCCGAACGGATCACCAGGATCGTCGTCCGATATAGATCGGGCTGGTGTGCCGCAATCGATAATACCTTGACGTAGTTCACCACGGCGTCGCTATATCCACACAACGGAAGGCGATTGGCTTTGTGGAGATAGACCTCCTTCAAACTCACGGGTTCGTCGAACGTACTCTGCCACCAGTCAGTAAGATGGCGTGCCATGGGGATCATCGAGGTCGAGTGAAGCTTCGCGAACCGGTAGAAGTACGAATGAAAGTTTTCGATTTCGTCCGTACCTTCGCCCATAGGCTTCAGCGAGAAATAGTTACTCATCGACGATCACCGGCAGACTGTTGAGGTTGCGGTTTGGATTTCGCTCGAAGGGCTTTTTCCCTTTCTTTTTCGGCACCCGTTCGCCCACGGGAGTGACTCTCTCAAAATCGGTGCTATTCATTTTGGCAAGCGCCTTTTGACCAGCATCGATATCCCGCTGAATCACGTCATGCTCGGCCTTTGTGGGAAAGGCAGCACGTAGCACTGTTTGCGTTATGGCCTTACCGTGGCTTGAAATGTGCGCTTGCCATAAGATCTTTTCCAGCAGTCCAAATGAGCCATTGCTCACGTTCAGGAGAATGGCCGCTTCGGCAATTAGCAAGTTTTTGGGTGATACAGAAATGCGCTGGCTGAAGAACTTGAGGATGCCAAGCCACTCTCTCATGTCCGCTTCGCAATCTGTATAGGGCGCGAATTCCACACAGATCACCCGTCCGACGAAGTGTGCGGAGTCAAAGAGGCCTCGATACGCTAATTCGTAACCACCGACGAGCACCAGCGTACGGTGGATAGCCATGAGGCATTTGATTGATTGGAGTACGTTGCTGCGGACCTCTCGGTCTTTTGTGTGTGTAAGGTGATGGGCCTCATCGAGTAGGGCGTAAATAGTCAATCTCGCGTCCAGAGCCACCTCTGTAGCAACACGCATAGAACCCTCGTCTCTACCTCGAGAAGGCCGGTAGTGCTGCTGCTCGTCGAACTCTCCGATGTGCATGTACATGGGATGTCGAAGCGCCTTAAGCACCATCACCCAGAGATGCTTCGGTGAAATTCGTCCGTCCTGACTAGTCGCAATCGTGAAGGATATAAGTGGAATGATCGCTGCATTTTCCGCGCGCAGCTCATTGCGAAGCGCTTCTACCAAATATTGAAAAATGAGTGATTTTCCGATCTGAGTTGGACCTACCAGTACAATGATTTTGTTTCCCGGCGAGTTCCTGACAAGTTCGATGACCGTGTCCCGCGTTTCGACAAAGTTACGATGCTTGAGAGGCGCGGCAAAGAGCATGGGTTTCATGCGACCTCCTCCATGACCAAGTCGGCGATATCGTCCATCTTCGGCACTTGACGCTCGGATGACCGCTTTGCGGCATGACGCCTCGGAGCTTTTCTCGAGGCCAGCGGCTTGCTCCCTTTTGCTTCCAAGAGCACTGGCGGTAGTGATCGTCTTTTCTGTTCGTATGCAGCGTGCTCTGCTTCCATCGCCATTTGTGCAGCCAAACCTCGAAGTTGCTGATGGCGCGCAGTGTCTTCGATGACTTGCGATTCGGGAAGGGCACTGCAGGCGATCGCGTCTGAGCTACGACACACGTGCCACTGACTTTCAAGGCACACATAGATGACCGACTTGTCGAAAGGTTCGACCCGAATTCGAACATCCTTCTTTGGCCCCCTGTGGTCCAGAATGCCGCGACTGCTATACCAAACTCCGTAAACACGTACACCACGCCCTCTAGCCAAGTGGTACGCGTCTTGAGGCGCTTCTACCGCGGTTTGGATGAGAAATGGCGTATCGCACCGAATGTGGAGCCCGGAGAAAGGAAACATTTCATCCGACTGGGCCCGTAGCGCGAGCCGGGATTCCATGCCTTGCGGTTTCGGCTCGTGGTTGTATCCGTTGAAGGCATAGGCCTCCAGCGCATCGATAAGGTCGTGGAACGTCAAACGTGCACGTTGAGACGCGCTGTGCGACCCCGAAGTTTTACGAGCGTTTGCGACTCCGGGAATAAAGCCGGGTATACCTCGGAAGAACCGCTCTTTGAAGGATCCGAACAGCCGCTCCACCTCCTTTCCGAAGCGTGGATCCTCTGGCGGACGGTCAACGCGTGTGACGCCGAGTGTCGCTAGCATCGTGGTGAAGTGAACGCTTTGAAATTCTGAGCCTCCATCGACCACGATGATTTCCGGGAGCCGGCCGTGGCGTCGAACACAGTCTCTTATGCCCATGGCACACGACTGACGACAAGGTGCGCGAAACGATAGCCATAGCCCAAGCACTTCGCCGCTGTAGGCGTCCACCAAGGCGGTCAGCCAAGCTCGCTTTGTTACCCGTTTCCTCCCGAGACGTCCGACAACCAACGCGATATCGACGTTGTAGTGGTCAATATGTGCGATCGAGAAAGCGCGCGTGGCAACGAGTGCTCGTTTCGAAGGATCAATCGGGTCCGCCGCCGCATTGCTCATACGGCGGCCACCACGCAGAAGGTCGGGATTCGTTAGGCTCGTAAAGTTGTTGTAGTAACGGTAAAACGTGGGCTCTGACAGCGGCTTGGTGTCAGACGTACTCAGGCCTGCACTGAGTGCAGATAGGTACGCTTGATAGCCATTTGCTGGGCTCGCTGAATCGGGGTTGCCTTTCGTCTCTTCGATAGCCCTGAATAGAACCTCCTTATGTTCGGGTGCAAACCGTTCCTTCCGATTGCCACAACGATGCCATCGAGGAATAAGAGCACGCGGATCGCCATTGGCCTCCCTAAGTATTTGTCGGTACCGACGCCTCGATCGTGAAGATTTCTTTCCGCCTGCGCTCACTTCCTGGTTTTCGGCGAGGTCGCATGACGCATATCGAATCGCAAGCTCACCAAGATAGCGCGGGTCCGCAACCTCAGACGTAGATACTAAAGTGCGCTCGCTAAGCACCTCGTTGATGCGGAAGCCCGTTTCGCTGACAAGCCTGGGTAATGTCGGATCCGCGGATATCCAAACCCGCTGAGGCGATGACAATAGGCAATGATCCAGATCAACGTGAAGGACGTTTTGATCGATAAGCTGAAGTAAGACCGTGGTATCTGCGGTGTGAAGTTGTGAGAGAACATCACCTATTAGCATGACGTCAACGTCTCGAACGATCGTGCGAGCTCGTTCGCGGAGATCGCGAAGGCGCGGCGTGTCATCGACTCGTCTCACCGACACCAGAAGTCGCAAGTTGTCCGCACGCACCGCCGATATGTCGCTATTTGCCACGGTGAAGTGCTGGATGCCTAGCTTGCCGAGGTATTCCTCCGCCCTCAGATAGTGAAATTTGCCGTCTCTCAACACCCAGTCCTGCGTTCGCTCCCGACAGTCCGTCTCAAGCTTGCTGTCTTTTCTGACTTCGTAGATCTCCACGCGATCGTGATATACGACAAGGAAATCCGGCGTGTAGGTGATCGGTGTTTTGACACCAGCTTTGGTCGTGATGATCAGCGGCACGGCTTGTGGTTGATCGAATATGGCCACCACGTCGTGCCGGCGTGACATTTCCAAGAGGAAGAAATATTCACCCGACGCAGATTCGGCCTGCAGCACGACCCCTAAGTGCGGAATTGGCACATCGCACAACAGATTGCGGACCCGATGTGTCCCCACGACACGACTGGGTGGTGAGGAGGCTACCGACAACACGTAGGCCTTTCCTTCATCGCTAAGGCCCACGTGATCAATGCGCGCTCGCAAGGCTTCGAGTCTTGCAGCTGGAGAGTCAACGACCTCGACTTCTTCTTTACGTGGTGGCATATCCATGACATTCATTGGCTCAGTCCCTCACGCACATGTGCCGAAATACGTGGCAGGGCGCACCGACCGCAGAACTGCCTGAGTCTCGGCGCGCACCCATCTCAGCTCTGCTGAAGCGGAGCTTGATTTCGAGAGAGAAAGGGGGCACATTGGGACTAGGCGTGACTCACAAGCGCTGATCCAGCAAGGCCCCGGTCTAGTCACCGGGGTTTTGCGTTTCTGGCCCCAGGCGCGCTACGTAGTCATGGGGACGCCTCCTCTGTTGCAGAAGCAACGACCAATTGCCCAGCTTTCGCCAAGCCCAAGCGTGAATCATCCACGCTGACAGCACGTCGACCGTGCTGCTTGCCTTCCTTCCTAAGGCTAGGTGACGCGTCTGCTTCGGTCGGCCGCTTCATCCCGAGATCGATGGCGATCTGATGCCCGCGGCCACGAGTACAACGCGACCTACCTGACAATACCGTGTAGACGGCTTGCCGCGGGTAGCCGTGGTCTCGCGCCCAATCGGTCATCGAAATCCCCTCGTCGTAAAACCAGTTTCGCGCCTCGCTGGCGGTGCGTAGATGGTCACTCATAGCTGATCGCACTGATGGAAACGGTTGCCGCAATTGATTGATTAGTCGAAGACTTCTCCCGCAAACCGAGACCCGCGGCGAAACCCGGATATCTGGGTATAAACATGATGATTCAGACGAATACGCGACGAATCACGGTTACACCCGCGTGTCGATTGTTTGGAAGTTTCACGGTTACACCTTATATTTCAATGACTTGCGATAATTACAGAGCAAAATAGCATTTGCTCCGTGGCATGTAAACATGCGTCTCAGCGAATCCGTAATCAGCCAGTTGGAGGGTGCAAGTCAGCTAACTAGGAACCCGGTGTGTCGAGATGTCGATTGCGAAGTCCGGAGAAAACGGCCCAGACGTGGTCTGGCCGTGACAAGCGCCGGTGTGGTTTAACGAAGCTCTAAGGAGAAAAGCGTGACGACGGAAAGCCTCTTGATTGCAGGCACCACGCCAAAAGCTGCGCCAGCAAAGAAGGCGGCGGCGAAGGCCACCAAGAAGGCTCCGACAAAGAAAGTGGCAAAAAGTAAGGCCACGCTGTTGAGTTGCATCCGAAACTGAGCCGCTTCCAGCTCAGTTTCGGCGCGGATCAACAATCACACGTATCTATCGTCAAGTTGTGGTGATTGCAATCCATCGTCAAAGATGGTGATAGAGTTTCGTCATGCTAAGTGAGATCTTCAAAGTAGGCTTTCGCCGGTTCGCCCAAGGGGCTCGTTCCGCGCCGCGTGAGTTTTTCGCGCCGACCGTCGTGCTGTGGCGTGGCGTTAGGTTCGTCTTCGACCAGCTCGAAGATGCCATGCGTGGGTCGGATACCGGCCAACACGACCGAAAGATCGACACTCACTAAGTAGCCACCACGGGCCTATCCGCTCGACGCAACTCAACCACGGCCGCTCGCTTGAGCCATGGGGGGTTTCTATCATCCGTAGGCCGTGATCTCTTCAAGCGGCTTGGATCAGGAACTCGCTAGCCTTGGCCACAGGCTGCACTGATGTGCATGCCGGCGTGTCGCCAATGGAACTGGCTAGGCTCGCCAGCAGCAATGATGTGCGGAGGCGACAGGCCGACTTCGACCACTCTTGTGATTTCGGGTCATCCGCCCACATGTCCGTTGAAGGGGCGGCTACCTTCCAGCCGTAGGGAATAGTCACGGAGGGCTCATGGCACTTTTAGATGACATCTATGGGTGGTCTGGCAACTTGCCGGCCTGGCAGCGTGATGCGCTACGCCGGTTGTTTCGGAACGGCAACTTGGGGCCTGTGGACCTCAATGAACTGATCCCCATGGTCAAGAAGGAACACGGAGATGGATCGCCTGCGTCTGTGCAACCCATCCCCTTGGCGCTTGACGACATTCCTCACGCGGGCAACATAGGGGCGACCGTTCGGCTGCTGAAACTCGACAACCTACAAAACGTAAATCGATTTCCGGCTGGCCGGTCCGTTGAGTTCGCTCCGGATCGACTGAACGTGCTTTTCGGCGAGAACGGCGCGGGAAAATCAGGATACGCACGCGTTTTGAAAAACGCCTGTCGCGCCCGAATCCGCCAACCAGTTTTGTCCGATGCCTTCGACGGCACTCGACCCCGCCCTGTTCCATCGGCTGATATCACTTTTGCCATTGGCGACCAAGCCCCACAAATGGCCCGGTGGAATCAGGGAGCAGCAACCGCTCCCGCGCTGGGCAATGTAACGGTCTACGACAGCGCTTGTGGCAGCGACTACGTCGCCAACTCAGGCGCGAGTGATTACCAACCTTATGGCCTACCCCATCTCAACCGCCTCGTCGCTGCACAACGGCAAATGCTCGGAGCGATCGAGCGCGAACAGCAACAAATTCGCCTGAACCCCGATGCGTTCACCGAACTACAAGGTGAGCACGAAGTGGGGCAATTGCTTGTGGCTCTTGGCAAGGACACCCAAGTTGACCGCCTTCGCGATCTGTCGAACGTCACGCCCGAAGAGGTCCGGCGCATTGAGGAACTGACCAGAGTGTTGGGGACGATGAACCCAGAACCAGAGGCCCGCAGCGCGACGCTCTTAGCGCATCGCTTGGAAGCGGCAGCACACGCTGCGCAACAAGCGCATCGCTTCACAACCGAGCACGCTCTGGATGAAATCTATACGCGTGCGCAGAACCAGAAAACCGCCCAAGAAGCGTGGACAATTGCACAGAACCGACTTCATCAGAACAATGATGGGGCCGGTGCGGACCTTCTCCCCGGCACCGGCAACGACGTCTGGAAAGCGCTGTTTGAAGCCGCCGAAAAGTTCTCGACGCAATCCGCCTATCCACACCATGAACATATCAACGTTGAGGTTGGTGCGAAGTGTGTCCTGTGCCAAACACCGCTGGATGAGAACGCCAGCGAGCGTATGAGACGATTCGCTAAATTTTTGGCGGACGATGCGTCAACGAGTGCGGAAAACGCTGCAAAGCACATGAAGGAAGCCATGGACGCGATTGGGGCGGCGTTGCTGGACCCCGTTGATGTGCCCACCATGACGGAACTCGCGACCGCCGACCCAGAACTGCATACGTTCACCAACGATGTCACCTCCGCATGGAAAGAGCGTCGCCAGTGGGTCAAACAATGTGTCGAGACGAGTGACTGGAGCGTCCCACCACCCGTTCTTCTGGAAGGCGATGCCCTGGATGTTCGACTGCGCACCAAGGCCGCTGCGCTTCGCACGCGTGCACAAGAACTCCGAAACTCCGTAGACCCTGCCGCTAAAGCAATTCTGGAAAAAGAACGTGCCGCATTGCTCGTTCGCCAGGGCTTGAACCGCCGCATCGTTGAAATCGAACAGTATGTAAAAGATGCCACCACACAGCATCACCTAGTGGCGTGTGCCACCGCGCTTAATCCACGCCTTGTTTCACGCAAAATGACGTCCCTGGCAGGCGCCTACGTAACCAACGCCTTGGCAAACGCCATGAACGACGAACTCCGAGCGCTTCGTTTCCGTAAGAGGGTAGAACCCCACATCTCGACGCGCACCGACGACGGTACAACCATGGTGACGTTGCAGATCAAAGACACCCAAGACAGCGCCACCCTTGTTCTTTCAGAAGGCGAACAGCGTGCGATGGGACTTGCCTTGTTCTTGGCAGAGGTTCGTTTGCAGGACCACCAGTCCACCGTAGTGTTCGACGATCCATCCACGTCATTGGATCACCACTATCGTCGGCACATGGCCGCTCGAATTGCCGCGTTGGCGTTGGAGCGCCCCGTGTTGGTGCTAACTCATGACGCGGTCTTCCTGTCGGAAATCAACTTTGCCGTAAAGCAAAGCGAGCAGCCAGTGGCCTACCAAACCGTCGGATGGAATGGACAACGTCCAGGATTTGTCGGTGCCGGCCTCACATGGGAAACGATGGATGCTGCCGCCCGACTTGCCGATTTGGAGCAGAGTGCTGGACCGCTGCGGGAGCACGACGGCGATTACATGGATGAGCCAACGAAAGAGCAGGTCAAAATCGCATACACGAAACTTCGCGGCACCATCGAACGTTCCGTTCGCGATGAGTTCTTGAACAACACGGTTCGTCCGTTCAGCGCTGAAGTATCGGTTGACAGTTTTGGTGCCGTGATAGGACACCCGCAAGAGGAGTGGGACCAGGTCACGGAGATCTATGCCCGGTGCTGTGAAGTGACCGACGCCCATGACACGAACGCCGACCACCAACTCCCGATTCCCGACCCATCCATTTTGATGAATGACATCGATGAGTTGAAAAGATTACACGGCCTCGCGCAGAAGCGAAGGAGAAAATATGAAGCCGAACGCTCGGACCGAAATAAAAGGCGCAAAGCCGCTTTCGTAGCCAAGTAGCGCCACAAATCCCAACCTTAGATATCCGGCCAGAAGCGGACGTTCAACGCTGGAATTAGGTGGCGGCGGAGCCGTCCGCTTGAATGAGATGTTAGACGCCATCTGCGACCGGCGGAGCCCCCGATTTGCCGACCCAACCAAGTTCGACTACCTCAACAGCCGCAAGAATACGCTGTGCGAAAGCGCGGGCTTGAGTAACGTCAAATTCGACTGCATCCTCATATGGCGTTGCGACAACCTTGATGAAGATGATGCCTTCATCTTGCCGAGGCTCACACGACACTGTTTCTTGGTACGGCTTTGCAGAGTGCTCAGACATGTCCGTTGTGGCGCCTAACGCTTGAGTTAAGCGGCGGCGAAGCCGTCCGCCTTGAACGAGATGTTAGGCGTAAATGTGGCACATAAATGCACGCTATTCATCACGTGCCCAGATGGC
>Ga0302315_10006148_pt1 | contig 10077 bp, 5 predicted proteins | sample III_Palsa_N3_1_FD_200532 | JGI IMG/M metagenome (GOLD analysis project Ga0302315, IMG submission 200532) | Peat permafrost microbial communities from Stordalen Mire near Abisko, Sweden - III_Palsa_N3_1 | ecosystem: Environmental > Terrestrial > Soil > Palsa > Peat permafrost | place: Sweden... | reverse complement strand
GAAAGCTGACGGAAGCACAATCCTGCCTCACCCAGGCGCCGGCGCAGCGTCGGCACGCTCACCCCGAGCATTTCCGCGACCTCCTGCTGCGAATGCAGTCCGGCGTGCAGTGCTTGCCACACTGTGCCGCGGTCGATCGGCCGCTCGTCCGCCGCTTCCTGGTGCGGCTCCAGCATGGCTACGAAATTGCTGAATTCCGCCTCGCCCCATTGGGTGTATTTCTGCGGCAGGATCGGCGCGTCCATATCCTTGCTACGATAAATCAAAGTCACACCTTCGCCCCGCCGCGCCACGGGCGCCCGCAGTGCGTCCAGAATTTCCCCACCCATCGCTGCGAGCGCCGCCGCGCCGCGCACCCGAAGCGGCAACAGAGGGCGGCCAGTCATCCAGCGCAGCGCGCAATGGGTAACGATCATCATGCATTCGACATAGATCTCGGCGCGCGGATCGCCGCCCGCCAGCGGCGCCAGGGTAAAGCGGACCGTATCGGCGCCCACCACCAACCGCGCCCGGCATTCCTTGCGGATCAGCCCGACCGCCTCGCTGAGGCGTCGCAGCGCCTCACCCAGGTTTTCCGACTGATTGGCTGCCATGAACAGCAACGACAGACTGCCACACGGCACCGGCTCCGCCGCCACGCCATGGCTTTCATCGTTGCAGGTCCGGATATTCTCGGCGCACAGCCGCCAGAACGTCACCATATCCAGCGTCTGGGGGAGGGGCGCTCCTTCGGCCGCGAGCCCGGCGTGACGGATCAGCCGATCAGCCACGGCTTCGCCCACCAACGTTGCGAAATACTCGGTATCGACCACGCGCCGGCCGGTCGCGGCGGGCGCTAGCCTGGTTTGTTGCGGAAAGGACACACTGAGCATTGAACGTCCGTTGAGCGAAAACAGCCGGTATGAAATTCGCGCTTCTGTCCTGCCTAAGTCGGGCAATCGATGGTTAACTTACAGCAAGGTCACAACAAACACCATCGGGAGAAACGACCATGGCTATTTCACGCAAGGCGAGCTTACTCGCCGGCGCGGCAGTCATTACCTGTTTGGCCGCCCCCCATGCGCGGGCGCAGACCACCGGCACGGGAGCCCAGACCCAGGTGCAGGAGGTCGTGGTCACCGCCTCGCGGCGTTCGGAAACGGTGCAAAATGTGGCCGGCGAGATCACCGCTCTCACCGGCACCCAGTTGGCCCGCCAGCATGCGGTGAACTTCAACGATTTCGCCGCCTCGGTGCCGGGGCTCAGTTTTCAGTCCAACAGCCCCACCAACAATCTGATCGCCATCCGTGGCGTGGCTTCGAGCACCGCCGAACTCGGCAGCGCCGTCAGCATCTATCTCGACGATGTCCCGCTGGGCGCCAGCACTCAGTTTGGCTTGGGCTCGCAATCGTTCAATTTCAACCTGTTCGACATGGACCGGGTCGAGGTGCTGAACGGGCCGCAGGGCACGCTATATGGCGCCAATGCGCTGGGGGGCGCGATCAAGTATGAAACTACTCCGCCGAAGCTTGGCCATTACCAGGCGACCATCGAGGCCGAAGGATCGAACACCGCGAACGGTTCAGATAATGGGGCGCTGCGGGCGATGGTGAACATTCCGCTGGGCGATCAGGGAGCGCTGCGCTTGGATGGGCTGAAATCCTATGATGCCGGCTGGACGAAAGATCCTACGCATGGCCGGACGAATGTGGGCAGTGCGCGCGATCTGGGCGGGCGTGCATCGCTTGCGTATCGTATCACCCCGGACCTTGATGTGCGCATTACCGCTTTCGATCAGAATATTGCCGCCAGCGGCCAGAATCTTTCTTTCCGCAATCCGAAGACCGGGGCGCCGGCGGCCGGTGCCTATAATCAATCGTTCGCACTGGAACAGCCCGAAGATAATACGGTGCAAGTTTATTCGGGTACGATCAACTGGAATCTCGATTGGGCCAAGGTGACTTCGATCAGCGCCTATCAGCGCAATCAACGGTTATTACCAGTCCGACGACAGCGTGTTCTACGGTTTCCTGCTGCCCTATTACACTTACGAATTCTCGCAATACGGAATTGGCCCGTATCTTCCTGAATCTGAAACCTCGCCAAACGCGCTTTACGTTGATACCGACACGCGGAAATTCACCCAGGAGGTGCGCATTGCGTCACCCGACAATAAATTCCTCGAATGGGTGGTAGGCGGCTATTTCACTCACGAAGCAACCGACGAACAGGTAAATCTGCTCGACAACGCCTATCCCACCGGCGATCTGCCCGCGCCCTATTCGAGCTATCCGTTCTATGGCTATCTGCCCAGCACCTACACCGAGGAGGCGGCATTCGGCGATGCAACCTATTATATCACTCCATCGTTCGATATCACCGGCGGGTTCCGTTACAGCCACCAGCACCAGTATTACGGATCGAACCTGGGATGGCTCGGATTCGGCCCTCCCTACGGCGAGATCTATTCTTACAGCTCCAGGTCCAATCAGGGTGTGACCACCTATCTGTTTAACCCGCGCTATCACCTGACCGAGGATTCGATGCTGTATGCGCGGATCGCGAGCGGGTTCCGTCCCGGCGGGCCGAATTTTGTGCTGCCTCCGTCGTACGACTCGCCCGCGCCCGCGCAGTTTCAGCCCGACAAGATATGGAACTACGAAATCGGCGAGAAATCGCAATTGTTCGACAACCGCGTCCTGCTTGATGCCGATCTCTATGATATCGAGTGGTACCACATTCAGACTACGCAAAACGTAAATGGCATCAACCAACTGGTGAATGCCGGCAACGCGCGGGTCCGCGGCGCCGAGGCGAATTTCTCCTATCGCGTGACCGAGCCGCTCACGATTTCCGCCGCCGCTGCCTGGACCGATGCACATCTGATCACCAAGGCACCAGTGCTTGGCGTCTACTATACCGGCGCGCGCCTGCCGCTTTCCCCGAAGTTTAATTTCTCGGTGAATGCGACTTATAATATAGTATTTGGTAATGAGTTTAGCGCCAGCGCCAATATCAACGATGTGTGGGTGGGGGCGCGCACTTCGGGCTATTACGGCAGCGCTACCGATGTTATGTATCGTATGCCTTCGTATAATACGACGAACCTCAATTTCGCGCTCTATGCGCCCGATAATATCGAGGTCGATCTGTATGTGAAAAATCTGTTCGATAGCGAAGGTCAGCTCTCGGCCAATACACTCAACAATGCGTTTTTCGCGAATGCGCCGGTGCCGGTGGCGATTACGCAGCCGCGGACCATCGGATTGGAGTTCAAATATACGTTCAACGACTAGTGATAAGTGAAGGAGGAAGCATCTTTTTTGAGAAAAGGAAGCAAAAACTTTTGGTAATCTAGAATTGGGGCCTCCGATCCAATTGAATAAAAGTTTTTTGCTTCTTTTTCTCAAAAAAGATGCTTCCTCCTTCACTTCAACCTCCGGGGAGCTAACAAAATGAGCGATGCTGCCGCCGCAGTATTTGCTGTGGCCGAGACCGCCAGCGGCAAAGTGCGCGGTCTAATCAATGATGGAGTGCGGCAGTTCCGCGGGATCCCCTATGGCGCCGATACCGGCGGTGCGCGGCGGTTTCAGCCGCCTACACCACCCATCCCCTGGACCGGGGTGCGAGATTGCTTCGGCCCCGGCCCAGTAGCGCCGCAGGTGGCAACACCGCTGTCCCACATTTACGCCCAACTGATCTACTTCGATCTCGCCCCCACCGAAGGCGGGATGAGCGAGGATTGCTTGCGACTCAATTTGTGGACGCCGGGTCTCGCCGATGGCGGCCGGCGGCCGATCATGGTCAGCCTGCACGGCGGCGGCTTCGCCATCGGCTCGGGCAATGCCGCCATGTACGATGGGGCGAGGTTGGCGCTTTCGCAGGATGTCGTTGTGGTAAGCCTCAGCCACCGCCTCGCCAGTTTCGGTTTTCTCAACCTGGGCGATCTGGCAGCGGACGGTCGCTACCAGCATGCCGGCGTTGCCGGGCTGATGGATATCGAGCTGGCACTGCGCTGGGTGCACGACCATGCCGCCGAGTTTGGCGGAGATCCTGCACGGGTGATGATTTTTGGTCAATCGGGCGGCGGCTGGAAGACGAGCTCGATGCTGGCCGTTCCCTCGGCGCGCGGCTTGTTCCATAGCGCAGCGGTGCAGAGCGGTTCATGGCTGCGCTTTCTTGATCGCGACCAGGGTGCCGGGCTGGCGCGAGCGCTGCTCGCGCAACTTGGGCTAGGCATAGAAAAGATCAACCGACTGGCGGAACTCGATTGGTCCGACATCCTGCTCGCGCAGCAGAGTGTAGGGGCGCTGGCTTTCAGCCCGGTGATTACCCCGTATTATCTGCCGTACCACCCGAATACACCGGAGGCGCAGGCCCTTTCCTGGGATGTGCCGCTGGTGATCTCCACGGCGCTTCACGATGCCGGGCTGTTCTTCAATCTTTTCGATCTCGATGAAACCGGCCTCGGCGACCTGCTGGCCCGGCAATATGGCGAAGCAGCAAAAAAACTGATTGAGCTTTATCGCGGCAGCAACCGATCCTGCTATTTGACTCACGCACAAATTATTACTGATGCAGGCTTCCGCCGCTTCGCCCACGCCCAGGCCGAACTCGCATCCGCCCATGCTGCGCCGGTTTATCTCTATCAATGGGAATGGCCCAGTCCGGCGTGGGACGGCAGATACGGCGCTACCCATGCGATGGATGTTTCTGCGAGCCTGGGCAATTGGCGCGATCCGCTGATCGGCGCCGGCACGCAGCGCGGTCGCGAACTGTGTGCGTCGCTCTCAGCAGCTTTCGCGGGCCTGGCCCGAACCGGCAATCCCAACAATGCTTTGTTGCCGCCCTGGCCGGCCTTCGATCCCATCAAGCGCGCCACGCTGATCCTGGGCGGGCAGACCGAGGTGATCGATGACCCCCGCCGCGGCCAGCGTCTATTCTGGCGGGATATGCCGCCGGCAGCGAGCGTGCTTGGCTAGCGTGGGAGGCGATCCACTGGATCGACGGCGCCGGCCAGAGTCGGCGAGCGCGCTGCATCATGATGCGCAAAGCAAAAAACTCATCAGCAAACGCGCGTCAGCAGGAAACACTACAAATTGATGGACTTAGGTAGAGAAGGAAAGCATCTTTTTTGAAAAAAAAGCAAAAAAACTTTTGCTAAACTAGAGTCGGCGCACTCAGTCCGGAGTCCTGGATTTCCCAATTCCTAATTGATAAAGTTGTTTTGCTTCTTCTTGTTCAAAAAAAGAAGATTCTTTCTCCCCCTTTTCCGATTGCCTCCGCAGACACACTTGCGTCGCGCTCTGGTGAGAATTGTCAAGCTGCGCTGGCGGACTGTCGATTTACATATATTAGAAACTCTCATGTATCACCCCTATTAGTAGCTATCGTGGCTCTCTACTATTAGCGGGATTCATGGATCCCGCCGCCGTTCGCTTTTCACACATGCGTTGCGCCGATCGTCGCCGGGATTGCCTTCGTCAAGGTTCTGATTTTAAGATGCGGCATCAAATCGAGAGAGTACAGGGTGGATGAATATCCGGCTTTTGTTGTGCCGCCACGTCGCGCGTTAGGGTTCGAAAGATGACTTTCATATCGCGGAGGAGCGTCGCCGCCGGATTGGAGGAAACTCCGCTGGCTAACACGGACGTGGTGTCGGCGCTGAACTTAAGCGGTGCACCGCGGATTTTAGGGCGTGTGCTCGGGTTCGCCCTACGCTATCGCGGCCGCTTTCTGTTAGCCGGCCTCAGCAGCGTGCTGGCGACGCTATTCAATCTCTCGATTCCTTGGCTGCTCGGCCGGGACGTTGACAAGGCGAAGGTGTTGCTGGGTGGCGTCGCGGGGCACAACTCCGCGGTGCTGATGCAACTAACCGATTCGGCTCTGTTCCTGGTCGGGGCGGCAGGCTTGCGAGGCTTGTCTCAGATGGTGGCCGGCTATCAGAGCCAGTACATCGCGCAGGCGGTCGGGCGGGATTTGCGCATAGCGTTTTTCGAAAAACTGCAACGCGTGGGGTTCGATTTTCATGACAGGGTGCATTCCGGCGACTTGATCACGCGCGGTATGCTCGACCTGGAAGGCGTGCGCGGATTTATCGAGAACGCGCTGCAAAGTGTGCTTTCGCTGGCGCTGCTGGTCATGATCGGCACGGCGATGCTGTTCGCGCAGTCGCCGCTGATGGCGCTGCTGGCGATGAGTTTCGTGCCGATCGTGGGCTGGCGCGCCGGGCGCATGGGTTTGATGCTGCGCCTGGCCTGGACCAGGTTGCAGGAGCGCATGTCGGTACTCACGCGGATCATGGAGGAGAATTTACAGGGGATGCGCGTGGTCCGCGCTTTTGCCTCCAAGATATTTGAGATCGCGAAGTTCGATGTCGCTGGCGACAGCGCGCTAAAACTGTCGAACCAACGGATCTTCATCCGTTCGGGTTCGATGGCGGGGATCAACTTCAGCTACTATCTGGCCATGGGGCTGGTGGTGTGGGTGGGCGGACATCGAGTGCTGGCGCATCGCTTCACTATCGGCCAGTTGACCGAGTTTTTGACGCTGATGACCATGCTGCAGCAGCCGGTGCGGCAGATGGGCATGATCATGAATGCTTCCGCGCGGGCTGTGTCCTCGGGCAAAAGGTTGTTCGAAATTCTTGATTTGCAGCCGACCATTCAGGATAAGCCGGGTGCGAGGGAATTGGAGATCAGCCGAGGCGTGCTGCGTTTTGAGGATGTCAGCTTTTCCTATGACCCAGCGGAGCAGACCGCACCGACGCTGGAGAAAATCTCCTTCACTGTTTCGCGCGGACGGACACTGGGCATCGTGGGGCCGTCCGGTTCCGGAAAGTCCACGCTGTCGCTGTTGATTCCGCGATTCTATGATGTCACCGGCGGGTGCATCACCATTGATGGGCAGGATATCCGCGACGTAACGCTAGAATCGCTGCGCGGTGCGGTAGGGCTGATCCAGCAAGATGTGTTTCTGTTTGATGACGGCATCGACCGCAACATTGCCTACGCCGACCCGGAGGCGGAAACCCATGAACTAATTCAGGCGGCGACAACGGCGCAGATTCATGACTACGCGTCGAGCCTGCCGGCGGGATATGACACGCGGGTGGGGGAGCGCGGTGTAGGGCTTTCCGGCGGCCAGCGACAGCGGCTTTCCATTGCCCGCGGCATGGTGCCCGACCCGGCGGTTCTGGTATTCGATGATGCGACTTCGGCGGTGGATGCGGCGACCGAGCACCAAGTGCGTCAGGCATTGCGTGAGGCGACAGGCGAGCAGGCGACGATTATTATTTCGCACCGGTTGGGTTCGCTGATGCACGCCGACGAGATCATCGTGCTGGAACGCGGCAGGATCATCGAGCGAGGCACGCATGAGTCGCTGCTGGCAGCCAAAGGCTACTACACGGCACTCTATCGGGCGCAGGCGCAGGGGGCAGGGATTGAAGAACTGGCCGCCAGCCAAAGAGGTGTCGCATGAGTGGCGTTGGCCTAGGACGCGGCGGCAGGGGCGTACCTGGGGATACCGACGACGAGCTTTATGCGCCGTTCAACTCCAGCGTATTCCGACGCGTGTCAGAGTTTGTGAGACCGTACCGGCTCGTTCTCGTGGGGGCAATTTTCGCGGTTGTGGCTTTTGTTCTGGCTCAGGTCAGCGTTCCATCTGTCATCCGCGCGGCAGTAGACAGCGCGGTTCACACGCCGGGCAGTCATCCGATCAACACGGTCGTGCTGGTTTTTTTTGCTGTCATACTATTCAATACAGCGATGAGCTATTTACAGGAAGTCACTTCGGCACGGCTGGCGCAAAGGGTGATCTTCGATATGCGGCGCGCCATGTTCACGCATTTGCAGGACGTCTCGCTTTCATTTCTGGATCAGACCCATGTCGGCCGTATCATGTCGCGCTTGCAAGGTGACGTGAATGCGTTACAGGAGTTCTTTGAGACCTCGATCCAGGCGACCGGTGATCTTGTGCTGCTATTCGGCATTATTGCGGTGCTGTTCTGGATGGAATGGCGCCTGGCTCTGGTGACGATGGTGGTGCTGCCCGCGATGATCGGCATCCGCGCAATGTGGTTACCGCAAGCGAAGAAGAAATTCCGCCGCGCGCGTGATACCTCATCGATCGTGAACGGCGCCCTGGCCGAGAATATCGGCGGTGTGCGCGTGGTACAGGGCGCGCGGCGCGAGCAAGTAAACCTGGAGGATTTCACCGTGAAGGTCGAGGATAATTTCCAGGCGCAGGTTGACGTTGCCTGGACCTCGCAAATCATGGTGCCGACGGTAGATTTGCTGACAGGGTTGGCGATGGCCGCCGTGGTAGTGGTCGGCAGCAGGTTCGTGATGAAAGGCGACATGGTTGCCTTCATCTTCTATGTACAACGATTTTTTGACCCGATCCGCACTGTGTCCCAGCAATATACCATGATGCAGCGCGCGACCGCGGCGAGCCACCGGATTCTGGAGGTGATCGACGTACCCGTTGCGATCCAAGACCGCCCGGAGGCAACTCCGCTGGAGGCAACAGAACTTTCGGTCAAGTTCCGCGATGTGAGCTTCGGCTACAAGCCCGGACTACCGGTGCTGAAGCATTTGACCTTTACGGTGGCGCCCAAACAGGTGGTGGCGCTGGTCGGCCCCACGGGCTCGGGCAAAACCAGCATCGCGGCGCTGATCCACCGGTTTTACGACGTCTGGGAAGGGCAGGTCCTGGTCGGCGGCCACGACGTGCGCGATTTGACGCTGTCCTCTTTGGGACGCACTATTGCCATAGTGCTGCAGGAACCCTTTCTCTTCACCGGCACGGTGCTGGAAAATATTCGCTATTCGAGCGTCTGGGCGAGCCGGGAAGACATCATCAATGCAGCGAAGGCCGTACAAGCGCATGGGTTTATCATGAACCTGCCTAACGGCTACGATACTCATCTCGAGCAGCGCGGACAGAATCTCTCAATCGGGCAGCGTCAGCTTTTAAGCTTCGCCCGCGCGCTGGTGGCAAATCCGCAAATTCTTATCTTGGACGAGGCTACGGCGAGCATCGATAGCTTCGTCGAGGCACAGATCCAACAAGCTTTGCGCGTGTTGCTGTGGGGACGCACGAGTATCGTCATCGCGCATCGTTTGGCCACCGTGCGCGACGCGGATAAAATTATCGTCCTGCGCCACGGGGAAATTTTGGAACAGGGCAACCACGAGACGCTGCTGGCCAGCGGCGGCCTCTATGCCAATTTGTACCGAAAGAATTTCTCGTCATTCGATGAAGCGGCGTAAGGCGCCGGGGCATGCGGCACCGCTTCCGGGAAGCGGCTCAGCGCCATTGCTTGCCCCAAACGACAATAAGTGAAATCAATAGATTAAGGCAGAAGACAGTCGTCTTCTTGTGAACAAAAACCAGCAAAAAAACTTTGTCAATTAGGGGTGCACCGATCCATCGGCGGTGGGCCCCAGGTATCAAAAGTGTTTTGCTTCTTTTTTTCAAAAAAGGATGCTTCTTCCTTGCTGGAGCCTACCGCTTTTACCTGTCAACGTTCTGAGCCAGACGCTTACCAGCGATACAGGCTGGGCCCGTGCTTAGCCTCGTAAAATGGGGAGACTGCTGTACCCGGCGGAATGATTTCATCAATGCGGGCCAGGTCTTCGGCAGTCAGTTTGATGTTCGCCGAGTTGATCGCATCCTCGAGTTGCTCGAATGTGCGCGGACCGATGATGGGGGCGGTGACGCCTGGTTGTTGTATTACCCAGGCGGTGGCGAGCTGCGAAAGCGGGACGTTTTTGTCCCTGGCAAAAGCGGCGAGGGATTCAATAACATCGAACGATCTGTCGTTGAGCCGGCGGCCTTGCTGCGGCCGGTTGGGCGAGCCGTAACGCGAATCCGCGGGTAGCGGTTGGTTGCGTGCATATTTGCCGGTAAGCAGGCCGCCTCCGAGCGGGCTCCAGGGAATTACCGCAAGGCCAAAGGTCTGTGTCGCGGGGATCAGCTCACGTTCAATACGGCGATCCAGCAGATTGTAGGGGGGCTGTTCGGAGACGAAGCGGTTGAGTCCAAGTTCCTTGGCGGCCCAAAGAGATTCCACCAGTTGCCAGCCGGCGAACG
>Ga0302315_10006145_pt1 | contig 10079 bp, 9 predicted proteins | sample III_Palsa_N3_1_FD_200532 | JGI IMG/M metagenome (GOLD analysis project Ga0302315, IMG submission 200532) | Peat permafrost microbial communities from Stordalen Mire near Abisko, Sweden - III_Palsa_N3_1 | ecosystem: Environmental > Terrestrial > Soil > Palsa > Peat permafrost | place: Sweden... | reverse complement strand
CTGCTGAATTATTACAGGTAAATGCCTCGACCTTGAATTCTAAAATGAAGAAACTGGGTATAGACAGAAAATTCCTTTCCAAATTGCATCCCGGTAATAAATAACAGCATCTACATGCAAATATGCTTCTTTATAATTCCCAGGCGCTTCATTTTGGAATACAAAGTGCTGTTCGGAACCCCCAATATTTCTGCCGCGCCTCCGGTACCCGAGGTTCGGCCCTCACAGTATTTTATGATGGCGAGAATATGATCCCTTTCGTTATCATCGATGGTTTTCAACGGCACAGCTACTGAAACGGGCGACAAAGTCTTAGGTCTGGAAAGTGGTAAATCTATATGGTTCATCCTGGTCCCCGGCGTCAGCAATATGCTACGTTCTATCAAGTGTTCCATTTCCCGAATATTACCCGGCCAATCATAATTAATGAGTTCCTGGAGCGCATTGTCGCTCAACGTTTCAATTTTTCTGCCTGTTTTTTTTGCCAGCCTCGTTATAAAATGGTATGCCAATAAAGGGATGTCTTCTTTACGCTGCCGAAGCGGTGGCAATGAAATCGGAAATACATTCAGCCGGTAGTAAAGATCGCTTCTAAACCGGCCTTCATCCACTTCTCTTTCCAAATCACGGTTCGTGGCAGCTATGATCCGCACATCCACTCTAACAGCCGTTCTCCCACCAACCCGCTCAATTTCCTTTTCCTGCAGAGCCCTGAGGAGTTTTACCTGCAATTCCAAAGGCATTTCCCCGATCTCATCCAGGAACAAGGTTCCCTCGTGGGCCTGTTCAAATTTACCAATCCGTCTTTCAATTGCCCCTGTAAAAGAACCCCTTTCGTGACCAAACAGCTCACTTTCAACGAGATTTGCCGGTAACGCAGCGCAATTCACATTGATCATCGATTTTCCTTTTCTCAGCGAATTATTGTGGAGAGCCCGGGCGACCAGCTCCTTTCCGGTACCCGTCTCGCCGTGGAGTAACACGGTAGTATCCGAGGCTGAAACCAGTTGGATCAGACGAAATATTTTCCGCATGGAAGGACTTTCTCCAATAATACCTGCAAAATGCCAGCTTGTTTCCGTCACGTTCTTGAAGCAGGTTTTCTCTTCGTCCAAAAGTTTTTTATCCTGGTTGGCTCCATATAAACGAATCGGAGAAGAAGAATGAGCATAATTGAATTTATTTGTCATGGGTGTAGCTTGGGGTTCCACATGAATTTTCAATTTTCATGCCACTAACATAAGGTGAACATTATCAGCTATTTACTAGACCAACCTACGGCAATCATGATATATCAACCTCAAAACCAGCGATATATCCTGATTTTTTACTAAATCATGACATTTCAAGGATAAGAAGAAACTGTTCAACATACGCCGCCTTAGCAGATCGTCAGCAGCGCTTTTTTGTTTTCATAAAACAGGTTAAGAACGTAAAATCAGCTTTATTCCTGATAAACCAGATGTCAGGCTTGCTATAAATATTTGCTCAAACAATCTGACCGGGAATGGCAAATTTTTCTCCCGGTTTCAAAGCGTTTTACTGATTTATTTTTTATTCGCTATTTTTTAAATGGATGATTGCTGATAAGGTTACAGGCGTAAAAAAACAGATAAACGTTTTTCAACTATACGATGGTTGACTATACGCGAACGCAGTATGCTTATTGCAGCATTTTTGTTTTCACATCATCTTTAATATAGTTCAAAAAATCCTGGTTCAGCCTTGTACTAAGCAATACGCCTTTTAATCCGTCAACCGTTTCGATAGCAACGATAAATTTTGTTGCTTTTCTATCATGATCATCAAATTTACTTATCTTGTTAATATTTATTTCTGTAAACAGGTAGGGCCTTCTTTCCTGAATAGCCCAAAGCTGACCAACGTCATCTAAAAGAAAATCATCAATATATCCTTCTTCGTGCAACGCGATGACCGTTTTGGTAATAAGACAGTTTACATATCTTTCGATTTTAAAGACCCGTTTCATCGCTTTACCTGTTTCCATTCATTTTATAATCCATATCCGGAGACTGCCGGTATTGGCTTTGCCATAACTTTACATATGTATTAACAGTTTTATAAATACCATTCAAAAACAGGGTGAACAGTGCGATATATTTCCATTTTGTGCACACAGTAAACTTATTAATTCTTTTCTCGCGCTTTTTAAAAGCGATTCAGAGGTATAAACTGGCATACCCAGTAAACCTTCAATTTTCTCATGCGGATAACCTTCAATTACGAAAAGGTTGAAAACGATACGGCAAGGATAAGGCAACAGATAGAGCATGCTGACAGCAGTATCGAAAGAAATCCCACCGTCCAAATTATAGCCGTCTGAATTGATATTTTCTGTTTTTGACTCAGGTATCAGGATAGGGGGATGCTTTTTATTTATGTAATGTTCTACAGATGCCCTGACCATAAGATTTCTTAGCCACGCTTTAAAATCTGTAGTTTCTTTGTAATCACGTAAACAAGTAAAAACTTTATAAAAGCCCTTGTTCATTATGATGGAGGCTTCTTCTCTCTCGTCTGCATAGCGTAATGCAATGTTATATGCAAAGCCGTAGAAGGCTTTATATAATTTTTTCTGATGTTCTCTTTTGTTGCTCAAACATCCTTTTAATAAGTCCTGAAGCACTGCATTTTCCATATACTCCGATCTTTTGTAAAATATCATACGACAAAGGCTTAAGTTGTCTGACGACCAAAATAAAACCGCTGGCGGAACAGGTACGATGATGTCATTGCCAATAGCGACGGGACGCCCGGCAACTGCGCGTCAGTACGCTCCCGAGTCCGTCATTGATGTTTTAGGCCACGGTCTGGCAGCTGGAAAAGGATATATCCGTTAATTGATCTTATTTAACAGCATTCCTATCAACGTATCGGGCCATGGTCTAACTTTTTTGATTCCCTATTCAAGCCCTTGGATATTACACATTATCGTGCCAAACAGCAATATGCTGATTATCAATTAAATAATTTTAATTCCTGTGTTCCGAAATTCTGTAAATCGCAACTTTTGCGAAATACAGAAATAGAAATTAAATGTTCCCGGGGTTCCGACCGCTGTTGACACGGGCTGTGCTTTCTGCAGGGTAGGCAGGCTTACGGTCGTCTGCTGGAGTAATTACGGATAGTTTCAGGCTGATATGAAACGAATGCTTGCCGAAGCAGATCCGGATCGACCGTTTTTATTACTTCTTTATATAGAAGATCAGGTGGAAATTTGTTTTCATGGCTTTTTTGCCCAAAGCGTTGACCCGAAAACGCCGGCAAATTGCAGCAGATGCTTTCCGGGCTTTTTCGTTATATCGGTGATAAAACTGACAATTAACGAAATAAGGCAAATATTATAGGATATTAATTTATATAAATAATTGATAATCAAAATATTATATAATGGTATAAATTTAGCAATAACTCAAACGATTCAATAACTCATCGTTAACCCGGTTAATCAATTTAATTGTTATGAGTACAGTCTACATTGTCACACACGTAATAATGGTTGCTTGCATAGTATCCATTATAACAGTTTGTATTCGCTCTGCGATTGAAGATCGAAAATTTAAAGTGAAGAGCAATAGGCACCTGATGAGGCTGGCGCCGGAAGAAAAGACAGATTTACTCAAAAGATCTGCTGTTATACTTGAAAGCGAGCAACTTGAACATTATTTGGATGGGGCATTTGCAACGGCAAACTGAATTTATAAACGGGTCATCTTATAAAATAGGATCAGGATAAACTCCGGACAGTTTATGAAAAATGCTCTTCTGATTATTGAGAACAGCACTGGCCCAATTCAGGGGCGGACAGGGTAAACAATCAGTACTTGGTATTACCGCATCGATTTTTGGCAGAACATTAATATTTAAAGTAAGGCGAAAAAATGACTAATAATGATGACGAGTTGCCGATAATAATTGGCCCATTTAACGCGATGAACGTCAATTTATCAAATTTGACAAATAGAAGTCCTGACCCGGTCTTGTTTCAAAACCAGATGATGTATAGGATCATTGAGCAGATGCAGGAACCAATCATCGGTTTAAATGAAATGCAGGAAATATGGTTTGTGAACACTGCAGCAGAAAGCTTATTAAATTTAAAAAAGAATATATCCGGACGGCCAGCGGAGAAATTTACGCCGGCGAAGGACCTGATTAAGCTGATGGTCGAAGCTAACCTGTCAAATTCATTTAAGATGATGCTCAATGAAAAAGAAGTTTATTTTCAAGTGGAAAGTCAGGAGATCACCATTCCCGATGAGCATTCGCAGTTAAAAAATGCAGGGGGTGCAACAGCAGGCATTGCCGGAAGGGTGTACAAACTCAGAAACATTACTGCAGTTAAAGAGCGGGATAAATTAAAAACGAATCTGATAGCAGCTGTAACACATGAATTAAAAACACCGATCTGTTCGATGAAATTGTGTTTAGAACTGCTGGAGCGTATGCAGATTGGCCCAGTTAATAAAGAACGAACTGAGCTGATGGAGCATTTTAAATCCAGCTGCGAACGTCTATTAAAAATAATTCATGAACTGATTGACCTTTCCAAAATGGAAACAGGTAATATTCATCTGGCTCCAGTGCTGTTAGATCCTATAGAAATAGTGAATTATGCGACTAGCGCAGTCAAGTTTATGGCGCAGCAAAAGAAAATACAGATTCAGGTAAATGGGCTATCAATTCAGGCAAAGGTAAGGGCGGATATGGAAAAGACCGCTTGGGTGCTGGTTAATTTTTTGTCAAATGCCTTGCGCTATAGCAGCGAAAATTCCAAAGTAACCATCAAACTTCAGGAAAAGGAAAACCAAATAATTTTTGCTGTCAGAGATTTTGGTAAAGGAATTTCGGAAATCTATCAAAATAGATTGTTCGAGAGTTATTTCCAGGTACCTGGCGACAGGTTAAACGAACATGGCTCCGGCCTGGGACTCACAATTTCAAAATATTTAGTTGAAGCTCAACAGGGAAATATATGGATACAAAGTGCTATCGGTAAAGGCAGCACTTTTTATTTTTCACTGCCGGCCATACAATAGCTTTAAAAAGCAGTTGCAGCTATCAATAGCTTTTCAATAATTATTTGGCTTACTATCGTTTGCCCCGGGGGCTGTTGATTGGATTGCTATTGGCAATTACCAGTATGATGATTGCCCACGCATCCCTAAAACTTTATGATGAACCCGTTCGCGAATAGCTAAGAAAAAAAATATTGATGAAGAGTGTCAACTGTTAAAATTGGTGTGAACCAATATTAAACGTTGGAGACCTTTGTGCTATACAAAAGTACCATGTCAAGAATATTCATTACAGGAGCAGCCGACGGCCTCAGCCGGATGGCTGCCAGATTATTAATCGCTGACGGCCACCAGGTCGTATTGCACGCACGCAATGATTACCGCGCAGAAGACGCTTTAGCTTCAGCATTGGGCGCTGAAGCCGCCGTTTCAGGCGATTAGTTTTCCAATCTGCGGATTGACCATTTCAAGTTGAGTTGGACTAATTCCATTTGCCAAAACGGATTGAAACTGAACGACGACCGTTTTGGTCTGCTGCTATTATTTTTTGGTGCCGGTGCCGCAACTACCAGGCGTTTCACCGGAGACTCATTGATTAAACTGGGGGAAAGACAGCGATCACTGCTTCCGCTATATTTATTGCTACTACGTCCCCAATAACTATTGAACTGCCGCTATTTCGGTTTGCCATTGGAATTTTTTTGATATTTCGGCACCCGTTTATTTGACTTTATAGTCATAACCAATTGATAATAAAACAAATAACGCAATGGCATATTTCTTGTCAACACTTTGCCATACACTACTTATTTAATTCCGGAAAACAGTCATATGCATTGGGTTAAATTTTATTCATAGTAAACAAGCAGGTGTTGGCAAGAAATTATTGATAACATAAAATGAATATAAAGCACTATAACCAGATTGCCGGCCAGCGGATTCAACGCGTCGAGTCATTAAGTGACAACGTATTTGCCGTTGCAGCCACCCTGCTGGTGCTAAATATTAAAGTACCGGTTAGTGAGGCCATCCGTTCAGAAAAGGGTTTGGCTACAGCATTTAGTGCGCTGAGCCCAACGCTGCTTACCTATTTTTTAAGCTTCATTACAGTTGGTATTTTTTGGACGGGGCAATCGGTAGCTTTCCATTATATTAATAAGAGCGACAGAAATGTATATTGGATTAACCTTTTCTTTTTATTGTTGATTTCTCTTATTCCATTTACAACAGCCTTTTTAAGCGCGCACATCAAATTCAGGTTCGCTATAGCCATTTATTGGTTAAACCTACTACTACTAGGTATAATGATACTCATTAATTGGCATTATGTTGATAAGCATAATTTTCTTTATGTTTCGGGAGCTGAAAAAACCAAAGTGGTAAAAGCAATTAAACGAAGGGTGCTAATTGCACAGGCCCTTTATGCATCCGGTGCCCTGCTCAGCTTGATCAGCCCCTATTTAAGTATCGTTGTTTTCTGCATTGTACAACTTAATTATGCGTTGGCGCCATTTTCAAAGGTCCGTCAGGCTGGCGATGAAATATCTGAACGGACTTCATCAAGTTGACCGATACCTGTCTGTTTTAGTATTCAACCAATAAGCCCTAAAATTTAGTTCGAAGAACGCTGCTCATATAAATATTTTACCTTATATTCTTTAAGAACCGTATCATAAGCGATTAAAGAAATATCAGTTGCAAAGCCCGATTCTATCATATACCTGAATTTAGTATTTGATACATATGCAGCTTCCAGGTTTTTGATGGAAAGCGGCACTATGGCCGCCGTATCCCTAATGCTAAAATAATATTCATTCTCCGGTTTCAACCATTTAACCTGCTATTTTTACCGGGGTGCGCTGTAAATAAGAAAGTCCCTGGTATCGATTATCCTGTAGGCTATATTGTTAAAGTACCGGTAATCTTGGTTGTCGCGGCTATACCCGAACAACCGGCTTTTTAAAAAGGTTTGTTTTTTACCGTTGTGTATTACAACAACTTTTTCCGATTGCAGGACTTCATTTAGCCGGATGTCGTTTTTGTCGCTGCCATTGCTGGTAAAGCTTAACTTGTGATGAACATAATCCTCTGCGGTAAGATATAATCCTGTTACCGGACCTGAGGCAATTGACTCTTGGGCCACTAATGTCATTACAGAAATGGCCCACATTAAAATGATAGTTTTCATTTTTTTAAAATTTAAGGTTATCAGCTTTTTTTATAAGGTGGTTTCCTAAGCCGAAAAAAGGAAGCCCCGGTTTTAAAATCTTACGATCAGGTCCATAGCTGCTGTATATTGATCTCTTTTAGTGCCGTTATCATAAGGTGTTATACCATCCGCGTAGGCGCGTTCATATCTAAGCTCGGGACGTATCCTTATGTAATCATTAAAGTAGTGTACAAAACCAATAGTATGGCTGGAGTAAAAAGTGGCATAACCGGTACGGTTGGCCTGCGGGTCGTTCAGGAAGTCGTTACGTATGGATAGATAATTCTTATGTGAAAGAAGTATCTGGAAATAGTTTACCAAACCTTGCGCGGTTGCCGCTCCGGGTATTGGCAAACCCGCGCCTACCCCTTCAAAAAATGGCTGTGCCGGGCCATTAATAACCGAGCCACCTGTTAGGGCATGATATTGCCACATATAATAGGCCTCGGTATTCATGTGTACGGTTTCACTAAACTTATGCCCCCACACTGCTACCAGCATTTGCAGGTCGTCATGCTCGTTCGTGTAATCGCCATCGCCTATGGAGTTGATCCCGCCCCACAGGCCATCAGTGCTGTTTTTAGATACCCAGCGGGCCAATAAGGTTCCGTTTAACTGTGCCGAATTGCTCCATGGTGCCATATCATTGCCCGCCTGCACACCTGCCTGCAATTCCCAGTAAGAGCCCAGCTTAAAAGTTCCCAGTACGCCCGTAAAAGTATAAGGGTCAACGGTGAACATTAAGGAGTGTGAATAAAGGTAATTATCGGTTGCCCATTGTGCCTCAATATCGGCAGGTGAAATAAAACGGCCCACCTTTACGATTAAGCCGTCCGCTACTTTAGGGAAGTATAAAATTCCGTATAATTCGGCCGGATCAAAACCGTATTTCTGGTTGTTACTAAGCAATTGATAGCTGAAAAACCCTCTAGCAGTAGTGTATCGGTAGTCGGTTCCGAAAATAGTGGTCGAAAGAAAACCCCAGTCAAAATGATCGGTCTGTAAGGTGTTTGTCTGTTTTTCTATTTTAAGACCTAATTGGTCTAATACAACGCTGTTAGGTATCAGATCATAGGAAGTCGGCGCATTTGAGTTTTTTGAAGAGCTCAAATTACCGCCTACATCAACCCATCCATAAATCTTTACCTTGCTTTTAGTCAATCCCAGCAATTTGGTAAGCGGGTAATTTGGGGCTGTGGCGTCAACACCAACCAATGGCGAGCCAACCCAATCCGAACTTGGGAATGGTGGTTCAGGTAGCGGTGAAGGCAGTGACCGCATCACAGTATCTTTTTTAAGTCTGGTCGTTACCGTGTCGTGCTGTGCGTGTACGTTTAGGGCAATAGTCGCCAGTGCCAGTATTGTCAGCAGTTGTTTTTTCATTTTTATTATACCCTATATTTATTGATTTTTTAATTGAGCAGTACCGCGCATTCCTCTATTTTGCAATAAAGTGTTGCTTAACCTATGCCCGGTATCCGGGCTGAGTCAAATACTGCTCCATTGATCGCGATAATCGAGTTATGATCAGAGCCGCTGTTATAATTAGCGGCAGGCTGGTCTGCCATCAATATCATTTTTTTAAGTTTTTGCCTGGCTTTAAAAAGGTTGGACTTTGATGTGCCTATGTTAATGTTGAGCATTTCGCCAATTTCCTTGTGCGAATAACCATCGATGGCAAAAAGGTTAAATACGGTGCGACACGCCTGCGGAAGCCGCTGCACCATGGCCAGCAGATCATAATAGTTCAAATTTTTATCGGCCCAATCGCCGTCCGCTATATGCTCCGCCTTTTCTAAGTCCTCACTGTAAGCCATTTTAAGATTGGCCCGGTAATAATCGATGGATACGTTGGTCATTATTTTTCCGAGCCATGCTTTAAATTGCCTTTCCTCATCATACTTATGGATGTTGCTAAAAACTCTCAAAAAGCCCTTGTTCAATACTTCTGCGGCTTCGTTTCTGTCGCCGGTATAACGAAGGCAAATCGCCATAACGAAACCATAAAATGACTTATACAGCAGTTTTTGGCTTCTCCTGTCCTGGTTAATACACCCCTGTATCAGCTGATGTAATTCTTCATTTCCCATAAAGGTCTCTTATTTCGCACAGGCGAATTGGCCAGTAGTTGAATAATTAATACTTATGCAGTAACTACTATTGAGCGCATTGCTAAATAGCAATGAGAACGCTTTAAAAGTAATTTCTAAAATCATTGCCCTTGCAGCAAAGAATGAAGTTGACGACTTTCATGTCGCACATTTGAGCGACATGCATATGACCGGGTTAAATCCATTCGCGGATTAAAGGCGAAATGTCGGACAGAAACCATCCGGTAACCGCTGTCAATACTATTGGTTTGCCCCTCCATTGACCAAAAGATGCTGGCCTGAAATGAAAGACGAAAGGTCGCTTGCGAAGAATTCGGCGGCATTCGCCACATCCCCCACTTCGGCCAACCGGCCCATTGGACAGCTCTCGATAAGGCTTTTCCTCATTGCAGGGTAACTGGACGGATCTGCAAAAATCCCCGCGTGGTCGACAGCAAATGGAATAATGGAATTAACTGTTACGCCCCGGTGCCCGATCTCCTGTGATAATACGTTGACCAAATAACGCGGTGTAGCTTTGCTACCCCCATATAAGCCCATCCCAGGCATTGGAAAAGAGGTAGTATTCGAGGCGATATAAATAATCCTTCCATGGTCTGCTACGTGCCTGGCGGCTTGCCGCAGTGTGAAATAAGTCCCTTTGGTGTTAATCGTAAATACTTTATCAAACTGTTCTTCGGTAAAATCGACCACCGGAACTTCCACCATTTCAATACCGGC
>Ga0302315_10006137_pt1 | contig 10087 bp, 6 predicted proteins | sample III_Palsa_N3_1_FD_200532 | JGI IMG/M metagenome (GOLD analysis project Ga0302315, IMG submission 200532) | Peat permafrost microbial communities from Stordalen Mire near Abisko, Sweden - III_Palsa_N3_1 | ecosystem: Environmental > Terrestrial > Soil > Palsa > Peat permafrost | place: Sweden... | reverse complement strand
TGTAGCCAATGAACTGTCTGGCGCCAAGGAAGGCAGCGGTTTGCCATATGACGTCATTTTTCTTTCGGCAGACGGCGGCAACGTCACGTGTTCGTCATCAGTGACCGTTTTGACGGATGAACTCGATACGCATCACTGTTTGGGCTTCGACGCGCTCTTCGTCGCCGACGGCAAGGGTGCTCATAGTGCGGCAAACGATAAACGGATCCTAAACTGGTTGCAGAAGGTGCATACGAAGACAACAATCGTCAAGTCAATTGCGGACGGACGCAAGGTGCTGGACGCCGCCGGCATTCGTACTATGTGCGAATCAAAGAGACGCCCAGGGCCTGTAACGATCCATTCCGATATCGACGAACACGATAGCGAATCGGGTGATCGTTACGAATCGATGAAGATTGCATTGGTCATGATCAAGCGAGATCTTGGGTTGGACGTCGCGCGTCGTGTTGCTGAGCGCCTGTTGCCTGGATCGGTCGCGAAGTTAGGGCCATTTTTCGGTTACAACGGCGCGGCCACCACGGCCGACAAAATTCGCACAGCCGCACGCTGGTTGCAAGATAACTGTCTGCGGACGCTTTCAGTTGGCGAGGCAGCACAAGTGGCAAACATGAGCGAACGTAATTTTCTGCGACAATTCAAAGTCGAAATGAACATCACGCCATCGAATTATCTATTGCAGGCGCGACTCGCAGTCACTTGCAGCTTGCTGACCGACTCCGAATTGCCGGTCGACAAAATTGCTCGGCGTAGTGGAATGGGAACCGGTGACCGGCTCGCCAAAATATTTCGAAAGCATTTAAAAATTTCTCCGACCGAGTATCGACTTCAAAGTCGCCGCAGCTCTGGACGGTAATAAAAAGGCATTGGTCACACGAAACTGAATGACAGATCTAATGAAAATTTAAATTGTCTAATCATTAATATAGGAGTACTAAATTGAAAAAAAACGAAAAAAGTACTAAAAGTGTGGCGCATGTCGAAATCATCGAATCCACTACCCCATGTCGACGTATCGTTCCAGTTGTGCTGGCGGGAGGGACTGGAACACCACTTTGGCCGATGGCACACAAAAATTTTCCCAAACAATCACTCAATGTGATGGGCACGGACACGTTGTTAAACGCGACCTTGAAACGAATGAAAGGCTTTCCCGTCGAGTGGCAGGTCAGCGATACCCCCATCGTCACTTGTGGTGAAGAACATCGATTCGTTACAGCAGAACAACTTCGCGATACCGGAGTTGAGGCATGTATTGTGATCGAACCAGTCGGCCGCGATACAGCGCCGGCATTGACGCTTGCTGCATTACTCGCTTGCGCCGACGGCGAGGACGGCATCCTGGTCACGATGCCGGCTGACCATTCGATTGCCGATACCGAATCACTGCAGCGGGCAATCAGCCACGCGGCAAGTTATGCCGAGGATGGATTTATTGCGACGCTCGGAGTGCAGCCAACGCGACCGGATACCGGGTTTGGCTATATCAAACTTGGCGATACAGTCGACGGCAGAGCTTATCAGATCGCACATTTCATTGAAAAACCAGACGGTGAACTTGCCGAGCAATACGTTTCATTGGGAACACATTGGTGGAATAGCGGGATTTTTGTTGTACGAGCCACGGTTTGGCTTACCGTGTTGAAGCGCTTGCAGCCTGAAATGTACGAGGCCTGTCTTGCTGCATTCAGGCAAAGCACGAAGGACGGATCGTATTTCCGGCCAGACGCCGAACAATTCGCGCGCGCGCCTTCAGATTCGATCGATTACGCCGTCATGGAGCTTCTGGGCACGGTCTATTCGCAGCATCAAGGCGTCGTTGTGCCACTGGAAGCGGGCTGGTCGGATCTCGGCTCATGGGATGCCGTTTGGTCTAGCCGGACATCTTCTGCACGTCGATGGCCTAGATCTGTTCGACCAGCTTCGAGTGGCGAGATCGTGACCGGCGTTTGACTCGCTGCAATACCCGAACGGCTATGTAAAACGAGTCGGCATATATCGCGGCAATAGTGTTGCGCGGCCCACCTATTTACCCCTCGGCGATTCGTTCATACCGGGCAACCAGGCGAAAAAAATGTTCGACTTACCAGGTGACTTATATCAAAACCATTTGCTAGCTGCTTTGCCATCGGCGGAGCTCCACGAACTCATGCCTCATCTGCAGAGGGTCTATCTTCCGGCCAAAAAATTGCTCTCCGATGCGGGTGAACCGATCAAGACAATGTACTTCCCGACCACGGCAGTGTTGTCGCTTCTGTGCTTGATGGAGGACGGCGCAACGGTTGAGGTGGCAGCGGTCGGTAGTGAAGGTGTAACAGGGATACCGGTACTTATGGGGGGTGACGCAATGCCAAGCCGTATCGAAGTGGGGCGCGAGGGATATGGATACGCGATGAATGCCAAGCATTTCAAACGAGAATTTATCCGTTCCAGTGCGATCAACGGTCGAGTTTTGCTTTATATCCAGGCATTAATGACATCGATTTTGCAAAGTGCGCTGTGCAATCGACGTCACTCGATCGACGAACAACTGTGCCGTTGGTTATTGTCCGCTCACGATCGTAATCACACGAATGAATTGATTACCACTCAGCAAACGATCGCAAGCACGCTCGGCGTACGTCGGGAAGGCGTGACGGAGGCGGCAGGCAAGCTAGAGTCAGCGGGTCTCATCCAGCGTCGACGAGGCCGAATAACGGTTGTGGACCGTGAGGGCCTGGAAGAGCGTACTTGCGAATGCTACAGCATTATCAAAAGCGAATTTCAGCGCCTGTTGCCTGCCCGGCCAAATGATAAAGACGAGCGTACGCGCAACGAGATGTACCGCGTTATCGATGCAGGTAGGTTGCATGTCATGTCCTGTTAAACATTTTTAAAAAAACCATTTATCACTAGGGTCATCGCATGCGGCAAGCCGTGCCTAACGTTGATATTTCGAAGGAAAAACGAACTATGCTTATCAGAATCTCTGCCAGCGTATGTGTCTCTCTAGTCGCTCTTTCTGGCTGCGCATTGGCGCCGGGACCGCATCTGGACTCATCGCGTATGAACGACAACCTCAACGCACCTATCAGCGCTGAGGTTTATCCAGTGAAGTTGATTACGCCGCAGGTCGTTACAGAACTGTCGCTCAACGAACTTCATCACCGGACACCACTTACCGAGTTCCCCGCCGTGATCGACGATAGCTACCGGGTCGGCGTTGGCGATATCGTTGGGGTGACCATCTGGAATCATCCCGAGTTAATCGCGGGTGGAGGAGCCAGCGGCGCCGCGCAGCCGGATGCGAGCAGTGCCGTATCGGCAAATTCCGGCGGTGAAGAGGTCGCCTCCAGTGGTCAACGGGTGGCTAACGACGGCACAATTTTCTTCCCGACTTTGGGTCGTGTGAGGGTTGCAGGTAAGACCACCGCGGAGATCGGCGCGATGCTGGCCGATGGTTTGTCGCACACAAAAGTTAACCCGCAACTCGAAGTTCATGTCATGCAATATCGCAGTCAGCAAGTGCAAATTACCGGCGACCTGAAAGACTCCGGTTCGCTGCCCATCACTGATACCCCGTTAAAGGTCATTGATGCAATTGCTCGATCAGGGGGCGCGCTTCCCGACGCTGATTTGCAGCGTGTACAGCTTACACGCGATGGCAAGACGATTACGCTGGACATTCAAGCCGCGCTCGACAAGGGGGAAGTCGAGCAGAATGTAACATTGAGAAATGGCGATATCGTTAATGTGCCAGATCATCTCCAAACACGTGTCTTCGTTTTGGGTGAGATTCTCAAACCGCAATCCGTGTTTATGGACAAGGGCAGACTGACACTGGCCGATGCGATCACGAGCACCAGTAGCGTCGACCCGACCAGTTCCGACCCGCGTCAGATTCTGGTGATCCGGCGGTCGGCGGCCGATCCGACCAAACCTACACTGTACCGGCTCGATATGACCCAGGTCGATGCCATCTTGCTGGCGACTCAGTTCCCGCTCCACCCGCTGGATGTGGTCTATGTCGGTACCTCAAGCATGACGCGTTTCAATCGTACATTAGTTCAGTTGCTGCCGACTGCGGAGAGCTTGTATTTAATCAATACCCTTAGATAGTGAAATAGAAAGCCTTCACGGCTTACATTTTTCGGTAATCGATCGGCGAGGAGCATCAACGTGAACATGTCCACTAGCAGTCCTGTTTTTTCCCGTATGTCAGCCGCAGGCGAGCAGCAGCCCAGCGCGCACGATGTAATACATCTAATGCGCAGTCATATCTGGAAGATAGTTGTTATCACAGTTTGCATCACAATTTTGGCGGTTGCTTATGCCTTCCTGGCGTCACCGATTTACTCGGCCGATGTATTGGTGCGCGTTGATCCACCCGAATCGAATGCTTTTGGCGTGGTGCCGCAGACCCAGGTGTTGAATCAATTGGCAGCGCAGCCGACCGATGCTGAAATTGCAATCATGCAAAGCCGTTCGGTAATAGATCCGGTACTCCAACAGTACAAATTCAATGTGGTCGCAAAGCCGCATGTGTTCCCTTTGCTGTCTATATTGAGTGAACTATTCGCCACTCCGGGGGTGCCTTCGGGTCCTTGGTTTTACCTCGATTCGTTTGCTTGGGGCGGTGAGCAGATCGACATTACTTCGCTAAACGTACCATCGCAATTTGAAGACAAGAACTTGGACTTAATTGCACTGGGTAACGATCGCTATCAGTTGCTCGATGAAGCCGGCAACGTGTTACTTACCGGTACAGTGGGCGTACTGGCTCAAGCGAATGATATTTCCTTATTGGTGAATCGACTGGTCGCACGTCCTCTCACTCGCTTCGACGTGAGGCGCTACAACGAAATCAACGCGATTCGACGGTTTCAAAATTCCCTGAAAATATCCGACGATGGCAGAAGTACGGGGGTGGTGCGCGTCACGTTCAGCGACCCTTCCCCCATCGTTGCTACCGGTGTCGCCAATGCAATCGCACAGAGTTATATCGCTGCGTCGATTGCCAGCCGTCAAGCTAATGATGGTAAGACCCTGGCCTTCATCGACCAAGAGTTACCGCGCTTGCGCACTGATCTTTTGAAGGACGAATTGGCATTGAGCGAATTCCAGCGATCGTCAGTCTCCATGTCGCCGATGACCGAGGCGCAAGCCTACCTGCAAAGTGACCTAGACTTTCAACGGCAGATCGCAGCACTGACAATTCAGCGTATTCAGTTGTTGACGCGCTTTACCGCCGATAGCCCCGAGATCAAGAATATTGATCAACAGATCGATAAACTCAACGGATATGAGACCAACTATCACTCGCAATTTGTCGGCATGCCGAAGTCGGCGCAGGAAAATGCCGATTTGACGCGCAATACAAAGAATGCAGAGACGATCTACACGGCAATGGCTAACAAGCAAGAGGAACTGTTGGTACAACGAGCCGGGGCAACCGGTAACGCACATATTGTGGATGCAGCGGTGCGCCCATCGCTGCCGTTCAAACCGAATCGCTTGTTGGTGATTTCGGGCGGCTTCGGGTTTGGCTTGCTCGTAGGGATGGCTTATGTCTTTATACGCTACCAAGTGTTTGGCGGAGTGATTGATCCTAATTTTGTCGAGAATTACCTGAGTGTGCCGTTATTGGGCTCGTTGAGTTTTAGTCATAACCAGGAAAGTCTTGAGATGCCGGCGCTGGCGGAGCCGCAAGCGGATCGAGATCTAGGATGGCGGCACGCCGACAGCATCTCGATGAGCTCGGGGGGAGGTACTCGACTCGGGCTTGCCAAAACTAGGATCATTTCTTCATCATTGCCTGCTAGTGCGCATCGTCTGCTGTCTCGTAGTTTTCCTCATGACATTTCGATCGAGGCACTGCGCTATGTACGTACAGCGTTACATATCGAGATGGCGCAAGCACCGAACAATATTGTTGCACTTACGGGCCCCACCGTGGCGACTGGAAAGAGCTTTGTCGCGGCCAACCTTGCCGTGTTACAAGCAGAGGCCGGTTTGCGTGTATTGCTAATTGACGCTGACATGCGCTGTGGACGTCTTGCGTCCTTCTTCAAACAATTCAACGCGGGAGGGCTCGCTGACGTGCTGCGCGGCGATCTGCAATTGCATGCTGCGATTCGTCCGGTCGGGATCGAAAACCTTTCGTTTATGTCGTGTGGTAGCTATCCGTCGAATCCTTCGGAGTTGCTGGCGAAGAATCCTTTGAATAAATTATTGGGTGGACTCGAATCGCAATTCGATTTAGTGATTATCGACACGCCGCCATTCCTGCCGGTCACCGATGCGGCAATCGTTGCCCATCAAGCGGGCGCTACCCTGATGGTGTTGCGCTCGGGTACGCAGACCAAACAGGAGGTAACGGATACAGTAAGCGGCTTAGATCGCACCGGCGCCCGCCTGATTGGTGCGATTTTCAATGGCATGCCGGCGCGGTATGGCATTGGCGGACGCTACGATTATGAGCCTATTGCGCGTCATGCCTACAACACGAACGATCAAACGGTCCAGGCGGCCTGATTTTTAACCGGTAAGGCAGGTTGCTGCTGGTAGCAAAATCGATAATCTCCGTTTCCATCACAATACCGGGAGCGCACCATGGCGTTCGTCATCAACGGAAAATTTACCGCGCAACGCATCACCGGCGTACAGCGTGTTGCCCGCGAGCTCACGCGTGCATTGAATACGCGTGCGTTACAGAAAGGTAATTTGCTGCTCGTGGTGCCCAGAAATGCGCAACCGACGCAATCTATCTTGGAGCGCCGTCAGGTGAGCGGCTGGCTTACCGGCAACCTGTGGGAGCAAATTACGCTGCCGCTGTCGACCCGTACAAAAACACTGATTAGTCTATGTAATACCGGACCTCTTTTTAAGCGACGCCATGTCGTGATGATTCATGATATGGCGATTTACGATGTGGCGGCAAGTTTCACCTTGAAATTTCGCTTGTGGTATCGCCTGGTCTTTGCATTGCTGCGCCGTAATTCTCAGCACCTGCTTACGGTATCGGAGTTTTCCAAACAACGCATGGTGTATCACCTGCAGGTGCCGCCCTCGCGGATTTCGGTGATTCAACCTGCAGCCGACCATTTGTCCCGCATTGCCAGTGATTGCCGGGTACTGGCACGGCTCGACATATCGCCGCAGCGTTATTGCCTGACGGTCGGCAGTCTTGATCCACGCAAGAACCAGGCCCGCTGTCTGGCTGCGATTGAGCAGATCGCCTGCCAGGCGGATTTCAAATTTGTCCTGGTCGGCGGTGGTAATGCCCGCATCTTCGAAACCAATGTCTCCGAGCATTCAAATGCCTCCAATCGCGTGATACGAACAGGCTTTGTGACCGATGGCGAGTTGAAGGCACTCTATGAAAATGCCATGTGTTTTGTTTTTCCTTCGCTCTATGAAGGTTTTGGTCTGCCGCCGCTTGAAGCCATGTATTGTAATTGCCCGGTTGTCGTATCAGATCAGGCGGCACTACCTGAGGTATGTGGCGATGCCGCACTATATTGCGATGCGGAATCGATCGACGACATCGCGGCCAAGATTGAAATTATGATTAGCGATCCTGAGTTACGTGAAATATATCGGGAGCGTGGACTGAAACGTGCGCACGCGCGCAGTTGGCGCGATGCAGCGGAAGAATTCTGCGAAGAGCTGGCCAAAATCGATGCGCCGCATGCCGGACGTCGTACCTACCGCGCGTCCGGCAGTTTGGATCGACGATAAAAATTAGTTCGGCTGAGACAGAAAATTAGACATCCGCCCTTCCCTCACATGCCGATTACCTCTTAGGTGAATTTCGTGGCCTACATATCGCTCATTGCACTATTTTTCACGGTTACTAATTTCGTACCGCTTAGTGCCATCGGTGTTATCCCGATTGCGTTGGGCGTATGGCGCTTTTACGGCCGGACCTATCCCGCTTTTGTAGTGGCACTGGTCACGCTCACACTCTATATTGTGATCTCGACACTGCTCTATGATCCCGGGTCATTGGCCGATGCCGATTTTTATCGCCGCGACGGCAATTTCTTTATTGCCTATGCACCGGTATTAGCAGGTTGTGTGTATTCGCATCGATGGGACTTAAACCGATTGTTGAGAATGTTTTTTATATTTTCGATATTAGTCAATCTTCCGATGTATGCGCTATATCTTTCGCAGCATGGCCTATTCTCGATTTTCGCGCGTCCAGACGACTCGTTCGGCAGCTATTTTATATCGCGCAATGCCGCGGGCGGCTTTCTCGCCATCCTGTTTTGCCTCGGACTGTCATGCTATTTAACGCGACGCAGCGGCTGGTTGTTGGGTATATTGATGCTCAACGCCGCCATGATGTTTTCTACATATAGTCGCGGCTCCATGCTTGGATTACTAGTGGTGCTGCCGTATTTGATAGTGCGTGGAAGTCGTACGGCACGTCCGGTAATTGCGTTTATGATGGCCGGTCTGATCGGGGTATCGCTGTTCATTGCATTCGAGAACTTTCACTCGTCAATCGATTACCTGGGCTATCAGTTCGGTATTGCGGATCCAAATGAAAAAGTCGCTAACCTCGATATCCGCTATTTGTGGCTCTGGCCACGTGCGCTCGAATATTTTCGGCTCAGTCCAATTGTCGGCATGGGCTTTGGATCGTTCGACGATCAGATTTCTTCAGTGGTCAGTTACTTCGGTATTTATTCGCAATCGCTTGGCGTAACCATCATCCATAGCGACTCCCATGCGCATAACTCCTTCCTGAATATCCTGGCCGAACTCGGCGTGGTTGGGCTATTTCTGATGATGCGTTACTACTGGGTGCTGATGAAATGGGCTATCGACGGCGCACAAGCGGCCATCGGCGACCATTACACGGATTATACCGGCTTCGTTTTCGTCGAGTTGTCTTCGGTATGTCTGCTTGTTATGTCGGTCTCCGAGCACCGACTCACTACACCGTCGAATGTCCTGCTTCCAGCCGTGGCGATTTCATTGCTGTTGGCATCGCGTCTACGCACAGTGACGGTCACTTCCGGCGTACGTCCGCCGTTTCAACGTATTCGCCGAGCTTACGCCGGCGTAATGGCGAGCAATTCGGCCAGATGACTTGCTTTTATTTAAGTTATGTTCAGAGGTGAAAATGAAAAGAACATTCGTTGGTCTGGACTTACTGCGATTTTCCCTAGCGTTCTATTTGATGGTTTATCACACCATTCACATTTATCCGCATAGTCAGGATCTTGCATTCGGAGAACTGCTGGGATTGGGCGGGTTCGCGACTAGTACCTTTTTCTTGTTGTCAGGATTCATTCTCGCTCACGTGTATTACGGCGATTTCCCGCATTTCGGCGATTTCCCAGCCAAAATCCGCGGTGGCGTCCGAGCTTTTTTTGTCAAGCGGCTGGCTAACCTATATCCGATCCACTTGATCTCATTGGGCCTGTTCCTGCTGGTCGGCGCGGCCGGCGTGAACCCCATCAACCGGTTCACGCTAACGATGTTGGAGGGGGCTCCGGTCCAGTCTGTTTTCCTGGGGCAGGCCGCCACGGCGTTCAATATGCTACTCAACGTGCTGATGCTGCAAGCGTGGAATCCGCTGTATATCGCCATCAATCCGCCTTCGTGGTCGCTTTCGACGTTGCTGTTTTTCTATCTTGCATTCCCGCTGGTGGCGCCGCGCTTGCTGTCCTCGCGACACAAGCCTGTGCTGCTTGGCTTGATCTGGTTTGTGTATCTGATACCACCTGTGCTTGCGAGCGCAATGCAATGGTCCGGCGCTGCTGCGATCGGTATCGTGGAAACCAATCCCCTGTTACGGTTGCCGGAGTTTCTCGGAGGAGTATTGCTTTACGGCTTGCTTCGCGACGGTGACCTGCACTGGATGGTATCTTCGGCCCAACGGAGAATGACGATTGTCACGTCTATTGCGCTGAGCTTCGTCGGGGCCTCAATATTACTTGCCCGCGGTCCGTGGTACTGGGAGTACATTCTTCACAATGGTCTGCTGATGCCAACCGAAATGGCGCTTATCGTGTTATGCACAATCGATACCGAATCGGCATGGCTTGCGCGCACCGCCGCACGACTGGGTAATGCGGCGCTTTCGATCTTT
>Ga0302315_10006132_pt1 | contig 10093 bp, 2 predicted proteins | sample III_Palsa_N3_1_FD_200532 | JGI IMG/M metagenome (GOLD analysis project Ga0302315, IMG submission 200532) | Peat permafrost microbial communities from Stordalen Mire near Abisko, Sweden - III_Palsa_N3_1 | ecosystem: Environmental > Terrestrial > Soil > Palsa > Peat permafrost | place: Sweden... | reverse complement strand
AGGTCGTTTGGATTATCGGGGAAAACCTCAAATATACCTCTTCCCAAAATCTCTTCCCTTACCGTAATCGTTGCCTGTAAATAAGCTTCGCTAACTGCAACTATTTTTAAATCGGGGGCAAGTACAAGGTATAAGGCAGGAGATGATTCAAATAATTGTTGGAAATCTGGAAGCATGTAATTTTCCATTAACTTTTAAAGTTGTATAATTATTTTATAATCAATATTCTGACTAGTAGAAGTGGATTACTATTGAATACCTTTAAACGAATTAATTTTAAGCTTATTAATTAATAACTGATTTTGTTACAGTATTTTCCATAGCTGTTCCGGTAGCGCAAATATAACTACTTTATAATAGATTCAAAAAATATTTTGAGTTATATAATAGATTATCTGCGGGTTATATTATTTAAATTATTTATTGCTGATAGTAACAATTCTTATTGTAGAAGATTATAGGTCAAAAAATTAGAGAGAATAGGATATAACAAAAAAGGCCCCGTATGTGCGGGGCCTTTTACTATCAAATACAATTACTATTAATGAGCCCCTTGGGTCTGTTTTATAAGATTAAGCGCAGAGCCTGCTATAAACCATCCTATCTGTCCTTCATTATAAGTATGATTGGCTTTAATCTCATCCTTAGAACCATCTTTATGATTTAAGACAATAGTTAAAGCTACTCCGGGAGTGAATTTTTCTAATCCGATAATATCTATGGAATCGTCTTCTTGCACCTTATTATAATCAGCCGGGTTGGCAAATGTTAAAGCCAACATTCCCTGCTTTTTAAGGTTGGTTTCGTGAATACGCGCAAAAGATTTTACCAGTATAACTCTTACACCTAGGAAACGAGGTTCCATAGCGGCATGCTCGCGGGAAGAGCCTTCGCCGTAGTTTTCATCTCCTACTACTATAGAGCCTATACCTTTAGCCTTATATGCCCTGGCAGTGGCAGGCACTTCGCCATATTCGCCAGTCAGTTGATTTTTTACTTTATTAGTCTGTTCGTTAAAAAAATTATTTGCTCCAATAAGCATATTATTGGAAATATTATCCAGGTGGCCTCTGTATTTAAGCCATGGGCCGGCCATAGAAATATGGTCGGTAGTACATTTTCCTTTTGCTTTTATAAGTAGCTTAAGCCCTTTTAGGTCTTTTCCGTCCCAGGCCGGGAATGGGTCAAGCAATTGCAAACGATCTGATTTAACATCAACTTTTACCTGCACTTTATCGCCGTCTTCTGCCGGGGCCTCGTAACCTGCGTCTTCTACTGCAAAACCTTTTACAGGCATTTCTATACCTTTTGGCTCATCCAGTTTTACTTGTTTGCCTTCTTCGTTAGTGAGCGTATCGGTAAGCGGGTTAAAGCTTAAATGACCAGCAATGGCAAGGGCGGTTACTATTTCAGGAGAAGCTACAAAAGCATGCGTGTTGGGGTTGCCATCGTTTCTTTTGGCAAAATTTCTGTTGAAGGAAGTAATGATGGAATTCTTCTTTGTCGGGTCGCTGGTATGTCTTGCCCACTGGCCTATGCATGGCCCACAAGCATTGGCAAGCACCACGCCGCCCATCTCGTCAAATATTTTAAGTAAGCCGTCTCTTTCAGTAGTGAATCTGATCAATTCAGAACCTGGAGTTATTGTAAACTCCGATTTTGCTTTTAGCTTTTTAGTTGTTGCCTGTTGCGCTATGGAAGCGGCCCTTGTAATATCTTCGTATGAAGAGTTGGTGCAAGAACCTATAAGGCCAACATCAAGTTTTTCAGGCCATCCTTTTTCCTTAACCGCTTTGGCAAACTGAGATATTGGCCATGCGGCATCAGGTGTAAAAGGACCGTTAATATGGGGCTCCAAAGTAGAAAGGTCAATCTCAATAAGTTGATCGAAATACTTTGCAGGGTCTGCATATACTTCGTCATCCGCTCTTAAATACTTTGCTACCTTATCTGCTTCAGCGGCTATGTCAGCGCGTTCAGTACCTTCCAGGTAAATTTTCATTTTCTTATCGTAAGCAAATATGGAAGTAGTAGCTCCTATTTCGGCGCCCATATTGCATATTGTGCCTTTTCCGGTACATGATAAACTTTCTGCTCCTGGCCCAAAGTATTCAACTATTGCTCCAGTGCCTCCTTCAACAGTAAGTATACCAGCCACTTTAAGGATAACGTCCTTAGCGGAAGTCCACCCATTTAATTTACCTGTAAGTTTTACTCCAATTAGTTTAGGGAATTTAAGCTCCCAAGCCATGCCTGCCATTACATCTACAGCGTCCGCTCCTCCTACTCCTATCGCCACCATACCCAAACCGCCTGCATTAGGCGTATGAGAGTCCGTGCCAATCATCATACCGCCTGGAAAAGCATAGTTCTCGAGAACGACTTGGTGAATAATGCCAGCCCCTGGTTTCCAAAAACCTATACCGTACTTGTTAGATACTGATGAAAGGAAAGTATATACCTCAGAATTAATGGTTTTCGCCGTTGCCAAATCTTGTACCGCCCCTACTGAGGCCTGTATAAGGTGGTCGCAATGCACTGTAGAAGGGACTGATACCTGCTTTTTACCGGCGTGCATAAACTGCAAAAGCGCCATTTGGGCTGTGGCATCCTGCATAGCTACGCGATCAGGAGAAAAATCCACGTAAGATTTTCCTCTAACATAAGCTTCTTTTGCTTTGCCGTCAAAAAGGTGGGTGTACAATACTTTTTCTGTAAGCGTTAAAGGCTTGCCTACCACTTTCCTGGCAGCCTCAACCCTTTCCGGGAAACGGGCATAAACCGCCTTTATCATATCTAAATCAAATGCCATATCTTTAAAAAATTTTTATGAAACAATATAGGCAAATTTACAAAAAGAATTAAATTATAAAACTATTATAAAGACTAGCTTTTAAGTCACTATTGATGTAATATTTTTTCAATTTTTTTCCGATAAACATCTATTTTGTTTAGACAAATATAAAATAACAGTTATTTGTCGTAACATTCTTTTTAATAACCCCGTAATAGCATTAAGCATTAAAATGTTCAAAATGGACATAACGAGGCTATTATGGAAATAAAACTACTCATTTTTTTATTTGTACTATTACTTGCGGGGGTTTATTTGGCTCTTAAAAATTTCATCGTGTCTTTAAACAAGAGACAAATTTCATGCCATTTACTTTTAAAATTTAAAGTCGCTCTATACAACAATGCCTATATCAACTCTAATTTACTACTGGTTATTATAAATGACCTTTATATTAAAGCAACTAAATATATTTTAAAAGGAGAAATAAATATTTCCATTAAGGAAGTAGTGCGATGAAGAATATTACAAATACAACAATTAAATTATTTACAGGAATACTTTTAAGTATTTTAATAAGTACTAACGCTTATTCTCAGCCACAATGTACAGGCGTAACTTACCCTATAACAAATGTAAGTTGTAACGGGGGTAGTAACGGATCTATTACCATAACAATACCATCCGCAGGGGCAGGCGCTACTTATTCCTATTATATTGTTGGGATATACAACGACAGTGAAGCCTTAAAAATAACATCCAATACTTTTACTTTTTCTAATCTTGTTGCTGATACTTTCGCACTTATAACTCAGGTAACAGGAAAAGCGGCATGCGAAATACCTAATCTAATCATTTCCCAACCAGCCGTTCTGGCTATACCAGGTTCGGTAACTAATGCTCAATGTAATGGTACAAAAACAGGTTCAATAACCGCTACGCCTTCAGGAGGAACTGCACCTTATACCTATTCCTGGAGTAATGGCAAAACTACTCCAACTATATCAGCTATTGGCGCCGGAACTTATACTGTAACTGTTACTGACAATAATGGCTGTAAGCAATCTCAACCTTTTACTGTAACACAACCAAATGTTGTTGCATTAAGCGTTAGCCCTAACACGAGTATTTGTACTGGCCAAAACACCACCATTACCGCTTCCGGTAATGGCACATTCAGTTGGACACCTACAACAGGATTAACTAATCCAAACATTGCAAACCCAACAGCCACTCCAGCTTCAACAACTACTTATACAGTTACTATTGACAGCTCAGGCTGCACTAATACTGGTAATGTAACTGTTACTGTAAACACAACCCCTGTTACGCCCACCATTTCTGCAGGAGGAGTAACTACGTTTTGTTCAGGCAGTAGCGTTACCTTAACCGGAAGCACAACTACTCCCGGCGTTACTTACCAATGGTTAAATGGCGGAACGGCTATAGCCGGGGGCACCAATGCTACTTATAGCGCTACAACTTCTGGCAGCTATACGGTGATGGCATCCCTTGGTACTTGTTCTGCGACTTCTACAGCAACAACTGTTACTGTTAATCCAACGCCAGCGACTCCTACTATTTCAGCAGGCGGGGCTACAACCTTCTGCACAGGCGGAAGCGTCACCTTAACAGGAAGTTCCACAACACCCGGCGTTACTTATCAATGGTTAAATGGTGGAACTTCCATTGCAGGGGCTACCAATGCCGCTTACACAGCTACTACTTCCGGCAGCTATACTGTAAAGGTAACGTCTGGTTCTTGTTCTGCTACTTCTTTAGCCACAACCGTAACTGTGAATATAATACCGGCCACTCCTACAATTACAGCAGGGGGAGCTACTACTTTCTGTTCCGGTAGTTCAGTTACTTTAACCGGAAGTTCTTCAACTCCCGGCGTTACTTATCAGTGGCTCAATGGCGGAACTGCTATTGCAGGGGCTACGAATGCCACTTATAGCGCTACGACTTCCGGCAATTATACAGTAAGCGCAATCCTAAGTGGATGTTCGTCAACTTCTACCTCTACTGCTGTCACTGTAAATCCAACCCCCTCCACACCAACTATCTCGGCAGGCGGGGCTACTACCTTTTGCACCGGCGGCAGTGTTACTTTAACCGGAAGTTCCTCAACTACTGGCGTTACCTATCAATGGAGTAATAGCGGAACTGCTATTGCAGGAGCTACCAACACCGCTTATACCGCTACTGCCTCTGGAAGTTATACCGTAAGCGCTACCGCAAGCGGTTGTTCATCAACTTCTATAGCCACTACTGTAACTGTTAATCCAACGCCTGTTACTCCTACTATCTCGGCTGGCGGAGCCACTACCTTTTGCACCGGAGGAAATGTTATTTTGACAGGCAGCACTTCTACAGCGGGGGTTACTTATCAATGGAGTAACGGAGGGACTGCTATTGCTGGAGCAACCAACTCAGCATACACTGCCACTACCTCTGGAAATTATTCGGTAACTGTTACAAAAGGAACCTGTTCTTCTATTTCAACTGCCACTACTGTAACAGTTGATCCAATTCCTGCTACGCCTACCATCTCGGCAGGCGGGACTACAACCTTCTGTTCAGGAGGAAGCGTAACTTTAACAGGTAGTTCTTCTACTCCCGGTGTTACTTACCAGTGGTTAAATGGTGGAACTGCTATTGCAGGCGCTACCAACACTACTTATACCGCTACTACCTCTGGAAGTTATACCGTAAGCGCTACCGCAAGCGGTTGTTCATCAACTTCTACAGCCACTACTGTAACAGTTAATCCAACGCCTGTTACTCCTACAATCTCAGCTGGGGGAGCTACTACCTTTTGCACCGGAGGAAATGTTATTTTAACGGGCAGCTCTTCTACAGCAGGGGTTACTTACCAATGGAGTAACGGAGGGACTGCTATTGCAGGAGCAACCAATGCCGCTTACACTGCTACTGCCTCTGGAAGCTATACCGTAACGGTTACAAAAGGAACTTGTTCGGCTATTTCAACTGCCACTACTGTAACAGTTGATCCAATACCTGCTACGCCTACCATCTCGGCAGGCGGGACTACAACCTTCTGTTCGGGGGGAAGCGTAACTTTAACAGGTAGTTCTTCTACTCCCGGTGTTACTTACCAGTGGCTAAATGGCGGAACTGCTATTGCTGGGGCTACCAATACTGCTTATACCGCTACTACCTCTGGAAGTTATACAATAAGCGTAACTGCCAGCGGTTGCTCATCAACTTCTACAGCTACTACTGTGACAGCTAATCCAACGCCTGTTACTCCTACAATCTCGGCTGGGGGGGCCACCACCTTTTGCACCGGAGGAAATGTTATTTTAACGGGCAGCACTTCTACAGCAGGTGTTACTTACCAATGGAGTAACGGAGGGACTGCTATTGCAGGAGCAACCAATGCCACTTACACTGCTACTGCCTCTGGAAGCTATACCGTAACGGTTACAAAAGGAACTTGTTCGGCTATTTCAACTGCCACTACTGTAACAGTTGATCCAATACCTGCTACGCCTACTATCTCAGCAGGCGGGACTACAACCTTCTGTTCAGGAGGAAGCGTAACTTTAACAGGTAGTTCTTCTACTCCCGGCGTTACTTACCAGTGGTTAAATGGCGGAACTGCTATTGCAGGCGCTACCAATGCTGCTTACACTGCTACTACTTCTGGAAGCTATACAATAAGCGCAACCGCTAGCGGTTGCTCATCAACTTCTACAGCCACGACTGTAACAGTTAATCCAACGCCTGTTACCCCTACAATCTCGGCTGGCGGAGCTACTACCTTTTGCACGGGAGGAAATGTTATTTTAACAGGCAGCACTTCTACAGCGGGTGTTACTTACCAATGGAGTAACGGAGGGACTGCTATTGCAGGAGCAACCAATGCCGCTTACACTGCGACTACCTCTGGAAGTTATACCGTAACGGTTACAAAAGGAACCTGTTCGGCTATTTCAACTGCCACTACGGTAACAGTTGATCCAATTCCTGCTACGCCTACCATCTCGGCAGGCGGGACTACAACCTTCTGTTCGGGGGGAAGCGTAACTTTAACAGGCAGTTCTTCTACTCCCGGCGTTACTTACCAGTGGTTAAATGGCGGGACTGCTATTGCCGGGGCTACCAACACTACTTATACTGCTACTACTTCTGGAAGTTATACAATAAGCGTAACTGCCAGCAGTTGCTCATCAACTTCTACAGCCACTACTGTAACAGTTAATCCAACTCCTGTTACCCCTACAATCTCAGCTGGGGGAGCTACTACCTTTTGCACCGGAGGAAATGTTATTTTAACGGGCAGTACTTCCACTGCAGGGGCTAGTTACCAATGGAGTAACGGAGGGACTGCTATTGCAGGAGCAACCAATGCCGCTTACACTGCTACTACCTCGGGAAGTTATACGGTAACTGTTACAAAAGGAACCTGTTCGGCTATTTCAACTGCCACTACTGTAACAGTTGATCCAATTCCTGCTACGCCTACCATCTCGGCAGGCGGGACTACAACCTTCTGTTCGGGGGGAAGCGTAACTTTAACAGGCAGTTCTTCTACCCCTGGCGTTACTTACCAGTGGTTAAATGGCGGAACTGCTATTGCTGGGGCTACCAATACTGCTTATACCGCTACTACCTCTGGAAGTTATACAATAAGCGTAACTGCCAGCGGTTGCTCATCAACTTCTACAGCTACTACTGTGACAGCTAATCCAACGCCTGTTACCCCTACAATCTCAGCTGGGGGGGCCACCACCTTTTGCACCGGAGGAAATGTTATTTTAACGGGCAGCACTTCCACTGCAGGGGCTAGTTACCAATGGAGTAACGGAGGGACTGCTATTGCAGGAGCAACCAATGCCGCTTACACTGCTACTACCTCTGGAAGTTATACCGTAACGGTTACAAAAGGAACTTGTTCGGCTATTTCAACTGCCACTACTGTAACAGTTGATCCAATTCCTGCTACGCCTACCATCTCGGCAGGCGGGACTACAACCTTCTGTTCGGGGGGAAGCGTAACTTTAACAGGCAGTTCTTCTACTCCTGGCGTTACTTACCAGTGGCTAAATGGCGGAACTGCTATTGCTGGGGCTACCAATACTGCTTATACCGCTACTACCTCTGGAAGTTATACCATAAGCGCAACCGCTACTGGTTGTTCATCAACTTCTATAGCAACTACTGTAACAGTTAATCCTATTCCTACCACCCCTACTATCACAGCAGGGGGGCCTACGACATTTTGTTCTGGCAGTAGCGTAACGCTTACGTCTAATCCTTCATCTGGTTATTCATTTCAGTGGGATAATGGAGGAGTTGCAATTCCTGGCGCTACTAATGCTTCATATATTGCTACAACCTCTGGAACTTACACTGTAACGCTCAATAGTGCTGGTTGTACATCGTCGTCTTCTACTGCTGTAACTGTAAATGCTACTCCCGCTACCCCTACTATTAGCGCTAGCGGCCCAACAGGTTTTTGTACCGGCGGTTCGGTAACATTAACAGGAAGCTCTTCTACTCCTGGCGTTACTTACCAGTGGAATAATAATGGATCGACTATCGCTGGGGCTACCAATGCCGCTTATGTTGCTTCTGCTGCAGGCAGTTACACCATTACTGCATTCACTGGCGCTTGCGAAGCTACTTCTACCATTACCACCGTAACCATAAATCCTGTTCCCCCTACCCCTACCATTGTAGCTGGCGGCCCTACGACATTTTGTTCTGGCAGTAGCGTAACTCTTACTTCTAATCCTTCTTCGGGCTATTCGTTCCAGTGGGACAATGGAGGAGTAGCAATTGCCGGGGCTACTAATGCTTCTTACATTGCCACAACTTCTGGAACTTACACGGTAACACTAAATAATTCTGGGTGTACATCATCATCGTCTACGGCTGTAACTGTAAATGCTACTCCTGCTACTCCGACTATAACTCCTGGCGGGCCTACAACATTTTGTTCCGGTGGTTCCGTTACCTTAACAGGGAGTTCTTCTACTCCTGGCGTAACTTACCAATGGAACAATAATGGATCGACTATCGCTGGAGCTACCAACGCAGCTTATATTGCCTCTGGCGCTGGCAGCTATACCGTGACGGTATTCACTGGCGTTTGCGAAGCTACTTCTAACGTTACCATGGTAACTATAAATCCTAGCCCAGCTGCTCCTACTATTTCAGCAGGGGGCGCTACAACTTTCTGCACAGGAGGAAGCGTTACTTTAACAGGTAGCTCTTCAACTCCCGGGGTTACATACCAATGGTATAATAACGGAATAGCTATTGCGGGGGCTACAAACGCAGCATACACTGCTACTACTACTGCAAACTATACTATAACCGCTGCAGCTTCGGGATGTTCGACTATTTCTACTGTAACAACTGTAACAGTAAATTCATTACCTACTACCCCCACTATTACTGCGGGCGGCCCCACAACGTTCTGTTCAGGAAATAGCGTTACTTTAACCGGAAATTCAAGTACGCCAGGCGTCACTTACCAATGGTTTGACAATGGAGCGGCTGTTATAGGGGCTACAAACGCTTCTTATAGCGCTACAACATCGGGAAGCTATACAATAAGCGCAACTGCAAGCGGATGCTCCTCAATGTCAACTGCCACAATGGTAACAGATATTGTACTTACCGCAAGTATTACTGCAGGATCTTCAACTACATTCTGTACCGGGGGAGACGTTGTTTTAACTGCAAACTCCGGAGCAGGATATATTTACCAATGGTACAATGGAGGAATAGCTATAGCGGGCGCAACTAGTATTTCTTACACTGCTACTACTTCTGGAAATTATACAGTAATGGTATCAGATGCCGGATGTTCTGTTACCTCTACTTCAACAACTGTAACAGCTAATCCAATTCCTGTTACTCCTACAATTTCGGCAGGTGGAACTACAACATTCTGCACAGGAGACTCTGTTACTTTAACAGGCAACACTTCTACTCCTGGGGTTGTTTATCAATGGTTAGATAACGGAACAGCTATCACGGGCGCTACCAGCGCCGCTTATAACGCCACAGCTACAGGTAGTTATACCATAAGCGCTACAGCCAGTGGGTGCTCGTCAACTTCTACAGCTACAACAGTAACCGCTAATCCGATCCCTGCCACTCCTACTATATCTGCAGGCGGAGCGACAACATTCTGTACAGGAGCTTCGGTTTCTTTGACAGGCAGCTCTTCAACGCCCAGCGCTACTTATCAGTGGTATAACAATGGAATCGGTATTGCTGGGGCAACTAGCGCTACTTATAACGCTACTACCTCCG
>Ga0302315_10006131_pt1 | contig 10094 bp, 8 predicted proteins | sample III_Palsa_N3_1_FD_200532 | JGI IMG/M metagenome (GOLD analysis project Ga0302315, IMG submission 200532) | Peat permafrost microbial communities from Stordalen Mire near Abisko, Sweden - III_Palsa_N3_1 | ecosystem: Environmental > Terrestrial > Soil > Palsa > Peat permafrost | place: Sweden... | reverse complement strand
AATGTTGTAGCGGGCGATGGCGAGGTCAAGATTGTTTTCGAGCGCGAGCTCGATAGCATCCTTGAGGGACAGATGAAGTACCCCCTTAGAGATGAGGTTGTCGATGTGCGCTGAGTTGGCGAGATTGGGCTCGGCGACCGGGGTGCTGCGATATGCGGACAAGGGATTCCAAGAGTGGGGGATGTCGAGACGTAGCGTGGGTTGTGGAGCGGTGGGAGTCTGCGCAGTGACCGTGGCCTGGGCATGGACTTCCATGCCCGCCAGAAGGAGCAGAGCGGCGCTGGTGAGTGTGGCGGCGAGGGCGAAAGTAAGGCGCGAGCTTAGGGGCATAGTCTAGAGAGCGGTTCCGGTGGAGGCGTTGTGTTCAGGGGCGGCGAGCAGTTGAAGCAACTCCTCCTCGGCAACGACCTTGCCGTCGAAGAGGTGGATCTGGCGCTCAGCGTGTGCGGCGAAGCGGGGATCGTGAGTCACCATGCAGATAGTCGCGCCCTCGGAATGGAGGTCCTGCATGAGGCGCATGACGGCCTCGCCGTTCTTGGAGTCGAGATTTCCAGTTGGCTCGTCAGCTAAGAGGATCGAAGGTGAGCCAGCAAGCGCGCGGGCAACGGCGACGCGTTGTTGTTGACCGCCCGAGAGCTGTGCGGGATAGTGGCCCGTGCGATGTGCCATGTTTACGCGCTCCAGCGCATGCATCGCGCGCTCCTTGCGTTCGGCGCCTGCCATGCCGGCGCGATACGTGAGGGGCAGCTCGACGTTCTCGAAGACCGTGAGGTCGCCGATGAGGTTGAAGCTCTGGAAGATGAAACCGATCTCCTGGTTGCGGATGCGGGAGCGGTCAGCAAAGTCGAGGTTGGCCACGGCTTTGCCGTTGAGTGTGTACTGGCCGGCGGTAGGCGTATCCAGCAAGCCGAGGATCGAGAGCAGGGTCGACTTGCCACAGCCAGAAGGCCCCGACATCGCGACGTACTCACCGGGTGCGATGGAGAGGTGAACACCGGCGAGGGCGTGCGTTTCGAGCTCGTCAGTGTAAAAGACCTTGGTAAGTTGCTCGATGTGGATGATGTTGGGCTGCGAGAGATCGTTCATGATCCTAATTTTCCTTTCGAATTACTGGCTCTGAAGCTTCACGCGATCAGCGGAGTCCCAGCGCGACATATCAGAGAGAATGACCTTGTCGCCGACTTGGAGGCCTTCGGTGATCTGAATACTGTTGACTGACGCACGACCGACTTTGACGGGCACGCGGGTCGCGTACTTACCATCGGGCGCCAGGCGAAAGAGGCTAATGGTGGAGTTTTCGTTGCCGAGTGCAGGACGTCCCACGTAGAGCACGTCCGCCAAGCGGTCGAGATCAATCGTGCCGTCAACGGAGAGGTCAGGACGCGCGCCCTGCGGTAGACCGCCAAGAAGCTCGACGTCTACCGTAACGGTGCCGTTCTGGACAGCGGGGTCGATACGGGTCACCTTGCCGGAGATAAGACCATTATGGGTGTCGATCTCTGCTGGTTGGCCGATCTGAATGTCCCGTGCTTGGGTCTCGGGGATCTTGAGCGCTGCCTTCAACTGATCTGGCTGAACCACCTTGGCGAGGGTCGCACCAATGGCGACGCGCTCACCCACCTGATGAGGAAGATCGGACAGTACACCGGAGATGCCGCCGCGCACACTCAAAGCATCTTGCTGCTTCTGTCGCAGCGCAAGAACCGCCTCGGCTTGCTGCACCTTGGTCTGCTGTACAGAAAGTTCGGTGGCAATGGCCTTCTGGTTGAGGTCTAGCCGTTGCGTCTCCAGGTCATTGCGCACGTTCAACTCATCGGCCTTGCCCCTCGACGCGCTGTAAGTGAGTCCGCTAATGACGCCGAGGTCATAGAGGTTCTTGTCTGTCTGCGCCTGCAACTGTGCCTGCTTCTGATCGGCACCCACCGTCGCGGCACCGGCGCGCTGCGTCATCAGGTCGCTCTGCAACTTGGCCTGGGTGTTCTTGTAATCCGCCTTGGCGGCTTCGAATTGTAGTTGGGCGTCTAGCAACTGTTGTTGTAACTCGGGATCTACAAGATCCATGAGCACAGTTTCCGGTTCGACGTGGGCACCCGGCAGTACCCGAATTCTCACGACGGTTGCCTCAGTCTCTGCTGGGATGAGGCGAATACGATCTTCACGTGCCACAAGCGATCCCGGTCCACGGACCTGACGAAGAAACGGGCCGCGTTTGACGGTGTCGGTCCAGACAGCACTGTCCACGGTTGGAACTGCTGGCTTCAAGCGAAGCAAGAACCAGGCGGCGATGACTACCAGCATCAATCCAATGGCTGCTACGGTGAATCGATAGCGCAGCTTTCGCTTTCGTATATCAGGTCGTGAAATATCCATTGTGGGGAGTAATCCTCTAGAACTCTCTATGGGTGATTCATCAGCATCCCGAAGGAGGTTGGGATGGCAACAACTTGTGAGGTTAAGTCTCGATTTGTCGGTCAACCGCGATTAAGTAAGTGTCTGTTGGCCGGGGGGGTGCAAGTCCCCAAGGCCGCTTAGTTCGCGATCCAGCGCATATGGGGCTTCAGTGGAGTTTTAATTCACCCGAACACGTCGGATCGGAGAAGCATTCGCTCTTTCCTGCGTCGCGGTACTCCGCTCCTTTACTCTTGAAGCCCTCCTCCCCGTCATAGCTGCCGGACGCTTCGGTGGACATCCGCCGTGAAGGAGTGTCTGGAAGGGTGGCTTCGGTGCACATAATGGTCGCTGTTGCGGGATTCTGATCAGCGCTCTGGTCATGGTCCGCCGTCGTCAGGTACTTCGCGGGCAGCGAAACCCCTGGTCTCTCACTATCAAAAAGAAGGCTGACGATCCAGAAGCGTCCGTGAGCATGCACAATCTGGAACGAATTGATGCCTCGCGAGGACGGCTTGGCGTCGTTCTTCGCATCCCGGGTTTCGTACGCCTTCCACACCTCAGCAAGGTTTCCAAACTCCTCGATGCGGTTCGCGATGCTGCGCTCGAAGAAACCGTTCGTCTTGAAGTACGGGGCGTTTTGTTGGGCGAACATGTCGGGGGTCAGCAAGACCAAATCGCCCTCGCGTGCGGGTGTGTCTTTCGACGCGGGAGACTCAGGATGAATTATGCCGAGCCTGGCATCGGGCACGAACAGTGAGCGGAAGCGTTGCCAATCGCGGTTACCGGCTGGGCCGGAAATCACGTCATACAGCGAAGCGAGGAGGTGGTCCACAGTGTCCACGTCCCCTGGGTTCTTCGCCGCAGGCCAGTCTGGATGCCCCGTGAGTGTCCCCACCACCGGAGGCGGCGCCGGTGCGGCGGGGGCGGACTGCTGTGCGCTCGCATTGAGCGTCAGTCCCACAAGAAAACAAGACACTATAAGATCGGTGCTACGGATCATGACACCTCTCCTTGGTTGATTAATTCGACCGGAGCGCTATTCGGTAAGAACCGTGCCCAATTCGACGCCCCATTCACATTCTTTTGCTTACGCGTTGTGAACCTATTCGCTCCGTTTAGACACGGGTGCGGAGCTTCAACTTCACGCTTCCGTGCCAAAAGCTCATCCGGACTGGAGTGTCGTGATCGGATCGAGGCGCATGGCGCGCAGTGCAGGGACGTAACTGGCGGCGATGGCGACGGCGGTGAGCACGGCGGTCACGCCAGCGAAGATGGAGAGATCGTAGGGCGAGACACCGTAGAGCAGGCTGGCCATCAGATGAGAAACAATAAGCGCGCCTACCAGGCCTACGCCGGCGCCGGCTCCGGCCAGAGTGAGGCCTTGTCGCAAAACCATAGCGAGGATATTGCGCCTTTGCGCGCCCAGCGCGAGGCGAATGGCGATCTCGCGCGATTGCTCATTGACCAGGAACGAAATGGTGCCATAGATACCCAGGCCCGCTAGCAGCAGGGCAGTTATGGCAAACAGCGCGACCATTTCCATGGAGAACCGCCGCACTGAAAGCGAAGAGGCGAGAACGTCGTTCAAGGTCTCCGGATGGAAGACGGGAAGCTCTGGATCGACGGCCTGGATCTGCGCGCGCACCTGCTCGGAGATGGCGGCGGGATCGACCGGTCCACGCAGGTAAAACGCAAGAAACTTGGCCGGCCGCTGGTAGAGGTCCAAGTACATCTGCGGAACGCTTGCGTCCGCGAGCGACTCTGTGTGCGCATCGGCAATAACGCCGACGATGGTGGTCGCGTCCGGCCTGGCACGACCCAAACGGCCCAACATACGGACTCGCTTGCCGACCGGGTCCTGATTAGGCCAGTAGGTGCGGGCCGCAGCCTGGTTGATGACTGCGACCAGAGGCGTCGATTCAAGGTCCTGATCGGCGAAGAAGCGTCCACGCACCAGAGTCATGCCCAGCACGTGGAAATAGTCCGGTGAGACGATCGATGTATCCAGCAGCGGTGGCTGTCGGTCTTGCCCTTCCTGGCCTTCGCGCACCAATGGAACCAGTCTGCGATCGTTCTGGCCATGGCCGAGGGGGATCGCCTGCCGATCGCTGACGGCGGTTTCTTCTACGTCCGGAAGCGTCCGGATTCGACGGAGAGTTTCCCGCAGAAACACCGATTCCTGCGTGGCAGTTCGATAAATGTCGGTACTGGGATCGTTCGGATTCGGCAGCGAGCTCTCAATTGCCATGACTCGAGTGGGATTGAAGCCGAGCTGCACGTTGAACAAGTCCCAGAAGCTGCGTAGCAGAAGGCCGGCAGCGACCATCAGCACCAGGGAGAGGGCTAATTCACCAATCACCAGAACATGGCGCAGGCGCGAGCTCCGCCGGGAACCGCTAGAGCCACGACCTTCCTGCCGGAGGGTCGCCGTCAGGTTAAGCCGGCTTGTGAGAAACGCGGGGACGAGCCCGAAGATGGTTCCGGCGGCGACGGAAACAACGATGGCAAACGCCAGCACGCCCCAACTGATGGAGATGTCATTGAGGCGCGGCAGGCTTTCGGGAACAAATTGCAGAAGGAATTTCCGGGCGCAGAAGAGAACCGCGAAACCGGCGACACCGCCAAGCACGAAGAGTAACAAGCTCTCAGTGAAGAGCTGCCGGACGAGCCGCATTCTTGCGGCTCCCAGAGCCTGGCGAACCGCCATTTCGCGTCCGCGCGCGCTGGCGCGAGCGAGTAGCAGATTGGCGACGTTGACGCAGCTAATCAGCAGGACCAGGCCGACCGCGCCGAACAGCAGAATGAGCGATTGGCGAACGTTGCCGACGAGACTCTCGGCCAGGGGAGTGAGGTGGATCGTCCACGCGCCTTGAGATGGATAATCTGCCGGATATTGCTTCTTTAACGATGCAACCAGGGCATCGATGCGGCCCTGTGCTTCCGCAGGCGAGAGACCTGGCTGAAGGCGCGCGATGGTCTGATAGGGGGTACGCGTGCCGCGCACCGGCGGCGAAGAGGGGTCGGCGATAAATCCGGTCGCCGCCCACAATTCGGTACCGACCTGCTCGTTGGTTTGGCCCTGGTCGCGAAAGCTAGCGGGCATGACGCCGACAACAAGAGCGGGATCGTTGTCCACGCGCAGAGTCTTGCCGACAATGTGCGGGTCAGCGCCTAATGCACGCTTCCAGAACCCATCGCTAATGACGACTTCATTGTTGAAGCCAGGTGTGGCGTCGTGCGGATCGAAGGTGCGGCCCAACTGCGCGTGGACGCCTAGCACCGCGAAGTAGGTCGGTGAGACCGACTTTCCAGCGATGCGCGTGGGCTGGCCGCTGCCGGTAAGAGTGTCAGTGCCGAAAAACCAGAGGGACGCATTTTGAAAGATTCCCGAGTTCTGAAGATCTCTCAACTCAGGGATGGAGAAGCCGATGTCATGCGCGCCCACGCCGGGAAGATTGGCTTGAATGCGCACCAGTTCGTTGGGGTGGGGGTAGGGCAAAGGATGCAGCAGTGTGGCATCGATGACGCTGTAGATGGCGGTGGTGGCTCCGACGCCGAGGGCCATGGTGGCGATGACAATCAGGGAAAATCCGGGAGACCTCAAGAGCATGCGGAACGCATAGCGGATGTCGAGAAGGAGATTCTCAGCGAGCGGAAGACCCTGCTCGGCATTGTGATGCTCCCGAATGGCCTGGGCCGCACCAAGCTTCAGTGCAGCCTGCCTGCGCGCCTCCGCAGGCGACATGCCGGCGCGTAGGTTCTCCTCAGTCTGCAAGGCAAGATGTTCGGCCATCTCCTCACGGAGGCGCTGGTCGGCGCGCGTTCCGGTGGCGAAGTTCGAGAGGCGAATGAAAAAGCGGCGCAAGAATCTCATGGCAGGTCCTCGGCTTTGACCTCAAAGAAGCGCGCGATGATAGCCGCGGTCTGATTCCAATCGCGGGTCTCCTTCTGCAACTGCTTTCGGCCGGTCGCGGTCAGGCGATAGAAGCGGGCGCGGCGGTTGTTTTCCGAGGCGCCCCACTCAGAGGCGATGGAGCCCTCATTCTCAAGCTTGAGCAGCAAGGGATAGAGCGTGCCCTGATTCACAGCCAAAAGGTCTCCGCTAATTTGCTCGATGCGCCGTGCAATTCCCCAGCCATGCTGCGTGCCCAGAACATCGAGGGTTTTGAGGACCATTAGCGCAAGCGTTCCTTGCAAAACGTCGGTCTTTTGTTTCATCGGGACCTACTTTTAGGTTTGTTTGATCGAAGATTAATTCAGCACGACGGTAGCGTAGGTCAAATCCTGCGTAGCAGTCGCCACTACATCGCCGACATGGTGGTTCTTGCTTTCAGTCTCCGCCACAACCTTTGTGCCGACTGGAAGTTTCAGGTCAACCGTCTTTCCCGGCGCCAACGTCGTCTCCGCGTCGCCTGCCTTCACCTTAATTACTTCTGTGCTGTTGTTATGCAGGCTGAATTTGACAGTCTTCACATTGCCAAACATTGCATTCACAGGCGCATAAACTGCCACCGGAGTGGCATACATAGCTTCGCCCGTCAGTATCGAAGCCCCTAACACCATAGCTGTTACTACAGTACGAACATTCATTTCAATTCCTCTTTTCAACTTCACATTCGACCTATCAGCGCAAGCGTTCCTTGCAAGACTTCCAGTTTTTCTTTCGTAGAAGGACTATCTTTTGGTTTCCCACAGGAATAATGACACGTTTCCTATTGGAAAGCAACAGGAGACTTGCGCGATCTTCCAACTCCAAGCCCAGAAGAGCGGTCGGGAAACCGCCGGGAGACTGTATATTGATGGCGACGAGCCACGATCGTGAATGTGGGCTTCTTGATCAGCATGCGCAAACCATAGCGAACATCGTGAAGGAAAGTCCCCATGAAGACGCTCGTCTCGGGCAATATCACAGAGTCTTATTCAGTTACCACTTTGCGATCGGCGGACTCTCCGTCCACCGTTGCTGACCCAGTGGCTCGGAGGATAGGAGGGTCCATTGGTTGTCGTTCAATTTCCTCCAGCCATCCCTTGCAACTAGCACTCTGTACCCTTTGCTCGTTTTGCCATCCTTGTCCTTGGTCTCGACCTCTACTTTCTCAAATATGAGTACCGACCAGTCGTTGCCTCTGGGTTCGACCGTGAGCACGCTGGCGTCAAATCGCGTTATCTTGAGTTTGGGAACGGTATCGATAAACTCCTGCCGGGTATATTTTCGGTCGGGATTTTGGAAGTAGAAATCCGGAGCCAGTATCCTCTCGATCCCGTTCATGTCCACTGCCAGACGCGCTTTACCGTACTCGGCGTAACCGACTTGAATCGCTTTTCGCGCTTCATCCGAACTGACGGCAGGAGCACTTTGCGCCCCGGCTGCCGCCGTCACGATTACCGCCAGTAACGTGGAGACCAGAATGCGCCCGCCCAGATTCATGTAAGTTGCCAATCTCGATTTCATTCGCTTCTTCTCCTCTTGTAGGCCCTGTCGGCCACAGCGTCGTCCCAACGCCAATACGTTCTTAGCGATGCTCCTGCTGACGGAACAATATGCCGCGAAGAACCAATGTTTGCAGGAAAAGTGACATGCGGTGTCTGAGATGAGACAAGCGGTCAGAGTTGGCCGTCAAATAGCGTTGCCAAGGATCCGTTCACAGGGCAAAACCGGAATTCAAAGTGTGGCAGCGGTATCCAGCACAAACGTCTGGTTCCGCGCCTATTACCGGCCAAGCACTGATTCCGTCCACATGCCTGCGAGGAGCCGCTTCGTGCATGCTCCGCACTACTACAGCCCCTATTTCACGAGCCGGTCCACAGCACCGGCCACGGAAGCCGCCTGAACCGTAGCTTTGCGCTAACTTTGGGATGAGCTTTACAGCAAGGAGGAACTGGTAGCCGGTCAAGGACTGACACTAAGCTTGGTACAAGAAAACTAGCCCTTCCGCTGCGCTAAACTAACAATCTCACCGGCACAAAAGATCGGGCAGACCACACTCTTTTCTCAAAAAGACGGGTCACTTGGGCTCCTGTACTGCGCCGGCTTTAGTCCGCAGTTTGGGCAGCCAGGTCGTTCATCCGGTCTGGTGTGGACTGGAGGTCCCCACGTTCGATCTGGTGTACAAGGCCTGTAATTGTGGCGTTCATGTGTACCGGCACTCCGGACGCGTGGCCTAACGTCGCCACATAGCCGTTGATAAAGTCGATCTCAGTCTTACGGCCGCGCTCAAGATCCTGGAGCATGGAGGGTTTGATGTCTCCGTAGAAAGCAATCACAGCCTCGACCCACGACTCATAGTGTTCCTCTGCGGCAAAATTGCTCGGCCATCCGGGCGGAATCGGGTCCACGGTCAGCCGCTCCAGCCGAGTGCCAATTGCAAGTGCCACGGACAACGCTTCCTCGTACGTCCGTCGGAAGACCTTCTTGCCTGCCTCCGTTTCCATGTACTGACGCATGGTTTGCGAACAGAGCGCGCCGAGGGTTGTAACCGAGCAATTGATCAGGAGTTTCGACCAGATGGCACCAGTCAGGTTTGAAGATACCTTAACCTCAATCGCTCGACCTAAGGCGCGCGCAACCCGCTCGACGCGCTCACTGACACCACCAGCAAGTTCGCCTATCAGTAGATGCCCAGCATTCTTCTGCTCGTAGACGCCGGGTTCTACCATCGTGGCACCAAGATTTGAGAATCCACCAAGGATCTTATCTTCGCCTAGACGATCCGCAAGCGCCCGTGCAACGCCGCCATTCTGGATAGGCAATATAACCCCCTCGGGGGCAAGTAGGCCCAACACGTGGGGCGCGACCTCCAGCGCGTCCTGCGCTTTCGTGGCAAGCAGGATCAGGTCAAATTGGTCTCCCTTTCCGTAGTCCTCAACTGCGACAACGTCGATAACGTCTGCCCTCACCTCTCCTCCGATGCCGGACACTCGCAGGCCCGATCTGCGCAATGCCTTCGCGGAATCGGTATTGCGAGCTGCAAGCCGGACGGGCAGTCCTGTGCGGATGGCACGCGCCGCAATAGTTCCACCCAACGCGCCGACGCCCACTATCAGTATTCGCATTTTGAAGCCTCCTGGAAAGACCGCCAGCGGATTTCCTTCCAGCGCGTCGGCTGAAAAGACATCGACTACTGAGTAGCGTAAGACTTTGTTTCAGCCATCACTAGTCGACCCCTGCAATCAGATTGCTTCCCTTAGGGAAGATATTCCTTGGGCAGCGGCGCAGTGGCCGACTCGGCCTGCACCATGATGCCCGTAACTCGCCAGCCGCCGGCTTCTTTGATCCCTTGAATGCTGTTGATGCCGCGCGCGACTTGCTTGCCGTCGCTAAGCAGCGCGTAGCAGCTCCATAAGTGCGCGATGTTGCCGTAGCGCTCAATGTGAAATTTCAGCTCCTTTTCTTCGAGCATGGCGTGGCCACGGGCTTTGACGCGGGTGATCCAATCGTCCAAGGTCTCGAGCCTATAGCTTGGCGCTCCGTCCGTGCCGAGTGAAACGAACGTCAAGCGCGCTTCGGGTATTAACAGGGCCTTCATGCAGGCTCGATCCTTGTCCGCGGGCCCGGTGATTGCCGCATCGAGCGCGGCGGGAATGCCCTCGGGTTCCGAAGGCAACGCACAGCCGGCATCCGGCGTCTGCGCCATCGCACTTCCGGCGAGCGCGCCGGCCAGAATCGTCGCTGAAAATAGTGTCCGCAGCATTTTTCTCCCTCG
>Ga0302315_10006130_pt1 | contig 10096 bp, 10 predicted proteins | sample III_Palsa_N3_1_FD_200532 | JGI IMG/M metagenome (GOLD analysis project Ga0302315, IMG submission 200532) | Peat permafrost microbial communities from Stordalen Mire near Abisko, Sweden - III_Palsa_N3_1 | ecosystem: Environmental > Terrestrial > Soil > Palsa > Peat permafrost | place: Sweden... | reverse complement strand
ATGCTAGAACGACCGCGAAAACAATGCCTGCGGCCTGCGGCCAGCTAGCGGTGATCGTGCCGACGGCTAATGCGGGCAGACCTACACCAATAAATATGACCAGCGCCGTATAGGCCGACGCACCGATCGCCGGCAGCGCATCCAGGCCATGCATCAGGCCGACGCCAAGGTCGAACACAAAGGTCGGCAATAAGGTCACGAGGGCGGCGAAAGCAATTTTATCCAGCGCGAGGTCGCTTCGACGGATCGGCCGGATCAGCCAGTCGTCATTGTTCGACACAACGGGGTCGCTCTGTACGACCACAATGATGGCAAAGCCTGCCACAACAGCGAACGCCAGATCGATGAACGCGTGTAACAACAGCCATTGCGGTGGCTCGGCGAAGATGCCCATTTTCTGGATCATCCAGACCGCCGCGACTTTCAGCGCCAACACGACCGCTACGTACGGCCAGTGCAATATCAGATCTTTTTTCAAAATATGCAGCCACATATCATCCCCCGTTCATTTGTTGGACCCGCGCGAACGTAGTAAATATCGACCTTAAGTCCATCGGCTCGGCCTGAACGAATTTGACGCCGCCGAATACGGCGGCGATCTCAGATGCCAGCCGGTCTTCAGCGAACGCCGTATGCACAAAACTTAGAACATTGCCCGAGGTGCCGGGATCGATCCACGCTCCGGGCCAAGTATCGGGAGGACGGGCCGTCGATTGCAACGTGACGCGAATCTTGCGGACGCGCGCGTTCAGGACCTCTATCGAATTTTCGAACAGCAGGCGACCCTGGTTGAGAAAACCGACGTTGCTAACGAAACCCTGGATTTCGTTCAGTTCATGCGATGAGATGAAGATAGTGAGGTCTTCAGCATGGCTCAGCACGCTTTCGATCAGGTCGTCGCGTACCAGCGGGTCCAGGCCGCTGAATGGCTCATCGAGCACCAGCAACTTTGGTTTGAAGGCCAGGGCGGCAACAAGCGCGACCTTGATACGCATACCCTGTGAAAGGGCGCGGATTTTACGCTCCATCGGCAGCTTGAACCGCCTCAACATGGTCTTTTCGAGCGCTTCGTCCCAATTCGAATAGAACGGTCTCAGGTAATCGAGATAGGCACCCACGGCCATTTGCCCAGGAAGCACCTGGCTCTCCGAGACGTAGCCGATCTGGCTAAGGTGGTGGCTTGTGAGCTTACGTGATGGCGCTCCCATCAAGGTGAGATCGCCCCGCGTCGGCGTCATGATGTTCATCATCATCTTGATCGTGGTCGTTTTACCGGCGCCATTGGCGCCAATCAGCGCATAGACGTTCCCCTGCGCGACCGAAAAACTCAGGCCGCTGAGCGCCTTATACCCGCCGAAGCGCTTCTCGATATTCCGGGCCTCAATGATCATTTTGTATTCCCCCTCGCTTTGTCGATCTGGTTCCAACGCTCAATAATGGCGCTGAGCAACTCCGCCTGCGTCAGGCCGACGCGACGCGCGCCAACCACCAGTGCCTCGACTTCGTGCCCTAGCAACTGCGCTTTTTCGCCCGGGCGCGCCTGGGGCGGCTCACAAACGATTGTTCCAATGCCCGGCCGCGCCTCCAGCCAACCCTCGTGGATCAGGCGCTGGATGATTTTGTGGGCTGTGTTTGGGTGAATTTTCAGGTCCGCCGCCAGCGCCCTGACCGACGGAAACTCCTGCCCAGGCAGGTAGTCACCGCTGATGAAAGCGCGCTTGGCGGCAAAGACCACGGCGTCGAATATCGACTGACCCGATTGCGGTTTGTAATCGAATGGTGTCATATTCATAATGTGACACACGGTACACCGAGGCGTCAATGGACATTCGTCTTTGTCATGGATGTCGTTTTGGTCGGCTCACAGAGGGCGAAGCGGTCGGGCCTGCTGGCGTCCACGATCAACGCTTCAGAACGATCAGAAGGATGCTTGGTCATCCTGCGCATAAGCATCGAAGATCGCACGCGCATCAGACAGGAGAGGTTTTTCTAAAGTAGAAACCGGTCGGTTTGAAGTTGCAGTTCTGTCACCGGACTGATGTTCGGTTGGGCCATGCCAGCAGACGGTGGGGATAGATCAAATTGTTCACGATCTTCATCGCGGCGTCGAAGGTCCGCTGTTGGGCCGACCTCGGCCCTACGGACGATCAGCCGTACCCGACTCGCTACGGTCGTCGTGCACAACCTAAGACGCTCATCAAGCGTCCAATTGACGTCGGAAGACGATATCCGAAACCGCCGGTTCCAATGGCGATCTCAGTTTGGTAACGACACCGTCTGCATTTCGGCCGAACGTGAAAACCAGGTCGGACAAGCGAGCCTCGTCATCCTCTTTCAACTGCAACGAGCTTTCACCACGATATACCAGCCGTCCTTTCAGGCCCCGCCAACTCCAACGCATGCCGGATGTATGGTGAGTGATCGAAATCGTGCCATAAGCTGAATTGCTATATTCGCCGGTGAAGTGCTTGAGAAGCTCGTCTGGATACGGAACCACAATCCCGTTGATGCCAAAACGCCGTGCGTCAGCCTCTTCTTTTTCTAAAGTGCTCTGCCGTCTCGCGTGAAATATCTCGAACCAGTCGATCGGCGAGAGCGAGCACAATCGATCGAACACCGCGTACGTGATCAATTCGCGAACGGGACAGGGATCGCGGTTCGTCAGCACGACAACACCAATCTCACGGTCCGGCATCACGCTGAGCAGCGAACCCCAACCGGGCAGCGAACCGGTGTGTGACACAGTGCGCTCGCCACGATAAAGCTGGCACGTCAGTCCATATCCATATCGGTTTCTACCGATCTCCGGAAATCCCGAGTCATCCGCGTCGATGTGCGGCGTCATCATCGCGGTCACTGCCGTTTGCGAAATGATTTGCGCACCGTCGACGCGTCCTCGCAATATCAGCAACCGCAGCCAACGGGCCATATCCGCCGCGCAGGTGTGGATGCCGCCGGCAGGTGTCGCGTGCATCGGCCACACTCTCGTTCGACGGGCATGCCGCCCATCCCGAACATGCGGACGCGCGAAATTGGCCGCCGATACCAATGTGTCAGTCGAGAATCCGAATTTCCTGAAGCCCAGAGGCGACAAAAGGCGCTGCGTGGTGAACTGTTCCCAACTCTGCCCGCTTAGTCGCTCAGCGACCATGCCCGCGACGATGTAACCGAGGTTCGAGTATTGGTACGCCTCGCGCAGAGGCCGGCTCGATTGCAGATAACGCATGGCATCCAGGATCTGTTCCCGCGACCGCTCTTCCGGCAGTGACCAGATCCGGTCGTGACGGGGGAGCCCACTACGATGCGCAAGCAGATCGGCGACGGTGATAGCTTCAGTCGCAGCCTGATCGCGAAGCTGAAATTCCGGCAGTATTTCACGCACGCGCGTGTCCCAGTTCAACCGCTTTTCGTCGACCAGTAGCGCAATACCGGCGGCGTTGATCGATTTGGTCAGGGAGCAGATCATGAATTGCGTGTCGGGCGTCACCGCCGCGCTCGCGCCCAGTTCACGTACACCATAACCCTTGAGCATAATGGTGTCGTCGCCTTGAACCACGGCGATGGCAAGGCCGGGAATGGCCCAGCACTTCATTGCATCTTCGACAAGACGGTCCAGTTCAATCCAATTGGCGTCGCGCATCTCTTTCGCCGTGCTAAATGAGTTCAGCTACGTGGACAATGACGATTGCCGCCGGAACGAGCACTGCCTGCGCGCACAGCGTACCGAGAACGCGCGCGCCCGCGAGCGTCGTGATCGCCCGTCGAAAGCTGTTTTCCGAAATCCTGCCTTCGATGACGTCGTCAGTCATCACTGAAACTTGCGGGTCGATGATGACCGCCAGTACGACGGTCGCAAAGCCGTTGATGACCGACGACAGATTCGCGCATGTCACTCGCAACTCGGGCTTCAAGTATCCCGCATACAGCGATGCGAACACCCCAACCGTCCAGATCGCCATTGCGACAATGTTCAGTCCGATCACTGTCCAGGATACGCCGGCGCTTGCGGCCAGTTGCGTAACGTTGTGTCGAGAAGGAAGCCGCGCGCCCGTGCGAATGTAACTAAGACCGGCACGACTAAAGACGTGCAGGAGCAGACGAGGAATAGAGCGGTTTGCCTGGAAGTGATCGACCGCGCGACTGAAGTAACGCTGGAACGTGGGAATCAGGAACGATCCCGCAATGCTTGCCACTGTGGCAGTCAGCAGGAGCAACCGAAAATCGTTGAGCAATCCGCTGCCCAAATGATGCGCAATATCTAGTTCGACCCGTTTCGCGATGAACGGCCCTTGAAAGGAATTAGCTGTCCGGGAAACCAGCGCAATAATCCCAAAAAGGGAAAACGACACAGCGATGCGGCCCGTGCGAACACCTGCGATTCGCACGGCATAGGCCAATGTTGCAATCACGTGGATTACAAATGTAAGCCCGCAGATGACCAGAAGCTGGCTGTCCATGCTAGTACGGCGCGTGTGGCTGGGATATGAGTGTACCCGAGCCAAGTACCGAGCCGATGGTCGACGATCCTTGTTAGCCAATCGAGTGAGCGCGACTGGCCGGCTGCCGTCTTCAGAGGCTAGAACAAGTCCTCGTGCCGGCAATTCACCAGCATCTCCGCGACGCTCGCGGTATTCGGCATCGCGATGGTGTTCGCTATGAGCAAGGCCAGATCCTCGGGCTGGGTCATCGCCTGCGGTTCGAGGTCGGCTATGGCCGCCGCCATGTCGGTATTCACGAAGCCGGGGCAAATCGCGGTCGCGCGAATGCCGTCGTCCCATCCGGCTCGCCGCACGGCATGATTCAACGCGATCACTGCATGCTTCGACATCTGGTAACCCGCGTTCAGGTTCTTCACGCGCTTTCCCGATAGCGAAGCAATCTGCACGACGCGTGCGTCGCCGGGTTTGCGCAGATGCGGCAACGCGGCCTGGATCAGGCGGAAGGGCGCCTTCACGTTGATATCGAGCGTTTCCTCCAGAAGCTCGTCGGTGCCGTCCTCAAGCGTGATGTGCGTGCAGATTCCCGCGTTGTTGATCAGCACATCAATGCGGCCAAAATGCTCGACGGTCGCGTCGACCCAGCGTTTCCCGCTGAGCGGATCGCGTGCTTCATAGGAAAACGTGAATGCATCGAAAGGGAGGTTCGCCGACGAAGGGTCACGCATCCCTAGCGACAGCCGATAACCCCGCCGGTGCAATTCCGTCGCCACCGCCAGGCCGATGCCGCGATTCGCGCCGGAAATCATCGCTACCTTGTCCATGGTCCGAATCCTTGCTCAAAAGCCTGCATCGATAACGATCTTCGTGCCGTCACTGAAACGGCTGAGCCGGAACATGTGCGGATCGACGAGCGGTGTGTCGTTGGTGACCAGGTCCGCCATCAGCTTCCCAGCGGCCGGACCGATGCCAAACCCATGCCCCGAAAACCCCGTGCTAATGAAAAGCCCCGGCACGCTTTCAACGCCCGATATCACGGGAATGGCATCAGGCGTCACGTCCATGAGACCGGCCCAGCGCTGCGCGATGCGCGCACCGCTCAGATGCGGAAAGACCTTTATGAATTCACGCAGGCCGGCATCGGTATAGGCAGATATAGGCTCGGGGTCGAGCGTGCGAGTTTCCTCGAAGGCGGTCCGCTGATCGAGCGCCCAATGACGCGGCCGACGCAGTTCATCGAAGAAACGCGCGCCCAATCCAATCCGTAACGCGCCCATCTGACTCTTGAGCGCGGGGATATATTGAGGAAACAAGCGGAAGCTGTCAGGCGTGATATCCGAGTAGGTACGAAAGCCGAATGCGATCGTATAACCGCCGTCCATGCGCTTGCGGAACGAGAACTCCTTGTTGCTGGCGCTCACCGAGGGACCGCCTTCCATAGGCGATGTCCGCAACACTGAAGCCTTCACCATCAACTGCGGCACGTTGATATCCAGATTCCCGCAGAAGAGCCGCGACCACGCGCCGCCCGCGACCACGACGCTCTTGCAGCGGATTGTTCCTAGCTCGGTCACCACCGCGCTGACGCGTCCCGCACTTGTTTCCACACCGCGCACCGCGTTTGCGCAGCGCATTTGCAATGGCCGGTGCGGCTTTCTGCGGTTCGGCGCGGCCGTCGCCGGGCGTGTACAGGCCGCCCTTGAACGCCTTCGTCGCACCCGGCAGCAAACCGGCGACGGTCTTGGGATCGACTTCACGGGTATCGAATGCATCTTTCCCCGCTAATGCGCGCGCCTTTTCAAGCCATACGCGATGCCCCTCCATTTTCGCGTCATCGTTGGCCATGTACAGGATGCCGCATTGCTTGAAACCGGTATCGATGCCAAGCCTCTGGTCGAGCGTGCGCCACAGCTTCAGGCTTTCCATACTCAGTTCGAACTCGCGCATGTCGCGATGCGTGACACGTACCCAACCCCAGTTGCGGCTGGATTGTTCGCCCGCTATATAGCCTTTCTCGCATACCGCCACGCGCAGGCCTTTATCGCTTAGATACAGCGCGGTACTCACGCCAATAATCCCGCCACCGACCACCACGACATCCACTTCGTCCGGCAAGGTGGTGTCGTCGGTGACGGTCTCGACTGGTGGTCCCATAACGTTGTTATTCCCCTGCCTTTAGTTGTGTTGTTCGGCCATGCCCGCACGCGCGGCGGCCTGACGCTTGAGCTGCTTGCGCGTGGTAGCCGTGCTTGCGCCGCCGTAACGCGGATTTGAATGCCGGTTGGTCCAGCGGTCGATATGATTGATCGCGTGCGTGAGCGGCACGGTAATCAGCAAGTACACGAGCCCGGCGGCGACCAGCGGCGAAAGGTTTGCTACGTTCACCGACGTGTTCTGTCCAATGGTGAACAGGTCGCGTTGCGAAGTCAGCAGGCCGAGAAAATAAACGAGGCTTGAGTCCTTCACGATCGAAATGAACTGGTTTGCCAGCGCGGGCAGAATGCGCCGAATGCCTTGCGGCACGATCACATGACGCATGGCGCTCCAGTACGTCATGCCGAGCGCCTGGCACGCGGAGAGCTGCCCCTTGCCTACGCTTTGAATGCCCGAGCGAAAAATCTCCGCTATATACGCCGACGAAATCAGCCCGAGCGCCACGATGGCAAGCGGATACGGATTCGGGCCGAAGATCGCCAGCCCGACAGGCGCAAGTCCTTGCCCCACGAGCAGGATCACGAGCGCGGCCGGCAGACCGCGGAAGACCTCCACGAATACACGCGCCGGCACTTCGAGCCAGCGCATATGCGACACCGCCATCAACGCCAGCACCATGCCCGCGATAATCCCGAGCAGGGTCGAAAACAGCGACAGCACGAGCGTGTTGACCAAGCCGGTTTCGAGCAGCGAAGGCAGCGATCCCGTGAGCAACTGCCAGTCGAGGAAGTTCTGCAGGAATGCGTTCATGGCGCTCTCCGGATCATGTCGGTGACAAGTTCAGCTACCGGTTTTCATCTCGTACGGCGGCAGGCTGGCGGGCTTGGGATAACCGGGATGGAACTGCGTGTAGAGCTTCATCCAGGTGCCGTCGGCGACAAGCTCGTTAAGCGTCTTGTTGACGGCAGCCTCAAGCTTGGCGTTGCCTTTGCGTATCGGAAAACCGGCCGGCAGGTTGATCGCCGAAATATCCAGCCGGTCGGCAATGTTCAATTGCGGATACTTGCTTTGCAGACCGTCGACGAGCGATTTATCGATGAACAAACCATCGATATATTTTGAGCTCAGGGAGAGAAAGCCTGCGTTCACGTTAGGGAAACGCACGATCTGAGCGCCCGGCAAGTAGCTGGCGGAATACGTGTCTTCAATCGTACCTTGCACCACGCCAATCCGCTTGTCCTTGACCGACGCCTTGTCGCTTGTGATCGGGCTATTGGGAAGGGTCGCCACGCTAAGCAGCCCAGTTAGATAACCCTCGGAGAAATCGACCATCTTGAGACGGTCGGTCGTGATCGAGATCGATCCGGCGGCAAGATCGATTTGCTGGTTCGACACGCTTGGCAGCAAGCCGCTGAAGTCCTGCGCGCGGAAGTCGACGCTCAATCCCAGCTTCGCGCCAACCGCGCGTAGCAACTCCACGTCGAAGCCGGTCATCTTGCCGTTATCGATGTAGGAATAGGGCTTGTTGTTGGCGTCCACGCCTGCCATCAGCTTGCCCGGCGCAAGCGTGCCGAGGTCGTCGGCATGGGCGCTGGTGGCGGCCATCAACGAGAAGGAAGCGACGATAGAAACGAGGCTGAGAAAGTGTCGAAACCGCATGATGTTGCTCCAGGAAAACCAGCGATGAATTGAAAATACGACGGGTCGATACAGCGTCACTACTGCGACCACCAGGCGTCAGGACAACGCGCCGCGCACGCGTCCGTTCCAGCAATCGTCCAGCTGATACAGCGCGGTGCCTATCGGCACGCTCAGGCTGCGCGCCATGCCGCCCGGACTGAGCGGGAACGGACCTTCGCCGAATGCGCCGGGCGCGGCATCGAGGCTTAATAGTGTTCTTGCAATGCGCTGCCCGAGGTAACTCATCAAAGCGACGCCGTTGCCGTTGCAGCCGAGCGCGTAAAACACGCCGTCGCGCTCGCCTATATGCGCGAGCTTGTCGCCGGTCATCGCAACGTATCCCTTCCATGCATGCGTGATACGCACGTCGCGTAAAGCGGGCCAGAGCTGCACCATTTTCTTGTGCAGGATTCGCGCCGCCTCGCGTTCACCGACTTCACGAAACGATGGCCGCGAGCCGAACAACATGCGCGTTCCGTCGGGCGAAGGACGTGTATAAAACAGGTTGCGCTTGGAGTCGCTGATCATACGGCGGCCTGGATTCAGGACATCCATCAGTCCTGGCGGCAGCGGTTCTGTCGCAATCTGGTAGCTCGCCACTGGCAGCACGCGACGTGAGAAAAAGGGCAGTAGCTGCCCGGTATAACCGTTGGTTGCGACCAGCACTTGCTTTGCATCAATTTTGCCGCGCGCTGTATGGACAGCGAAGCGCGCGCCGGTCCGTTCAATTCGCTCCACTGCCGCATGCGAATGCAGGCTCGCGCCGCATCGCCGTGCAAGCTCGCGCAGGGCGCGATGATATTTCGCCGTATGCAAGCCGCCGTATTCATCGACGAGAATGCCACCGTAGTAGTAGTCCGATCCCACCACGGCGCGTTGCTCCGCACGCGTCACCACATGCACGGTTACGCCGGTTTTATCGCGCAGCAGTTCACCTTGCTGGCGCAGGCGCTCGAAATGCCCGGGGGTGAACGCACCAAAAAAGCGGCCGGTTATCTGTAGATCGGCGTCGAGCGATTCACTCGCTATCAGGTGCTTGAGATAGTCGAAACTCGCCATGGATTCCGCCATCAAGCGGCCCAGCCGTTCCGCCGACACGCCGCGAATGGCGTCGGTCAGCGCCAGTTTCTGCCCGCTCGACACCATGCCGCCGCTGCGCGTGCTGCCGCCCGCGCCGATCTCGGCGGCATCCAGCACGGCAACCGAAGCACCTTGCCGCGCCGCTTCCGCCGCCGCCGATAACCCGCAATAGCCGCTCCCCACGATCACCAGATCCACGCTGGGCGGCAACGCGACGCGCGACGTTTCGGGCGGCGCGGCGTCCCACCAATACGGTGTGATACGAAAGTCATTGTGGAAAAGCAGTGCGTCGGCTCGCATGGTTCGCTGGAGTGACTAGGTGCGACCAGTCTAGGAGCGCTTCCGTCATCCGGTCAAATACGGCCAAAAACGTCTGCTATTCATTTTTGATATGACAAGCTTCCATATGGACCGGGGTGAAAGAAGGGAAAGGGGCACATATGAACCAAAAGCAAATAGAAGCGTTCAGGCTGGTGATGCTGAGGGGATCGATGACGGCCGCAGCCGAAGAACTCGGCACCTCCCAGCCTAGCGTCAGTCGCCTGATTGCGGAGTTGGAGGCGTCGACGGGACTGGCGCTTTTCACACGCAACGGCGGCCGGATCCAGGCCACCGATGCGGGCACCGCTTTTTATCGCGAGGTCGACCGCAGTTTCGTGGGGCTCGAAAAGCTCGGGCATTCAGCGCGGGAGATCCGCCAGTTCGGCAGTGGCCGGCTGCGTCTGGTGGCGCCGCCGGTGCTGGCA
>Ga0302315_10006124_pt1 | contig 10101 bp, 6 predicted proteins | sample III_Palsa_N3_1_FD_200532 | JGI IMG/M metagenome (GOLD analysis project Ga0302315, IMG submission 200532) | Peat permafrost microbial communities from Stordalen Mire near Abisko, Sweden - III_Palsa_N3_1 | ecosystem: Environmental > Terrestrial > Soil > Palsa > Peat permafrost | place: Sweden... | reverse complement strand
TCCCGAATGCCCTGCCCAGTTTCGAAACCGCCGCAAAACTCGCGCCGAACATCCCCGAATTTCACTTCGCGAAGGCCTTCGTCCACGGCAAGTTAGGCCAGCATCCCGAGGCCATCGTCGCCTACCGGCGCGCCGTAACCCTCCGCCCCAACTTCGCCTCCGCCTGGCTCAACCTGGGCGTCGAACTCATCGCCGACGGCCGCGATCAACTTGCCGAACTCTGCTATAACCAATCCCTCCAGTCCGCAGAAAACACCAACACCCGCATCTCCACCCACCTCAACATTGGGCACCTCCATCGCAGCCGCCGCTCCTTCCCGCCAGCCTGCGAACACTACGAACGAGCCCTCGCGCTCGCCACCGGCAACTCCCCCACCCGTCTCGCGGAAATCCATGTAGCCTTCACCTACCTCCACCTCGAACAAAAGCAATTCCCGGAAGCCTGGCAATCCCTCCAGGCAGCAGAAGCCGCCGACCCCACCGCCCAGAATCCGGAAGTCCCCAACGCCCGCGGCATCCTCCTGCTAGCCCAGCACGCACAACACCAGGTGCCCCACATCTCGCCTTTGACATGTGGGATCGGAGATCGAGTGAATCCGATCGATCCGATCGATCAAGCCATCGGCGCCTTCCATCAAGCCGAAGCGCAAGGCCACAAAACCGCCGCCAGCAACCGCGGCAACGCCCTCCTCCAATTAGGCCGCTGCGAAGAAGCCCTCGCCGCGCAGCGACACGCCCTAAGCCTCGCCCCACACCACCCCGGCGTCCGCTACAATCTCGCCCTCACCCAGCTCCGCCTCGGTGACTTCGCCCACGGCTGGCCCAACTACGAAATCCGCTGGCAATTCCGCGAAGTCCACCCCCACCCCCGCCGCTTCCCTCAACCCCGCTGGCAAGGCGAGTCGCTGCCCGCCCCGGCAACCCTGCTCATCTACGCCGAACAAGGCCTCGGCGACACCATCCAGTTCTGTCGGTACCTCCCTCTCGTTGCCAGGCGTCTCTCAGACAGCTCCATCCACTTGATCCTCGAAGTCCAGCCTCAGCTGACCCGCCTCTTCACCCCGTTCCTCAAGCAACTGACGGTCGAACATCCCGCCCTCACCGCCGAAATCCTCGCCCACGGCGCCCCACTTCCAAGCTTCACCCATCACTGCCCACTGATGAGCCTCCCAGCCATCTTCCAAACCACCCTGGAAACCATCCCCGCCGAGATTCCCTACCTGCCTTGTCCCCCGCCCCAAACAGAGCTGGGTGCCCAATCCTCCCTGCGCACTTTGCGGGAAGGGTGGGACAAGCAGACGCCCAAAATCGGCCTCGCCTGGGCCGGCAACCCCAACTATCGCGCCGACCACGACCGCTCCACCCGCCTCGAAACCTTTCTCCCCTTGCTCAAACTCCCCAACATCCACTGGATCTCTCTCCAAAAAGGCCAAGCCGCCACCCAGATCGCCCAAATCCCGGCAGAATTCGCTCCCCGCGACGCCTGCTCCCAGGACCGCGATCTCGCCGACACCGCCGCCCTCATCGCCAACCTTGACCTCGTCCTCACCACCGACACCGTATTCGCCCACCTCGCCGGCGCCCTCGGCAAACCCCTCTGGCTCCTCTTGCCCTGGCAATCCGACTGGCGCTGGATGCAGGACCGCCTCACCACCCCCTGGTACCCCACAGCCCGCCTCTTCCGCCAATCCTCCCCCAACAACTGGCCCGAGCTCGTCCAGCGCACCGCAACAGAACTCCGCCTCTGGCTCAAGAGCCGCTAACTAGCTCCGGGGCCCCCATGGACAGGTCTTCGTCCATGGGGTGGTTACCTGCTAAAGCGAAGCGCTAACTCGCCACACTGTGATACAACGGAAGTCGTTACCCGCCCGGGAGCCGCGATGTCCCACGCCACCCCCAATCATGTGCTCGTCTACGACGTTGGCGGCAGCCACATCTCGGCCGCCCTCTGCGCCGAGCACACCTACGCGCTGCGCGGAATCTCGCGCGCCCCACTTCCCGCGGAAGGCTCCGGCCATTTCTCCGCCGCCAGCTTCGGTCGCCTCATCCACACCCTCGGTGAAACCGCCGCCAACTCAGCCTACGTTCGACTCCCGGCCGTCGTGGGAGCCGACCTCGCCATGCCCGGTCCCTTCGACTACGAACAGGGCATCAGCCAGATGCGCCACAAGCTCACCAGCCTCTTCGGCGTCGATCTCAAATCCGGCATCGCATCCCGCTTCGGCTGGAAGCCAGCGCAGGTCAAATTCGTCAACGACGCAGCCGCCTTCCTGCTCGGCGAAGTCGGAGCCGGCGCCGCCAAGGGCTTCTCCCGCTCCATCGGCATCACCCTCGGCACTGGCGTTGGCTGCGCCTTCGCCATCGATGGCCGCATCGTCACCACCGGCCCTGGAGTTCCGCCCGGCGGCGAAATCTGGAACCTTCCTTACAATGGCGCCACCGTCGAAGACTTCGTCTCCACCCGCTTCCTGCGCGAGCACTACCAGGTCCTGACCGGCGTCGCAGCAGAGGTCTCAGCCATCGCCGATGCCGCTCGCGGCAACCACCCATGCCCCGAGCTTCCCGCCAGCCAGACCCCCGTCCCGCCTCCACCGCTCGACCCCAAAGATCCCTACGCCGCCCACTGTCGCGCCCGCCTGGCCTTCAAAGATTTCGGCCGCCATCTCGGCCTGGCCCTCAATCAGCACGCCGCAGCCTTCACCCCCGACGTCATCGTTCTCGGCGGCGGAATCAGCCGTGCCTCCCACCTCTTCCTGCCCGCAACGCGCCAGGCCCTCGTAGGCTTCTCCCCGAAAATCGCCATCTCGGTTCTCATGGACGAAGCTCCGCTCGCCGGGGCCGGCGTTCACTGGCTCACTACACCAAGCCTCCAGCCAGCAGCCTCAAGCCAGGCCTAACCGCCTCACGATCTCCCGTGCCGCCGACTGCGGAGTGCATTCGCTCGTATCGATGGTCAACTTCGCAGTGGGCATCGGCAGCGCGTCGAAGACGCCCCGCGCCCGCAGCTGTTCAAACAGCTCAACCGAGGTCAGCTTCTGAAACTCGCGCCGTGAATCGCTATCCATCCGCAACTTCAGTTCGGCTTCCGGACAAACCAACTCCACAAACTCCACCTCGCCACCGGCCTGCGCGACCGTCTTCTCTGCACGGGCAACAAACTCCGGCCGCACCGTAGCCTCCGGCGCAAAGGTAAAAATCAATCCCGGCAATCCACTGCGGCAAGCGCGATCGAAAACCGAAACCCAGATCTCCTCACGCAGCTCCACAAACCCACGGCTGCCAAACTCAAAGACCGACAAGAGCAGATCGACCGCGAGATGGTTGTGAAATACCTTGTATCCAATGATCGCCGCCAGCTCCCGCGCTACCGTAAGCTTCCCCGAAGCCGGCAGTCCGTAGATGAAAATCAGCTTCACGCCTCACCTCATCGCCAGAATAACTTCACCGCCAAAACAACAGCGGCCAGGCCGAAGCCTGACCGCCCGCTTGCGCATAGCGCATCCTCTACCGCGCGAACGTCACATACCTCCGCCCCTCAAATAATCGGAAGCCATCCTTCTCCGCCGTGACCTTCAACGGCATCGGCCGCTTCAACTCAGCATCCGTGTGCGAACTCACCGTAAACAAGTCATGCGCCCCCACATCCAGCACCACAAACTTGTCTCCTCCCACAAACCCCACGCCGTATATGCCCGCCGCCAGTTCATGCCCTTCAATTTTGATTGGAATCTCGGTAATGAAATAAGCCTGGTATTTCTGTTGAGTCGTCGCCGATTGCCCCTTGAAATACACCGAAGCCGGTAAAAGTTTCGTAGCCTCAGCCGCCGACAAGGCCGCATCTCCGCCAGCCTGCGCCAACGCTCCCTGCGCCGCTCCCAAAATTCGAACCATGATTAAAATTGCGATGGCGCCACGCATGATTCCGAACGCCGCTAACTTGCCGATCCTCGTACGCATAGAAAATTCCTCCCGCCGAAAACCTCTTCTGTCTCCGACCCCGGAGTATATCCCACTCCATCCGTACCGCCCTTTCCCGACGGATTGGATGCTGCATTCCAGCTCTCGATTTCCGAGTCCTGCTTTCCAGTTTATGCCACTGATCGATCGCGATCTTCACCTTGCGCATCGCCCCCAGCCTCGTCCCTGTCCTATTCAGACCAGTTAAGAACCCAAACCGCGGTTAGCATCGTGAGGACGGTGCTCGCAGGCCGGGAAACCCTTCCCAACCACCACGAAAGGCTTCAACTAAGTTCTCCATAGCGAGTGGCACGGCGCTCCAGGCGGCGCTCAAATTCCACGGGCCTGACTAGAAAGTTGCGTCACACATGCAAGCAGCTCCATCCTCCATTGCACTCTTTGTCGCTGCCTGCCTCTTCGCGTCTCACCTTGCCTCATCTCAAGTACGCGCGGCTGAATCCGCGGCAACACCCACGACCATCGCAGACGCAGCTTCATCCTTGCCCGACGCGCCGATACCGCCGCTCGAAACAGCGGATGCTTCCAGCGCCGCGCTTCCCCAATCCCTGGCTTCCCCCTACTCGTCCACGCACGTCTCTTCTGGCGGTTCCAGCATGCCACCCGGGACCTCGCTGACCCTTCGCGATCGTTTCGGCCTCGAGTTGCGTACCTCCTTCGGCGTGCCCGCTTTTCTCCTTCCCGCATTCGAGTCCACCATCACCATGGCCCATCCGCCCGACCACTTCCCCCAGGAATGGCGAGACGGAGGCGCAGGCTTCGGACGCAACTACGCAGCCTATTTCGCTCGTCATGGGGCCGGCGGCCTAACCCACTTCGCCGTTGCCGATATCGTCCGCGAAGACCCCCGCTATCACCCCTCCGCCAGCACAAATCCCGCGTTCCGCTTCGTCCACGCCCTCGCCTTCACAATCGTCGACAAGTCCGACTCCGGCCGCAACACCCTCGCCGTCGCCAATCTCTCCGGCTCGCTCGTCGGCGGATTCATCGGCGAGACCTTCTATCCATACGGTTTCAACGACCCAACCCACTCCCTGCAGCGGTCTTTGCTCGAACTCGGCAATTTCGGTGCCCACAACCTCACCGCCGAGTTCGCGCCAGAACTCGCCCGTCTGGCCCACAAATTTCACTTCCCCGATCGCGTCGCCGACTCCTTCCTGCCTCCAGACCGGAAATAACGCCGAAATCTTGAAAGCAAAGTTTCCTCTTGACAATCAAGAGGAGCCATAGTCTCCTCTTGTCTATCAAGAGGAGAAGGAATCGTGCCCGACACCACCCCCAGGACTCATCCCGGCGATTCAACCAAACCAGATCCAACCAAACCAGATCCAAACTCCAGCGACCCTCATTCCAGCGACGCGCAATCCAGTGACCTGGTCCAGGGCACGCTCGAGATGCTCATCCTGAAAACCCTGGCCCTTGAGGCCATGCACGGCTACGGCGTAGCCCTGCGCATTGAGCAGATCTCCGGCGGTGTCTTCCGCGTCAACCCCGGCTCTCTGCTCCCCGCGCTCAGCCGCATGGAGCGTGCCGGCCACGTGCAATCCGATTGGCGCGCCACGGAAAACAACCGCCGCGCCAAGTACTACGCGCTAACCGCAAAGGGCCACAAAGCCCTCACCACAGAAACCGCCCAATGGCGCCGCCAGATAGCCGCCATAGGCCGCATCCTCGAAGCCTGAGCACGATTGTCCAATTGAACGAGGTAAGAGATCTCTTCCTATACACGGAACGGTCATCCTGAGCGAAGAGACCGAAGGGAACGAAGCCGAAGGACCTGCTGTTGTACTTTCCCAATCCCGGCGGAGCAAAGAAATCTCGACGGAGAATACCCATGAACCTGCTGAATAACCTGAAATCCGGCCTCCAATCCCTCTTCCAAAAGCGGCGCGTAGACCGCGAACTTGACGAGGAGCTGGCAACCTACCTCGAAGCCTCGATCGCCGACAAGCGCAACTCCGGCATCGACCCCAAAGCCGCCCGCCGCCTCGCCAAAATCGAAATCGGCAGCCGCAACTCCGTCAAGCACCAGGTCTGGACCTCCCGCTGGGAATCCACTCTCGACAGCCTGTTTCAGGACACGCGCTTAAGCCTTCGCTCGCTCGCCAAAAGCCCCGGCTTCACCCTCATCGCCCTGCTCTCGCTGGCCCTCGGCATCGGAGCCAACACCGCCATCTTCACCCTCATCCACCAGGTCCTGCTGCGCGACCTCCCAGTCCAGCATCCCGAGCAGCTCGTCCTCATCGGCCGCTCCGACGGAGGGGGCGTCATTGGGGGCGTCGATCTCGGCTTCGCCGGAATGTTTCCCTGGTACTTCACCCGCCAGCTCCAGTCCAATCCCGGGCCATTCCAGGGCATCGCCTCCTACGGCAGCTTCAACGCCGGGGTCAGCATCCGCGTCCCCGGCGCCAGCCCGAACGCCGCAGCCATCCTCGCCCCAGCATCGATCGTCTCCGGTAACTACTTCAGCGTCCTCGGCGCGCAGCCCATGATCGGCCGCGCCATCTCGCCTGCCGACGACGCCTCACCCGGCAGCGGAGCCGTCGTCGTCCTCAGTCATCACTTCTGGCAGCAATCTCTCGCCTCCGACCCCGCCGTCCTGGGAAAAATCCTCACCCTCAACGGCACTCCCTTCGCTGTCATCGGCGTCATGCCTCCGGCCTTCTTCGGCCTCAAACAGGATCTCGAGCCCACCGGCCTCTGGGCCCCCATCAGCATGCAGTCCGCAATCCTCAGTTCGCCCTCCTTTCTCACCCGCAACGGGCCCTACTTCCTGCACGCCTTTGCCCGTCTAAGCCCTCAGGCCGCTGCCAACAAATCAGCCCTTGCCCAAAGCCAGGCCTGGTTCGATCAGCAGATCCGCAACAGCATCCGCGCCAACGAAGGCGCCTCCATCTCCGCCGACCGCCAGCAGGAAATCAACCGCGCCACTGTCCCGCTGCTCCCCGCATCTCACGGCATCTCCGAAATCCGCAACATGTACGGCGACTCTCTCCAAATCCTCATGGCTGTCGTCGCACTGGTTCTCTTGATCGCATGCGCCAATCTCGCCAACTTCCTCCTCGCCCGCGCCGCGCAACGCCAGCGAGAAATCGCAACGCGCCTCGCTCTCGGCTCCAGCCGTGGCCGCATCGTCCGCCAGAGTCTCATCGAAACCCTGCTGCTCTCGCTCGCCGGCGGCGCGGCAGGCCTGGGCCTGGCCTTCGCCGTCACCCGCGCCCTTATCGCCTTCGTCAGCCAGGGTGCGGATCACATCGCCATCGATCCCACACCCGACGCAACCGTTCTGCTCTTCACCCTCGGTGTTTCTCTCGCCACCGCCCTGCTCTTCGGGCTCGCCCCGGCCCTGAACGCCGCGCGCACCAACTCCGCCGTCTCGCTCAGCTCCAACGCCCGCACCGCCCAAAGCTCCGGCGGACGCGCCTCGCGCTTCTGGCCCAAGACCCTCGTTACCGCCCAGGTCATGCTCTCGCTCTTGTTGCTCGTTGGCGCCGGCCTCTTTCTGCGCACTCTGATCAACCTCCAGAATCAGGACTACGGCTTCGAGCGCACCCACCTCCTGCTCGCCGAGTTCAACCCTCGCCTCGTCGGCTACAAACCCAGCCAGACCCCCGCCCTCCACCAACAGCTCATCGAACGCCTTTCCGCCCTGCCCGGCGTCCGTTCCGTCGCTCTCTGCGCCACACCACCCATCAGCGGCGGCAACTGGAGCTCCACCTTCAAAGTGCCGGGTTACACCCCCGCGCCGAAAGAAAGCGTGTACGCCCTCCTCAACCGGGTCACCGGCCGCTACTTCGAAACCGCTGGAATCGCCCTCGCCGCCGGCCGCTCCTTCAACTCAGGCGACACCCTCACCAGCCTCAAGGTCGCCATCGTCAATCAAACCCTCGCCCAGCGCTACTATCCCAAAGGCGACGCCGTCGGCCGCCTGATCAACGTCGACCTCGACAACATGAAAGCCCCTCTGCGCATCGTCGGCATCGCGCGCGACACCAAATCCGGCGATCCGCGCAATACCAAGACCGACTCCATGATCTATTTCCCGCTCGCCCAGATGCAGCCATTCAACACCCCCGACCCCGCCACTCCAAACGCCCCGCTCGAAGAAAACCAGGACCGCTTCGCCAACATGATTCTCCTCCGCACCACCGGCGATCCCGCCCAGGTCATCGGAGAGCTCCGCCCCGCCGTCGCCGCCATCGATTCCAACCTGCCCATCGTCCACATCGAGACCATCCACGAAGCTGTCGACGCCTTCATGACCCACGACGAGCTCATCTCCCGCCTCACCGCCATCTTCTCCGCCCTCGCGCTCATCCTCGCCGCCATCGGCCTCTACGGCGTCATGAGCTACAACGTCGTACGCCGCACCAGCGAGATCGGCATCCGCCTGGCCCTCGGCGCTCAAACCAAAACCATCCTGTGGATGGTTCTCCGCGAGTCGTTGCTATTGCTCACCCTCGGTCTCGGACTCGGCTTGCCGCTCACATTCGCCGTGACCCGAATCATTCGCGACCAACTCTTCGGCATCAACGCCGTCGACCCGGCAACCTTCACAACAGCAATCGGGACCGTCGCCGCCATGACCCTCTTCGCAGCCTGGCTCCCGGCACGCCGAGCCGCCAAAGTCGACCCCATGGTAGCCCTACGATGCGATTAACCCACATGTCGCCGCTGCGGCCAGAATTGTCATCCTGAGCGAAGGACCTGCTGTTGTATTTTCTTCACCCCGATGGAGCAAAGAAATCTCGACGGAGAATCGTTATGAACCTGCTAAACAACCTCAAATCCGGCCTTAAATCCCTAATCAACAAGCCCCGGGTAGACCGCGAACTCGACGAAGAGCTCCAAGCCTTCCTCGAATCCTCCATCGCCGACAAGCGCCGCGCCGGCATGAGTCCTAAGGCCGCGCGCCGTGCCGCCTACGCCGAGATGGGCAGCCGCACCACGGTCAAGCACCAGGTCTGGACCTCCCGCTGGGAGTCCGCCCTCGACAACCTCTTTCAGGACCTCCGGCAAGGCATCCGCGCATTGGCCAAAAGCCCCGGCTTCACCCTCGTCGCCCTGCTCTCGCTCACCCTGGGCATTGGCGCCAATACCGCCATCTTCACCCTCTTCAGTGCCATCCTCCTGCGCCCGCTTCCCGTCCAGAATCCGCAGCAACTCGTCCTCTTCGGCAATGGCCGCCCCATGGGCAGCACCAGCAACGCCAACAACGAAAGCTGGAACCTCTTCTCCTATCCTTTCTTCCGCGAGTTCCGGAGCAAATCCCAGGCCTACTCCGGCATCGCCGCCGTCAACAGCATCCAGTACCAGTCGCGCGGCACGGTTGCCGGCGGCGAACTCGAGAAGCTGCATATCGACCTTGTCTCCGGCAGCTATTTCCCCGTGCTCGGCGTTCAGCCCGCACTGGGCCGTGTCCTCTCTGAATCCGACGATCAGGCGCCCGGCAGCGGACCCGTGGCCGTCGCCAGCTATGCCTGGTTTCAACGCCGCCTCAACGGAGATCCCGCCGCACTCGGCAAACTCATTCGCATCCAGGGTCAGGATTACACTCTCATCGGCGTCGCCCAGCCCGGCTTCTTCGGCGTCACCGTAGGCCAGGTCGCCGATCTCTGGATTCCCCTCTCCATGCAAAAGGAGATCTCTCCCGGCTGGAATGGGATTACGGACAAGAATTTCCACTCGCTCTACCTGATCGGCCGCCTCGCCCCTGGAGTGACCCGCGAACAAGCCGGCGCCAGCACCACCTTGCTCTTCAAACAGATCCTGCGCAGCGACTACGTAGGACCCACCCCATCGCAGAAAGAACTCAACGTCATCCAGCACGCCCACATCGATCTCACACCCGCAGGCAAGGGTCTCTCCCACCTCCGTGTTGGATTCTCCCTGCCTCTTGAGATCCTCATGACCATCGTCGGCCTCGTCCTGCTCATCGCCTGCGCCAACATCGCCAACATGCTTCTCGCCCGCGGCGTCTCGCGCTCACGTGAGATTGCTGTCCGCATGGCCATCGGCGCATCCCGCGCCCGCATCGTGATGCAACTGCTCACCGAATCCGCCGTCCTTGCCCTTACCGGCGCAATCCTCGGCGTAGCCTTGGCCTGGAGGGCCAGCGCCATGCTC
>Ga0302315_10006120_pt1 | contig 10106 bp, 12 predicted proteins | sample III_Palsa_N3_1_FD_200532 | JGI IMG/M metagenome (GOLD analysis project Ga0302315, IMG submission 200532) | Peat permafrost microbial communities from Stordalen Mire near Abisko, Sweden - III_Palsa_N3_1 | ecosystem: Environmental > Terrestrial > Soil > Palsa > Peat permafrost | place: Sweden... | reverse complement strand
GTCGACTCCCTGGTCCGCGGAGATCTCCAGGGCCGATTCACTTTGACACAAGAAGACGACATGACCGTAGCCAGCGTGGTGTTCGGCAAATAGCAAACCAGCAGTACTGTGAATCCCCTACAGATCTGGCGACCCCATTCCGTCTCTTACTCCTCTCCCCCATTCTGATGGTGGGAGAGGGTTGGGTGAGGGGGTTATCCAAAACTACCGATCAAATCCTTCCAATTGCTCTGCCCTGGTGCCACTTCGGTCGCCTTGGAGCGGAGTGTCCGATCGCAAGCAATCGATGAACCACCTTAGCCACTTATCCTGCCCACTCACCAGACCAGGGTCCTCCGAGATTGGCACCCAATAACAGCTAAAATCGTGCTCCCCCTCCGCAAACCATGTCCATTCGTCAGGAATTGAATCTGGAGCATTTATGTGAAAGAAATGGCGCTCCATGTTAGATGAAAGGTCATGAACAGGCACCCAGCCTGTGAACACTGTCTTATCGATTTGCAAAATACCGTTACGCACGACATACTCTCGAGACTCTATCTGGGAAAACTCCTCGGACCTCCCAATCTCATGAACGGTTAACCCACGCCGTACAGAAATGCCGTCCGAAGTAACCTGCGGATCAGCGTACACCACGGTATCCTTCGCCACAACACGACCTTTATCTGGCAGAGGATAAATACGCATTCCCAAATTGGAGACTCCCAGGATATTTTCCAGGCCAGTCTCTTCTGCAACCTCGCGTAAAACAGCAGCTTCCGGGGATTCACCCGGCTCAATACTTCCAGCAGGAAGCTGTACCCCAGCGGTCGGATGCCGGAATACCAGAAGTTCCCTGCCCTTACCGCCCTCACGAGTGACAAACGCCGTTACCTTGGCGTACGGAGCAGCATATTCTGCGTTCAAAGCACGAACACCTCAGCCAAGTTCGCCGCCTTCCATTCTACTTGAAACGGGATAAACGGATCTGGTCCGATGAACTGCTTTGCCCGTTCATTACCTTCAAGATAGGCAGCCATATACACCCAGAGGTTATTGTCCGCTAGAACTCCATAGCACGCTGCGGACTCCTCTAGCTCATCGTTACTAAACGAAAGAACGCTGCGGTATCCCAAAAGAAATTTGCTGCACATCTCGACTGACAGACCCACCATTAAATGCAGAGCACGCACGACCTCCCAGCCCCGCGCGGCCAGGCCGGACTGGTCCCAGTCTATCACCGCACTCACACTGCTATCCTTGAAAAACAGGTTTGTTTCCTGGTAGTCGCCGTGCAGCACGAATTGCGGCAGTGTCTCAAGCCTTTTCTGCACACCTTCCATCTCGTTCCCGCTTTTCTCCAGCCACGTCCTACGTGCTTGCAAATGGCTTAGCGCGTTTCTATCGACGTTCGTCTGCATCGGCAGGGCCAATATTGCGGATTCGATACGGCCGATAGTGTCCGGATGTATCCGATAGTCTCCGTTAAGATTCTTGATCCGATGGCGATCGGGGGGAAGCGATTGAAAGCAGACATGGATTCGGGCAAGGCACTCCCCCGCCGCCTGGGCGTGTTCAGCACTCAATTCTCCCCGTGCGAGCTGCTGCCCCAAAGCCATTGGAAAGAGAGTGAAGAACTTACCACCTCGTTCCAGGATCGTATGTCCATCCGGCAGAGAAACCGGATGGCAGACGGGCAATCCTTGGTCTGCCGCATGAAAGATACAGGCGTGCTCCCACTCGACTCGGAGCCTTTCACGAGAGGAAATCCTAAGGACGAAAGGGCCATTCGAAGTATGGACTATGATAGTCCTGTTAACGGTGCCCGTCGCAGGGACGTAAGCCGATATGATCGGACCGAGTCGCCAGACGCCGAGCGCGTCACACTCATCCTCGGTAATTTCCCGCGCTCCATTCGTCATTAGGATACAGAGCCCAAACGCTGGAAATCAAAGGCACTAACAATGCGCAGTGCAGCCTCTTCTGCGCTCAATGTCGAAATATCAATCTTAACATGCTTATCAGGATAAGGAAAGTCACCATCCGAGTTCATTCGATGTCGTTCTTCCAGACGAAAAATCGCCCTCTCCGTCTTGTCGAAATCCGCTTTCTTCTTGTGTTTGAGCCTGTTCTCCGACCGGTTGCGGATCAGGCGCTCGTCAAGTCCGCATTCCAGTTCTACGTAGAGCGTGTCGCCCCCATGCGCCGCCACAACATCTCGCAACCCATCAAGAAACGTTCTGTCCCCTTCTTCATCAAATGCCCATACGAAAGTAAAAATCAGCCCTGCAAGATCGCTTGATGCAGCTTCAGCTACGAGCATCTGACGAAACGCGGGCACCAGTCTCCCAAACTGTGGCGTGCCGAAGTCAAAGAACTCGGTCACGAGGTCGATGGTCATGTGGTTGTGCAGCAGTCTATAACCCGTAAGTTTGGAAAGTTCCTGCCCCACGGTCATCTTACCGGCAGCAGGCGGGCCGAACAAAATAATCAGATTCATCTTAGCTCAGTCCATCTAGATACAGTTGCCACGACTGTCGGGCAGTGCGTTCCAGGGCTTCCGGGTATTCAAAACCAAGTCGATCCGCGAGCGTTCTTCCGACCCTCTCAACTTCTTTCCTATTCGATTCGATCGCCTGTAATATTTCAGCCCGGCTTGTCATTGGTCCGCCCGTAAATGGCAGACATCGCTGGCCTATAGAACTTGTAACCACGCGATCGAGATCGGTAAGCGTGTGGATGGTGGGACGCGCGACGGTTGGATCACTTCCTGTCGCCAGAATGTACCACAGGCGCACAATTAAAGATCGCTCCATTGTGATTCCGTTTTGCGCCACCATGTCTAGTTCGCGGTGTAGCACCTTACTATGTTTGATGGTGTTGATCCAGAACGAAGCGAGAAGCTTTTGGACCGCGTCCGCATCTGCAACAGTTGGCTTCAAGTAATCCGAGGGTTTGATTTCCTTGAGCTTACGAGCAAACTCGTCGTCGCGGCAGCCCAGAACCACACTCTCTTCCTGGGACGGCGCCTGTTCCGTAGTCTGAATCCACAGATCGTAGATTTCACCATTTGCCAGCACAAGGTGAAAGAGCAGCGCATCGCCAAAGGACAATGGCATGCAGCCCACAACTTCAGTCCCAAACAAATCTGACAGTCTCGACTGATCAAGGTCTACCCAGCGCTCCTTAGCGCCTGGATAAAGCGCAACGCGCAGATCCACGTCGCTGTACAGATCGGCCTCGCCCCGCGCAAAACTGCCACCGAGCCAGATAGCTGCGACGTCCTCGTGTTCCCAGAGCTTTTCGGCTACGCGTTTAAGACTTGCTGACTGCGGCAAATTCGGAAATACAGGCAGAACTAATTCATTCGAGTTCTTTTCCATCCATACACTCCCTTTCATCATATTTGTTGAGCAATATGACTTTCTACTCCAGCCATACCCGTGGACCGATATTTATCGGCAAGAGAAGATTTCCACCCTGTAGAGCATCGTGAATTCGCCGTAAGGTAAAGTCACTAATCGGGCGCGGCAATGCATCCAAAGCGAAGTAGGCACAATCGGTTGTCTCCTCCGATACGGATCGCGGCGCCTGGCCCTCTTCCGTTTGCAGACACACGAATACGAAGTGATGGCTGTCATTCTCCTCGGCATAGTACACCCCGGCAAGCCGTTCAGCCGCCACAAGCAGACCTGTTTCCTCGAGCACTTCACGCACGGCCGTGTCTGAAATGGACTCCCCTGTATCAGCAGCGCCTCCAGGCAGTTCCCAGTTGAGCATTCCGTAACTATGTTTGACCATCAGAACGCGGCCGTAGTCATCACAAATGACCGCGGCCGCCCCTAATTTTTTGCCTGCCCATGGATTATGTTCAACTGTTTGCTGCAATGAATAGACCTGTTGACTTACTCACGCGGAACGCTCCCTTTTCGGCTATCTCACCCTCGATAATCTTCTTCAAGCTGTCCACCGCCTGTAGGGTCACCGCTCCGCCGTCAATGCTTGAAAGGATGTAGTCTATCAGAGGCTGCGCCTCAGTAACAGCTAGCGTATCCTTGAGCTTATGCAGGGTGACTTGGGGAAAGATGGACTTCAGTTCGATTTTCCCTACCTCCAGGTCGAAGAAGTCTTCTGGAACAAAGGGGTTAGATAGTCCTATACGGCGCTCCAACTCTTTGATTTCCGCCATGTAATCCCGCGCATTCGTGGCTGCGTAGAAGATGCCTCCCGCCTTGAGGACGCGCATAGCTTCGGCATATACTTTACGTCTGTCGGGAACATGGTAAAGCATGTGGTTAGCGACGACGGCATCGAAGCTTGCAGTGGAAAATGGAATGGATTGTGCGTCGAAGTGGCTGTACGAAATTGGGTGCGGACTGTCCGCCAGATTCGACTGAGCCTGATCGATCATGCCTTTGGAATAGTCGCTAAGGACTAATTGCCAACCGTTGGGAATGCGGTCCAGGTTCCGTACCCAGAGCTGCCCCGGACCGCATCCCAGTTCCAGAATACGGGCAGTCGTCGGTAGATCAAATTGGTCGAACACCCAACAGTGCCAATCGATCTTCCCGGTGCCGAACTTCTGGTGTAGGGCCATACGTACGTTGAGCTTGGTAGCGTCCTTGTACTGGTCGGTCCTCAAATACTGTTGGTCGGTGCCTCGGAGCATAAATAACCTTTTTCCTAAAACGTCACGATAATGGACTTCTCCATATTGTGCAGATCCGGCCTATCGGGACGTGGTCCCAGATCCTTCCAGCCTTGCCTGACGTAGAAGCGTACTGCCCGTCCGTTGTCCATTGAGACGCTCAGCAGCGCCGTTGTAAATCCGCGTTGCCTGAACCATTCGTCTGTGAACTCCGCCATCGTTTTCGCAACTCCCTTCCCCCGCCATTCAGGAATGACGTAAAAGAAGTGTACATAGCCGATGTTTTCGTTATTAAACCGTCCGAGATTCATCTGTCCTACGACTTCACCGTCTAGCCAGATAAACACACAACTGTTGGGATCGGCGGAAAGCTTATCCCGCATCCGCTGGATGTATCGCTGTGCTCCCAGCCCATCTTCTCCTGTAAGCCTTTTAGGCGAACCAAATGTGGAATCGAGCGCGAATTGAATGCACAAGTCGGTGTGACTGTCTAGGTCAATTGGCAGGAACTCGTAGTATCGGCTATCCATAAGACTAAATCCTCACCTGGCACCGCTCTGCAACAAGGGCCGTCACATCGTCATTCGCCTCCAGCCTCGTATGCAGAGCGGCAAGCTGCTCTCTATAGTGCTTCTTGAGGTCACGCCGCTGCATGCCCTCTAGAAAGCTTCTCACTTCGTCGTCTGACTCAAGGATTAGTCCCGGCACTTCACGTGGCTTCTCATCCTCACCTTTTGCAACCATTGTAAAATAAGAAGTATTCGTGTGCTTGGCGGCCCCCGACATAACGTTTTCCGCCATGACGCGTATGCCAATGAGCATGGACGAACGACCAACATAGTGGACTGCGGCGTGGAGGGAGACCAGGTCTCCGACATCCACCGGCGCAAGAAAGTCGACACCGTCCACAGAGACAGTTACACAGTACCCTCCGGCGTGTTTGGAGGCGCAGACATACGCCACTTTATCCATGAGCGAGAGGAGTATGCCGCCATGGATCTTACCTCCGAAGTTGGCGTAGGATGGGATCATTAACTCGGTGACGGTAACTTGGGAGGAAGCGACCGTCTTATATTGGCTGGTGTCCATCATATTCCTAGTTCACTTCAAGGGCATTTCGGTCCGGCAGAGTTGGGAACGGCGCATGAGGCTCGGCCTGGTACCAGAACGATGTGGACGCAATATCATCCTGCAGAGGCAGGTAGCGCTCGCCAGAGCGCCAGCCCAAGGCTTGGATTGTCACTTTCAGCTCTTCTTCAAAGCGTATTGGATCCATGATATGCCATCGGTACAATCCGAACCGCTGGTTGGACTTATAGGTCCCGTCCGGACGGATTACCTGAGGCATCCCCAAAAAGGGCGTTGAGTACGCCACATACTGACCCTCGAGATCGAAGTTCCAGGCTCCGCCGAAGTAGTCTTCAGTACCCGTGCCACAGATCGTTGGAAACTCTTCGTCTCCGTCCATGAAGAACTTTATCTCGCCTTCGCCCCACCATCCGTTGGAGTTTACCTGCCAGGCCATATAGGTGCCCACGTAGTGCCCCTGCCCTTTGACACCGTCCAGAAGCGTATGCACCTGCATATAGGGCAGCGGATTGTTGCGACGCCACTGGGCGTGGAAATAGGCGCAATCTTCAGGCACTTCGGTCAACGCGTAGTTGATCTGGTAGTAGAATCCCGGCATGTCTTCGTCCCACAGGTTTTCAACCGTAATCCGGGCGTGCTTGCGGAACGGCATCTCCCAGTAACTGTTAAATCCATTGGCTGGATTGACCGCAATGGGCAGGGAATTAACGAGCGAGTGCTTGCACCATCCGTTGCAGAAGAAATCTCCAATCGGAACTTCCACCGAAGGCGTTTCTTCATCGTCCCAGTAGATTCGAATGACTACACGACGCCAGTACGCCGGAAAGAGCGTCAGCCAGATCTGTTGGATGGCGCCCGGTCCATCGATCTCGGCAATTGTTCTCACGCTTTTTGCGGGCAGGGTTATGCAGGGCGAAATCTTCCATCCAATTCCCATTTCCCGAGCGCACTTCTCGTTATTGCCCGTGGTGGCCATGCCACCCTTACCTTTTTCGCCGGTAAAGTTTTCGGCGCTAATGGAGCGTGTTTTGGCTGAAGAGAGGTGAGATATATTGTGCAAGCCCAGTCCAAGGCCGTTAAATGAAGGCATCGGGAAGTTATCCTTTACTTTAGGAGAAGAAATTGTCGATCTTATTCACGGATGCAGGCTCTTTATCCTGCACAGTTCAGGCGGTTTGCCCTGCTCTTCATTTACAAGTATCGGCTAGATATGCTAGAATCCGCTAACGTGCAGTAATTGGACATCTTTTCGTTCTGCCCCACCCCTACCCCTGTTTTGAGGAGATAGACGTATGCTTTTGGGCACCCAGCGTGTTAACGCAAAGGGTCATTTAGAAATCGGCGGATGCGACACCGTTGAATTGGCTCGGGAATATGGAACTCCCCTCTACATTATGGACGAGGAAACCATCCGGAAGAACTGTCGCAACTACGTGGCGGCCTTTGCACAGCGCTACCCGAAGAACGATATCTCCTTTGCCTCCAAAGCCTACTTGAACATGGCCATTTGCAAGGTTGTGGAGTCGGAAGGGATTGGACTCGATGTCGCGTCTGCCGGTGAGCTGTATACAGCGATCAAGGCGGAATTTCCCGCGGAGCAAATCCTGTTTCACGGAAATAATAAGTCGATCGACGAGCTAAGTATGGCGCTGGACTATGGTGTCGGCCGCATTGTCGTGGACAATTTCCTGGAACTCCGAGAACTCGCACGATTGGCCAAGGAAGCGAGCAAAACGCAGAAGATTTTTCTTCGTGTTACGCCTGGCATCGACCCACACACGCATCGACGAATTCGCACCGGACAGGAAGACACGAAGTTTGGCCTAAGCATTGCCAGCGGCGCAGCCATTGAAGCAGTCACCGAAGCGTTGAGCTATACCCCGCAGGTCAACATCACCGGTATTCACTGCCACATAGGGTCTCAGCTTCTCGATGCCCACACCCACGAGCAGGCCATCGATATCATGGTTGGGTTTCTGGCAAAGATCGCCGAGACGACTGGCTGGGTTCCCGAAGACCTCGATATTGGCGGAGGGCTCGGCATCCGCTACGTGGAAGCCCACAAGCCACCCACATTCGATGAGTTCGCAGTAAGCGTTGTCGATGCACTTAGAGCATCCTTGAAGAAGCACAATGTTGCCGAACCCACCCTCTGGCAGGAACCGGGACGGTCGCTTGTCGGCGAAACCGGCACCACGCTGTACACCGTGGGTGTGGTCAAGCGAGTGCCGATTCCTGAGGATCCGGGCACTAAAACCTACGTAGCCATAGACGGCGGTATGTCGGACAACCCGCGTCCCCAACTGTACGATGCCATCTACGAAGCCCTCGTTGCCAACAAAATGGGCGAGCCAAAAGACAAAACCGTGACCGTGGCCGGCAAGCACTGTGAAACAGACATATTGATTCCAGGACTGAAGATAGGCGATGTGGACACCGGCGACATCCTAGCCGTACAGTCTACAGGAGCCTACAACTACGCTATGGCTTCTAACTACAACCGCTTCACCAAACCGGCGTGCGTATTCGTGTCTGACGGCAGAGCGAGTCTGGTGTCTCGCCGTGAAACTCTAGACGATGTCGTAAGACTCGATCTCATCCCGGAACACCTGCGGTAAATTTTGTTTTCAATTCCAAACTTCAACTTAGAGACCTTTGTAGTTACCATGGTGATTTTAATCATTGCCATAACGCTGCATGAAGCTGGCCACGCCTTTGCTGCAGACTGGTGCGGTGACAACACCCCACGGGCGCAGGGGAGACTCACCTTCAACCCGATAGATCATCTGGATCCATTGGGCACTCTGATGATGGCGTTTACGGTAGTCGCGCACTTCGGACTCGGTTGGGGACGCCCTGTACAAGTTAATCCACTCAAATTTAAGCATCCACGATGGGACATGCTTAAGGTTGCCGTCGCAGGACCGCTTATGAACGTGGTTCAAGCTATTGTGTACGCTATTGCCATACGCATCTGCATAGCCCATCCATCGTTCGGTACGAGTGACTTTCAGTTTAACTTTCTCCTAACAGGAGTTGAGATTAATTTAAGTTTGATCTTCTTTAACTTGATCCCAGTTCCTCCGCTCGACGGGTCCAAAGTTTTGTCCGTGCTTCTTCCGATCGAGGCAGCTCGATCTTACGACAATTTCATGAACGGAGTTGGTCGGTTTATACTGATTATCCTGGTCGTAACTTCTACAGTGCGCCTCATTATTGGTCCCCCGGTCGATCTTTTTACTCAACTACTCGTAGGATCCTATACATGACAGACATAAACCAGAAGACCGCAAAGAAGCGTCTCTTATCCGGCATCCAGCCCACCGGCGGAGGCAAACTGCATATCGGCAACCTTGAAGGGGCCTTGCGTCCCTGGGTCAAGCTGCAGGACCAGTACGAGATGTACTGTTTTATTGCAGACTGGCATTCGCTGACGACAATCGCGGAAAAGCAGATCGATATCGCGGAAGCGGCCCGGGAAACAGCGATAGACTTTCTGGCAGCCGGTCTTGATCCTCAAAAGTGCGCCATCTTTCGACAGTCCGATGTCAAAGAACATGCGGAGCTGCATCTGCTGCTCTCCATGGTAACTCCCGTAGGATGGCTGGAACGGGTTCCAACCTACAAAGAGAAGCGCGATCAGGTTAAAGACAACGATACACAGGTATCCTATGGACTATTGGGGTATCCCGTACTGCAGACCGCGGACATTATCGTGTACCGCGCGCAGGCTGTCCCAGTCGGCAGAGACCAGGCAGCCCATATAGAGATATCCAGAGAGATCGTCCGGCGCTTTAACAAGATCGTTGGCGAAGAGGTCTTTCCAGAGCCCCAGGCATTGATTAGCGAAAGTACCGGAGAACTCCCGGGGCTGGACGGCAGAAAGATGAGCAAGTCGTACGGCAATGCCATCTTCATTGCAGATACGCCCAAGGAAACTCAAAAGAAACTGAACAGCGCCTTTACAACGCCAACCAAGATCCATATTACAGATCCCGGCGTACCGGAAGGCTGTGTCGCCTGCAAACTGCGAAAGGTATACGACCCAGATGGGTATAACACACAGTGGGACGAGTGCCGAGCTGGTTCGCGCGGATGCGGGCAGTCGAAAAAAGAGCTCGCCGACATTATTAACACAAATCTTGAACCCATGAGACGCCGCCGGGCCGAGTTGGAGACGGACCCAGGCTATGTCGATCAGGTGCTTGCCGATGGAGCGCAGCGCGCACGCGAAACCGCTGCGGCAACTCTCTCGATTGTTAGGCGCGCCCTGAAGATCTCGAAAAGCTAGAGGCGCCGCCGGAGCTGCCCGCGGAGACTTTAACCGTGCGCACACGCGCCCGCCCGCCAACGTATGGACTTAATCCTAAAACTGACGTTTGTCGTCTTA
>Ga0302315_10006119_pt1 | contig 10107 bp, 4 predicted proteins | sample III_Palsa_N3_1_FD_200532 | JGI IMG/M metagenome (GOLD analysis project Ga0302315, IMG submission 200532) | Peat permafrost microbial communities from Stordalen Mire near Abisko, Sweden - III_Palsa_N3_1 | ecosystem: Environmental > Terrestrial > Soil > Palsa > Peat permafrost | place: Sweden... | reverse complement strand
AGCAGCGAAGGATCCGCCTTCAACTGCCGCAGGGCATCCACCAGTCCCGAGTTATTATCGACCGTAGTCGATTCCCATCCTGTGAGTGCGATGTAGTCGTTGGCATCTGTAATGCGCGCGCTCTCTACGATGTGCGATGCTGCGAAGTAGTGCCGGGCGGCGACCTCTTGAAATAGCTTTTCGGCCGTTGGATAGTCCGATCTAAAATCATACTTGTCGAGAAATTGGTCGTAAGCCTTTTGCCGGGCTTCGTCGGCTGCCCGATTGTAACCAGGAACATTGTTATCGCCGTACCAATTTACCGTCTTCGTAAAATCGTCGGGAGAGTTCCCGGTGCCAAGTTCTCCCCACATGGCAATCGCTGTCTTGTCCGTGGTATAGCACTTATAATTCGCCGGCCCGTTGTAGAGACTATCCTGGTAGACACCCGCGTCGTCCTCATTGTGCCTGTCATGCCATCCGGAATCGTGCCCAGTAGCGCTGTCGCTATAATACAGAGTGTCCGAATACGGATGGGCCATAATCTCTCCATCAAGGCCGTCGGACTTGAGTACAAGGATGCGCGAAGGGTCCAGTTGATGGGCCAGCCGCATGGCGTAGAACATCTTCGGATTGTGGATACTGGCTCCCGTTTCGTTGTTCACCGACCAGAGGATAACTGACGGATGCGAGCGATACGATTTCACCATGGAGAGCAGTTTGGCGAGTTCGTATCGATTGGCGAAAGAAACGGGTTCCCCACCCGTCCCAGAAACATCGATAGGCCCAGGAGTAGACGGAAGATGGAGCGTCTCATCCCAAACGGCCGATCCGCCGCCGGGTTCGCAGTACATCATCAGGCCCGCATGGTCGAAAGCATCCAGCTCTGCCGGCTTCGGGTAATGGCGGTGGTTTTGGATGCAGTTGAGCCCGAGCGCCTGCACGGAAGCTACATCCCGCGCACCGGCCAGTTTATCCGGAAATATTCCATTCGGAGCCCAGTAGCCCCACGAAATTGCCGAACTGACAAAGATGCGTTTGCCGTTTAATGTCAGTCGTGCGTTCGTTCCGATCCCTTCGGCGTTGAACCAGCGGAAGCCGAAGTCGGAGCCACTATCGGAGTGGGCAATAGACTTAATTCTGGCGGACGCGTAGTAGAGATTGGGATGACCGATACCCCATAGAATTGCGCTGGGTATGGTGACCCGCTGCGATACCGTTGCACTGCTTCCCGGCGCAACATGGACAGCGGCCGAACCAATCCATACGTCATTTCCATCCCGCGAAATGGATAGCGTAACAGGACCGTTGTAAGCTCCGCCGGTAGAGACGACCTCGGCGTTCAAAGTCACCGTATGTGGATCCGGGTTATTTGCGACGTAGAGGTCGTCGACGGCAACTGCAGCCCTGATCGACATGCTCACTCCGCCATCGAGCCCCCCAAACCCGTGCGTCTCAGGAAAGCTGTATTGCCCCCACGACATGAGATTAAAGTCGCCCCAGCTGAATGTTCCGCCTGGATTTGTGATGCGGATAGCGAGGAGATTCGGTTCATTCGACTTTAGTGCGGGCGTTGCGTCTGCCTCGAACTTAGTTTCGCCGATCAGGTTGTAACCGATAAGAACCCCATTTACATAGACTTCCGCACGAAGACGGGCTCCAGGGAACGTGAATACCAGGCGCTCGCCTGGCTTTAGCACAGGTGGAACGAAGGATCGATACCACCAGGAGACACCGGTGTAGGAGCCGTTGCCCCGAACGACGTCCCCAATGTTGTTTGGGTTTAAGACATGCGCGGGAGGTTGGCCCCAGTAGTGTTCTTCAACCGTCCCAGGCAGGGATACTGAAATGCCGGCCCTGCTCGTCAATTGAGTCCAACCGCCGGTCGGAGGGTTGACCGGCATATGTGGGAGATCGACCTCTTCCGGCAAGTAGAGTTTGTCGTTTTGCCAGGACGCCTGCGTATCGAGCCACAATCGCCAGCCTGAATTCGATACAAGCGTGGTGGATGGGTCATACGGTCGTGAAGGCGCGGCAAATGACGTTTCGCCGGCGAAAAGCGTCACCAAGATCACAATCGACACCGCGCACGCCCGAAAAATACTCGGATGTTTCATCTTTGAAATTTGCCTTAGTTGAGCGGAGCATCCGAGCCGGCGAGGGCATTATAAACGATACGAGTCGCCGTCACTGGATCTATCCCCTCCGGCTGCCCATCGACGAAAGACTGCGCGAGCCCTGGGATACAAAACAGCACGATCTTGCCCTTTCCATAAGGGATGATGGCCGCGCCAAAACCAAGACGAGGATCGTGATGGATGCCATACCCGATCACGCCCTCCATCCCTGGTGCATCGATTACGAGCCCATTGCCGCCACTGATCTGATATTGCCAGTCGAGGACGGTGTTTGAGGGTAGTCCGTTCAGCAGCCAGTGCTGCCGCCCAAAGTACCAGCGGCCCAGCCAGGGAGCATCGGAATCTCCAATCATTCCAGAAAACGTCAGGATGGAACGTTGGGCAAGCAACTGCGCCATCGCCTGAACGTCGGAGGCGTCTTTGGAGTTTGAAAGAAATACCATGCGCGCACCATCGTCATGGACATGGGTAAGCACATCCGCTGGAATCGAGCTCCAGTCGAAGAGCGCATTCATTACGGAAGTCCAAACATTGCCTGACGAGTCCCGATAATTATCGTTGCCAAAAACGATCCGAATAGTTTTACCCTTTGCATCCGTAAACTGCATTGCGGAGATCATCGCGTTATCGGATTCGACGGCCGGTATCGTTATCGTCAGTTTGCCATTTGTAACATTGACGGGGAAGGTCTTCGAGACGCCAATCCCCATGCCGCCTGTTGCCGCATAGATGTCAAAGTTCCTGAGAACGGTTTGACCGTTCAATGCGACATCGAAAACACGCTTACCCGCCGTGTCCCAATAGGGCTCTACAAAGTACAGCGTTACCGTGGCCTGCCCATTGGCTACGTCATCGTAGTTCGCCAGCTGCCCGGTGTGGCCATAGTACTGCTGGGCATAGATCCCAGGGTCGGGCTCGGGCGCGCGCGCCCCGCTAATCTTGCCCTTATCCATTGTTGAGCTGGACCACGAGCCGGAAGAATCGGCGGCGTAATGGGCGCTAACAGCGCCTACAACGATTACTGAAGCGTTGGCTGGCTGAGCCAGGTTCGTATTAAACACGGTGTGAATAGCCGTAGACAGTGCCGGCGAACCGACAACGGCAATCTGCGTCTGCAGAGGCGCGGGCTGGGTATTGACCACATACAAGTGATCGGATTTAGTCAGCACGGGCGTGGGGCTACTGCTGCCTGTAAGAGTGGCAGTCACGGTAATATCCCCTGAGCTCTTTGGAGTGAAAGTGATCCCGCTTTGTAAAAGCTGTGCGAAAAGGTTTCCGCCCTGAGCCGTCACAAGACTGCTTGTCGCAAAAAATGGCCTGCCCCCGGCCTCGCTTGCGGACACGTTCAGCATAAACGAACCGTGCAGCACGTTTTCGTTAAGTAGATGCACGTCCACCGACGCAGTGTCGCCAAGCGAGAGGACATAGTGCGGCGCACGCACGACCAGGGCTGCAGGAGCCGCAGCGGCTCTAACCTGCGTGGGATCCGCTTTAAGGAGACGCAACGCGTCCACCATTCCGGAGTGGTTGTCCACCACGGTCGACTCCCATCCTGAAAGGACGAGGTAATCGGTGGTATCGCACATGCGTGCATTTTCCATCATTTTGGCGTCCATCATGTAGTGCATGTTGGCCGCGTCCCTGAAGAGGTCGTCAGCAGATGGGAAGGCCGACCGGAAGCCATACTTGTCGATAAAATTCTCGTAGGCCTCGTCATCTGCGACGTGCGCATCCTTATCATAACCGGTGATACCGGTGCGCTTGTACCAGGCCGCCATCACCCCATGGTCGTCGGGCGATGCGCCTGTCGCCATCTCCCCCCACACGCGCACCTCAGACGTGTCGTTTGAATTGTATTTGTAGTCATCCGCGGATTTGTAATATTCGTCCTGATAGACGCCCCTAGAATCTCCGGCGGAGTGATTGTCGTTCCATCCGGAGCCCTTCCCATGGTCCACAAGCAGGTCGTTCGAATACGGCAGCGCCCAAACCTCATCGTTTGAAGAGAAGCCCGACTCCAGCATGATAATGCGCGACGGATCCGCCTCACGCATTTTGTGCAGTGTGTAATAGATTTTTGGATTGTAGTGGTTCGGCGTCGCTTCGTTCTGCAGCGACCAAATGATTGCGGAAGGATGGGATCGCTCTTCCCTGATCATCCCCAAAACTTTATCCATCTCGTACTTGCTGGTGAACGTCGTTGGCTCACCGCCCACGCCGGACGTATCCACGGGACCGCTGGTTGGCAGATTTGGGGGATCGTCTCTGAAGGTGAAGCATCCCGCACCGGCTTCACAGTAACGCATCAGTCCGGCACGGTCGAACGCCGTCAGGACGATGGGTTTGGGCATGTGCCGATGGTTTTGTATGGCGTTCAGGCCAAGTTTTTCGACGGCGTCCACTTCACGCTGGGCGGCGTCTTGGTCGGGAAATATGCCATTCGGCGACCAAAACCCCCACGAAATGGACGACTTTACAACGATGCGCCTGCCGTTAAGCGTCAAGATGGCGTTAGAGCCTACGCCCTGCGCCGTAAACCACCGAAAGCCGAACGTCTGAGAGCGGTCGGAGTGCGCCACAGTGGGGATCGCAGCTGTCGCACAATACAGCGCGGGCTTTCGGATATCCCATAGAACCGCGCCTGGAATCGTCACAGTTTTTGTTGCCGTCGCAGTGCCTCCTGGACCCACGCGCACGTTGGTTGTGCCGCTCCAGATCGTCATGCCTGCCCTCGCTACCGTAAGAGCAACCGGGCCGTTGTAGCCTCGCCCAGTAGATGTGATGTCGGCATCAAACGTGATCGTCCTTGGATCGGGGTGGTTCAAGACTGCCAGGTCAGTTACCGCAGCCTGCCCCTGAATGCTCATCGTAACGCCGCAGTTGAGGCCGCCGAACCCATGTGAAATCGGAATCTTATAATTGCCCCACGCAATCGTATCGAAGTCGCCCCAGGAGAAGTTGCCGCCGGGATTTGTAATGCGAACGGCGATCGTGTTAGGCTGACCCGGCTCGATCGCCTTAGTTACATCGGCATTGAAACGAGTCTCAGTAATGACGTCATATCCGCACAGCTGCCCGTTGACATAGACCTCAGCTCGCATCCGAGCGCCAGGGAACGAGAAGACAAGATGTTCCCCTGGTTTGAGCGCAGGTGGAGTAAATGACCTGTACCACCACGACACACCAAGATATTCCCCACTTCCGTTTGTCACCGATTCTGGGTCGCTGGAATTAATGACCTGGGAGGGAGCCTTACCCCAATAGTGAGCTTCGACAGTATCTGGCAGAGAAACAGGTATCCCTGCACCACCGCTAAGAACGGACCATCCTCCGCTGGGCGGGTTCACCGGCATTGCGTTCAAATGCACGTCTTCTGGTAGGTACAAAGTATCGTTCTGCCAGGATGCTTTGTCGTCCAGCCAAAGACGCCACCCGGTGTTGGAAACAGGGACGGTAGTCGGCCGCACGGACGTCTCCGCGACTGCTCTGCAAGAGCAGAGCGCGAACAATGCCGCAGCATAGAAAATACTCTTCATCATCTAGTTTAATAACCTACATCAATTTTCGGATTGCTTAGCCAAAAAATTATAGGGTTTGCCGGGCAATTTGCCAAGTCTAAATCAGCTTCTTAATTTGATCCATCCTAAACAAGCGGGGGTAGTGTTGCCGGAATTCGACGCCTGCCCGATAAACACCTTGTGGAATGATCAATAAAACTCCAAGATTCGTACTTTATCCCTGACAATGGGGATGTTATAATGATGAAGCACTCTGAAAAAGGGCTTACACTGAAAGGATTAAGTTATGAACTATCGAAAAGGTTTTACCTTGATCGAACTACTCGTAGTTATAGCCATTATAGCTATTCTCGCCGCTATTCTGTTTCCGGTTTTCGCTAAGGTGCGTGAAAAGGCGCGACAGACATCATGTTTGAGTAATGAGAAGCAGCTTGGTCTGGCTTTTATCCAGTACTCTGAGGATTATGACGAGCACTACCCTGTCGGTGCTACAGGCGGCTATCTCACCTTTTGGGGTTTAAGCTGGACCGGCCGTATCTATCCCTACGTTAAGAGCACGGGAGTCTATCATTGCCCGGACGATACCACACCGACCACGGCAGGAGATCCTAACTCGGTCGCTGTATCCTACAACTACAACGCAAGCCTCCTCTTCAACAATGGAAATGCCGCGTTCCCAGGACCAGTCGGTGCAGAGGCCGGCTTTAATGCTCCCTCCAAGACTGTGCTTCTCAACGAGATTTCGGGCGATCCGGTTGACGTAACCACCGACAACGAGGGAGCGCTCACAACCGGCTCTACATATTCCGTGGGCAGTAATGGAACATGGGCCGGTACGGAAAATCAGTGGGGTCCCACAAACCCTACGGTACTATTTGAGACTGGCGTACTCGGTGGGCGTGCTGAAAGCGCGGCATCCTACATTGACAAGGCCAACCTGGGACGTCACAATAACGGAAGCAATTACCTGCTTTGTGACGGGCACGCCAAGTGGTATCCCGGTGGCGCCGTCTCATCCGGATTTAGCGCTCTGCTCCCAACGAATCCGCAGTCAAGCGGCGACGACAGCACGTACCCATACGCTGCCGGCACGGCCGACTCGAGCAACACGTATGCCATAACATTCTCGGCTACTTAAAGTAGTAATAACGTAGTTCTTCATGGTTGGTGGGAGTAAATTACGCGGTGCGGCATCTGGTCTCCCTCTACAAAATCACGAAATTGCGGGCAATTTGATTCGTGATTTCGTGGCAGGGGAACCGGATGGCGCATTGCAACTAACTCTAATGAACTCAAATGCCACGGTCACCTATCCGGACGACATAGAGCTCTCCTTAATCGGCGTAAATGATGTACACGCTCCGGGATACGTTGTCGACCGCAGGGATGGGACGAGAGACTACCTTCTCGAATATTTTCAAAGCCCGGTCACCGTACAGGACGCTCAAGGGCGAACGAGGCATGACGCTGGCGTATTCATCCTATATGCTCCCGGCCAGTCCCAGTACTTCCACGCCGACGGATCTCTCAGGCATAGCTGGGTGCAAATTGCCGGAGATGGAGTGAGAGACTGCCTGGAGCGGTACAAGATCCCGATCAATCAGGCTATCCCTCTCGAACAGGGCGATTTCCTGACGCTGCATCTGGAAGAGGCCCAGCTCCAGCTCGTACGCAGACAGGCCTTTGCCGAAGATGCAATCGCCGAGATCGGTCGAAATATATTTCGGCATCTCGCCCGCGCGCTTTATGCTCAGTCTTCGGGCGAACTCACACCCTATCAACGCGATCTTCTGGTAACGCTTTTGCGAGTGCGTGCTCAGGTATTTAAGGACGTAGAAAGGCGCTGGACGATCGACGACATGGCTTCCCTCGCCAATATGAGCCAGGCGCGCTTTTGCATTGCGTACAAAGCCAACTTCGGATCGGGACCAATTGACGACCTGATCGACTTCAGGCTGCGACACGCGGAGCTTCTGCTGCGGCGACTACCGATTTCCGTGTCTGATGCGGCACAGTTCTCAGGGTTCAACTCCGTCCCCAACTTCCACGTTCTCTTCCGGAAGCGTTTTGATCGTTCGCCAAGCAGCAACCGCAAGAATAACGGACATACCATCAGCGCCATGGATCCACGAGAGGTTCTTTTCAACTCTGCAGCGGCAAAGAAGATCGACTTGCTCTATTTCAAGCCTGAAGGACATTGGAGCTTCGACGCCTGTACGACCGAAGATATCGTCGATGATCTTCGCAAGCATCCGAAAGCCGAAATCCATCACTACGCACAGCTAACCGCTGGACGAACCGGGGGAAAGGCGCTGCATTTAAACGGCGCAGGTTACCTGAAGATTCCTACACCGATCGTCGATACGTCGCGCAGCTATAGCGTCTGCTGCTGGCTGAAGCGAGATCGAGACGGCAAAATGACGGCCGTCAGTATTGGGGGCGCTCACCACGGCGCATTCTATCTGCAGCACATCCCGCGCGACGGAGGATTTGTGCTAGTTGTTTCTCGATCGCCCAAAGATAGTTCCGGCATATTCCTGGTAAGCAGGGAGCCGGCAGCTCTCGATCGGTGGCACTTCGTAGCTGGCGTTCACGATGCCGATCGCCGCGAGATACGACTTTATGTCGACGGTGACGTGAGGGACGCCATCCCCTACAAGACCCCGTGGAGAACTGACGGAGCTACGTATTTTGGCTGCAGTCATGTGATGGGAATGACCACCGACGAATGGGCAGGCTTACTTGACGACGTCCGTATTTACGATTACGCGCTTACAGACGATGAGATTCGTACCATGTATCGGAGTTCTGACGATGCAAACGAGTGAGGGGTTTTCAGTGCCCGTAAGCAGGATTTCCGTTCTAGAGCTTGGAATAGACGCCGTTCACGCCAGGGGATTCGATGTAGACCCCCCGTCTCCCAGCGAATTCTATACCTTTTCCTACTACAGCAGCCCAATCGTGCTTGCCGACAGATCCGGAATTCGCGAATGGCCGGCAGGGGTTAGCCTGCTCTTGTGCCCCGAAGATCGTCGCTACATGCACGCAAGGAGCGAAGACCTGCAAAATAGCTGGTTTCACTTTGACGGCGAAGACGCAGCCGCATACCTCGATAAGTATGCAATCCCAACAAACACCGTAATGGACCTTGGGGAACTGCACTTTCTGAAACCTATCCTCGAGGAAGTGAACGAAGAAAGGTCCCGGCGACCATTACATTGGGAAGATGCGGTTTCGGATCTCACAAGACGCTTCTTGAGAGAGCTTGGATATGTTATCGCTGAGGCGGAAAGGGCCAACACGTCCACCCAGCGCCGAGCCGAGAGGTTGATGCGTGATATCCGCATGCGTGTGCACTCAAACCTGTCGCATCGCTGGACCGTCGAAAACATGGCCGCTCTGGGCGATTACAATCCCACCTGGTTTGCCACCGCTTACAAACGCCATTTCGGACTGAGCCCGATTGACGATCTGCTGCAGGCACGGATGAAGCACGCCGACGCTTTGCTGCGCCATCTTCCCATGACGGTTTCACAGGTTGCCACAAACTGCGGATTCGCCAATGTGGAGCACTTTACGCGCCTTTACAGAAAGCGTATGGGATGCACGCCGGGCCAAACCCGAAGACATGGCGTGCAGATTTAGCCCCTGGCTCTACTGTTTCTGGGGCGGTTTACCGAAAGTCATATTGTCTACGTTCCAACCAGGAGTGTCCTCCATCAGAGTTAAAACCTGCTGCCCTGCGCGCAGCGTTATCCAGTACGACACAAACATCCAGGTCCACCAACCGCCCGTGTTAGGAACGTCCACTTTTGCAGTGAGAGCGTTCCCGGCAGCGTCCGCCAGATGAAAAGCGCCTAGTGCGCCAGTGGGAGAAGCTACCCGAAAAGTCACAACATACGTGCCTGCAGCCGCCACGTTTACCGTGTACCTGGCCCATTGGCCCTGGTCTGTATACCCCAGGTCGTAGCCCATGCTACTGGCGGGTTTTGTTTCAATAGCGCTATTATTGTCCTGCCTGTATCCAGTCTGACCGCCTGCGGTGTTCTGATTAAAGGCGATTCCTCTTCCACCTAAATCGTAGTCTTCCGACTCAACTGTTCCAGGAATATTGTGCGGACCGTGAAAGGGTGAGCCTACGCGGTAGCTCGGAACATCATTTCCCTGACTTGGCGCTTCGGAATTAAGATTGAGAGAGCTAACTCCCGCCCAGCTATCGACAGGTTCCAGATAGATGGAATGATTCGCATACGCTAGATTTCGGATCGTACAGAGCGGCGCATCGGGCGACTGGCCAGCTGCGTACTCTGGAAACTCTCCCTTTACCTGACCATCGATCGTAACTCGAAGCTTGCCTGTACGGTAAACAACATTGTTTACTTCAACGGTCCGTGCCGGCACGCCGTAAATCGTTACTCCGGTCCCCGTAAAGATGTAGGTTGCGGAGGAACCTGGCCCCCCTGCGTGCGCGC
>Ga0302315_10006116_pt1 | contig 10111 bp, 5 predicted proteins | sample III_Palsa_N3_1_FD_200532 | JGI IMG/M metagenome (GOLD analysis project Ga0302315, IMG submission 200532) | Peat permafrost microbial communities from Stordalen Mire near Abisko, Sweden - III_Palsa_N3_1 | ecosystem: Environmental > Terrestrial > Soil > Palsa > Peat permafrost | place: Sweden... | reverse complement strand
CTTTCGCCCCAACATCCACACCGCGAGTCGGCTCGTCCAAAATCAAAACCTTTGGCTTTGTCGCAAGCCACTTTGCAAGCAATACTTTCTGCTGATTTCCGCCCGACAGATTGCCCACCGTGCGCGACGCGTCCGGTGGGTAAACTTGCAGTCTGGCAATCATCTCGTCCACAACCCCGCTGCTACCCGCCGGAGAGTAGATCCCCGAAAGACGCCCCACAATGCCCGCCAGCACATTGTCCCCAACATCGAGCCGCAGGGCGACCCCCTGGCCCTTGCGGTCTTCCGTAAGATAGGCAAACCCCTCGCGGATGGCGTCTCCATAGCTGCGTGAGGCGGACACCACACCGTCGACAAACACCTGTCCGCTGTCCATAGGGTCGAGCCGGCATAAAGAACGCGCAACCTCGCTGCGTCCCGATCCCGAAAGGCCGCCAATGCCCACGATCTCACTGCTGCGCACGCTGAACGAGATGTCGTGAAAAAAACCGAACCGATAGAGCGACTCCACCCGCAGACGCTCTTCTCCCGCGCCCTTATTGCGATGGGCGTAAAAGTCCGACACGGACCTTCCCACCATCATATCGACAAGCTGGGCCGAAGTCACCTCCGACATCTCGACCGTCGTTACTTTCTTCCCGTCGCGCATCACCGTCACGCGGTCCGCGATCTCACGCAATTCCGGCAAATGATGGGAAATGTAGATAATGGCCAGCCCTGTCTCGCGCAGCTTCCGGACGATATCAAAAAGACGCGCGACTTCCTCCCGGCTGAGCGCCGAAGTCGGCTCGTCCATAATGAGGATCCGCGGATGGTTGCCGAGAGCCTTGGCAATCTCCACAAGCTGCGCCTCCGGCTGGCTAATCTCCTCCACCAGCATATCGGGATCCAGAGTAAGCCCCACCTGCAAAAGCAGCTCTTTGGATTCCTCGCGCATGGCGCGGCGGTCAAGAAATCCAAATTTGGTAGGCAGACGTCCCGCAAGAATATTCTCCGCCAGGCTGAGCGGCAAAGCCAAACTCAACTCCTGGTGGATCATCTCAATCCCATGCGCCTTGGAGGCAGCCGGAGAATGCAGAGTGACATCCTTGCCCCCAATCGCCGCCTGCCCCGTGTAATCGGTAAAAGAACCTGCTATGAGCTTAACAAGCGTAGACTTGCCCGCGCCGTTTTCGCCCAGCAGGGCATGAATCTCGCCCGAACGCAGCTCAAAGTCAACCCCATCCACGGCAAGCATGCCTGGATAACGCTTACTAACCGCTCGCAATTCTAAGGCTATTGGATATTCCATGGATAAAACCGAGAATGATGACGGTGCTAGTCCGGTTCCGAATGGTAGAGTGAGTAGACGATTTGTAATTACAAAGAAAGGGTGGGTGAGGGCGAATCTTGTGAGCAGATGCCTTCGAAAGATTCGCCCTCACCCACGCTTCGCATCTAATCGTAACTCATATACGTCGTCGCCTCTCCCGCTGGGAGAGGTGAAAGTTTTACATCGGTTGGAAGCCTAAAGGACTACCTACTTCGCCACGGCTTCCTGCTCCAGCCCCACCCACTGCCCATGGAACCTATTCGTCATAGGCTGAGCCAGATGCTCGTTGCGAATCCTATGGAACTCCTTAGCCGAAGTCACCACTTCATTCGGCCGAGCCTGGCTCCGCACCAAAAAGTCCGCTTCCGGCGGGTAACACGCAATCGGCACGCCCGCTTCCGCCGAAGGCACGGATTCCCCAGGCAGCCGGGTGATGTTCGCATTAGTCGGCAGCGATGCGCTCTGATAGCGCAAATCCATGCTCCATCGAACCTTGTCGGTCTTATTCTCAAAGCTCGCGTGCGGCGTAATGTTCGTCATAAGCAGAGCGCCGCCCTTTTTAACAGGGACGCAAACCGGATCGCCCTCAGGCAAATGAGAAGCTGGGATCTCGATATACGGCTTGCCTTCAGCCTGCTTGTGCAGCACAACTCCGCCTCTATGCTGGCGCGGCAGAACCCACATGCAGCCATTGGTCTCATCGGCGTCCACCAGGGGCAGCCACACCGTCATAACCAGCGCCTTGTCGCAGTACGGCTCAAAATAGCCTGAATCCTGATGCCACGGTACGGCCGACATGCGGTGCCCTGGGATCTTCGGGCGAAGTCTGTACACACTGCTCGCAATCAGCTCCTCGCCGCAAACCTGCTCCGCCACATCCAGTAAGTTCGGGTTGCAGATCAGGCCGAAAAAGGCTGGTCCCGCCAGAGTCCCGTTCCAGATCGACGTCGCCACCTTATCTGTTTCCTGGCTGATCTTAGCAAGACGCTGCTCGAAGTCCAACTCCTCATACGTCTGCGAAAGCTCGCCCGACGCAACAAGCTGCCGCGCCAGTACGTCTATCTCCTCGGAGATCTCGTCGATCACCGGCTGTAGGTCCTCGTTCGAAAAGATATTCTCCACCATGAGATATCCCTCACGATGAAAATGCTCCAACTGTTCGAGGTCCAATGTTTTCTTTAAACGTGTCGTCAAATCTCTAGCTCCTTCCCGAAAATTCTGCAGGCGGCATTCAAGTGCTTTCACTCAACGCACAAGATGGCGATTCTGGCAACAGAATTGCCACCTTTTACACCACACGTCACACTTGAGCAAGCGCTTACATTCTACACACCAATTCTATCACCCCAGTAAAACTATGTCAAGTCCTTGACGGAAACAGTTGGCTCATCAATAATTTACATTCAGATTAGCAGGAAATTCCAAGTTTAAGAGGGAACCAATTTTATGATATGATTTTAACTTCGTTGAACCGATTCATGGTCGCTTGCTACACCATGATCAATAAGTCCTGGCTGCTGTCTCGTACCGTGTTGTGTGCCTCGTTTTTACAAATTGTGCTTCAGGTTACCTGGTGGCTGCCGCATCAATGGAACCGAATTGACGCTGACCGGGACGTATTTGTGTACTATAATGCGGCAAATGACGCCTTACACGGCAACCCCCTTTATAACTTCGCACAAATCCAGGATGCCTTCAATCGAACCCCAAGCTACCTGTATTTGCCACAGTTTGCCGCGATAACTTCGCCCCTGGGTTATCTGCGATATATAGACTTCTCGAGAATGTTTTACATCGCCGAGCTGGCAGCCTTTTGGGTGTTCTCCTACACTCTCGCTTGTCTTGCAAGGGATCGCCCAACGTTTCGAGATGTTGCAACATGGGGGCTGATACTTGGAATAACACCCAAAGTCTATTTTGTGATGGGAATTGCAAATGTTGACCCCATGCTCTGGGCGTTTTTGGGAATGGCTCTAATATCCACAGGCAGAGGCGCTTGGCTCTGTGTTCTCGCACAAATCAAAGTGTTTTATGCAGTGCCCCTCTTACTTTCCATACTAAGAGAAGGCAAACAAATCGCAGTACCTGCCGCAATTGCAGCGATCGTCGGTTTCTCTATAGGAGTGTCCGTATGCGGCGTGCATTCCTACGTCGATTGGCAATATGCTGCAAAGAGCGCAACTCAAGGAAGGTTCCTGACTGCGAATGTTTCAATTTCTTTTGCAGTACTGCGAATTGCGCGAGACTTAGGTTGGCATCGCGCGGACGGTCCATTACCAATGCTCGCGAAAATATACCTGGACCTCGCCGGAATAGTTGGAACCAGCGCTACAGCGTATCTTGCCAGAAAACTAGAAAATCGCAGCTATTATGTCGTTTGTACGCTTGGAGCCTTACTGTTCGGTCCGTTCTGTTGGGATTTTTACCTGGTAATCGCAATTATCTTACTGGCGCTTTGGGTTAGAGGTGTTGCCGAAGCATAGGTCGGCTTCGGAATTTCAGCAACCATGGGACAGTCTCTTCTGGATACTAAAATGAGCGGCTCGTTCTGAGGAGTTTTCGGTGCCGGAAGGTTGGTATTCATTAGAATGTGTAAAAAAGCGTGTCCACGAGCGCCATACACATTGTTGCGACAAACAGGGGGTTGCCTTTTTTAGTCCAGATACAGGCAGCCGGGAAGATAGCCCATGTGTAGTACCAGCTAAACCAGTATGAACTTACCACATATCGCTGCAGAGTTGCCTGGACTACCCACAGCACAAGCCAGGCGGGATAACCGCTCTCTCCCACAATCATATGGACGATCTTGCGCAGTTCCGGATCGGCACAGAGGCGCTTTCTCGTTAGCAACAGCAGTGTCAGCATCAGATAAAGACCGACAACTCCCTTTTCCGACGACAATATCTCCAGCACATGTCCGCCATGCGGGCTTTGCGGACCAGACGGCATGGGCGCATGCGCCTTTGTAATAAGGACTTCGCGCTGGCCCTGCGACCGTTGCATTAACCCCGCGAGCGCCGCTCCATGGTCCCAAAACGGCGCAAAAGATAGAACCGTTGGAAGCAAAATCAGCAGTACGACCACAAGCGTGCGGCGGTTCATCAATAACGCCTTTTGCTGCAGCAGATCGAGGCCTATCCATGGGAGAACAAAAAACGGAACAAACTTGATGGCCGCGGAAAGGCCGGTCAATAGTCCCGAAGCCTCCCATCGTTTTCTGTCGTAAAGATCCAGGGCAACAAGGGCCAGACACATCATCAAGATGTCGTTGTGCCCATTTCCCGGCCCTTCAAGAAGGCAGAGCGGATTAAGACCGGCAGCGACGAGTGCGGCCATTCCAAACGCCGGACTGCGTCGCCCGCAGTACCGAAGCGCTGCGTTCGCCCCAACGATTAAACCGACGCCCTCGAGAACTTTGTACGATAGAATCTGCGCAAACAGGCCTGCTCCGCGGAGGATCATGATCAGGCCTGCTGAAAACAACGTCCACAATGGACCATACATGGATCGAAAGGCGAGCTTAAGAAAGGAGGCAACCTCGTCGTGCCGTTCCACCAGCACAAGAGACGAGTGCGTATACGGATTCAGCCCGTAATACGCCGAGATCCGGGCAAGCGCCGTGTAGTTGAAAGTATCTACAGACTGCGCAGGCGGGTAAATAACTGCGACAAACAGGTTGACGACAACGACGGTTAAGAATATGGCCCTTGTGAACTTAGGATCTATCGAGAGGACAGTTCTTGACGCAATCAAGTGAACGAAGACCAGCGAAATAAGGATCAGCCTGAAACTCGTAACATACCCCTGAACCGAACAGCTTGCCGGAGTTATACCAAGATGACGGGTATAAAACAGGAACCCGCTGTAGTCGTTTCCCATGATTGAGTGGAATGCGGCGGGCGTGAAATATTGCAGACCGGTAAAGGCCAATATTCCCACGAGAGTAAGGGCTGCACTGGCGCAAAAGACGGCGCTCTCGGGTAATTGTCTGGAGGTTGCGGGCATAATTTAGTGGACTGCCGGATAGTCGCCGTATTTGGCTGCAAATCCCGCCGTGGAAATAGCGGGGCACGATAGGCGAAGTCTCTGTATGTCGCTGGTATTCTTTGCATCGCGCCGCACAAAAATGACCGCGTTTTCCGCACCCGCGACGGGCAGCTTGGAGTCCAGGTCCGAATCAGACGCGTAAACCAGAGCCCACTCCGGTGAGTTCATAATATCTTTTGCGAGTCCGGAACTGGCGGATACCAGAATGAAGTCGGACGGATACTGAGCCAACTTGCTCTTCCAGTCGTACGACTGCCGGTTTAATGACAGGTAGTCATCGAAGACTTTCCCGAAATAGACATCGGCCCGGCCGTCAATCGATACCGGGTACTGGGGTAACATCCAGATCAAATATCCGCCTTCGTCATAGCCGTTGTACATCCGCCACGATGGATCGAACGCATGAGTTTGAATAAAATTCACCGCCGATACAGGTTCCGAGATTGTACTTATGCTCCCACCAGTAATACTGGCAATCTTTGAAGATCCTGCCTGTCCATTGGCCGCAGCCTGCTTGTAGGAGTGAGATGTCGAGGCGAAGGCAATAAACACGATCCCGAAGGCGGCGATAATGGCGGCTGGAATTTCCGGATTGGCTCCGAAGATCGATGTATTCTCCACCTTCGATGCGCTAATCTCCGCTTTTTTTACGCGGACCAGTTCAGCAAGGTAGGGGACGGCAATCATGGAAGCCACGAGAGCGAACAGCGGGATGTTCCGATAGGACGTCAAACTACTGTGCAGAAGCGCGATGAGAATGATAATGTCGCCAAGCAGAACGAAACGCTTCGAAAACAACACACCGGCAAGCAGCACTCCGGCCAGGAAGCAGAAGTTCATCCCGGCGCTGTCGTGAAGCGAAGGCGATCCCCATTCCGAAACGGCGTTGATTACATTTGAATTGCCAAGCGTCTCGGCAAAGTCTGAGTACTCCGCAATCCCGTAAGGCGTAAGCAGCGTACCAAGCAAACACACAATAAGAACCGGCAGCAGAGACTTCGCCCGGCCATTTCTAACTTTGCCCTCCTGTGGATCGGGACTGTTCACCCCGTCGATGAAATCGCCCACACACCAGGCGCCGAGCAAGAACAAGCCAACGATAACCCCGGAGTGGACATTGGCCCAGGCTATGAAAATTGGGACCAGTAGCCAGATCTTTTTGTCCTTATAGTTCTCTTCCCGCATCCGCAGCACAAGGGAACATACCAGGGCAAGGAAGAAGTAGGTGAAGATCTGCGGACGCATCTCGAAACCAATCGACACCGACATTGCCGCCAGACCGGTAAGAAACAGCGCTGGAATAAGCGTGTACTGCGTAGCCCAGCACAAGTGCCTGAAGAGGATAAATACGGTTGCCGCCGCCACAATCGCCTTAATAACGAACAGACCCGTGAAGGCATGTCCCAGCGAGTAAACTGTCCAGAACAGCACAAACGCAAGCCATTCATGAACCACCCAGGGATGCCCCTTGGCCGTCCATGAATACGAATCGGCATAAGGGATACTGTGATGCGCAATAATCTCACGCCCAGTGCGGAGCTGCCAGAAAAGGTCATTTTCAGGCCTGGGCACTCCGCAAAGGATAAGCACAAACAGCACAAGCGCAGCGGACAATATCCAGAACGCCGCACGGCTATAAGTAGATTTATCGTGGGTCATAGATTTAACGAACGGCCGGATACCATTTATACACGGTCAAAAAATCCTTAGACAAAACTGCCGGACACCGCTGTCTCATCACTGCAAGTTTCGCCTTTGAAACATCGGATCGCCGCACAAAGATCATAGCATTGTAGCCGCCCATAGTCCAGAAAGGGTTGTCGAGATCCGGAGTATCGACATAAACCAGAGCCCAATCCGCCGACGACATATAAAGCCGCGCCTGCCGCTGGTTCGGCGCCGTCAAAACAAAATCGGGATTCTGCTTCGCAACGATCTGTTTCCAATTATAGGGCCATTGGTTCAGGGTCAGATAGTCATCAAGGGCTTCTCCAAAGTATACATCAGCCCGCCCATCAATAGATACAGGGTGACCGGGCAGAGCCCAGATCAGGAACCCTCCAGACCCGTAGCCATTGTACATCTTCCATGAGTCTGGAACAAGACCCGAATTCAGGGACGCGACCGCCTGCACCGGGTTTGAGCTGATCTGAACATTCGTTTCCGACACCCGTTGCAGAACAGGTTCCGTGGACCGCGCGAGCCAATCGAGATTCGTCATCAGGTTGACCGATGTGGACATAATGCTGATGCACAGGAACCCCGAAGCGCCTATAAATACAATCGCCATACGCGGATTCGATCCTAATATCGAGCGATGCGAAATGCTCTGGGAGTCAGAATCCGTGGACACCGGCAGCAAGTCCGTCATCCATGAGAAGAGATAGGGTGCTGCTGTCATTACCCCAACCAGCGCAAACACCGGGATGTTTCGCAGCGAGTATAGAGCAAAATGAAGCAGGACGGCCACGATGATAAAATCGGCCGTCCTCGCCCGATTCCGGGCATAAATCATCCCAATCACACAAAACCCGGCAATTACCGCAAAGTTTATGCCGCCGGCGCCGTGCAGGGTGGGGGAAGTCCACTCGGACACCGCATTCATAGCGTTCTGATTGAGCACCGTCTGCAGCAAATTGGCAATCTCCAGCACCCCATAAGGATTTATGAGGGTGCCAAGGAAACAAGCCGCGGTAATGCACAGTAGGGTCACGCCCTGCTTTTTGACCTCTTCCCTTGAAACGGTGTTTCGTCCAAAATAGCCGTCGATAAGGTCCCCAACAGACCAGACAAACAACAGAAACACCCCGAGATAAACCCCGGAATGCAGGTTGGCCCAGAGAATATAGAGCGGAACCAGTCCCCACAGCCTCTTCCTGGTATCTCCAGCATTGCGCAGCGACAGCACGGCAAACGCGGTGATCGTCACAAACAGATAGGTAAAAATCTGTGGACGGGCCTGAAATCCAATAGACAGGGGATAGGAGGCGCAGAGAGTAAGCAGATACGCCGGCACAAGCTTGTATCCCGAAGATCGCGTGATACTGAAATGGAAAATCGCCACCGTAATTGCGAGGAGGATGGCCTTAAAGACGAGCAAGCCGGCGAACCCATGCCCCGCCTTGTAGACAAGCCAGAACACCACACATGCCAGCCACTCATGCGCAATCCACGGCGAGCCATGCCGCGTCCAGGAATAGGTATCGACATGGGGAGCCGCGTGCCTTTGCAGAATCTCTCTGCCGGTTCTAAGCTGCCAGTAAAGATCGGTCGAAGGGTTGGGACTGCACGATAGGGCAACCACAACCAGGACGATTCCCAGCATCAATATCCCCAACGACAGACGATTTGGCTTAGTGTCCATACTCTGATCCCGCCTCACCTGGCGGACAAATACTCCTTAAAATCAGTCGAACCAACTTCAGGACAGTCGGCGCGGCAGCGACTTATTAAATCCTTTGTACCGGTAGATCTCTTTATAAATATCAGATTGGTAGACTGGTCCGTGTCCGACAGCGGACCGTCTGCGTACACCAGCGCCCAATCCGGAGCCTCCAGAAAGAGATGAGCTTGAATATCGTCGGTCCCCATCAGAACCATCTGAGGGTTGTACCGAACCATGAGCGACCGCCAGTCAAAGGGGATCTGGTTCATTTGCAGGTAGGTATTAAACACGGGGCCGAAGTAAACGAACGCCTCCGTGCTGATGAACACAGGATAGTTCGGCAGCCGCCATATTAAATAGCTCCCCGTATTGTATTCGTTATAGAGCTTCAGGGAAGTTGGAATCTTCTCCTTCTTGATAAAGGCGCAAGCACTTTCAGGCACGGACTGCAGCATAAATGCCCGGTCCAAACCGGCGTTCCACGCCTGAAACAAGCCAACCAAAAAGACCAGGCTAACAGACAGCGCGATTGCCTGCGTATACAGCGTCTGCCGCTTACTCAGCAGCTTCCCGAGTGCTTCCAACGGCAAGTATCGCTCAGAAAGCCTGGCGAACGCGCCGGCGGCATAAGGAGCGGCAATCAACGAGCCCGCAAGCCCAAGGATAGGCCCATTGCGCACGGCATAGAACGCCGATAAAATCAGCAGGCCAAGAGCGAGCACATCTCCAATGTTATGCTTTTTCCTGGTTGCGGTCAGGATAAATCCAATAAGAAACACAAACGCTTCCAGCGCCCGCCCGTAACTGTCGTGGAAGTCCGCCGACTGCCACTCCGCGGCCATGCTCGTGGTTGGCAGCACTTTGTTGGACACGGTATCCAGGAAGATCCTGTAAATCCCGAGGCCGTACGGATTAACCATCATCGCCGCAAGAGAAGCCACAGCGCAAAATAGCTCGATGATGCAATTCTTAAGATAAACCCGCGAGAGCTCTTTGTTTTTCCCGGCCTCTATCAATCCGTGCAGTCCATCCCCCACGGCGAAACACAGACAAATGGCAACAAACACAGGCGCCGCAGCATGTAGGTTCGCCCAGAGTATCTGGATCAGAATAAGCCCCAGAAAGCCGAACGGCGAGACTTTACTGTTCACACGGAACGAATTGAGAATCCCAAGCGACGCGATCAGGCAAAGAAACGTGAAAAGGTGCGGGCGCGGTGTAAAGAATTCCGCGCAGAGGCGGCCGGCCATCAGAGCCAGGAAGAAAGCAATAACCGGGGGCGTTGTCTTATTTTTCAGAAGAAGAAGGTACAGGCCTTCCAGGATCAGCCCTGCAACCGCCGCTCCCAGCATCCATAGACCGGACAG
>Ga0302315_10006114_pt1 | contig 10113 bp, 7 predicted proteins | sample III_Palsa_N3_1_FD_200532 | JGI IMG/M metagenome (GOLD analysis project Ga0302315, IMG submission 200532) | Peat permafrost microbial communities from Stordalen Mire near Abisko, Sweden - III_Palsa_N3_1 | ecosystem: Environmental > Terrestrial > Soil > Palsa > Peat permafrost | place: Sweden... | reverse complement strand
GTCCAAAACCGTCCGTTTCGACCGAAAATTGGTTGCCAACCACTTGAAAATTTGAAACAGGGCTTCGACTTTCTAGAAGATAAGGACGAGGTGCGACCACAGGACTCGAGGCAACATTTCCAAGAGAAGCAAGTTCGATAGTCGCTTCGTGCTCTGTAGGTTCTAATGCGACGTAGAGAGAGCCTTGAAAATGGCGCTGGCCGATGACTCCAAGAGAGGTTTCCCAGTTCACTGCCATGTCAGAAGATTGATCAAACCGTATCGTTTGCAATTCACCCCGATTGAGCACCTTCCATTTCTTTTCCCCCAATTTTTCGAACACCGTCGAATAAAAGCCTTGAGCCATTTTTGAATAAAGGGAGGTTTTTACGCAGCAAGGGTTCATTGTTCGCAAATCATCTAGAATGGTTTTCAGAGCGCCCAGGCTTCCTAGTCTTTCCCCTGAATAACAATGGAAATACAGATCGACCGGTTTAACACGGATCGGGACATTGGTATTCCAATAGGTCTCTAAAACTTGTCGATAGGCAAAGTACTTATCAGTCCACAGATCGGTATAGGTGTTTTCATTACTTGCTGACGCATAGATTTGCCTTTCTTGACCAACTAAACGGCCTAAAGGCGCCACCCAAGAGTATGAAGGGAAAGTGGTATCAAAACGGGTGTCTCCTCCATTGATATTCGCAACGCCGCCCTCTCTTACTAAAGCAAGGGCTGCTTCAAAAGGCAGCGCATTGCCAGACCATTGATAAATATCGCATGTCTTGTCTGGCGGCGCGACGATCTTATTGATCCGCTCAACAGACCCCATCATTTCATCTTTAAGATTGAAGGGATAATTAGCGTAAGCGCGAGGAATGACAAATTCTTTAGGCCCATATTCCCCACCCACATCAAGGTTAGGGTCGTTTGCCTTATCTTTAAAAAGGCGCAAAGACCACAGCCTTGAGGCCTTTTTAATATCTAGCCAGCTTCCATAAGGATAATGGCTTAAATAGGGAAGTTCTTCTGCCTCTGTATAATGTTCAAAAAATTCCCAGAAAAAAGGGTGGGAAAGGGTGTGCGAGCCAATTTCAATATTCGGACGCTCTAAAATTCGCTTAACCAAATCAATGCCGGTATCGGTTGCAATCCAAGTTTTATCAATTTCTGCCGCAATCGGCGCAAAGGCAAATGGAAAGTCCGAATAGGGGATAAAAATTTCTTGTAAAAGCACCTCGGGAGATAGTTTGAACTGCTCATAATATGGGCTGATTAGAGACACGTTATAAAAACCATCTCCATCAATTTGGCTATAAAACACTCTTCGACCCGAAAGGGTGGTTGGATCTGGCTTAGGAAGATTTTCTGTAGAGTAGGCCGCTTTAAAGAACAAAAAAGGGTTAAGGAGCCACTGAACAGTATCTCTTTTGCCCGACTCATCGGTATACAATTCCCAGCCAGAAGCTACATATCCACCCAAAGGACTTGTGAACACAACCGACGAGCGGGAACCTTCTACATCAGGAATATGAACATCAAGATAACTTGTACCTTTTACAGGCAACATGACATCGTAGGGCGCTGTGAAAGCCTTTAAAGGATATTCAAAACCTACCATTTTTTTGTCAAGCGATGCGATGGTTGTCCGGAAATCTTTCTCCATTGCCCTTCCGGTGTCTTCCAGCCCAATGAGCTTATAAATTTCGGCCACTTTTTCTGATAAAATGGGCACAAGTTGGGGGTCTGATTGGTCAAATGACAATGACCCAAAGGTGACAAACTTGATCCCTTTTTGGATCTGCTCTTTTAAGGTATCCAAAAAGGCAACAGGATCTTTGATCGTCGCAGTGTTTTGAAGCCAAGCAAAAATGCCCCTTAAATCGTCGTAAGCTTCATAATTTGGGGTGCCCTTTTCTAAATCAAACAGGGCTATTTTCAACCCCAGCTGATTCAATGGCATTTCGATATAGTTTTCGGCCTGATTGGGGTTGAGATTAGGTTCAGGCTCTTCGCTTTGTAAGTAGAGAACTAAAACAGTGCGTGGTTCAATTTGTGCAAAAAGAGCTGCATGCATCAAAATAAACGACAAAATTGTTCTAAAAATACACATAGGCGCCGATTAAAAATTGCTCAACGGTACTATCTTGTACTGTTGTTCCCGCCTGGTGAGTATAGTTGGCCACAGCACGCCAGCAGTTCTTTTTCTTCCAAATCAATTTTAGTCCATAATCCGGGGCTGTTGTTCCATGCCGATTGGCGCTGTAACCACCAAAAGCCTCTGCCCTAAATGTAGGACTAAATTCTTTATTAACATATAGGTAGAACGAATGGGTTTCTTGGGTAATCAAAGGAAGTAATTCGTACAAAGCAGTTCCATCGGATGTAATACCAAATTTCCTGTTGAAGATATACTCTGCGTCTAAATTGTAGATCAGGTTAATGGAGCCATTCTCGCCCAAATATCTTTCTGTAAATAGATTTTCAAACGTCCAGATTAAATCCCAATAGGTGGCCCAAGAGGTTGCCACATTGTGTAAACCAGCAACACCCCACACCTTATAAGCCGTCCAACCATCAAAATAAAATTTTCGATTGAAATAGTGGGTTCTACCAAACTTAACCTGGTCATATAAACCTCTTTGAGTGGTCGCTTCTATGATTTCCCAAGAGGGATAATGGTAATTACCCTCTATAAAGGTTTGCCCTCTGTCATCTTTTGCGGTGAATATGGCTTTTCCACCAACAATACTTTGAGCAAAATAGAGCCCAAGAATCAGCTGATTTGCATTGTAGCTATCAAAACCATAATTCACAAAAAGGCGCCAGCGATCTCCTTTTTGATTTTCCAAATCCCCCGTTAATGCATCTTGAACATCAATCACACTGTAATGATCAACCTCGAATGTTGTGTCAAGAAAATGGGGTAAGCCAAACCTTTCAAATAGATTCCCTCTGTAAATGTGCTCATTTTGCCCCGGAATGGTATGGAGAAGCTCTCCCTCTCCATAAAAAAAGGAGCGATGGAATTGATAGGCTTCCCACCAATCATGTGGATAAATTTCACTAACAGGGTTTTCATCGAGAGCAATGCAGTAAGAACTAGCTGCTTGCCTAAAATAATCGGAAACCACCTCAACTTCGGCAAGCGAGCCCCAAATGATATCAGGGTTGGGAATGGTCTCTTGCCTTTCGATTAAAGGGTAGAGAAGTGCAAAAGCAGCTTCCTGATGGCCAATTAGCCTTAAATATCGAACCTTTTCGATATAAAGGTTCATTAAGCTTGCCCCTTTTTCTGTCTCAAATTCGTCCCATTGTTCCCATGGCGTGGTCAAATAAGCATCAAAAACACACTTAGCGCTTCTATAATACCCCGATTCGGCTAGAAAATAGGCATAGGTTGCGGCAATCGAATAGTGATCGGGATAGTGGTTTAAAAGATCGTTTAAATTATTAAGAGCTCCAATTTCATTTCTTTCGAGGTAATGGATCGAAGCTAAAGCAAGTCTTGCAGAGATGATCTCATCTTCATCGTCTTCAACTTTTGCCTCTGCAAGCACTTGTTCGATTCTCTGCTTTGCGATTCTGAAGTAAGTATAAGCCTCACATTTTCGTTCCCAAAACCAAAAGATCTCACCTATTGCATGAGGAACTTGGTAAGTGGGCTTTTCTTCAGTTTCAAAAAGCTCTAAAAGAACCCAATAAGCTTCAGAATAAGCCCCCAATTCAAAGGCGCTCATTCCCCATTCTTCTAAATCTTGAAACCTTCTGCCAAGTTCAAGGCTGATGTCAAAAACATCATTTTTATAGGCAAGTTCTTCCAAATCTCGTAAGGCTTCGTCATCCCATGAATCAAAGGCATCCCTTGCTAAACACCTAAAACGTTCGTAGTCGCGCTTTTCCAAAATCTCTTCTAAAAAAGCAAGTTTTCGGTCCAATTCTGTGACAACAGCTTCCTCAGGCAAATTCTGACCAGATCCTGTCAACGGACTCTCTGGAGATGGGGGAATAGCTGGTGGATTGCTGTTTTCTGCAGCTTTTTCGAGTGTGGGAAAATTAATGGGGGCCTTTTCCAATAAGGGGCTATCTTCACCTATATCCCCAGAAAGGGGGAAAAAAAAGAGGGGGAAAATAGAGAAAAAACAAAAAAAAGGGCGCATGACGTTGTACACACTGATAAACTAGAAATTCTTATTTATGCAACTTCCTCTTTTTAAACCACAGAGGCAGTGAGATCACAGAGAAAAAATATGAGAGCGATGAGAGCCATTCTTTTGGAAGATGAAGAGAAAATTGGAAGATGATGATACAAATCCCCTCAATTCTCTCTTATTTCCTCTGTGATCTCACTGCCTCTGTGGTAAATAATGCAACAAGCCCCCCAGTTTCCTTGCTTTTTTTCATTTTTTAAATTATGATTTTACTTACGCTACTTTTCCGGTCCTATTTTCACCAAAATCGAAGGGTTTGGTAGGATAGTGAGTTACTACACGAGTGAGTCGTTTTTAGAGGTGATATGTTAGGTATTATATTAGCCGCCCTTGGGCTTGGTTTTCTGATTTTTATCCATGAGCTTGGTCACTACTTTATGGCCAAAAAAGTAGGCATGAAAGTTGAGACCTTCAGCGTTGGCTTCGGCTCTCCACTCCTTTCGTGGATCCGCCCGAACGGAGAAAAATGGCAACTCGGCTGGCTCCCTTTTGGTGGTTATGTAAAAATTAAAGGAACTGAAAGGGATGGAGATCTAGACCCTTATGATGTTCCGGATGGTTTTTTTGGAAGAGGCCCCTGGAATCGCGTCAAAGTGGCCTTTATGGGCCCTTTTGTCAACCTAGTGTTTGCTTTTTTAGTTTTTGTCCTCCTTTTTGCTTTAGGAGGAAGAGATCAGCCTTTCTCTAACTTAACCACAACCATAGGCGCTGTAGACCCTAAGTCTGAGCTGTATATTGCAGGGTTTCGACCCGGCGACGAAATTTTGAGCTATGGCAATGAAAAGGTCACAGGAATTAAAAGCCATTTCCTAGCCCCCATCATCGCTGAAGGGCAGACCGACCTCTCTATTAGACTCCATGACTGGACAAAAGGAACCGTAGAAGACAAGCAGATTCCCCTGTCTCCCTACACCACAGAAAGGCATGGTGAAAAAGCCCCTACCTTTGGAGTGGTCGCCCCGGGCTCTTTTATTACTTTCAACCCTCCCTGGATTGAAAAGGCCGCTATTTCTCCTAAAGCCCCCATTCAAAAAGCCGGAATTGAACCGGGCGATACCATTGTTTGGTATGATGGGATGCCGACCTTCTCTCAAAGCCAGCTAAACACTTTGGTGCAAGATGGCAATGCTCTTGTTGTGATCGATAGATCAGGCGAGCTGCTCGTCAGAAGAGTGCCAAGAGTTCCTTTATCTGCCTTAAAACTAGACTCTTTTACTAAAGATGAACTGCGCGACTGGACCTATGAAGCGCGCCTTTCACCTTCAAAGGATGGGCTTTTATTTATCCCTTACAACATATCTTCAGACGGAACTGTTGAGGGAAGATTTCGCTTTATCGATAAAGAAGACGAAATAAAATACATCCCCGAACACCTGAAAACCGATGTCGAAAGGTCTTTGCAGGTTGGCGACAGGATTGTATCGGTCGATGGTGAAAAAGTTTCAACAGCGCCAGACATTTTAAAGCTTGTTCAAACCCACACCGCACATCTTATCGTTTACCGAAATGGGACACCTTCGACCCTTTCTCAAGAGGAAACGCAGAGCTTTTACGATAAAATCCACGATGAAAGAGCTTTTAGCCCTCTGATTAAAGCTTTAACCGATCCCGCGTTGCCAAAAACAGCCGATGGATTTGCACTTTTGAACGGGGTGACACCAAAGCCTTTAAAAGACTGGTCAGACAAAGACAAAGAGTCAACCGACCAAACGCTTTACTTAGGACTACCAGGACTTGCAGATCGACCTGTTAATTATAACCCAAACCCTTTCCAGCAATTTTCTGAAGTTTCTTCAGAAATTGGAACAACACTTGGCGGCCTTGTGTCTGGCCACATCAGTCCAAAATGGGTTTCAGGACCGGTTGGAATTGTACGGATCATGTCGACCTCATGGGCCGATGGCTTCAAAAGCGGCATTTTCTGGCTAGGAGTTATCTCTCTGAACTTAGCTTTCATCAACCTATTGCCCCTTCCAGTTTTGGATGGTGGAACCATTCTTTTTGGCCTCATTGAAATAGTGACAGGCCGTAAATTTTCGTTAAAACTTATCGACAAGCTCATCTTCCCTTTTGCACTTGCACTCATCGCCCTCATCCTATTCTTTACTTACAACGATGTGCTACGTCTTTTTGGGAGTTTGATCTTATGGTAGTTACCGACAGACAAATTGAAGAAGAAGAGGCAAAGTTTAACGAGGCCACCAACAGCTTCGACGAGATGTTGGCGGGTCTGAATTTAACACGTGAGCAACTGCGGGCATTTGTCAAAAACCCCGAGAACTTTACCGAAGAAGATTGGCAAACCATGGAAAACATGCGTGCCAAGTTCGACGAGAAGCTCTCGCATATGCCTATCCATCGGCATTCTGCCGCCACCCGCCGTTCTTTAGCCAGCATCCAGCCCTCCTGGATCTACGTGAGGTAAACCCAAAAAAATAAACTTGCCCGTGCCCGTGCCCCTGCCCGAAGAACTCACTCCAGGCAGAGAGTTCTTAATTCGCGCTAGCGTTTGGAGTGCTAAACTCCTGTTTAGCTTTCACTTTTACTGATAAGTCAAAGCTAAACGGGCGTAGAGCACTCCAAACGCTAGCGCGAATTAAGGACAAAATTTGACAGCCACTATTGAGTCACTAAAATAGAGAAGAGATGGCGTTGCCTAGAAGGGCGAGCCTACCATGTCGGCGAAGGCGGTCCTGCCCAAAGGACTTGGATCCTCTTCTCTATGGGGGAATATTATCACAGTAACCCTTGAGCCGGTAAAGTCTGCAAAGAAGCGATCAATCGGGCTCTATGGGTAGCAAAGTCCTCTGGATGCCCTTCTACAAGGGCGTTGCCGATGTCACAAATTGTTTTATGGCTTCGGTCTAAGTTATCTTTTGGGATGCATCCAAATTCCCAACATCTTTGCAAAACGTTAGGGCCTGCTGATAACAATGCATCGGTTCTCTTTTCCGGTTCCGGGTTAGATAAGATGAAATGATAGAGAGAGCTTACCTTTTCTAAGGTTTTTATCTCGGAGAGCTGCATAGCAACCCCTGCCAAAAAAACAATGATGGGCAGCACTATCAAATCCATTCGGCGGAAGAGACTAAGAACAATGACACTCACAACAAGAGCAATCACACAATAACCTGCAACCTCCTGACAGCGGATTTTTCTCGCTTTTATAGCCTCTAAACTAAACTCTGTGGCACCAAATGCACCAGTAAACTTAAAGTCAAAGGCATAGTAAGGTCCTTCCTCCTCGATACACGCAGGGGCATAAAGGCGATAAAAGGAATTTGCATTTAAAGTAGTGGGAACTAAGGCTGTCATGCCCCGACTTTAGTTTGTCAGTTGTTTTTTTTCTACTTTTCCGTAATAAAAAAACGCGAAGGTCCTTTTACGATCTTCGCGTCATAAAGAAACTGGAGCTCTCTATTTCGAATATAAATAGGATGCCGCCAACGCAGCCCACCCTGCTAGTTGCGGGGCTGCTACGCGAGCCATGACTTGTTGAGCTGTCTTTGGAGGCGAATAGATAGCGTAGGCCAAAGAACCACCAATCAAAGCTGCACTGCCTATGCACCCAATAACTGTTGCGATATTACTACGAGGGGGATCCACCGGTGCTGATCCATCTTTAGTTTGATTTGTGCCCCACATTTCATTAAGCATGTTTGCAAGGTATAGAGCTGCTCCTGGACTTGTCATTGTTTATCCTCCTAATGTTTATAAGAAAAATTATAACAAAAGGAGGCTAAGGGATTAATAAGATTTAGCAATGATCACGTCAAGAGTCGCAGGTTCACCCGTAAAGATGCACTTGCCTTGCGAGCCCGATTGTTCAAGCGGGATGCATCTAATGGTAAGGTTGTGCTCCTTTAATAGAGGTTCGATCTTCTCATCTCCAGACCACTTAGCACGGACAAACCCCCCCTTTTTTTCAAAGAAAGCTTTCAACTCATCCATTGTTTTGATGTCGCCTACAATATTGGCCTGCTGGAAGGTTTTTGCTTGTTGAAAGTAGTTATTTTGAATCTCTTCAAGCGTTTGGGGTACTTTAGCTAATAGAGCCTCTTGAGATAGAAACTCTTTCTCTTTAACCCCTTTATCTCGTCGCGCAAGGACAACTTGCCCTTTCTCAATGTCTTTTGGACCCACTTCAATACGGAGTGGTATCCCTTTTTTGATCCATTCCCAGTTTTTCTCTCCACCTCGACGGTCTCTTTTATCGAGATGGACTCTGATCGGCTGGCCATGGTAAGAAAGTTGCTCTAGCTGTAACTGTAGTTGCTTTGCGTGCTGTAAGACACGTTCTTCTTCTTCAGGCTTGGGAATGACAGGGATAATGACTACATGTTTTGGAGCTATACGTGGAGGCAATCTGACCCCATCGTCATCTCCATGGACCATGATCAAACCGCCGATCATCCGGGTTGTAGAACCCCAGGAGGTGGTATAGGCAAATTCTCTGACCCCATCTTTATTATCGAATGAAATGTTAGAAGCTTGTGCAAAATGTTGTCCCAGATAGTGAGAGGTACACCCTTGCAGCGCTTTTTTATCTTGCATCATCGCTTCGAGGGTAAACGTACTTTCGGCCCCTGGAAATGTCTCTTGAGGCGATTTTTTACCGGCGATCACAGGAATGGCCAGCAAATCCTCAAAAAAGGTGCGGTACATCTCTAGCATCTGCATAGTTTCGTCTACTGCCTCTTTAGCAGTAGAGTGGGCCGTGTGCCCCTCTTGCCAGAGAAACTCGGTCGTTCGCAAGAAAATCCTAGGACGCATTTCCCACCTGACCACATTGGCCCATTGGTTGATCATGAGGGGTAAATCGCGGTAGGAAGAGACCCATCTGGAAAAGGAGTCGCCAATGATAGTTTCTGAAGTTGGCCTGACAATTAACGGTTCTTGCAACTCTCCTGTAGGGATGAGTTTTCCATTTTTTTCTTCTAACCGGTGATGGGTGACAACCGCACACTCTTTTGCAAAGCCATCAACGTGCTTGGCTTCCTTTTCTAAAAAACTTAAAGGGATAAAGAGGGGGAAATAGGCGTTTTCATGGCCCAAAGCCTTGATCCTATCATCCATTTCTCTTTGGATCCGCTCCCATATACCGTACCCCCATGGCTTGATCACCATACAGCCCCGAACTTCGGCATTTTCAGCCAAATCGGCAGCTTTTATCACCATTTGGTACCACTCTGGGTAATCTTCGTCTCGTGTAGGGGAAATAGCGTTTGTCATAATGGTAGATATTATACCAATCGTATAAAATCAGAATACACTATGTTGCCGAACTTACTTTCTTTTCTCCGAATACCGTTAGGTGTCGCATTTATCTACGCGGGGCCTCTTGCAAGGCTTATTTTGACGCTTGCAGCTGGCATTTCAGATGCTTTAGATGGTTTTTTGGCTAGAAGGCTGGGGCCGACTAAATTGGGAACCTACCTCGACCCTATAGGGGATAAAGTCTTTGCGATTTTAAGCTTTGGATCGCTTTATCTAGAGGATGGGCTGTCATTGCCGCTGCTGCTTTCTCTTTTTGCAAGAGAAGGGGCTTTGGTTCTCTTTTTTTTCACTTTGTGGGGACAAGGAAAGTGGAGTTGCCACAAGATTTCGGCCTTCTTTTTCGGCAAAGTCATGACCACCTGCCAGCTTTTGCTGTTGGTCTGGATCCTTTTCGGTCTGACAGCCCCTCCCGAGTCAGCCCTATTCTTCCTGCTGCTCGGTGTTGCCTCCTACCTCAATCTGCTCCTCTCCGCCCGCAAACCAACAGCGCTTCAAGCAAACTAAGTAACAAAAAGAACAGGATAAGCAAGATCGCCTGCGGCGGATAGGGGTAGGAATGGCTTTCGCCACCCCTCCCTCCGAACCGCACGGGCGCTATTAACGCATACGGCTCTCCAGTCGACTGTTTCCTCATCGGGACTGACTC
>Ga0302315_10006110_pt1 | contig 10121 bp, 8 predicted proteins | sample III_Palsa_N3_1_FD_200532 | JGI IMG/M metagenome (GOLD analysis project Ga0302315, IMG submission 200532) | Peat permafrost microbial communities from Stordalen Mire near Abisko, Sweden - III_Palsa_N3_1 | ecosystem: Environmental > Terrestrial > Soil > Palsa > Peat permafrost | place: Sweden... | reverse complement strand
AAAACGCTGCGCAGCTGATCGACCGCGCATTCAGCATGGCTCGCGAATCCGGTAAAGCCGAGTGGTGGATTATGGCCACGCCCGTATTGAAGAATAGACTCCTCACGCTTACTAGGGGCAAGTTCAGAGAGTCTGAATTCGGCGCACCAACCTTTCGCGACTTTCTGCTATTGAATACCAGCACAATCCGCATAGACGAATCGTCTCGCCCGGGAAACGCCATTTTGCTTTCCTACGACACATCGGTTCAGAGTTCCGTTAAGTCGGGCTCTTCAAATGAAATAACCATCCGGGAGGACCTCTGGCGATCTATTCTGGACTATTCAAGCGGGCAACTTTATGCGTGGGACACTGAATCCGGAACTGCCCGCCCTTCTCAACCGGAGGAAGAATTACCCCGATTGCCTACACTCACCGGGCCAGAATTTCAAACTTGGCGGGATGACTTCATTGAGACTGAAGTTACCTCCGAAGAGCCTGGATACGACCGAATACAGCGCTGGCAATCGCAAAGGCTACCGTCGATTGTGCTACCCCCGCTGGCGCGTCGCCGATGGAACGATTACTTGAAGAAAAGAGTAATAGAGAGGCTCACTAACTGGTTTGCTGAGCGAAATCTCCAAATACCCGCGATCAAAAGTGAACGAAAAAAACGAGCAGTAGCAGATAGCCAAACACTCGACTTAAGGAATTTTTTGGTCGCTTGCATCCATGCGATGTCTCGCGAAGAAATGCTCGAACTCAAATTGCCCGCCACGGTTGCATTTAGGGTGCATCAACATGGGAAGGTAGAGCCCGCCGGTGCCGACTGATGTTCACATTTTCTTTCATAAGGAAAAGAAGATTGCTACGTCCGAGATAAGATCTCGCGTGTTGCAAATCTGCAACGCACGCGGCTGGAATTGCAACGTTTGGTCTGTAAGTTCTTATAAAAATCGACATGGCCGCTCCATTCCATTAATCGGAAAGGATGTCGCTGGGAGCCTTTACCCTCGTGCACACAGAGCCAGGGTCGCGGTTCTAGTAATTGGAACTGATCCGAAGGTTCCACTCGCGCCCGACCACGATTTTGTCCTTGATCACGAACGCTATAAGCCTTTGAGACGTTTCGTAGAGTACAAGACATTTTGGGCGCGCTTACCAGACCCACACGGAAATGACTCTTGGGCAGGAGAATTCGCGGGTTGGTGTCAACGAGTGGAGTGCGAAGGCGATCATGATCCTAGGTGCCTTCCTTTTCACGTGTTTGATGGTCATGGAAAAGGCTTATCTGAAGACACGTTGCGCGTGGACTTCGATGGAAGTTATGGGCATGGGGGACGCCGCATCGACGAACGGGGATCGATCTGGAGTCTAAACCCGCTTGACTTCCACGGAACAGAATCCCTTTCTGTCGCCGGACAAATTCTTCGACCCGGCTGTCATTGGGACGTAGTGGGAAAGCGGTGGTTGTTATCGACTTCAGGGGGACAATGGCGGATTGACGGACACGTGAACATTTATCCTGATGCCCATCTGAGGCCACGCGGTTCCAACGTTAGACGCATAAAGTAAAACCCCACGCATAGCGTGGGGCTTTCTTTGAAGAGAGCGAGCAAAAGAAGGCAAACGATGGATTCGGCTCTGCTACTTCATCGGGCGGGGGAATCCTTCCATTCCCAGCTCGCGAAAGCGCGATAAAAGCACTCAAAGCTATTCCCTACGTTGCTGAACTCTCCGTTTGCAAATCGGAGATGTTCCTGCACCAACGACTGATGCATCAAATATAGTCTAGCAGATTAGACGTCGACGGGAGATCGTGCATACCATCCATTCTTCCTATATAGCCATGAATGGGCGGGGGGCCCACATCTGGGGTGGCCCATCTTCGCGACGGCTCCATCGTCGCTAAGGTGGGGGGTGCCCGAGGACGACCTAAAAATCCAAAACACCCGCCAGAGCCATCACCTCCACCCTCACCCCACCTTAGCCGCAAAAAGCCGCGGCGAAGATGGGCTACCCAATCCTGTACACTTCCCGCATGCCGAAAGGACTAAAGCGCTGGCAGACCCTCGGGCACGACCACCTCATCACCTTCACTTGTTTTCACCGCCACCCCTACCTCGACACCCCCGCAGCCCGCGACCTCTTCGAACAAGCCCTCGAACAAGCCCGCCGCAAATACGCCTTCGAAATCCTCGCCTACGTCGTCATGCCCGACCACGTCCACCTCCTCGTCTCCGAGCCTCCGACCGAACCCCTCTCAAAGGCGATCCAATCTATCAAACTATCCGTTAGCAAACTGTCCCTGCAAAGACCGTTCTGGCAAGACCGTTACCACGACTTCAACGTCTTCACCCAACCCAAGCGCGTCGAGAAGATTCACTACATCCATAACAACCCGGTCGAGGAAGAGCTAGTCCTCGACCCCGGCGACTGGCCTCACTCCAGCTACCTCACCTATCTCCACAACATCCAGCGCGGCGTCTTCATCACCATCCCGTAACCACAAATCCGGGTGGCCCATCTTCGCGACGGCTTCATCGTCGCTAAGGTGTGCGGACCGCGACCTTTTCGGCGTTAGAATGCGATAACGATGGACAACCCCTTTTTGCCTCGCGCCTACAAAATCGGTGCATCTATCACGGGCTTTCTGACCTTCTTCTGCTGCTGGATTTACTGCGTCGCAGAGTACGGATTTTTCGTCGGCGTCTGCGTCGGTTGGATTCCTTCAGCCATCGCAGCTGTCGTGTTGGGAGCGCTCTGGCCGATCGTTTGGCTTTTGGCAATCGCTGCTTACGTATATATCTCTTCACACTAGGATCTGAGTGCGGCCGGACGGGTGGCCCATTCTTGACGGCTCCATCGTCATGGGTGGGGTCGCACAACCGCCCACACCACCCCAACCCCAAGGGCCAAAGGCCCGACACATACAAGGCCGGGATGCGTCGCGCCTTTGGCGCTTGGCCGGAGGTGGTTTGTTAGGCGATGGCCGAGGCGACGAGCGCTTTGGCTTCGGTTTGGATTTGTTTTAGGTGGTCGGGGCCGTTGAAGGATTCGGCATAGATTTTGTAGACATCTTCGGTGCCGGAGGGGCGGGCGGCGAACCAGCCGTTGGCGGTGGTGACTTTGAGGCCGCCGATGCTGGCGTGGTTGCCGGGGGCTTCGGTGAGGATGGCTGTGATAGGTTCGCCGGCCAGTTCGGTTGCGGTGACTTGCGAGGGGCTGAGTTTGGAGAGTTTGGCCTTTTCGGGTTTGGTGGCTGCGGCGTCGATGCGCTGGTAGACGGGCGAGCCGTATTTGGCGGTTAGTTCGGCATAGAGCTGGCCGGGATCTTTGCCGGTGCGTGCGGTCATTTCTGCCGCTAGCAGGCCCAAGATGAGGCCGTCTTTGTCGGTGGTCCAGACGGTGCCGTCGCGGCGGAGGAAGGTGGCGCCGGCGGACTCTTCGCCGACGAAGCCGAGTTGGCCGCCGATGAGTCCGTCGACAAACCACTTGAAGCCTACGGGGACCTCGAGCATGGGTCGATTGAGGCCGGCGGCTACGCGGTCGATGATGCTGGAACTGACGAGGGTTTTGCCGATGCCTACCGCGGCGGACCACTGCGGGCGATGGGTGAAGAGGTATTGAATGCAGACGGCGAGGTAGTGGTTGGGGTTCAACAGGCCGACGGACTTGCAGACGATGCCGTGGCGGTCGTGGTCGGTGTCGCAGGCCCAGGCTACGTCGTACTTGTCTTTGTTGGCGATCATAGAGGCCATGGCGAAGGGCGAGGAGCAGTCCATGCGGATGCGTGAGTCCCAGTCGAGGGTCATGAAGCGGAAGGTTTGGTCGACGTAGGGGTTGAGGATGGTTAGGGGGAGTTTGTATTGCTCGGCTATGCGGGGCCAGTAGTGGACGCCTGCGCCGCCCAAGGGATCGACCGCCAGCTTCAAGGCGGTTCCGGATAATGCCTCGAAGTCGATGACGTTGGCGAGGTCGTTGACGTAGGCGGTGATGTAGTCGTGGCGGATGGTTGTATCGGCGGCGAGGGCTTTGGCGTAACTCAGGCGGTTGACGCCTTGGAGCTTGGCGGCGATGAGTTCATTGGCACGGTTTTGGATCCAGTTGGTGGCGGAGGTGTCCGCAGGGCCGCCGTTGGGTGGGTTGTACTTGAAGCCGCCGTCTTCGGGAGGGTTGTGGCTGGGTGTGATGACGATGCCGTCGGCGGGGTCTTTCGCGCCTGAGCCGTTGTAGTGAAGGATGGCGTGCGAGAGGACGGGCGTTGGCGTGTAGCTGAGGTCCTGGTCGATCATGGTTGTTACACCGTTGGCGGCGAGGACTTCCAATGCTGTCGCGAAGGCCGGTTCGGAGAGGGCGTGCGTGTCCATGGCGAGGAAGAGCGGGCCGGTGGTTTTTTGCTCGGCGCGGAACTCTACAATGGCTTGCGTGATGGCGAGGATGTGCGCGTAGTTGAAGCTGGTGGTGAGCGAGGAACCACGATGGCCTGATGTTCCGAAGCTAACTTTTTGGGCGGGGTTGTCTGGGTCGGGGTGGTTGGCGTAGAAGGCCGTGACCAGACGCGGGAGGTTGACCAGCTTGTCGGGGGAGGAGAGATGGCCGGGAGTGTTGAGTTGGGCGTCGGTAGACATGGGAGACAGCATACGACTTCGAGCGGGAAAGCAAAAGCAACATCTTTGAATGCAGAGGACGCAAAGGAAGAACGCAAAGGTCGCGGAGGCATTTGGGCCGGTCAGGTAGTGAGTTCGCGGCGGAGGAGGTAAAAGAGGTAGCCGACGAGGTTGATGAGGAGGGTGGCTCCGAGGATTTTGGCGGCGAAGGTGAGAGGTGGAGTGGTGTCGTCGAAGGGGTAGGCGTTGAGGGCGAAGGTGGCGACGATGGAGAGGAAGCCTACTGCGCAGAGGCAGGCGACCCAGAGCGGGATGCGGTCGCGGAGAAGTTTGACGCCGATGATGGGGATGGCGAACATGGCGAGGTAGGCGAGGGCGTAGAACTCGGTGGAGGCGTTGTTGAGGACGTTGAAGGCTTCGGAGGCGTGGACGCCGGCGCTGCCGAGGACGATGAGCGCGGCGATGATGAGAGAGGCGATCAGGATGGAGTTGGTGGGTGTGCGGTAGCGGGGATGGAGGCGGGAGAACCACTCGGGGATGAGGTGGTCCCAGCCAGCGGCCATGGGGAGACGGGCGACTCCGGTGAAGATGAAGCTGGCGGCGCCGAGGATGCGGATTTGGAGGAGCAGGATGACGATGCGGGCGACAAGAGTCCCGAGGGCGTTGTCTCCAAAGGCCAGGCGGAGAGTTTGGGGGATGGGAGCGATGTAGTTGATGGTGGAGCCGGTGAGTTCGTGGAACGCGAGGACTGAGGCAGTGCCGAGGATGAACATGACGACGATGATGGGCGAGGCGATGATGATGGAGCGGCCGATGTTGCGGGAGGGGGATTTGGACTCACCGGCCATGATGGCGATGTATTCGAGGCCGGAGGCAGCGAAGAGGGTTTGGCCGATGAGGGCGAGGGAGGTTGGATCGTGTTTAGGGAGGTGGAGTTCGAAGGGCGTGTAGTGGATGGGCAGATGGTGGAAGTAGGCCCAGAAGGGCGCGAGGATCAGCAGGGTGAAGGCTGTCATCATGGCGGCGCCGGAGACGTTATGTATCCACTTGCCGAGCGCGAGGCCGCGGACGGCGGAGAGAGCCAGCACGGTGATCAGGACGGCGAGCGCGGGCAGGACGACGGCGTGGCTGTCGGGAATCCATGCGGCGGAAGGGCCGATCATGAAGGCGAACTCGCTGGGGAGTTGGAAGAGTAAAAGGGCGATGACGACGAGGCCGTAGACCCAGATGTTCCATGCGGTGAGGAAGCCGGTGGTGTCTCCGAAGGCGCGGCGGGCCCAGACGTAGAGACCGCCTTCGAGCGGGAGCGCGTTGTTGAGGTAGTAGACCGCTACGGCCATCGGCGCGTAGAAGACGGCGAAGGAGAAGAGCCAGACGAGGGTCTGCGCGTGGCCGAGGCCGGCGGCGAGGCCGACCCAGGAACTGCCGACTACGGTGAGGACCTGGGAGAGGACGAGGTCGCGCAGGGTGAGTTGGCGCGAGAGGTGGTGGCTTTCGCTGGTGTCTTCGGTGACGAGATTTGTGGTGTCGTTGGCGGACATTGGGGTGATGATCTCATAGATTGGCGGGCGGTATCTGGGTACAGGTCTGGGCGTTCCGCGGTTGGGGTGATATAAGTTGGAGGCCTAAATGAACGGAAGATTGTCTGTAGGGATATTTTTTGTAACGGAGCTGAGTTGACAGAGATGGAACAGACTGAGCAACAGCTGGACGAGAGTGCGCTCGAAGCCGAACGGCAGCGCCGGATCGCGCGAGCGCTGGAAGTTAAGGCGATGCTGGATGGCGAAGAAGCCGCCGCGCTGGAGCACACCGAGCGGCTGCATAAACGGATCGCGTTCTTTGTCTTTGTCCCCACGCTGGTGGCCGCGTTGTTGGCAGCGATTGCGTATGAGATTTTCAAGCACACGGGACACTAACCGGAGTTATTGGGGGCCGTGGTATTCCTGCACGGGGTCGGCGGAGTGGAGCCAGGCGGAGTAGATCATGTCGCGGAGCTGGATGGCTCCGGCGGCCAGGCGCTCGGCGGTGAAGGCTTTGGCATCGGGAGTGCCAGCGTCGATGAAGCCGTTGGCCTTGTCGATCTTGTAGGTCTGCTCGATGAAGGTGTGGGTGTGGCCGAGGTATTCGAGGTAGTTGGTCCACTCGTCGGCGATGGCGGTTGGTTTGCTGGCGGCGACGAGAGGGGCGACGTCGGCGGGCTTGATGTTGGCGGAGACGTAGATGCTCTCGAACTGTGAGTGGATCTTGTGGTCGGTGGTATAGCCGTTGGGGTTGGGGGTGCCGGGCTGCCAGCCGTTGTACTGGATGGTGGTGTGGAGGGGCATGGAGCCGTCGCCGACGTAGTGGCCGAGCCAGCCGGCGTCGAAGAGGATGGCGGTTTGGACGGGAGCGGTGTCCTGGTTGGCGGCGACGAGCTTGCGGTACTCGCGGAAGTCGATCTTGAGACGCTGCCAGACTTCCTCAACCTGCCAGGGCTGGAGGCCGACGCCTTCAGGGGTGAGCTTGAGCTCGGGGTGGGCGGGCTGCGCGAGAGCTAGGGCGCGGATGAAGTCGTAACGCTTTTTGGGGAAGAGGAATCCGTTGGTGCAATCGGGTTCGGTGGTGCAGGGTTTGGCGGCGAGTTGGGCCCATTCCATGTCGATGAAGTGGTCGGCGGCCTGAGTGCTGCTGAGCTCGGCTTCTTCGCGGCCACGCCAGCGGTCGGGCTCGGGGCCGAGGTACTCCACGGTGTCGAGGGCGTTGCCGTTGCGGAGGAAGGCGGGGACGTCGGCGGGGAGGTACTGGATGGCGAGGCGGTTGATGAGCATGTGGCCGTCGCGGCCCCAGGCGAAGGCGGGTTGCGTGGCGAGGAGAGAGATGAGCATGGAGGCGGCGGCGACGCGGGCGAGGGAGTGAAAGCGCATGAGGAAAGTATAGCGAGTGCGTGTTTGAGGGGTAGCTAGAAGTTTCGTGCGCGGTTTTTTAATCCCCGATATCAAATATGATCTGTACCCCCCGCCCACCCCCGGACGTTTTTGGCTCAAAGTCTAGATGCGAAAGGTTTTGGTGTGGATTGAAGTTGGCCATTGTCAGATTCCTTTCGCGGTTAAATGAGAAAGCCCGGCGGGTGGCCGGGCTGGTTTTTTACTGTCTACTTCAATTGTAGAGAACTGGAAGGAATATATGTGCAAAGTATTTTTGAGTTTAATCGCCAATGTTTATGCGGGTTTTGGTGGTTTGGAGGGTGGTGGGGGGCTTGACAAGATTTTGGGTGAGGGCGGGGCGGTCGGCCCACGGAGCCTGACCCAGGCCTATGGCCCAGGCTGTGATAGCGCGCTCCGTTGGCGCTGGATTGTGGCTTGCCCGGAGTGGCCCGTCTGCGATGCAACTACCGTATTGATGGCAGCGGCTTCCACCTCGTCGAGGATTCCGGACTCTTCGAGGAAGCTGGTGGATTCAGCGATAGAGACCTGCATTGCCTGAAAACGCGGAGGGGACTGAATTTGCCACCGGCTCAGAGGAGCGACAGATGGATTGGGCTGCGAGTAGAGTGTCCAAGGGCCATAGAATTTGGTGTCGCTTTGCCGAGGTCCGCATTTCTGGAGGATGTTATGGCTACGTTAGCCCCCACCGCACCGCACTCGTCGCTCGACGCGTCGAAGGCTGATTTTCTGCCCCTTCGCGGGACGGACCATGTTGAGTTTTTCGTAGGCAACGCACGCCAGTCCGCTTATTTTTATCGTGCCGCGTTCGGGATGTCGCTGGTCGCCTATGCCGGGCCCGAAACCGGGCTCCGCGACCGGGCCAGCTATGTGTTGCAACAGGGGAAGGTGCGGTTCGTTCTGACTACGCCGCTGCGGCCTGACAATGCGATTGCGGAGCACATTGCCAGGCACGGAGACGGGATCCATGCGATCGCGCTTTGGGTGGACGATGCGCGCAAGAGTTGGATGGAGACCACCCAGCGCGGAGGCCGCAGCGTCATCGAGCCGACCGAAAGCTCGGACGAAGATGGAACGGCCGTGGTCTCCGCCATTGCCGCTTACGGCGATACGCTGCACAAGTTCGTAGAACGCAAGGACTATAAGGGGCCGTTCCTGCCCGGATACCGCGCGGTTGCGGAAGACCACGTGGCCCGTCCCGTAGGGCTGTTGCATATCGATCATTGCGTCGGCAATGTGGGCTGGAATGCGATGAACGAGTGGGTGAAGTTTTATGAGACGGTGATGGGTTTCGGACTGTACCAGCACTTCGACGACAACGACATCTCGACCGAGTACTCCGCGCTGATGTCGAAGGTGATGGCCAACGGCAACGGCTATGTGAAGTTCCCGATCAATGAGCCGGCAGAAGGCAAGCGGAGGTCGCAGATTGAAGAGTATCTCGATTTTTATGGAGGGCCGGGGGTGCAGCACATCGCGCTGGCGACGGGAGACATTCTGGATACGGTTTCGCGGATGCAGGCGCAGGGTGTGGAGTTCCTCACGGTGCCGCATTCGTACTATACGGAGTTGCAGCGCCGGATTGGGAAGATCGATGAGCCGATCGAAGAACTGGAGAGGCTGGGGATACTGGTGGACCGCGACGATGAAGGATATATGTTGCAGATTTTTACGCGGCCGGTAGAAGACCGTCCCACGCTATTCTTTGAGATTATTCAGCGCAAAGGCAGCCGCAGCTTCGGTAAAGGCAATTTCAAAGCGTTGTTTGAAGCTATCGAACGGGAGCAGGCGGAGCGCGGGAATCTATAGTCTGCCGTCGAGGAAACAATGGCCACCAGCACAGCCTACAACTCAGGATTCGGGAACGGTTTTGAAACGGAAGCGCTTCCCGGAGCGCTGCCTATCGGCCGCAATTCGCCGCAACGGTGTGCCTATGGTTTGTATGCGGAGCAACTGTCAGGGTCGCCTTTTACCGCACCGCGTTCCGCGAATGAAAGAAGCTGGCTGTATAGGATACGTCCTACGGTGCAGCACTGGGGCCGGATGGAGAAGTGGGATGGAGGGAATTGGCGCACGGCTCCCTGTGTTGAAGTGGAGCTGCCTCCGGCTCCGATGCGTTGGGACCCGATTCCGATGCCCGATGCGCCTGTGTCGTTCATCGAAGGTATGTACACGATCACGACGGCTGGCGATGCGGGGGCGATGGCGGGTATGTCGGCACACATCTACTGTGCAACGCGCTCCATGCAGCAGGAAGCCTTTTATAACGCAGATGGAGAGTTGCTGATCGTGCCGCAGCAGGGGGAACTTCGGCTGCGCACGGAGTTCGGCATCCTCGATATTGAGCCGGGCGAGATCGCGGTGATTCCGCGCGGGGTTAAATTTCGCGCGGAGTTGCTGGGCGGGCCGGCGCGCGGATACGTCTGCGAAAACTACGGAGGGAAGTTCACGCTGCCGGAGCGGGGGCCGATCGGAGCGAACTGCCTGGCGAACCCGCGCGACTTCCTGACGCCCGTGGCCGCCTACGAAGACAAGGACGAGCCCTGCGAGCTGACGGTGAAGTGGGGAGGCTCTTTCTGGAAGACCACGCTGCCACACTCGCCGCTGGATG
>Ga0302315_10006108_pt1 | contig 10122 bp, 8 predicted proteins | sample III_Palsa_N3_1_FD_200532 | JGI IMG/M metagenome (GOLD analysis project Ga0302315, IMG submission 200532) | Peat permafrost microbial communities from Stordalen Mire near Abisko, Sweden - III_Palsa_N3_1 | ecosystem: Environmental > Terrestrial > Soil > Palsa > Peat permafrost | place: Sweden... | reverse complement strand
GGCTACGACTCGCGCAAGGTAGAAACGAAGTTGAATGCGCTGCCGGAGTTCGTGACCACGATCGACGGAGTGGATATTCAGTTCATCCACGTGCGTTCGCGTGAACCGAACGCGCTACCGCTGATCCTCACTCACGGCTGGCCCGGCTCGCCGCTGGAGTTCCTGAAGGTGATAGGCCCGCTCACCGATCCCGCCGCCTACGGCGGGCGCGCGCAAGACGCCTTCGATGTCGTGATCCCCGCCATCCCCGGCTACGGCTTCTCGGGCAAGCCGACTGACCTCGGCTGGAATCCCGACCGTGTGGCACGGGCTTGGGACGTGCTCATGAAGCGCTTGGGCTACACCCGTTACGTGTCGGAGGGCGGCGATCACGGCTCGGTCATCTCCGACGCACTGGCGCGCCAGGCGCCGCCTGGACTGCTCGGCATCCATATCACCATGCCGGCTACGATTCCCGCGAACCTTGTGGAAGGCATCAACAGCGGCGATCCGGCGCCCACCGGGCTGACCGCCCCGGAACTGCGGGCGTACAACTCCCTCGGCACCTTCTTCGGAAGAGGCGCGGCGTACGGCGCGGAGATGGTGACCCGTCCACAGACCATCGGCTACGCGCTCACTGATTCGCCCAGTGGCCTGGCCGCCTGGACGTATGAAAAGATCGCCGCGTGGAGCGATAGCGACGGTCATCCCGAACGCGTGATCGGTCGTGACGAAATACTCGACGACATCACGCTGTACTGGCTCACGGACACTGGCGCATCTTCGTCCCGCTTCTATTGGGAAAATAACAACAACAACTTCAGCGCCGCGGCACAGAAGACCAGTCAGATCAAAGTGCCGGTGGCCATCACGGTGTTCCCGCATGAGATTTATCGCGCGCCGGAAAGCTGGTCACGGCAGGCCTATCCGTCGCTGTACTACTTCCATGAAGCCGCCAAGGGCGGTCACTTCGCGGCCTGGGAACAGCCGGAGCTCTTCAGTATCGAGCTGCGAGCAGCGTTCAAATCACTGCGTTAGTACAGACGACCCGTCGCCGGTCCTGCCACCTCCGAACACTGGGCAGGTCGGCGTGGCCCAAGATTCGATCCAACAGGGAGTGATCCGAATGAATCCGGATTTCCCGCAAACCAGTCCTCTTGAAGGGAATTCGCAATGACGAAAATCGAAAGAGTTCTTTACACTGCCAAAGTCCACACCACGGGTGGCCGGGACGGCGCTTCTCATAGCAACGACGGCCGCCTGGATATCAAGCTGTCGCCTCCTGGCACTCCTGCCACGGGCACCAACCCTGAGCAGTTGTTTGCCGCCGGCTGGTCGGCTTGCTTCCTTGGCGCGATGGCACGTGTGGCGAGCAAGATGAAGGTCACTCTTCCGCCGAGCAAGTCCGTTGATGCCGAAGTGGACCTGGGCACAACTGATGGCGCTTTCTTCCTCCAGGCTCGCCTTAACGTGAGCTTGCCCGGATTGGAGCGCGACGTCGCGCTGGCCCTTGTAGACGGCGCACACCAAACGTGTCCGTATTCCAAGGCCACGCGCGGGAACATCGATGTCGTAATCAATGTGATCTAGGGGCTGCCAGTACGGGTACCCAGCCAGCAAGGAGAACGGAATGCTCAAGAGTTTGCAGGAACAGCTGAATCGGATTGCGACTGGCAAGGGCTTTTTCGCTGCGCTCGATCAAAGTGGAGGGTCCACCCCGGCCGCTTTAGAGCACTACGGAATCAATCGTGGCTCTTTTCGGAACGAGCCTGAAATGTTCGCGCAGGTACAGGCGATGCGAGAGCGGATCGTGACGGCCCCTTGCTTTTCAGGCTCGAAAATCCTCGCTGCGATCTTGTTCGAAAAGACTGTCGGCAGCTCAGTCGACGGAGAGCGAATGTGCTCCTTCCTTTGGAACAAGCGAGGTATTTCGTCTTTTCTCAAGGTCGACGAGGGCTTGAGGAGTGAGGAGGATGGCGTTCAACTGATGAAGCCTCTTGAAAACCTCCCACGGCTTATCGAACTGGCCTTGGACCAGCAAATGATCGGCACAAAAATGCGCTCCTTCATCCAAGGGGACTCTCCTGAAGGGATCGCGGCGGTCGTGAAGCAACAGTTCGAGTATGGCCGCTCGATTGCCGACGCCGGCTTGATTCCGATACTCGAGCCGGAGATTTCGACAAAACTTCCAGATCTATCCCGAAGTCGTGCAGAAGATATTCTGGCTGAGGAGCTCTCGCGAGAGTTGGATCAGCTACCGCCAACGGTCAAGGTGATCATCAAGCTCACACTCCCGGTGACGCCTCACCTCTATGACACGCTGGCCTCTCGTCACAACGTTCTGAGGGTACTGGCGCTTTCGGGTGGGTTCTCTCGCTTCGATGCGAGCGCGCGGCTTATGAAGAACGCCCCGATGATTGCGAGCTTCTCACGTGCACTGCTCGAAGATCTTCGATATGCGATGACCGACGATTCATTCAATCAGGCATTGTCGGAAGCGATTGACCAGATATTCGATGCATCGACTCCGTGATGGGTACTCCGGCTCCCTCGTCATTCGTTCGAACAACAGGCCTATCCCTCGCTGTGCTACTTCCATAAAGTCGCCAAGGGCGGTCACTTCGCGGCCTGGGAACAGCCGGAGCTCTTCAGTGCCGAGCTACGCGAAGCGTTCAGAACACTGCGTCAATTGGCCCATGTGGGAATGCGGGCACACGTTGCGCCCGCATTTCCCACTCCACATTCAATGCGCGCTATTGAACTCGAAACACCGGAACGGTTAGGAGAGAGGCAATGATGAATGAAATGAACGATGTTGTCGTCGTCGACGATAACCCGGCACTCCTCAGTGTGCTGTCTGAGATATTCCAGGAGCACGGCTATAGCGTCCGTACGGCCTCAGATGGCTTCGAGGCCCTAACAGCGATAAGGGACCGAGTGCCCGATATTCTTCTTTCGGACCTGAACATGCCTCGTATGTCAGGGTTTGAACTTCTATCGATAGTGCGCCGCCGATTTCCAAGGATCGCTGTCATAGCGATGAGTGGAGCATATTCGGGTACGCTCATTTCTCCAGGAATTGCGGCTGACGGGTTTTATGCGAAAGGCTCAAGCAGCATTGCCCGGTTATTCGAGATTCTGAGCGCAATCAAGGATGAAGTAGTGCGCCAGTCCAGGCGTGCCGCAGCACCGATCTGGATACCCGGATTGCCGACCCATCACGGCGAACTCTCAACAACGGCTGTCGCTTGCCCAGAATGCTTGAGGGTGTTCTCTCATCCCCTCCGCGGTGCCGCCTCGTTGCAACGGGAAATGCAATTGGAAAGCTGTTGTCCTCATTGCTTACGCCCTGTGCAACTCGCCATGGTGTGGCAATTGGAAGAGATGGACAAAACCGCGCTCTCGCTATCGGCCACGGCTGTCCTGACCAAGGAGCCTGCATGCTGCGCGGCAACGTAGATGTCGCAATCAACGTGGGCTACGACGTGCCTGTCACGGATATTGCCCGCGGTGTTTAGTTGGAGAGCTGTCGCGTAATTGGAGAGAGAAAATGTTCGAAGAAATCAACCATAATCGCCGCCGCTTCATTGGGACAGTGGCCATGACTGTCGCCGCCGCCCAGCTCGGCATGATCGGTTCCGCGAAAGCAGAGTCTTCCGCAGAGGTTCGATTGCCAGTAGAAGGTAGGTTACCTTCTCTCGGCGGTGCGACCGAATGGCTCAACTCGCAACCCTTGACGGTGGAGAGCCTCCGAGGAAAAGTCGTCCTTGTCGATTTCTGGACATTTTCCTGCATCAACTCGCTACGCACACTCCCCTATATCCGCGCATGGGCCGCGAAATATAAGGATATGGGATTGGTAATCATCGGCGTCCAAGCGCCTGAGTTCGCATTCGAGAAGAACATTGATAATGTTCGCTGGGCCGTGAAGGAGATGAGACTCGAATATCCGATCGCGATCGATAACGACCTCGCGATATGGAACGCTTTCGATAACCAAGCTTGGCCGGCCCTCTATTTCGCCGATGCGTGGGGAAATATTCGACATCATTACTTCGGCGAGGGCGAATACGCCCAGGCGGAAACGATCATTCAACAGTTGCTGACCGAGGCCGGAACCGGCGGCATCGATCAGGAGCTGGTTTCGGTCGATGCCCTTGGCGATGAAGTTGCCGCCGATTGGCGTAGTTTGAAGTCTCCGGAAACATACGTCGGCTATGAGCGCGCTGAGAACTTTGCGTCTCCCGGCGGTGCTCGCTCGAACAAGAATCGCGTGTATGCCGCACCCTCGCGGTTGAGCCTCAATCACTGGGCCCTCTCGGGTGATTGGACGGTGGAGAAACAGTCCGCTGTGCTGAACCAGGCCAACGGGCGGATCGCGTACCGCTTTCACGCGCGCGATCTTCATCTCGTCATGGGACCGGCGGCGCGAGGAACTTCCGTTCGATTTCGCGTGTTCATCGACGGACAGCCGCCGGGCGCTGCTCACGGAGTTGACGTTGACGAGCAAGGCAACGGGACGATTGTCCAACAACGGCTCTATCAGCTAATCCGGCAAAGGGAGCCCATCGCCGATCGCCAGTTCGAGATCGAGTTTCTCGATTCCGGCGCGGAGGCTTTTTCGTTCACGTTCGGCTGACCCATGGCCTCCGGGATATATCAGAGAACCATCACGTTAGAACTCAGCATGATCAGGAAAGCAGACTGCAATTCAAAAGGAGACTTAACCATGAAGCACACAGAATTAAATGGAATATCACGGCGTCGTTTCGCAATGGCTGGGCTTACAGCCGGAGCGGCTCTGCTCACCCCGGGCGCACTCTTCGCGGAGGGCATTCAGCCCTTAGCCAACAATTCGTTCCCGGCGGATCTGCCGACGGTCAAGCCGGGGACGAACACGTCGTTCGGGCCGCTGAAGCAGATCGATGCAGGCCTTCTCAACGTTGGATACGCGGAAGCCGGCCCCGCCGATGGTCCTGCCGTAATCCTTCTGCACGGCTGGCCCTACGACATCTACAGCTTCGTCGACGTTGCTCCTCTGCTGGCGTCGGCGGGCTACAGGGTTATCGTCCCCTATCTGCGCGGCTACGGCACCACCAGCTTTCTCTCCAGCGCAACCATGCGCAACGCCCAGCAGTCGGCCGTTGGCCTCGACATCATCGCTCTCATGGATGCACTCAAAATCCAGCAAGCCATCGTCGCAGGTTTTGACTGGGGCGCGCGAACAGCGGACGTCATGGCAGTACTATGGCCGGAACGCTGCAAGGCAATCGTCTCCGTCAGCGGCTATCTGATTAGCAGCCCTGCGGGCAACCAGACACCCTTTCCGCCCCAGGCTGCATTCGCATTTTGGTACCAGTACTATTTCGCCACTGAAGTCGGCAAGGCCGGCTATGCGAAATACCTCGACGAGTTCAATAAGTTCATCTGGCACCAGGCTTCGCCGAAGTGGAATTTCGACGATGCCACGTACAACCGCTCAGCAGCGTCCTTCAACAACCCCGACCACGTTGACATCGTAATTCATGATTATCGCTGGCGGCTCGGCCTGGCGGATGGTGAGCGGAACTATGACGACCTGGAAAAGCAGCTGGCCGCGCTTCCTGTCGTCACCGTGCCGGCCATCACCATGGAAGGCGACTCCAACGGGGCAATTCACGGGCCCAGCACAGCCTATCGCAACAAGTTCTCCGGCAAGTATGACTACCGGCTCATCACCGGCGGCGTCGGCCACAACCTGCCGCAGGAAGCCCCGCAGGCCTTTGCGCAGGCCATCGTCGACGTCGACCATTTCTGATTGGTGCGGCCTACAAGGTCCTGCGGACTGCCGTACACAGTCCGCAGGACGGCGATAACACTTGGAACCCCCATCAACGAAAAGGAATTTGCATAGGAGAGAGCCATGAATGCAATCAGTCTGTTGAACAAACCAGATATTCGGAAGGAAACCGACAGCCTCGGTGAGGTCGATGTGCCGAGCGACAAGCTGTGGGGAGCGCAAACGCAACGCTCGCTCGAACACTTCAGCATAGGGCACGATCTAATCCCGCGTGAGATGATCGCGGCGTTCGCCACTCTGAAGAAAGCCGCTGCGAATGCTAACTATGCCGGCAAGCGCCTCGATGACGAATGCCACACGTTGATCGTTCAGGTATGTGATGAAATCCTCGCCGGCCAGCATCGGGACATGTTCCCGCTGCATGTGTGGATGACGGGCAGCGGCACGCAATTCAACATGAATGTGAACGAGGTGATCTCCAACCGCTGCTGCCAGATCGCAGGCACGCCACTAGGAAGCAAGGCACCAGTTCATCCCAACGATCATGTCAACATGTCTCAGTCGTCCAACGACACGTTTCCCTCCGCAATGAACATCGCCGCGGCGGTCAATGTGAAGGAACGCCTTATCCCTGCCTTGAAAGCGCTGCGCGATGCAATCGCGGCGAAAGTCGTCGAGTGGAGTGACATCGTCAAGATCGGACGCACGCACATGCAAGACGCCACACCTCTCACACTCGGGCAGGAATGGTCGGGCTATGAGGGCGTGCTCGCGGACGATCTGGAACGATTCGAAGGTGCACTGAAGGGTGTCTATCGCCTCGCGCTCGGCGGCACCGCGGTGGGCACTGGTCTCAATTCGGCGCCTGGCTTCGGCGATGCTGCGGCGGCCGAGATCGCCAAGCTCACAGGTCTGCCCTTCATCAGTGCGTCGAACAAGTTCGCGGTGCAGGGCGCGCATGACGATCAGGTGCAGCTCTCCGGTACACTTCGCACTCTGGCCGTGTCACTCTACAAGATCGCCAACGACATCCGTCTAATGTCCTGCGGCCCGCGAGGGGGCTTCGCCGAACTGCAGATTCCGGAGAACGAACCGGGCTCTTCAATCATGCCGGGCAAGGTAAACCCGACCCAGGCTGAGGCGCTAACGATGATCGCTGTCCAAGTGATGGCCAACGACGTGGCGGTTGGTTTTGGCGGCGCCGGCGGGTACCTGGAGATGAATGTATACAAGCCTTTGATCATCTTCAACGTTACCCATTCAGTCACAATCATGACCGATGGGTGCACGAACTTCCGCAAGTTCCTGGTGGAGGGGACGAAGCCCAATCTGAAGAAGATCAACGAATATGTTGAACGCTCGCTGATGCTTGTGACGGCGCTCTCGCCGGTCATCGGCTATGACAAAGCGTCGAAGATTGCACATTACGCCCTGGACAATGACCTAACGCTCAAGGAAGCCGCACTGAAGCTGGGGTTTGTAACTGAAGACGAGTTCGACCGCGTCGTTGATCCCAAGAAAATGGTCGAGCCTTACGTAGCGACCGCCACCTAGACCACGGGGTCCGCATTGAGCATTGACGTTCGCGAGGTTGGAGCCGGCTTGCTTTCGGGGCTTGTTGGGTCGGCTCCATCTGGCTGTGTCGTGTGGCCTGGATCAGAGGGCTGTTGCCGCTTTCGAAAGCATCGCATGAGAGGGACATATATGACGTTGGAGGAACGTTCTGATCTTGTTCTCGGCATTGCCCGAGTCCTGTTTATCAACGGCCAATCCACAGACCAGACGCTGGATGCAGCCGAACGACTGGGCAACACGGTTGGCCTGCATACAAAGATCGTGGCGCGCTGGGGGGAACTGCAACTTCAGGCCGAGGACGGGGACGCCAGACTCATCTCCGCTGTGGTTGCCGATCCTACCGGTGTAGATATGGACCGCGTGGCTTCCGCTATGCGGGCAGTTGAAGACGTCAACGCGGGCCGTCTTGCACCAGCGGCTGCGATGGGAGCTATCAACGCGATTTCACAGGCGCCCTCGGCTCCCACTTGGCTGTTCACCCTCGCGGCGGCGGCGGGTGCTGTTGCGTTAGCGGTAATCTTCGGTATTCAACATCTTCCCGCAGCAGTATTGATATTCGTAAGTGCTGGGGCCGGTGCCCTTTTGCGCCGCAGCTTGGCGCGGTATACCTCAAACGCTTTCCTTCAACCATTTTGTGCATCGTTGCTCGCCGGCATTATCGGCGCGGTGGCGGTCCGATACCAGTTGAGTTCGAGTCTGCGTCTTGTTGCAGTCTGCCCATGCATGATTCTGGTGCCTGGGCCGCATGTGCTCAATGGCGCGCTCGATCTGGCCAAGGGTCGCATCGACCTTGGCACCGCCCGGTTGATCTATGCAGGGCTCGTGATTGCTTCGATCTCAACGGGGTTGCTGCTTGGACTCGCACTTCTCGGTATCTATTTTCCTCTGGACCCGATCGGTCCCGCAGTGCCCCTGTGGCTCGATACGATCGCCGCTGGCGTCGCTGTCTTCGCTTACAGTGTCTTCTTCTCCACGCCTCTGCGCATGCTCGCGTGGCCAGTGGGGATTGGTATGCTCGCCCATGCCATGAGGTGGTGGTCAATAGTTGTACTTGACTCCAGCGCTGCGACCGGGGGCTTGGTCGCATGCCTGGTCGTCGGACTGATCCTCACCCCCGTCTCGCGTCACTGGCACATGCCGTTCGCGGCTATCGGCTTCGCTTCCGTCGTGTCGATGATTCCGGGCGTCTTCCTATTTAGGATGGCTAGCGGACTTGTGCAACTTGCCGGCGGTTCGCACGCTACGTTGGAACTCATAAGCGCCACAGTTGCTGATGGAATGACCGCCGTCACAATCATCTTAGCGATGAGCCTCGGTCTCATCGTTCCGAAGATGGTAATTGATCGCGTAAGTAAGAACGCGACGCAGGCAAGAGCTTGAGGGGAGAACGAATATGCCAATGTCCACTATTGATTCCAGGGTCACCCTGCCTCGGCCCTCCACATCGGGGAGACCACTGGCACCTTCGCAATTGGAGATGCGGCTTCCGACTCTTCTCAGCGTAATTGCTGGCACGGTCGACCTCACTGGCTTTCTGAACCTGGGCAATCTATTCACCGCTCACATAACTGGCAATCTGGTTGTGGTTGCGGCTCTAATCGTGCGTGGTGGACGGATCAACCCGGCTCAAGTCCTTGCGATTCCTGTCTTCATCCTCGCTGTCGCGACCACTTGGTTCCTCGCTAAAGTATCAGGCAGACGTGGGCCGAGTTTGGCACGGTTGCTCCTCCTGATTCAGTTTTTGCTGCTCGCTGGCGTTTTGATCGTCAGTGTCATCACCAAACCGTCCACCAGTCCGCACGGATTGATGGCCGGTATCGCCGCTATGATCGCGGTCTCGGCCATGGCGTGCCAGTTCGCTCTCTTGCGGTTGGCCCTGCCGGTGGCGCCTTCAACAGCCGTCATGAGCGGTAATTTGACCAACACCGTACTGTCGCTACTGGACAGTCGGTCGCTAACGCAGCCGTTGATGGCAGGCGATGTCGAGCGATTAAGAGGGTCTCTACATCTCCTTATCGGCTTTTTCGGAGGTTGCGTCGTGGCCGCCGTGGCCGTCTCGTTACTGGGAGACTGGGCCTGGTCATTGCCAGTTGCGCTTGCTGGTGGGGCTGTCTTGTTGCGTTAGGGCGACGAAGGATCTAAAGATCACGGGAGGGAGAACATTCCGTATGTACAAACGACATCTGAAATTTCTGCTTCTACTGTGGTCGGGATTTGGAGTATGGGCATCTCCAGCTCTCTCCCAAACCGCACAAGATGAAACGCTCAGCGGTCCGGACAGTCACGAGACCGGTCAGGGCCCACATGGGCACCTCTTCGGGGATTGGGTTGGCGAGCGGTCCCAACTTGCGGACCGCGGGGTTACTTTCGATCTTCAATACGTCAGCGATTCACTCTGGAACATCAAGAGCGAACAGCAAGAGCGGTTTGCGAGTTGGAACCGCTTCCGCGGAACGGTAGACATCGACTTCGGCAGGCTGGTCGGTGAGCCAGGATTATATTTCCATGCGACAGGGCTGTGGCAGGGCGGCGGCAATCTCGGAACATATCTTGGGCTCCTTACCAGCCCCAGCGGGATGTCCAGCGCGGATACATGTCGCCTGGATTCGTGGTGGATCGAGAAGCGGTGGCTGGATGAACGCATCATCGCCCGCGTGGGTCAGTTTGCGGGTCAGGATTTCTACGGAGCCCAGCATTATGCCGCGTCTTTCATCTTCGAGCCGATGGGCTACGCGTTAGGCAATCTGTCTACAACCTTCGAATCCTTCGATCCCCCCTCGACGCCGGCT
>Ga0302315_10006106_pt1 | contig 10122 bp, 10 predicted proteins | sample III_Palsa_N3_1_FD_200532 | JGI IMG/M metagenome (GOLD analysis project Ga0302315, IMG submission 200532) | Peat permafrost microbial communities from Stordalen Mire near Abisko, Sweden - III_Palsa_N3_1 | ecosystem: Environmental > Terrestrial > Soil > Palsa > Peat permafrost | place: Sweden... | reverse complement strand
CTTGCTCAATGATTACAGTTGAAGAAGCTATTGCAATACATCAACTACTTATAGAAAGATTTGGATTAACGCTAACCTTGTAAAGGTATAGCTTGCTTTACTGCATTATGAAATGCAAGTAGCATTGCATAATGTAGTAAAAAAGGGACATCTTAAAAACGCCCCTTTTTAAATCTTTTATAAAACTGGCAACTACTGCGCCACGCAAAATTTAGAGCTGTAAATTACCGCCCCATTATTGTCTGTTACGGTATAGAAATACATACCGGCGGTAACATTGTCTAAACTAATAGTAAGCAGAGAAGAAGTTGTTTGGGCTGTCTTAACAGGCTTTCCGGCAATATCCGCAATGCTGATTTGCGTTGCATTGGCTGGCAGGTTGCTAATGTTTATAACATTGGTTGCCGGGTTAGGGTATAGGTTAATTCCCGAAGCGTTGGCGTACGAGGGGGTAATACCTGTAGTAATGCTGGAGGGAATACGACTTATGTTTATACTATCCGCAGGCCCGCAAACGGCGCCGCTGTAGTGTAAAATGGTAATAAGGTAAGGATAAGTAGTGGTAGAAACCGTAGGCGATATTGTTATCTGTGTCGAAAACGAGGCGTTCTGTGTAAGGTAAGGCTGTTTAAAGGCGTTTAGAATAAGGGTATCGTTGGCAATTGCTGTTGTAGCATCAAAAGCGCTGTCGGCAGATAAGTAATTGTAAACAATAAGGCTGTCCATAAACAAAGTGTCTATCCCCGCATTCTGGATGCCTAAATTTAAAGATGTGCTTCCATTGGTAATATCAACCGAAGTAATATCCAGCGAATCTATAGAAGGGTTAGGCAAGAGGCACACAAAGGTGGAGTTATTGCTAAGGTCGCAATCGTTAACGTTAGGGTTGTTAGAATCGTAATAACTAATTGTTGAAATAATATAAGGGTCTGTATTAGGCCCGTGTCCCGGAAATGGGTACGACCCATACGTGCCGCTGTAGGTAGCCCCAGGCTGTATAGTGTCGGTACTATACGGGTTCAAATCGCTACCTCCGGCAGCCTGCTCCCCCGCTGTAGTCGGGGCTGGCGTTACATAGTTTTGAATATAGATAAATTTAACGGCAACCGACTGTGTGCCAATATTTTTTATGGTGTACCTATAGGTAGTTTGCGTAGGCGATACAATGCCGGTAACCACCAGAGAAGTAAACTCAAGGTCAAAGCCGGTGCAGGCAAATGCATTGGTATTTGCTAAAGCAAACAAGCTTAAAAGCGCTGAACGAAAAAGAGTTTTAGGGAGTAGGTGTTTTTTCATAGCATTTTTGTTTAGATAGTTTATTGTTCTAGGTAAAAAAATATTCCAACAAAAACAATGCCATTTATAACTTTAAATTTTACATAACACTGACCAATAGAACTTTAAGAGGGCCTGCTTTACTGAACTATGAAATGCGCCAAGCATTGCATAGTGCAGTAAAAGAGCAGGAGGCTTTTTATTTCAATTCTAGCGTTCCAAACACGCTGGCGTCAATCCAGCCGCGGTTTTTGTCGCCGTCTACTTCTGCTATATCTATAGAACCCATAAAGTTTTCTCTGCCGCCTGTGCTGTCGTTGTCGTTGTACGACACGGCAAAACCAAGCTTTTCGCCAGCCTTTAGTTTCACAGGTTTATTTTCAGGGGAGTCGTCCTTATAGGTCTTGTCAAACACTTTCATGCCCACTTCCCAGGTATATACTTTGCCATTTTGGGTGCGTTTTACTTCTATGTCTTTGTTGTACAGGTGGGGTTTACTATCTGTTCCCATATCTACAACATCATAGTCCAGCGTAATGTGGTACGCAAAGGCGTTGTGGTTAAACTGATGATTTCCGCCGGAGTGATCCTGGTCTATAAACAGTTCCAGGCAGTCGTCGTCCCACCAGTTATCAAAAGGGCTTTTGTGCTGGTCTGATAATATGTTGTCGGTAATCTCCACCAAGTAGTAAAGTCTGTCCGTAGTCCATACTATTTTGTACCTTCCCGAAAAATCTTTAGGGGAGGGTTTATCTCCCAGCCATACATAAGGGATAGGCTGCCACCTTGCCAGCCCCCAGCTTTGCTCTGTTGCAAATCCGTCTATTACTATCGGGTCTATGGCTTTGGGGGCCACATAGTCGCCGTCTTTACTAACAGAAAACGTAAATGTGATAGTAATGCAAGCGGCAAACGCCACAGCAATTATGGCCAACTTTATTTTCCGTCCCATTTTTCTATTAGTTTTTCAGTGATGCCCGATGCAGAGAATCCTCCGTCGTGAAATAAATTTTGCATAGTAACTTTACGTGTAAGGTCAGAGAACAGAGATATTACATAGTCTGCGCAATCTTCTGCCGAAGCATTGCCTAGCGGAGACATCCGTTCTGCAAAATCCATAAACACATCAAAACCAGTTATGCCCTTTCCGGCAGTAGTAACGGTTGGCGACTGCGAAACAGTATTTACTCTCACTTTCTTCAACAATCCAAAACGCGCTCCATAGCTACGGGCAATAGATTCCAGCACTGCCTTTGCCTGCGCCATGTCGGAATAATCGGGGAAGGTTCTTTGCGCCGCAATGTAGGTAAGGGCCACTATGGAGCCATACTCGTTCATAGCGTCTTTCTTCTCTGCTGTTTGCAGCACTTTGTGGAACGATATACCAGAAATATCCAGCGTTTTAAGGAACCATTCGTAGTTAAGGTCGCCGTAGCTTTTGTCTTTTCTAACGTTAGGGCTCATGCCAATGGAGTGCAGTATAAAGTCTACCTTGCCGCCCAGGGCTTCCATAGACTTGTCAAAAAGGTTTTCAAGGTCTTCTACAGAGGTTGCATCGGCAGGAATGATTACAGACCCGCATTGTTCCGCAAGCTTGTTAATGGCTCCCATACGCATGGCAATAGGGGCGTTGGTAAGCGTAAAGCTAGCGCCTTCTTCCTTTGCTCTTAATGCAATTTTCCATGCTATGGAGTTCTCGTCTAGCGCTCCGAAGATGATTCCTTTTTTTCCTTTTAATAAATTGTACGACATAAAATGGTGTTTAATAAATATATAATCAGTTTAAGGTTAATAGCTCTGTTGCATTCTTAACGGCAGATTCTGAAGGGTTTTTACCTCCTATCATTTCCGCAATTTCAGTTATTCTTTCTTCATTTGAAAGTTTTTTCATACGGCTTACCGCCCTGCTTTCGCTGGTATCCTTGTACACATAGTAATGCGTATTGCCGCTTGCCGCTATTTGGGGTAAGTGAGAAATGGCTATAATTTGATGATTGTTAGACATTTGCTTCATCATTCGGCCTACCTGTATGGCTATTTGCCCAGAGATACCGGTATCAATCTCGTCGAAGATAATAGTGGGTAAGGCTGTTTTGCCAGCAAGTACATACTTGATGCACAACATCAGGCGGGATAATTCTCCCCCTGAGGCCACGTTTTTTAGTTCCTGTGGGGCTATGCCTTTATTGGCGCTAAATAGTAAAGTCACTTTATCTGTGCCATATAGATTAGGCTCAGTTTTATCTACTAGTATTTTTACAGAGGCGTCCGGCATGCCTACTTCTTTAAGTAACCCCTCCAGTTCCAGTTTTATTTGTGGGGCAGTCTTTGTTCTGGCTGCGCTTATCGCATCCGCCTCTTTTATCAGTTCGGTATATAGGCGTTGCAGGCTTTTCTCTGTAGCTGTTATCTCTTCTTCCAGACTGGTTACCTTGTTTACTTTCTCCTGTAGTTCGTCCTGTATTACCAGAAGTTCTTCCTCTGTTTTTGCCTGGTGTTTCTTTTGCAGAAAATAGATCTTGCTTAACCGTTCCTGTATCTTTTCCAGCGCCGCAGGGGAAAAGTCTACTTTGGCTTCCTCGTACTCTGCTTCGGCTGCAATGTCCTTCAGTTCTATGGCGCAGCTCTTTAGCCGTTCGTACAACTGCGCAAAGGTTTCCGACAGGGGGCTTATCTGTTCAAACGATTTCTCTATTATTTTTAAATGAGCCGTAACAGCATTGTCCGAATCCGATAAAAGAGCAAGGGCAAGGTTTAGCTTCGATTTAAGCTCTTCAGAGTTTTCGAGCAACCGAAGTTCATCTTCAAGCTTTTGTTGCTCTCCTGCCTGTATTTGAGCCTCTGTAAGCTCGTTTAGCTGAAATGTGTTAAACTCCATCTGTCGGCTGGCTTCGGCAGACTGTTCTTTTAGCTCCTTTAGGGAAAGATTCAGTTTTTTATGCTGGTCGTAAAGCGTTTTGTAATGCTTTACCAGGGCTTCGTTCCCTGCAAAAGTATCTACCACCGAGATTTGAAAATCGGCATTGCCCAGGTACAGGGTCTCATGCTGCGAGTGTATATCCATTAGGCTGGCGCTTAATGCTTTAAGGATATCCAGCGTAACGGGGGTATCGTTTATAAACGCCCTAGATTTATTTTGAGGACTTATCTCTCTGCGGATGAGGCAGGTAGCGTCGTAGTCCAGTTCTTCTTGCTTAAAAAAGGTTTCCAGGTGGTATGACGATATATCAAAGGCTCCTTCAATAATGCACTTCTCGGCATCGTTAAACAGTACTTTGGTATCTGCCCGGTTGCCCATTAGCAGCCCAAGGGCCCCCAGCATAATGGATTTTCCTGCTCCCGTCTCTCCGGTAATAATGTTCAGTTTATTGGAAGGGGTTATTTCCAGTTCTTTAATAAGGGCGTAGTTTTTTATAACCAGGTTCTTAAGCATGTTAGTAAGCCGCCTCTCTGTCAAAAATTACTTCTTCAATATCTTCCATGTTCAGTTTATGTTTCCTTAGCTGCATATCGTTAAAGGTAAATATGCCGCCCTGTATGCCTACAAACGTTCCGTGTATGGTGGATTTGTTTTTTAAAACTACGTTCAACTCGGTAGCTGTCAACTCTTTTTCCCTGGTGAGGATGTCTTTACTAAAAATGCGTATAAGCCTTTTGCCCATAATTATACGCTAATTTAGCAAAGAATTATGTAGATAAGAAAGAAGAACCTTTGGCTGTTGAATTAAGGGCTTTTTATGCAGTATGCAATGCCGTGCGCATTTCATAATGCATAAAGAAGCTAATTTATAAATTAATAGGTGGATGCTGGGAATAACAGATATATTATAAATTCGGAATATGAATTCTAATTTGCAAATAGCTAGTACTGATAAGGAAGTAATTATTGAGAATAGAAATAAGGAAGCCAACCTTCATGAGTTCTTTATTGTATTTGGCGTTATTTCAATACTTATTGCTCTCTTCCAACTTTTTAATAATGAAACTAAGCTATTTGCTAAAATTTTCATATCAGTATGGCTTTGCGGTTGGTTTACTCTTATGTTTCCACTAACGAGAGTGTTTTTATTAAAAAAATTTGGTAAAGAAAATATACAATTAAGTGAAGACAGACTTACTGTCGAGTATTTTTATTTTAATAAAATGCAAATAATAGTAGACTGCCAAATTATAAATATACAAAGTTTAGCCGTACATGGTAGTTTTAATAATAGAGGCAAAGATTTGTTTTATGAAGGCAAAGGGAAAGTGGTTGTTCAAGTTTTAAACAAAGAGTTTTTTTTCGGAAAATTTATAAAAGAAAATGAAGCAAAATATATAGTAAGTCTCATACAAAGCGCTCGGGATAAAAATTTCAACCCTAATTTATCATTAATATCAGATGAGCTAAAGGAAAGTAAGAAAGATGTGCCTTTACAATTTAAAAATGAAACTTTGAGAAAACTATATAAATGGAGGTTTTACATAGTAGCTCCTATTGCTTTCTTATTTTTCTTACAAGATTTTCTGAATAACAACTCTAATTATAATGACTTAAAGGTAAAAGGTATTGTAACAAAGGTTACGGCATCATTTATTACTAATTTTTTGGGGGATAGTTATTACTACTATTTTATTACTAACAATGGCGTAAAGATTGAGAGATCTGGGAAGTGTCATGATGAAGAAGGTTTCAATAAGCAGTATAAAAATTTAAAAATTATTTATAATCCTGACAACCCAAATGTATTTTTAGAATATCAGGATTTTTTAGATTATAATATCTTTTCTAAAATATTTTTGCTTTTATTTTGTACTGTTTTTCTTACCGTTTGGGTCGGTATAGTTATACGTGGCATAAGTTCATATAGTAGTAGCGAGAGGAAAGGACTCCTTAATTAACCCACCCGCTTTTTATGCAGTATGCAATGCAGGAGTGCATTTCATAATGCATAAAGAAGCGGGGCAAAACTAAGCTAACTCTTTATAATATTACTATACTTCTCGCTGTTGAGGGGGTCTAGCTGTTTTAGTATAGCTACCGCCTTTTGCTGTATATCCGGCGTAGCGTCGGTCATAATAAATATAAGTTCGTTCTGTTTGGCGGTAAAGAAACTTTTTATGAGTACAGAGGCAGGTTGCTTCACATTGTAGCAGCCTTGTATTTTAGTAAGCACATCTAATACTATCTTTTGTCCCTCCACAGGTTTTGTTCCATAATTGTCCATAGCCTTGCGGTAGTAATCATACAAGCCCTGGCGGAAGGGTATTAGTTGCACGTGGTTTATGTTTTCAGAAAGCCAGTAACGGTTGTTGGTGCTTTGGTTCATATCCCAGCCCGGGCCAGAAACAGTAGCCGAGCCAATGGCCACGTTTACAATGTTTCTTACTTTCTCAAAGTATTGTGTGCCGCCCATCTTAGAAAAAGTATCGTAGTCCATTCCTATCATCATATAGGCGTAAAAAGAAAGCATAGACACAAGGTCGGAAGAGAATACGTTGTCGCTGGTGAACGAGACAATTTGCGAAGTGGTGTAGTTAAAGTTAAAATACTGATCTATAAAATTAAGAACTTCACTTTCGTATCCTGTACCGTAAATAGGCCTTGTAGATTGTATTTGCGCCGTGGCCTGGAACTGACCCAGGGCCGGTATTTGGGTTAGTGTGATAAGCAAGTTGCCTCTTATGCGCTCCTGGGAGTCGAACACATCGTTGGTAAATTTAGTGGTATTCAGAAAACTGGTAATAACTGTTTGCAAGGCTGCAATAATAGTTTTATCTCCGGCAGAGGTTTGTATGTTGGTGGAGTTGATAATGACGTTAATGTTAAGCTCCTGCGCCCTGGCCTGTATAAGGCAAAACAGAATAAGGAATGGTAGTAAAAGCTTTTTCATTGGTTGTAGTGTGTTATAATGGTTTGTACTATATCCCTGGCGGCTTCTTTCTTATTTTTTAACTCAAAATTAGTTATTTTATTGTTTTTGTCAATAATACTGATTTTGTTGGTATCGTACCCAAACCCAGCCCCCTTGTCCTGTAACGAATTAAGAACAATAAAGTCGAAATTCTTGGCTTCGCGTTTAGCTTTGGCGTTCTCCAGCTCGTGGTCAGTCTCCAGGGCAAAGCCTGCCAATACCTGTCCATTTTTTTTAAGCTTTCCGGCTTCCAGCGCTATGTCGGCAGTTTTTGTAAGGGCCAGGTTAAACTGCTGCTCTTTCTTTTTTAGTTTGGTTGCAGCTACTTCTATAGGCGTATAGTCCGCCACGGCTGCCGCCAGTACTATAACATCAAAATCGCTAAAATGTTCCAGCGTTTTTTCCTTCATCTGTGCGGCGGTGGTTACTTTTACCAGTTCTACTCCAACCGGAGCCTGTAGCTGCGAAGGGCCGCTTACCAGCGTTACCTGCGCTCCATATTCCCGCAAGGCTTCCGCAATGGCATAGCCCATTTTGCCGGTAGAGAAATTACCAATAAAGCGCACTGGGTCTAAAAGTTCGTAAGTAGGGCCTGCCGTAACCAGCGCCTTTTTACCCAGCAGTTTTTTGCCGTTCGCAAAATAATCGTTAAGTAGTTTTACAACGGTTTCCGGCTCTGCCATACGTCCCTGCCCGGTAAGGCCGCTTGCCAGTTCGCCATGTTCGGCTGCAATAATACGGTTGCCGTATTTTTTCAGTCGCTCAAGGTTCTGCACAGAAGCGGGGTGTTTGTACATATCCAAATCCATAGCGGGGGCAATAAATATAGGGCATTTGGCGGATAGGTAAACAGCCGCTAACAGGTTGTCGCAAAAGCCGTGGGCCAGTTTAGCAATGGTGTTGGCGCTGGCAGGGGCTATAAGTACAATATCGGCCCATAGGGCAAGCTCCACATGGTTGTTCCATTGGCCTGTGCCATCGTTCTTAACAAAATCTGTATAAACAGGGTTTTTAGAGAGGGTAGAAAGGGTAAGGGGGGTAATAAACTCAGAAGCAGAGGTAGTCATTACAACTTTTACCTCTGCCTCTTCTTTTACCAGTAACCGTATCAGGAAAGCCGCTTTGTATGCCGCTATGCTACCGCAAATGCCTAACAGTATTTTTTTATTGCGAAGCATGTTGCGGGAATCCCTTATAATTTGGGGGCTTCGTCTTCGGTAACTTCCGGCCTTCTAAACATTATTTTGCCTTCCAAAAACTCTTCGGTAGCGAAGGAAGTTGGTTTAGGCATACGCTCGTAGTATTTAGAAATCTCAATCTGCTCTCTGTTCTCAAATATCTCTTCAAGGTTATCAACAGTAGAGGCAAAATCAGCCAGTTTGTTGTTAAGCTCTTCTTTTATCTTAACAGAAATCTGTCTCGATCTTTTTGAAATAATGGCCAGCGATTCGTAAAGATTGCCTGTTGGGGCAGATATCATTTTTACGTCTCTGGTAATTAATGATGCAGGGGTGTTGGTGTTTAAATTTGCCATTTATTAACTTTTTAATTTATTTAATTCCTTTAAACTGGTTTCGTAAATGTTTTCGGCGTTTTTTTTGTATTTACTGCCGGGGTATTTATCTATAAAGCTATTATAAAACTCAATAGTTTCATAAATTCTTTCTTTTTTCAGGTAAACCTTTTCTCCTTTCTTCAGTACGGCTTCAAAGCTTTCTTTGGCCAGCCGGTATTGGGCGTCCAGTTTAAGGAAAGCCACTTCCTCGTTATACAGCGAGTTTGGGAAGGAGTTTTGGAAAGAGGTAAACGCCACTACCGCCGATTTGTACATATAGGCGTTCCAACTGCCTATTTTGTAAAAGGTTTTGGCATTTTCAAAAGCTTTCTTTTCTAGTTTCTGGTTCAACTTATCCGCCATGGCGTTTATTTCGTCCATGTGGGGGCTACGGAAGTAGGCATTGGCAAAGTTTTGTATGGCCTTTAAGGCGTCGTAGGTGCTGGTCTGGTCAAGATTATAAGGAGGAGAATCCATATACAAAGCTTTGGCGTGCAAAAACATAGATTCCTCGGTGTATGTGCTGCGGGGATAAGTTTCGTAAAATTCGCGGAAGTAAAAGGCTGCCATAACGTACTGCTTCATTTTATAAAAGCAGTTGGCGTTGTAAAAGGCGCCTATTTCCGCCCCGTCCTGACCCTTAAGGTTTGGTAATACCGATTCGAAAAGCAGGTTGGCCTGGTCGTATTTCTTCTTCTCGTAATAATCTATAGCGGCTTTGTACTTCAAATCGGGGTCGTCGCTTCGCTGCAATGCCTGAAAGTTACTGCACGAGCATAAAATTTGCCCCAGAGAAATAACTAAAACGATAAGCGGTATTGTGCGCATAATCTGCAAAGATAAACTATTATGGCTAACGACACAACTACAGCGGTTATTTTCTATAAAAGTAGGGCTTTACTGCACTATGCAATGCCTGGGTGCATTTCATAATGCAGTAAAAGGCTATACCTGTAACCTATACCTACGCATCAACATCCCTAAATGCATTTTTTTACTGTATGCACCTACTGTACCGTTACTGCATACTGCACGACTATATATATGTCGTGCAGTAGTGCAGTAGGTACAGTACAGGGCTGAGTATATAAAATTATAGATTTTACTGTACATGCAATTTGCTATACTTCTATCGCACTGCATGTGTAACTGCAATGTAATGCAATGCACTATATGTGCATTGCATATTGCAGTACACCATTGCAGTGCAGTAGCACATAAAAATAAATTACTGCATATCTTTTTATGCAGTATGCAATGCTTTGGAAGCATTTCATTACCGCATAAAAGCTAGTGCATAAAAAAGGAAAAGGCTGTTTAGAGGTGGTGTTTGAGAGAAGAAAAGTGGGAAGTATAATAAATCACTATTAACTACTATTTCTCCAAAATATAAATAGT
>Ga0302315_10006105_pt1 | contig 10123 bp, 10 predicted proteins | sample III_Palsa_N3_1_FD_200532 | JGI IMG/M metagenome (GOLD analysis project Ga0302315, IMG submission 200532) | Peat permafrost microbial communities from Stordalen Mire near Abisko, Sweden - III_Palsa_N3_1 | ecosystem: Environmental > Terrestrial > Soil > Palsa > Peat permafrost | place: Sweden... | reverse complement strand
AGGGCGCTGAGGCGCTCTTCCCCTGGATCGGATGGATCTGTTTTTTTTGCCGCGATAGCACCGTTAACCAATGCTATTGGTGCTACGAGTAGCACCAATAGCATTGATACCGTGGCCGACGGATCCCAGAAATCGAAAGGCGAGACCGACGGGTAGGCAAGATGGCTGCTCGGTCCTGAGTACCACAGGTGCAAATATCACTCGCGTGTACGCTTTCTGTCGGTTCACCGTTCGCGATGACGTCCTTGGACGTACTGCGTCTTCTCGGCAGAAGACATCGTGCGTATCCGGGCGGGTCCAAGATAGCGTTCAGGCTTTCGGCGCACTCCCTGGTCGCGCAGAGTCCTGTGATCGACACGTTCCCAGTGTCCGTGTCGTGCCAGAGCAGCATTTGTAAGATCCGCAACGATGCTGCGTTGGGCAACTACCCATTCCCTTAATTCCATTCGGTTCTTCCCGCCACTGCCCTTCTCCTGCCCACCTCTTTCTGGGTGGGCACGGTTGAATCGCCGGAAAGTCTGCTCAGGAGATCGTTGAATGCCATCGGGCATCCTGTCAGACACCATGAGGTGCGCATGGGGATGGATCTCGCCAGCCAGAGATGAGGCGGGAGCATGGACAGCTACTAGAAAGGGCTTATCACCTGCCAGTGCATGTGTAATGTCGAGAGCGAGCGCTGTGTTCTGCTCTGTGGTTAGATCGTTCGGCAGATTGAAGGTCATGGCCCGAAAGGCGGAGCCGTTCTTGCGTTCGTACTTGTCTGACGCCTTAAAGAAGAGCTTTGGATCATTCTCAGCCCATTCGGGCATGTTGCCGTGCTCCGTAGCTACAAGGTCTTCGCGCTCGGAATGGCTACCCATGCGCGTAATGTAATTGGTGAATTCCGAAGCTGTGCCGCGCGCTCCACTCTTGATCTCGAAGTGGTATGGAATCATGGAGTACTTCCCATTCTGGTGTGCATGAAAAAGCCAGCGAGGATTGCCCTCGCTGGCTGCCTGGACGGCCAAGTTGTGTTCAATTTCGTGCTTCAGAGTAGAAACGGAAAGTGCACGACGGGCTATGCCCCCGCGAGCGCCGATGCCGGCAACCATCCTTCGAAGCGTGTTTACCTTCCTACCTGTTCAATTGACCCTGTCCCATACAGTTACACGCACATCAGTAATTATTTACCAGCAACCAGGTCCCCGGAGCGTTTGGCTGGGGGCCCGTCCGGCGAGCTGCGCATACTGATGTATCAGTAGAACCAATCGATGATGATCAGCACGCCGGCGTCGTGTCCGGCGCAAGGCCACCGGCCGCAATCGGCCAGAAGGTATCGGTCGTCATTGCCGTGGAATGGGTAAACCTCACCCCTTCTCATCCTGTTGTCAGACACGAAACGGGGACGGGCTTTTACGCACCTATTGACCCAGGTGGCGAAATGGCAGCCCTCATTTTCGCCCGCTTGGAACGTCGACAGCGGACAGGTCTAAGATGCTGGTTCACCGTGAGAGGGGAACGAAGATGGCCAAGCACGAGGATCTAATTTCTGTTCATGCACCAGGCAAGAAAGATCTGCACGATTTGCTTACAGCATGGACGCGCGTCGTCTTGCGCTACTGCGCGTTGCACGGTTACGAGGATAATCCGTGGTGGGCAAACGAACGCGCGTCACTCAGCACCCTCGCAGGCGCTGCGTGGACGCTTAACAACTGGTGCGCGCTGGAAGAATTCAGTACGAAGAAGCGCGGCAAGATCCCCAGTGACAAGGTTGAAGATGGTGGACTGACGAACGGCCGTTGCGACCTGTACTTGAGCAACAAGAAGACAAGCTACGTTTTCGAAGCGAAGCAAGCTTGGCAGTCCATCGGTGCCAACGCCGATGGCTACAATTACCTACATAAAGGTATGGAAAAGGCGTGGGAGGACGCCGGGTGCCTAAGTGCCGACGAGGCCAACTATCGGTACGCTGCGACGTTCATTGTTCCTTATGTGCCCAAATCACATGTGGAGAAGCATGGCGTGCGTGAGCTGGTTGAAGAATGGCTCTCATCGGGCAACATCACCCCGATTGGCAAGGGCAAGTTACTCTACGCCTACGTATTCCCTGGCAACTGGAAAGAGTTCATCAGCGACAAGAATAAGATCGCATTCCCTGGGGTCATGCTTGTGCTCGAAGAGCGCAGACGCGCGAATAAGTTTGCCAAGTCACAATAGCCTCAGGCGTCAGAGTGGCTGTTGCTCTACGTTGGAAGGCCATTCACCCATAGCAAGCTGCATCTCCTGGCACATTTTCAAGAGGGCGGCTGACGTACACGCTGTGTGCGCTGGTCCCTCTTCCGGCTAGTTTGAGGCATTCGGCGCGCTCAAATCGAAGCCCAAGGGCAAACACTCGTGGGCCGGCACTGGCAGTTTGAACCGTGGTGAAAGAATGGTATTCAATAATTCGCAACTTCGGTCGATTCGAGTCGGCCGGCTTCGCGGGCAGCATCGCTATTCCATGGAATGATTACTGCGTCGATGTAGGTGAGATGCACGATGTGTTCGCTGCGCATGGCGAGCGATTTACAGAGGCTGGTCAACCTTCGATCGTCGACGCTCAAGGCATCGATCGCCCACAGCGACATCTCTATTAGTCGGCCTGCGAATTGCTGCGGTTTAACCCGTAGCACTGGCTCCCTACACGCTGAACCTATTCGCTGCAGGCAGCGATCAAGCTACGGCACGCTCGATGTCGGTATGCGCCGTGGGGGCACCGACGTACAAACGCAGCGCACCACAGTGGCGGAACGCCCAAAGCAGCTACGGAACGCCTCGATGCTGAAACGATCTTCGAGTTTGTCAAAGCGTGCGGGACAGAGATCGGCCAGAAACGGATGTTCAACGCTGGGGACAAGCGGCGCGCGGCTTTTCGCGCGTCCGTTTCAACGAATGTTAGCCATGCTCCATCGCACTGAGGACCACGACGTTATTTTCCGAGATCGTAAGAAATACTCTAAGTCCGCGAAGACGAAGGACATAGATTTCTTCCTTTGACGGCCGTAGCCGATGTATGTCGGGGTCTTGTCTCAAGGACTCTGGCGTTATATGGCGTAGGCGTTCTGCCAATTCGCCAAGTGTGACGCTTTTTTCGAATCCGCCGGAAAGGATTTGATCGTTGAATTCTTGAGAGGCAAGAATACTCATTTCTTCGGCGCCTTAATTTTTAGCTGTTTCATCATTGCTGTGAGATCGATTGTCACTGCGTGGCTTGGATTGCTTTTTAGATCTGCTGCGACTGCCTCTAACTGCATTTTTCTGGCGTAAGCCAAGCAATGTTCGTCATCTGCAAATTTAACTACGTCTCGGTCGTGATCAAGGAATACCAATTGCAGTGCTAGCCAGACGACTACAAATGCCACGAGAAGGTAGAACGTTCTTGAGCTAGAAGTTTCTGCCCAATGAATCTTTCCATCAACCGTGATGTCGACTACGAAAGCGCTGGCGAGTACGCCGGCTGTAAGCGTCGTTATCAGGCTAGCCAGTAGTCGAGCAACTGGGATTTCAGCAAGTCTTTTGATCCAACGAATCACTGTGTACTCCAAAGCATGACTAACTACCTGATAGACGGACCCATGAGTCCGGTTATTCATCGCTGAACACGCTCGGAAATCCTGACGCAACGCTCTAATTCAACAGGAGCTTAGTCTGTGCTGGGTCCGGCTAACAACCGGACGTATAACCGGACCTCACGGGTGGCTTCGCCGGCTAGGTGACGCGCATGCTGGCCGTTCCCCGGGGAGGATTCCCCTTGGTGGGTTGATTCTAGGTCAGCGCGTGGATGCCAGGCCCTCCCCCTGCCGACGGCAGGGGGAGGGCCTATGCGTCGTTCAATTTTTCGATAGATCTGGGGATTTTTACTCAGACGGGAGTGCCTTCTTAATGGTTGGATGGCCAACCGTACTCAGGAGGCCGATGGTCTGAGAAGGCGGGACAGGTGATAGGAAGGCGCCTGAGCACCCTGCCATGGAATGCGGGAGTTTTGCTAGGCAGAAAGGCATCAGAGCGGCCTTGCAATGCATTTGCGCACCTAAGTTTCCTTGGCATATTGGGGTGTCAAAAGGTTGGGTTGCCTGCCGGCTGGTGCCACTTCTCTGGGTAGGGCGTCGGGAGCCACACACCCAAGGAGGAAATCACAGTAAAAAAAAACGGCATTTTGCTGCCTGGGTAGATTCGGATCAGGACGCTATCTTGACCTCGGTTTTTGAACAGCCATCGAGGCCGATATGCACACCCTTGCTCAATCTCCATTGCCTTCCGCGCTTTACCATCTCCGAGTGGAGGATTTGGCCGCGCGAGCCAATCGTTCGATCTCGACGATATGGGACATCACAAACCCTAGGTCCGCGAACTTCGATCCGCGGGCGCCCAGACGCATCCGGATAACTCCACGCTGCACCCGTTTTAGTTCGGCTGAGTGCGATGCGTGGCTCCATGCCCTAGGGACCGGCGATCCGTGATGGCGCAAGCAATCAGCATGGGGCGGCCGAGAAGTAAGTTTCCTCCCGCTGCTGTATGCAATGTGCCCCGTTCTGCGGCATGTCCGATCTGGGTATCCCCGCTGCACCGGGGGCCTCGTTGGATGTGATTTTCGGTATCAGTGTCATGGCGAAAAAGGTATTCGGGATGCGTAATAAAGCAACACATAGGTCCCACATCGGAAAGGTGAACGATGCATCCGGAATGCTCCCTGCGGTAACTATCGACATCGAGATGGAAGATGTCGTGTTATCCACATTGCGAGCGGGGATGCTTAATCGTATCGAGTTGCAGCCGCTGACGTGCGGCGCCGACGAAGCGCTGATCTTCAACAATCAGGTGCAGTTCCATGATGCCGATGATCCCAAGGCCCATCGGATAATTGTTCATGCCGAGGACTTTGCGCGTGACACCATCGCCATCGAAAAAGTGATGGGGCGGCTGGTCGCTGCGAAAAGCCCGCTGTTTCGCTGGCCGCTCAAAGCACGAAATCGTAAGAGTTATGGCGATTCACGGCCAAGTCGTGGTCCAGCGCGGTTGGCGGAAGACCTTTTGAGCATCTTACGGCCGAATCTGGCGGAAATCCGTAGTGCGTTTCCCAAAGAAAAGCATCAGCTGCATCCGCTGGTCGAATTGTTCGAACGGCACATGGAGAGGAACGCTTTTTGGCGTGGGTACCAGCCTACCGTTGAGCTCGACGTCAACCGGTTGAATGCCTGCGTGGAGGCAATGCGCCAAGAAGCGAGGTCGACGGCCTTTCGCAGTCACCTGGACAAGCACCTCAAGCTGGTCCGCAACAATACGCGTAGCGCACTGGAACTGGTCGATGCATTATTTGCGATGTACAGCCAACTGATCGTAATTCGTATTGAACTGAGCTACGAGCGCCACCCCCGAAAGGAGTGGTTAGCTTTGCCAGTGATGGACGGCAATGCATTTGGCGATCGAACCCGCCTGATTCGCTATTTGACGCGCAAGTGCCCATGCCGACCGATTGCTTACGTTTGGAAAACCGAATGGGCCGAACACACTGGTTGGCACACCCACATGCTGTTGTTCTTCGACGGCAACCAGCATCAACAGGACATCACGATTGCCCGCATGATTGGCAAGCACTGGAACGAGGAGATTACCCGCGGTAAGGGGCGTCATCACATCAGCAACTTCGATCAGCACCAGGCACGCGGCGTCGGGAAGGTTCGTTACGATGATGCCGCCAAGCTGTGGGCACTGTGCACGATCGTGGTGCCGTACTTGACCAAGGCCGATTATTACATCCGCTTAGTGGTACCTCCCAAAACACGCACGTTCGGACGTAGCGGGATGCCCAAAATTCCTGCCAAGAAGCTGGGTCGTCCGCGGATCAACACCTCAGCGCGAATGCTTGGTTATACAGGCGTGTGGAATCGGCCAGGCTACAGAAAGCGTATCTCCGGTAAGCAGATGCCGAAACTCAAAAAGAGCAAGAATCTGGCGTATCGCAAACACGATAGTACGCCGAAGCTTCCCTATAGGTCGCTCAGCATGAAGGAATACCAAGCCAAGGTGCAGGAAGAAAGGCGCGCAGAGCTGGCTCGGTGCTTCGACTAATTAACTGGAGTATGGATGGGAACGCCCTTGTAGGCGTTTTGAACGTAAGGCTGCTTTTGCTGTAGCCACTGCAAGATCAATGCACCGGAATCCATTTTCCACAGCAGCCCGAAGGTTCGTTTGTATTCCTTCAAAAGCGCCTGTAACTCAACCTGACCAACACGGGCCGCTTGGTCAATGTCTTTCCAACCACCTTTGGGGCGAATGTCTAGAAGGCGCTCGGCGAATCGCTGGATGCATTCTTCCTGATTTGCGAGCTTTTTCCGTTGCCGGATGCGACGATTTTCGAGTTTGGGGAGTATGGCCGACGCCTGTTCCATGAATGCCTTGGCAACGTCTATGTCGCGCTTTCGAAGTGCAGAGGCTGCTTGAACAAAAAAGATCACGGCATCGGCAACTTTTACGCGCATCGCAGCGTCAATAACGGTGTTGAGTGGGTACAGCTTCAAGAGCTGTGCTTTGGCATCTTCACGATGTTCTGGGTTCACTGCACGGCGACAGATAGCCCTAAATTCGATGCACTGATCGGCGGTGAGGTAAGGTTCGGTGAGCGCCAGGTAGATCAGGTTGAGTCCAACCGCAAGGTTGCTGGGTCGCGTAGGAACATCGTCGTTGCACACTTGAAAGTCAGCGTAATCGCTGCCGTCATCAACAGATTTTTTTGACTTCGATACCATGTTGATTTTCTGTCGTGCGTGTTTGTGCTCAATGGTTCGCCAATGTACCGCCCTAATCGAATTCTTGGCAGTGATGCGGCAGTTGGCAAGTATCAGGCCGTGCGTGCTGCAAACGCCACTCACTACCCTTCACCATAGCAACTGACCAGCGTCGCCAGCGAAACAGACCACGGTCGGCAACTATAACTGCCCCTTTCCGGCAGCAGGCCTGACCAGCATAGCCAGTGGAACTGGCATAGGTCCCGATGGAGTCGACCGGCAGAGGCCGGCTAACAACGGCCTGCCGCGCCCAGCATCACATCGCTCCATAGCCGTCGTTACGTAAGTCTGCTGCGCACGAAGATTCTTCAATGGCTGATGATGGGTAAGTGACTCCCGCAATGGCCGATGATTACCTTTTTTTCGTCGTGTAACCACTCAAAGTACACGCGGATGGATTTCCGCTCGTCGTCGGCTTTCCCTACCTTCAAGTGGCGGTACATCTCAATCTGCTTGTCGTCATACATGAAGGTTCGCTTCCGCCTCATATCCGTGTTGGCTTGGGTGCTTTCGGACTCGGTGGCTGCATATTCGTCCACCGTAAAGCACTTTCGCGCGGCGTTGTCGCCGCCTGCTTCGATCTTCTCGATGTACTCCGTGCAAAGCGTCTTCAACAGCCGAAGCAAGCGTCGCCCAGCGTCGAAGCGCTCGTGTTCACCCGCGCTGTCGTAAGCAGAGTCAAGCACTGTTACCCGGCTTGGGTACGCCTGCTGAATCGCTTCGAGGCATTCTTTCGGGGACGGTTGATCTCCGCGGCTCGCCAGGTCGAGGAACAAAGAAAGGTCAACCGATGGCGCTGTTCCGCCTGAAGATCGGCCTATGAGCTGACGGTTCTTGTATCGCTCTTCACGAAGTTCCTGATCCACCCGGTCCTTGTCTTCCTGCAGCTGGATACTTGCAAGTTCCTTGTCGTCGCATTCGCTGCGGAGCTGTTGATTTTGTTCGGTCATTTCCTCCAGCTCAACTTTGTACAATTCCACCATGCCCTGATCCGAGCCAGTTCGACCAAGCAGTTCCTTCCGCTGCTGTGCCATGCGTCGAACCATCGCCAATCTTGCGACCCCATCAGGGCGAATGCGTTTCCGCATCCTAGGTACGTTCGTCGTATGGGTTACACGGGCAAGAACCGCGGCAACCCGCTCGCCTTGCGTTTCACCCCATTCCTCGACTTCGTGTGACACAGAGAAGTTGGAACGCACAAATCCGTCCCGGCCGGGTATCCGAATCAGGTTCACCGCCCCTCCCCAAGCAGAGAACTGACGTCCGAGCATTTCTTCCATGTCCCAACTATTGAAGCGGGCATCCACCTGGACCACCTGCGCAAGCCCCAACAGCGCTTCCTGCAGGTGCGATGGATTAATCAGATACCTGCCGTCGCTATCCGGACTGACCAGAACGATCGGATAGTCGCGTTCCAGCCGGTCGATGTCTGCCAGCAAGCCACGGTAGCTGTCAGGGTTATCGCCAACGGACTTAAGCACGACGCCCGGGGTGCCTGCAGCAAACTTCGCATCGGTGGAACGCTCAAGATTGTCCAGCAGATAGCGGATCAGCCTTGGTCTAGTGGCTAACACTGGCTGTGTGATCAACACGCTCATCTCTTCGGTCTGGACGGCACAAGTGAAGTCGACGACGTCGCGCTCCTGCTTCACTCCGATTTCGACCAACCACTGGCGCCCACTCACATCATCGTCGACGTGCCTCAAGCGCCACGCGTACATTTCAGGATCTTCACCCGTTGCGGCATAGACCTGCAGCCACGCTGACTTTCGCCCGGCTTCACCCTTCCACTGCCCCGATCGCAGGATCTCGCCGAGTGGAAGCCGCTGTCCAAGCTGGTCGTTCAACCATCCGTGTATTGCACCAGCGGTTGCCTTGAACGCATCGCGTCCCACAAGTTGCATTGCATTGGCATATACAAGCATGTTCAGGTCCCCAGTAAAAAATTCGCCAGAGAGATCCGGGTAGGCGATGCGGTGACCAGCTTAGCTGACGGTTGGCGGACACTGCGAAACTGGGGCTGGCCATGCCACTCGTTAGCACCAGTCGCAAAGGTCCGGATTAGGTCGGGAAGAGACCTTTAGTCAGATGGTCAACTGGGTGCCGACGATGGTTAGTTCACCTGCAGGAGGTGGTCAGGTGTGATGGGAGTGAGTGGTTAGCAAATTGGCAATCCAAAGCCTGCTGACTGACTGTCGAACTACTGCTGTGTTGCTAGTCGTCAACGGACCAAATCCGCAGCAAGATCGCTCTGTGGACAGGAACATCGACAAAAGTGAGTAAGTTAGTGAGTAACAACCGTGTTCTCATGGATATAAGTCTTATGGTTTCAATCAGGTAGGTTGGAAATTCGAGAGACGCCGAGCGCACCATTTTTCCCCAATGTTTCCTCCTTTGCGTTTAATCATGAGTGGCCGCGCCACTCCGGTGTTCTTTTGCTCATAGTGCTCGAATCAGTCGTTCAGGATTTCGACTCTTGAAGAGAACAACTTAACCATACGCTGTCTCGCCATATGCACCGCAACGCCCCATCGCTTCGCGATCGTATCGGGCATCTTCTTGCCGGTCCGTGGCTTGCAACCCAAGACTCATGAGAGCTGCGAGGGTGAGCGGTTTGAGACGTGCAACTTGCTGATCGCAATGCACGGCTCTCAGCTTCTTCTGATGTAATACGAGAGCTTGAGCGAGAGCGCGCCATCGGCGGCCATTCGCTCACACGCACCTTCGATCACCTTCATCTCACTCGAGGGTTGCCGCAGATCATTCGCACGTACTATGGCAAACAGTTTGTGGCAGCCCGGTAATGCGATATTCCGAATCAAGCAGGCGGATCGAGACATTCAATCATGTCAGGAGGCGTTATGAGCAGCAGAATTCTTGTGGTGATTTGCCTTGGTGTATTGATCGCGGGCGCGGCGCAAGCCGCTGACCCGGCAAGCACCAGACCGCAATATGGAAATTGGGGCTTCGACAAGGCCGGTGCCGACATAACAATCAAGCCCGGCGACAATTTTTTCCGCTACGCCAACGGCACCTGGCTGGACCGCACGCCGATCCCGGCCGACAAACCTGCCGTCAGCTTGCGGCTGGCCATGACCGATCTTACCGAGCAGCGTCTGCACGCGATCATGGACTCGGCGACAGCACACGCAACGGACCAAACGACCACCTTGCAGGGCAAGGTTGGCGCGTTCTACCAGTCGTTCATGGATGACGCGCATATCGAGGCGCTGGGCGCCAAGCCGATCGCGCCGGAGCTCGATGCCGTGCGCCATGCGACCACGCGCGATGCGCTGGCCGCACTGATGGGCCGCACCAAC
>Ga0302315_10006104_pt1 | contig 10124 bp, 6 predicted proteins | sample III_Palsa_N3_1_FD_200532 | JGI IMG/M metagenome (GOLD analysis project Ga0302315, IMG submission 200532) | Peat permafrost microbial communities from Stordalen Mire near Abisko, Sweden - III_Palsa_N3_1 | ecosystem: Environmental > Terrestrial > Soil > Palsa > Peat permafrost | place: Sweden... | reverse complement strand
TCTCCCGTAGCGCCTGCCCCTACCATCGACCTGATAACGCTATCCGATACCACAGTAAAGGAAGCCGCGGACGTGCCGCCAAAACTAACAGCGCTCGCGCCCGTAAACCCACTGCCCCGAATCGTAACCGTCGTTCCCTGACCGCCACTGGCCGGCGAAAAAGACGTGATAATGGGACTTCTCGTCCCTGTAAAAACAAACCCACCAAGCGAAGCACTGCCACCGGTTGTGACAACTGTGACACTACCCGACGCTCCCGTGCCAACCGCCGCTGCAATACTCGTCGTTGAACGCACCGTAAAACCGGCAGCAGGCTCGTCACCAAAGAAAACAGCAGCTACACCCGTAAAGTTTGTGCCCGTAATGATAACCGTGTCACCAGTTTTGGCAGACGTCGGCGTAAATGAAACTACACTAGGCGCCGGTCGTTGCAGATACACAAACCCGCCCAAACTGCCAGTATCAGCAGCGTTGCTGACCGTCACCACACCCGTACCGCCGCCACCCACGACCGCGGTAATGCTGCTCTCCGAATTAATAACAAACGACGCCGCGGGAACTCCGCCAAAACTTACCGAGACCACGCGATCGAGATTGGTACCCGTGATCGTCACGGGCGTCCCTGTAAACGCAGAATCCGGCGCGAAAGACGAAATGGTCGGTGCCGCAATCACCGCCGCCGGGGTCACATTCCTAAACACATCCGCGATATCCATCGCATTGCTGGTCACGATGTCCGGTTTCCCATCCCCGTCAATGTCGCCGATTCCCACACCATTGACATTGTAACTCGAAGCGATCTCCTTCGCCGCTGCAAGATAGGGGATACCCACCACGCTCATGTTTTTATATAGACTCATCGTGCTGTTCCTGCCATTGCCCACGACAACATCCGGTTTCCCGTCACCATCAAGATCACCAATGGCCACCACCGACCCTTCGTAAGCCGACTCTTCAGAAACGACCGAATACGGCGCCGCAAAGCTGAGGCTGCCGTTGCTGCCAGTATTTCGCAGTATAATAAGCCCTGAATACTGGCCAGTCACTGCCAGGTCAGCCTTGCCATCACCGTCAAGATCCCCGATTGCAATTCCCGTTAGCAAGGAGCCGGTCGAAATATCCATCCGGCTGCCAAGTCGGACGGCCCCAGGCAAACTTTGATTGATAAACACAGAAACAACATTCGAGGAGCAGGCAATGGCAATGTCCGGCCGCCCATCGCCATTTAGATCACCCACCGCCACACCAAAAGGGCCTCCAGGGGTGTTGAAATCTTGCTTTGGCGCAAAAGAGATGCTACCGGGGGCACTCGTGTTCAGTAGTACGCTGATCGTGCCCGATGAATTATTGGTAACGACAATATCCGGTTTCCCGTCCCCGTCAATATCGGCAACGGCAACGATCAGCGGTTGCTGTCCGGTCGCGCACGTCACAGTATTGGGAAAAGTAAAATAACTGCCGTCCGGGGAGGCGTTTCCACTGACCGACACGGTGTTGAAATATTGGTTCGCTGCTACAATATCGGGTTTCCCATCCCCGTCAAAATCGGCGACGGCCACACTGAAGGGATCAGTAGCAATGGGAAAGACAAATACCGGCTCCGGGAATTCAACATCACCGGGTGTACTGATATTCTTGTCTGTTGATATGGCGGGTCCCGCCACATCGTTATTAGAAATGAGCATGTCGATCTTGCCATCATTGTTCAGATCGCTGAGCGCCACATAATCGCCGTTATCAACACTGATTTCAAAACTGCTCACTTGGAAAGAAGTGTCGGTAAAAGCCGGGCTGCTACCCGAAAAAACCGGAAGGAAGAACTGGCCGGAATATGCCGTAAGCGCACCGGTGGTAACGCTCACCGGCCCGAACGTAGCTCCGATAGGCACGTTGACTGTGATTGAATTTGCCGTCGCCGAGGCCGGCACGGCACGAACCGCGCCAAAAAAGATAATATTGCTAACAGCAGTAGGGTTGAAATTGGCCCCGCTAATAGTGACCCGCGCACCCGCCACTCCGCTGATGGGACTGATCGACGAGATTGAAGGCCGAAGATTATCAAATGCAAAGCCGCCAGCTGAGGTGGTGCCATAGAGATTGCTGACAACGATAGAATCATTGATAGCCGTACCACCAACTGTAGCGATTATGGTCGAAGCATTCACCACAGTAAACGAGCTGGCTGCCACCCCGCCGAGCAGGACACTTTGGGTCGCCGTTAAGTTTGAACCTGTGATGGTAACCGTGCTTCCCGGTCCGACATCAGCCGGACTGATCGAGCCGATCACCGGCGCACCGGCGAAAAAGAAGCCCCCCTGCGACGCGGAGTCATACGGCATTGAAACGGTAACATTTCCTGAGCCACCTGCGCCAACGACCGCCGTCAGGGTGTCAGGAGAGACCAGGGCGAACGACTGCGCCGGCACACCACCAAAAGAAACGGACGTTATACTATCCAGGTGAGAGCCCGTGATTGTCACAACCGTGCCCGTCGTCCCCGAAACCGGGACGAAAGACGTGAGCCTTGGAGTCGAAACAAACGTAAAGCCCGCCCATTCACCGCTGCCGTAAGGGGTGGTGACCACAATCGCACCACTGGCACCCGCGGCTGGAATGGCGACGAGCTGCGTTGGAGACTGATAGAAGAACGACGCCGCCGGCACACCGCCAAACGTCACCGCAGAGGCGTTCTGGAATTGATTGCCCGTTAGGACGATCCTCGTACCAGTCGACCCGGAATCGGGCGAGACTGCAGTAATTGATGGCGGAGGAAGGAAGACAAACCCGGCAAGAGAATCTGTACCGCCGTCCGCAGTAACTACGACCTCACCCGAGGCGCCATTGCCAAGCACGGCTTGTATAGTCGTCGGGGAGATAACGGAAAAGGACGTCGCGGGCACACCGCCAAAACTAATGCCCGTCGTGGACTGAAGATTCAGACCGGTGATCGTTACTATGCTGCTCATTATGGCCGTGTCGGGACTCACCGCGTCAATCTCAGGGGGCGGGATCAGCGTAAAGCCAGACAATGATCCGGTACCATAAGGCGTGGTGACACTCACCTGACCGCTCGCACCGCTGCCAACGAGAGCGGCGATCGTGGTGGGCGAAGAGACGGTAAACGAAGCCGCGGGCACACCGCCAAAACTAACCGCGGTTGCGCCGACAAAATTGGTACCTGTGATCGTCACCGTGACCCCCACACCAGCCGCGGCCGGCGCAAGCGATGTGATCGTGGGCGGCCCCTGAAAGACAAAACCAGATTTCAATCCGGTTCCATACGGACCCACAACCGACACGTCCCCCGAGATACCCGAGCCCACAACGGCGACCAGGTTACTATCATTGGTTACCGTAAACGACGCCGCCGCGACGCCGCCAAAACGGACGGTGGTCGCGCCAGTAAAATTCACGCCCGTTAGCGCGATCGTTGCTCCCGCCGCCGCAGAAGATGGGGAAAAACTTTGCACGGATGGCTCATTATCGATATTTCGTAGTACAGAAGCTTTAGCGTACAGATTGGTCAGCGCGAGATCGCTTTTTCCATCTCCGTCGAAATCCGCCAGCACACCCTGATTAGTTTCGTTGACCGCCCACAAAGAGACCGAAGGCGCGAGTACAATGTTCCCGGGCGTCGAAAGGTTTTGGTACAGGTCCGTGTTGGCACATACCACCGTAACATCCGGCTTTCCGTCTCCGTTCAGGTCACCGATACAAATACCGCTTAGAACGGCGTTTGCCGGATAGTCTGTTTTGGCGGCAAACGACAAACTTCCGGCCGAACTGCTGTTCCGGAAAATGGACAGCGTCATGGCTCCATTGTTGGCAACCGCCAGGTCCGGCTTGCCATCTTGATCAAGATCGCCCGCGGCTACCGCATACGGACCGGAGCCAACGTTGTACGTCAAAGCAGCGGAAAAGGTGATTTGCCCGCTGGCGCTTGTATTGGCAAAGACCTGGACTGTATTACTCAAAGCATTTGCGATCGCCAGATCGACTTTCCCGTCCCCATTAAAATCCGCCACCGCGATGCCGCGCGGACCAAGTCCCGTCGACACATCCGCCTTGGCCGCAAACGCCATCTTACCACCCGACGTAGTATTTCGAAAGACGGAGAACGTGCCCGAAAGATAATTGGCCGTAACCAGTTCGGGCTTACCGTCACCGTCAAGATCCGCCATTACAATGGCATAGACGTTCATCCCCGTTGCATATGTCCTCAAGAGTGAAAAGGAAATATTACCGGGCGTGCTCGTATTCTTAAAGACATAGAGCGACTGCGAATCGATGCTGGCCGCCACCAGGTCGGGCTTTCCGTCGCCGTCAAGATCGCCCGCGGCAACACAAAACGCCATGCCCCCCATATTCAGGTCCTGTTTGGCAGCAAAGTTGATCCGGCCCGGTGTGCCCAGGTTCTGGAAAACCGATAGTGTCCCAGGCTGACCGGTCGTATTAAAATTGTTGGCCGTGGCCAGATCCACCTTGCCATCGCCATCGAAATCGGCCGCGGCGATGCCGTTTGTGTTGAGCCCGGTCGTATAGTCCGTCTCCGGCCCAAAAACATATTGGTTCTCCGTAGGCCCCTGCTTAAAAGCATGCCCGCCCGGAAAGGTTACGATAAAAGGAGCAGCAGAATAGCCGGTCAGTCCCGTCACCGCCACACTGATCGGTTGATACGTAGCCCCCATCGGCACCGTGACGGTGAGCGATCCGGCGCTGGCCGTTGACACTACGGCTCTTACCGTCCCAAAGAAAACGATGTTGCTTGCAGCCGTGGGGCTAAAACCACTTCCGCTGATAGTCACCGTCGTACCTACCGGACCCGATGTCGGACTGAAACCGCTGATCACGGGCTGACCAGCTACACTTGTGGCAAAAAGAGTAAGGGCGATAAAGACCTGAATGGCATGGATAGTACAGGTGACACAAGGAGATGTGCACCGATTCCCGGCAAGGGTGGGGGGGAAATGCATGATAGGGTGTATGGTTTAGCGGTTAAATGGGCCCGGATCAAAGATAATCTTTAAATGATGCAAATATTATGCGTCTTATAACTCCTTATTGCCAAACATATCAGCAAAATTGGAGTCTAATGGTACGGCGGCGAATTCAAAGATTCGGATTCCGAGCTTGATCAGTAATTTTTGGTCGGGCTGGAATCAATTCAGCGGTACAATATATTGGCTGTCATTTAATTAATTTGCTTAAGGAAGGAAAGAATTGTTACAAGGTGTTAGATTTGAGCCTCCCCCGCTCGGGTTCGCGGAGTCGTCCCTGGCGCGTGGTTCCTTTTGCTTACCTGTCAATTCGGTTACCCTCAACCAGTAGCAGACTTCGGTTATTTGAACTTTTCATATGATCAATCCCAAGGATGTCCGACTTGTGGTATTGACGTTATTCAGGGCCGACCTCTGCGGTTTAGACAAGAACCAAAGGCGAAACACAGAAAAATGCGAATTCCCTCGCGATAAGGATAGTGTAAATTTCCTTAATGCAAATAAAAGTAAATTATTGGAAGGACCCTTTTGCGGGCGGTTAAAATATAATTTTCCACGAGGCATAGCGCTTAAAGCCAAAAGAGAAATATTTGCCGGCAGTCTGATATCGTTCGGGTCAGTGAATGGTTTGGTAATGGGGGTAGCAATGGAGTATTCGATCCCCGCCCGGATCACGGGAATCGCCCTGCGAGTAAAGGTACTTGAGGAGTTTTAATATTGCTGTAATATTTCCTGCATCAGTTCAAACAATGGAATGGCTATCACTCCCTTGGCTAACGGGAACCGATCCTTTCCTGAATAAACTACATAGCGTCTTTGGGGTTGAATGTCTTCGCAAGCAATATAAAACCCTTTAGAAATGGATTGAAAGTCCATGGTTTAATCGTCTAACTAATAAGAGATCGACCATTAGGTCCAGGTATCGACCAATTGTAACGCCGGTGACCTCCAAGTTTCTGGCCAAATGTGCCGCATTCAGAACTGAACCCTGGTTGTGAGCAAGCATAGTCCAAAAGCGCCTGATCAACCAGCGCAAAAACCTCTGCATTCGTCGCCCGCCGCGGTAGGTCCGTCCGCACCTTCCCAGTCTTTTGATGAAGGAGGTCTTTGACAAGCGGTAGCTTGCCTTCGCAATCAGCCCGACAGCCAGGAAATAAAAAGTAACCAATTTGGTTACTTTTTTTGTATCTTCGAGTTAAGCAGCCGGATATGAACATTTACAACAGGAGCTCGTTGATCGCCTTTTATGAAAAGCATTCCGATTGCAAGGAGACGTTGGAGAAATGGTATCATGACGTCAGCTCCAAGAGCTGGAAAAAGCCGGCTGATATAACGAAGGACTTTAATACGGCCAGGACCGTTGGGAATAACCGGGCGGTTTTTATGATCAATCATAATGATTACCGGCTGATCATCGAGGTCAATTTTCTGAAGAGCTGGGTTTTTATTAAATTCATTGGAACGCATAAAGCATATGACAAGATAGATGCGGAAACGGTTGATCTTTTCAAGCCGAAAGAAAAGAAAAAAGGTAAGGTATGACACTGAAAATTTTAAAAACGAAAAAAGAATATCGGTCGGCACTGGGCCGGTTTGAAGCGATATTCCAGGCAAAACCGGGTTCAGCGGAAAGCAATGAGGCCGATGTGCTGGCGCTGATCATAAAGGAGTATGAAGACAGGCATTTTGTTATCCAGACCCCTAGCCCGCTGGAGGCTATAAAGTATAGGATGGAGCAGCAGGGCCTGACCAATAAGGACCTGGCGGGTATTCTCGGGTTTAAAAGCAGGGTAAGTGATCTGTTTACGAAGAACAGAAGACTAAACCTAAGCATGATCCGCAAATTGAATAGCAAGCTACATATCCCGTTGGAGACCCTGGTCCGCGAATATTAGGGGTGCTTGGCCATTATCGCTGACAGGTCGTCGGGATTCTCGAATGCCGGGAGCAGTCCAAAAACGCTCGAGTACTGAAGTATATTCCGAGCGTTGATTTTTCCCTCCCCGATTGAAATTGCGTGGCAGATCTCTTCGACGGCCACGATCGCATTCCCAGCTATTGTTCTATCTCCCAATCTTCGGTCGTGGGCGGAAGTCGTAGCCGCAATGCCAAATCCTGCAGAAAGGCGATCAATTTTAAAGCATCTTTCGGCGGCGTCATGGAGGACAACTTAGTTCTTTTTCCGTTGGCATACACAATAATCGTTTTGATGGAAGCATCACAGCAAAAATCTACCGGAAATTGCAGACCCGCATAATGGCTCGAGGCAAATTCGGCAAATAAATTGAAATATGTATGCCGATCGATTTTGCCTTCGAAATCCGCAGAAAGTTGATCATCGCCATGCACGAGTGCGAGGCCTGGCCGGACAGTGAGGAGCTAAAGGACCTGGTCAGGGGACTCAATGAGGAATAAAAGACCAAACTGACTTCTCCTCCAAAACTGCCACCGACATCGCTAATCGTCCAGATGTCCAATCACGCACAAGGCCAAGCATTGCAGCAAAAACTGGCTGCAAACGGGCTAACTTGATTTCACTCGCTGATGCTTCTTTGTATCTCTCTTTGGATCATTATCGAAAATTTAATGGTAATCGTTAGATTTGCCAGGAAGAAGTTTTTCAACTTCTTAATATGTTAATAACCAATTATTTAGGATTATAAATTGAAAGATTTTTCACCTTGCAGCTTAAACAATTATACCCTCTTTAACCCGCCCAATAGGGTAAGAAGCCTTACAAGGTGTTCGATTGAAGCCCCCTCACCTCCACAAATGGTCTTTATTGAACCCGCGGCATCGCTGCGGGTTTTTTGTTGTGTGCCAGGCATGTGCATCAGCTATAGGGTGGAAGTCCCGAAGGCGCTTTACAGTAGTAGTCTCCAAATAAGGGACTGATGTTTCGTCAAAAATAACTTGGGTGGGAGAGTGTGATTTTTGAAGTACAAAGTAAATTTAAGAAGCAAAAGTGCATTGCAGCAAGACCTTGGCTCCCAATGAGTAGCTAAAATTCATACAGTAGTCTGGTTCTTCCGGCTTCTTATGTTTCAAATTGGGGTCAGACCCCGTATGGAAGAGTATACTTGAGTTATGCCGGAAGGCAACGCCCTTTTGCTACTTAAACGATAAATACATGGTAAAAAAAGCGCCCCCAAAAGCAAAAGATCCCGGATTTATTCCCATGGCAGTGGTACATCCGAATGCAGCTGGTATTGATGTGGGAGATACCCTTCATGCTGTAGCTGTTCCTGCCAACCGGGACGAACAACCGGTTCGCACCTTCGGCACGATGAGTGCCGACCTGGAAGAGATTGTAGTCTGGTTGGAAAAATGCAGAATCGATACGATAGCGATGGAAAGTACAGGGGTTTACTGGAAACCGCTATTCAATTATTTGATCCGCCATGGGTTCGAGGTATACCTGGTGAACGCGCGACATGTACGCAATGTGACCGGGAGGAAAACGGATCAAAGTGATGCACAGTGGCTCCAGCAGTTGCATAGCTGTGGCTTGTTAAAAAGCAGTTACCTGCCCGATAATGAGCAGGAATCGCTACGAACGCTGGTCCGCTATCGCAGAACGCTTTCCGAGGAAAGTAGCCGGTTTGTACTGCGGATGCAAAAGGCACTGGAACTGATGAATATCAAGCTACATACGGTGATCACTGATTTGACGGGTAAGACCGGCACTGCTATTGTGGAAGCCATTATTGCCGGGGAAAGAAATGCCGTTAATTTCCTGCCCTTGATCGATAGGCGCATCGAGGCAGATCACGGGGTCATCGTAAAATCGTTGGAAGGCAACTGGCGTGCAGAGCAATTGTTTACGCTGGAAGAAAATTATACGTGTTACAAATTTTTTCAGGAGCGTATTGCAAAATGTGATCAGGCGATCGAAGCCCAGTTACAGCGATATTCAGCGATTCAAAATGAGGGGGAGGCGTCCTTGGCCCAGGCTAAGAACACAGAACTGGCACCGGTAAAAAAAAAGAAGAATAAGGGGGCTCCTGCCTTTGATATCCGGTCATTTTTAGCCGGCATTCTAGGCGTGGATGTCCTAGCTATTTACGGGCTGAGCGAGATCAGCGCTTTGGAAATACTGGCGGAAACAGGGACAGATATGAGCAAATGGGGCAGTGAGAAACATTTTGCCTCCTGGTTAAATTTGTGTCCCAACAATAAAGTATCTGGGGGCAAGTTGATGAGCAGCCGGTTACTAAAAAAGAAGCCCAATGCTGCTAGCCAAGCCTTTAGGATGGCTGCCAATAGTGTTCAACGTAGTAATCACTGGTTGGGAGACTACTTTCGACGTATGAAAGCCAAAGGCGGGAATAAATATGCTATCGTGGCGACAGGCAATAAAATGGCAACTATCTATTATAAAATGGTCCGTAACCAAGTGGAGTTCAGCCCACTGGACTTACAACAATACCAGGAGAAGAGGCAACAGGCAAAAATCGCTTATCTGGAAAGAAAGCTCGAACAACTCAAAAAAGGGGTAGCTTGAAATTAGTTATATGGAAGGGAGCCTTAGCCAAGAGCAAGGGTGTCCATCGCGAGATGGAATCTGAAGGAAGCTGGCGGCAAACGTTCGAGCCTACGAATAGGAACTGCATATAAGGCGGGGTTGTATGGATGATGTCGCAACAGAGACAAAAGTCCGATACTGTACAGAATACAATGACGTAGATGCAGGGGCTACATGAACGGAAAGCGGATGCACTTACCCTGGGAGGTCTGCGAGCGAATCTTCGCTCAGAGCAGAAGTCAGCCGAAGTCGTACTAGGTTGGGATACGAGCCATCGGAAAGGATGGAGGTCTCACGAACAACTGAAGGACTGAATGTTAGAATGGCGAAGGAATTAAAAAGTCTATAACGAAGCGAAAACAACCGAACCCCATCAGAGAACTCCTGGATTGAGCCGATGCCGGAAGCAGACGCCATGTAGGAGGAGTTGAGCTAAGTTATGCGGCCAATAAAGACGACGCCCGGTGTAAACCATTTTTTTTTAGTAGTATGCTGGAAGAAATACTTGATTACAGGAACATCACAAAAGCCTTGCAGCAGGTAATGAGCAACAAGGGCGCCGGAGGTGTGGATGGCATGCAAACGAAAGAACTCCGGGACTG
>Ga0302315_10006103_pt1 | contig 10126 bp, 9 predicted proteins | sample III_Palsa_N3_1_FD_200532 | JGI IMG/M metagenome (GOLD analysis project Ga0302315, IMG submission 200532) | Peat permafrost microbial communities from Stordalen Mire near Abisko, Sweden - III_Palsa_N3_1 | ecosystem: Environmental > Terrestrial > Soil > Palsa > Peat permafrost | place: Sweden... | reverse complement strand
ATCGCCTTCAACAAAGCCGATATATTTGCCGGGAAGATGAGGGGCTGTGGTGAAAAGCTCAGACGCTGCTTTAACGCCTTCGTGGCCTTTCATCGCTTCGGAGCCAATGTTAAGTATGCCGATGCGCGGCTCTTTGATCTTTAACACTTCACGTGAATAAACGCCGCCAAGGATCGCAAATTCAAGAAGGTTTCTCGGGGTGCACTCGACGTTAGCGCCTAAGTCCAGTACGACAGCGCCATGCCCCGCCACTTTCGTCGGCAAAGCGGTGCAAATGGCCGGGCGGCTGATGCCGGGCAGGGCCTTCAGTACAAACTTCGCCATCGCCATTAGTGCGCCGGTGTTCCCAGCAGAAACGATACATTGCGCCTCGCCTTTTGCAACGGCATCGATAGCTAATCTCATGCTCGAGTTGCGGCCATTACGCAGGGCGATGCCCGGCTTGTCTTCGCTGGTGACGCGGTCGGGCGTGTGCCGCAGGTCGACAACGCTTTCAAGGCCTGCATACTTTTTCAGGAGGGGTCTGATCTTGTTCTCATCACCAAAGATGATGAAGCTTGCCTGTGGGTATTTTTGCCGCGCCAGATGCGCGCCCTCAACAACGACATGCGGCGCATGATCGCCCCCCATGCCATCCAGGGATATTACCAGACCATTTTGCAAAGGGGGTGCCTTTGTATATGCGGTTTAAGCAGGGAAGGTGGAGCTCAGCTTAATCTTTGTCGATGATTTGCTGGCCCTTGTATGTGCCGGTCTTGAGGCAAACGTGGTGTGGGCGAACCATTTCACCGGTGTGCTTGTCTTCAATCACCGTCGGCGACTTCAGAGCGTGGTGCGCGCGGCGCATGTCTCTTTTGGATTTAGAGGTCTTTCTTTTTGGAACAGCCATCGTTGTATACTCTCTTTAAAGTTAATCTAGGATCATTACATAAGCAAAATCAGCTAAGTAGGCAAGAAAAATTCGCTAAAAAGTGACTTTTTATATATATTATGTCTATAGTAATCGAAATTAATATTAATTAAGATTAATTTCGGTGCTATACTCAGAGCTGGGTTTAGATTTTATCAACATACATCAGAGGGGAATTAAATGCGCGTATTACTCGTAGAAGATGACCAGTCCACAGCCAAGAGCATTGAGCTGATGCTTAAATCTGACGGTTACGTTGTTGACATGACCGACATGGGCGAAGACGGCCTGGAAATCGGCAAGCTCTACGAATACGACATTATCATCCTCGACCTCATGCTGCCCGATCTTGACGGCTACGAAGTTCTGAAGCGCCTGCGCGCGGCCAAGGTCGAAACACCGATTCTGATTCTCTCCGGTCTGTCCGAACTCGACAGCAAGCTGAAAGGCCTCGGCTTCGGCGCCGACGACTACCTGACCAAGCCTTTCGACAAGCGCGAACTGATGGCGCGTATCCAGGCGATCGTCCGCCGCTCCAAAGGCCACGCCCAGAGCGTCATCAAGACCGGCCCGATCAGCGTCAACCTCGATGCACGCACTGTTGAAGTCGACGACAAGCAACTCCACCTCACGTCAAAAGAATACGGCATCATCGAATTGCTGTCGCTGCGTAAGGGCTCGACGCTCACCAAGGAAATGTTCCTCAACCACCTCTACGGCGGCATGGACGAACCTGAAGTCAAAATCATCGACGTCTTCATCTGCAAGCTGCGCAAGAAGATCGAGAAGCTCAACGCCGACGGCGGATCCTGCATCGAAACCGTCTGGGGCCGCGGCTATGTTCTGCGCGACCCGAACGGCACCTCGGCGAAGGAATCGGCTTCGGGTTAAAAGATTTTACCTATCACTAATTTTCAATATGGCATGGCTCCTGTATCTGGTGTCATGCCATATTCTTGAGGGGAAACATTATGGATCAAACTTATACGATCAGGGAACTTACCGGAGAAGAATGTTGGCCATTAATGAAGGAACACCAAAGATCTGTCTTTGAAGATATTCATAGTTACAACCCTGCCAATCTATTCAACGAGGCTGAACAAGCCACTATTAAAACTCTGGAACAGTCTATGGGCAGCCCATTCAAATTATATCTCGGCGTTTTTGATGCGGATAATAATTTTGTGGGCTGGAGCTGGGGTACTCAAGAAAGTGGCTCTGTGTTTTACATGGTCAATTCCGGCGTTTTAAAGGAGCATAGGCGTAAGGGAATTTACAGCGCCCTGCTTGAGAAAAGCACCGAAATTCTTTCACAAAAGGGATTTCAGCTTATTTATTCCAGACACAGCGCAACAAACAATGCCGTCCTTATTCCTAAGTTAAAAGCTGGATTTATCATCTCAAAAATGGAGATCGATGACAGATTTGGTGTTCTGATACATCTTCATTTCTATACCAACAAAATACGCCGTAAACTTATGGACTACAGAGTAGGACTGTTAAAGCCCGATGCTGAAATCAGGAAAGTGTTTGGAGCGTAAAATGATGAACGTGGGCCGCGGCAAATATCCGCACATTCTAAGAGCATAGGATATCCATGAATTTCCGTCTTGCGATGAGGTTGGGATTAAGACTTGCTTTACCACTGTACTGCAGGCTTTTAATATACTGTGTTCTCCCAATCCCTGCGATTGGGGCGTATTACCTTTCTGATGACAGTATTCGGCCACCAATACTTATAGCCGCTCTCTTTTTATGCGTGTTCATCATTTGGTTTGCGGTCTATCGCACTCTATACAGAATGATCCGGACAAGATCACGATTGTTCTGTCAGATATATCTGCCGCTTTTACTTCGTCGCGAAGTAAGTGAAGGCGAGTTAGAGAAAAATCACGTGGAATGGAAAGTTATAGCGCCATTACTTTTTAGACTGGTTATAGCTTGTATAGCTGGAGGAATATTATCGGGAATATTATCTTTGATCTTTCCGGACATGATAGGTGGCGATTTAATCAGTATATTATTGGTAATTGCAGCTATGTCCTACTACTTCGCCGCTTTATTGAAGAAAAGATATGCGGCTTATCCCGAATTAGTTGATATGGAGATTATTAATACCGAAACTCGTAAGGAAAAATATAGAATCTGGTATTACCTGGCTGGATGTATTTTTCTGCCGGAACTGGCAGGTATTCTGTTGTGTATTTTTATAGTTAGTCTGAGCATTATACCTGTATCTGTGACGCCTGAAGCCGAAGCTTTCTTTAAAGTGAAAGACTATAAGCCAGAAGAAAACGGTTATTACGCGATACTGGGGCTTAATAGCGGCGCTGATGCATTGCAATCAGGGTTACAAATAGCAAAAGAACTCCGGAGCGGTAACAAAAAAGCCTTTGATAATACTTTGTTATCGACGGATTTAGCCCAATCTAGATTCGGAGATATAAATGCATGTAGAAAGAATGATCCTGATCTGTCCCATAAAAAATCCTGCCGCAGTCTTGCTGCATGGCAGCCTGTGATTGAAGAGAATAAAAACATTCTATCTCGTTATGAGCTTCTTTATCAGTATCATCGTTTTGATGTTCCATCTGATCTTTCGCCGGTCGATGGTAATAAATATATGCGGAGTTTTTATGTTTTGATGGAGTTAAAATCCATTGAGCATGTCTTGAAAGCTTATTCCGGGGAGTCAGAACAGGCGCTTAAAGACTGGCTGGTTGATAATAGCTTCAAGCGGAATATGATGATTTCGGACGGGTTGTATATGGTGGAGTTTGCTGAGCTTACAGGAATTTATCGTAACGACCTTTCTGGTCTCTTATATATTTTAGATAAAAACCCGACGCTGATTCAGAAATACAAGAACGACATTCTTGCATCATTCTCTTTTATAAATCCCGGGGATTTTGATTTCAAAAAACCGCTTGAAGGCGATGCCGGAGCGTTGATAAAAAGCGGCGTTGGTGAAATGGTCCTTTCTGCAGGTAATGAGACAGATAAGAAAAGTGGTCCCTTTATGATGTGGCTCCAAAATCTTATAGTCGAGCCATTTGATCATATATTTGAAAACAAAGATTATATTCTACTACAGGAGACTGAGCGAGCGCTTGATATAAAGGATAGCATGCAGAGGAAGAACGCACTCGATCAGATCAAGAAAAAATATTCTTATTCATCCATAAGACCTGTGTTTTTCTTTGAACTATCTGATTTAATAAGGCCTCTTCCATCTGCTATGGCACGCTTATTATTAGAGGGATTTGTAAATTCGTATGATACGGGCATGATTGGTGATTCATATTACACTGTCAATCGTGCCTGGCTGGCTTATTACCTTGCCTTGTCGGAGGGAGCCTATCCGGACAGTATGGATGAATTTTTGAAAAACGCTGCGGCTCATGACCCACGGCTCCAATCTGTATTTTTTAATAGGCCATTTAGATGGAATGAGAAAACACATTCAATTTGCTACGATATGTCTGTGCAAAAGCAAAGCTACGATCCAAATCCGCCTCCATTAAATTGTATAAGCACTGATTTACCATTGGAACATTAATGCCCGCTTTTAATTTCGAAACAACCCTCCTGCCTCTCGTTCTCCTCATCATCCTCGGCTGGCTGGTCGGGAAGGCGCATGATATTGATCTGAAATCCGTTTCCACGCCGCTCATCTATGCGTTCTCGCCGGTGGTGGCGTTTGGGTCGACGGCGCAGTTGTCGTTTCATGGCATGCTGATGCTGCTGCCGTTTCTCACTTATGCGATGGCGACATTTATAGGCCTGAGCAGTTTCGCGCTTGGGCAAAAACTGCTGCGGGATAAGGATATCGGCTTCCTGCTGCCGCAGGCGACGGGCTCGGGGAATAACGGTTACTATGGTTTGCCACTGGCGATGGCGCTGTTTCCGCCGGAGCAGGTGGGGATTTATTTCCTGATCATGCTCGGCACGACGCTCTATGAATCCACCATCGGCTATTACTTCGTCGGTCGCGGGCATTTGACGGTGAAGCATGCGCTGCAGCGCGTGGTGAAAATGCCGGTGATTTATGCCATCGCGGCGGGCCTGCTGTTCTCGGCTTTGCATGTTCCGCTTGATGCGGGCGTCCTGAAACTGTGGGAGGTCGCGCGTGGCTGTTATGTCGGCATCGGCATGATGATCATCGGGCTTGCGCTGTCAAAACATAAGAATCTGGCATGGGAGTGGGATTTTATCGCGCTCGCCATGTTTGGCAAAAATCTGCTGTGGGCGGCGGTTGCGGGGGCATTTATCGCGCTTGATAGCTGTGTACTGAAGCTGTTTGATACCACCATCCACACCATGATAGCTATCCTGGCTATTACACCCGTCGGCGCGAACACGGCAGCCTTCGCGGCGCAGCATAATTTTAAAACGCAGATTGCGGCGACGGTGGTATTTGTGACGACAACTATTTCGTTTGCGGCGTTGCCGGTGATCCTGCCGCTGATGCTGGCTTTGGTGCGGTAGCTCCGGCAACAGCAGGCGCGGCGGCTTTCTTTTCCGGCACGAAGGTTGAATCCGCTCTCACATAGACGCCGCGCGTATCCGGCAAGGGCTTGAACGCTTCCGTGATGCCGATCACGGTTTCCGCGCCGCCAAGGAACAGCGCGCCATCCTGTTTGATAACACCCTGGATAGCGGAGAGCACCTTGGCTTTTGTCGGTACATCAAAGTAAATCAGCACATTGCGGCAGAAGACGATATCGAATTGCCCCAGGTGCGGAATATCTGTCAGAAGGTTGGCTGTTTTGAAAGTAATGGGGTCTTTCAATTCAGGTTTGACGATCCAGTTGTCGGCCTGCTTGTTGAAATATTTTACCAGCATTTGCACCGGCAATCCGCGCTGCACTTCAAATTGCGAATAGGAGCCTGCTTTCGCTTGCGCGAGAATTTGATTAGATAAATCAGTCGCGAGGATATCAATGCGCCAGCCGGACAATAGCGGATGCTCTTTGAGCAGCATGGACAGCGAGTAGGGCTCCTGTCCGCTCGAGCAGGCCGCGCACCATATTTTGAGCGTTTTCTGCGCCGCGCGTGCTTTAATATAAACCGGCAGCAGATCTTCTTTCAGACGCTGGAACGGCGTGATGTCGCGGAAGAACGATGTTTCATTGGTCGTCATCGCTTCGATAACGGCACGCTGGATGTCCGGTTCAAATCCGCGCAACTTTTGTGCAAGGCTTTCGAGCGTGCCTTGTGCCGTGTATTTTTGTGCGAGCGGTATCAGCCGCGATTCCAGCAGGTACATTTTTTCCTGCGTGATGACCAGGCCGGATTCTTTCCGCAGCAAGTCTTCGAAAAATTTATAATCCTGCTGGTTCATAGCGAACCTCCGCGGTCGGCATACTCCCGCACGGCGCGCGCCATCGACGTAAGCGGTAATACCTGCGTGCAAATGCCAGCCATGGCAACGGCACCCGGCATGCCCCAGACGACGCTGCTGGCTTCATCCTGCGCCAGCACCGTGCCGCCAGCTTCAACAAGTTGCTGACACGATTTCAATCCATCTGCGCCCATGCCGGTGAAAATAACGGCGAGGATTTTTTTGCCGTAAACATTGATCAGGCTGCGCAGCATGGGATCAACCGCGGGACGGCAATAATTTTCCTGTGGTTCCTGGTTGAGAGCGATAATTTTTTTTCCGCCCTGTTCCTTTACCGTCATATGAAAGTTACCTGGCGCGACATAAATATTGCTGCCTTCAACAGGTTCGCCATCTTTTGCTTCATGGCAATTCAGGCCGCCTTGCTTCGCGATATTCTCAGCCAGGATCGTGGTGAAAGTCGGCGGCATGTGCTGCGTGATGAAGATAGGCTGGCGCGCTTTGCCTTTCATATCGGTGAAGAATTGCAGCAGCGCTTGCGGACCGCCAGTCGAGCTGCCGATAGCGATAACATCGGGTGCGTATTTGATAATTTCAGGGCGCAAGGTAAATTTCTTTGCAGTGGACGGTGCGGGAGTAATCGCGCTACCAGCAACAGCAGGCGTGGAGGCTCCGCCTCTTTTTCTTCTTGAGCTGACGCCAAGCGCTCTCACTTTTTGCGCCAGCTCATCCTGAAAGTTGGTTGAGCCCGCGAGTTCTTGCGACGTAGGCTTGGCAAGGCAATCCGCGGCGCCGGTTTGCATCGCCTTCATGGTGATGGCGGCGTTTGCTTGCGTCAGGGTCGAAGCGATAATCACCTGCACATTGGGATCGGCCTTTAAAATCAGTGGCAGGGCTGTCATGCCATCCATCACCGGCATTTCGATATCAAGCACGACGACTTCGTATTTGCCCGGCTCCATGCTGCCGACGGCAAGCTGGCCATTCGAGAGCGATGTTGTTACTTTGAGGCTGGTGTCGCTCTCGATAAAGCGCGTCAGAAACCCGCGAATAACAGCTGAGTCATCGACCACCATGACGCGGATGGGATTTGACGGCGAGGGCATATTTTCAGGCGTCAAAGGCATAATATTATCTCTTAAAGAGCGCCGATCTGATCGAGCTTTCCTTGGACAATTTCTTTGTCAAAAGGCTTCATAATATATTCGTTGGCGCCGGCAGCGAGAGCCTGCTCGATAAACGAAAAGTCGTTTTCCGTGGTGCAGAACATTACTTTAGGCACATCACCGCCCGGCATTGTACGCAGCTTTTTCAGGAATTCGAGGCCGTTCATTACCGGCATGTTCCAGTCGAGCAGGATCACGTAAGGCATCTGGGTAGTGCAGGCATCAACGGCTTTCTGGCCATCTTCCGCTTCACTGCAGGTAAAGCCCAATTCTTCAAATATCTTGAGCGCAACCTTGCGGACGACCTTGCTGTCATCAACGATGAGGCATGTTTTCATGAGAAAAGCCTTTCCTGCATTTTTACGCGGCTACGTCATCTTTGACGAAGAATGTTTCCAGCATCGCCGGTACATCGAGGATCACCAGCAGCTGTTCTTTCAGGCGGTAGATGCCAAGTGCGAGCGAGCGCCAGGAAGATTCAAGCGTTGCCGGAATCTTTTCGAAATCACGGTCAGGCAGCGGCAGCACTTCACCCACGCTGTCAACAATCAGGCTATATAAATCACCTTTGTGTTCGACGACGATGTACATGCTTTTCATACCAAGAGGTGCATCGGGCATGCCAAGCTTGCGGCGCAGGTTTATCGCCGTGACGACACGCCCGCGCAGGTTAAGAGAACCTGCAATCTCACGTGGTGCAAGTGGCACGCGCGTAACTTTTTGTTCGCCCAGAACGTCTTGCACCTGCAGCACGGGAATGCCAAGCATTTGCCCGTCCACGGTCATGGTGAGAAATTCTTTGCTTTTACCGGCGAGGGCGGGATCTTTTTCAACTGTCGTCATGCGGCTTCTCCTATCTTGGCGATCGACCGTAGCAGGCCTTCACGGTCAAACTTGGCGATGTAGTCTTTGAAGCCGGCGGCTTTGCCGCGTTCAAGATCCTGCGCAGTGGCGTGGGAAGACAAGGCGACCATGGGCACATCTTTCCATTTGCTGTCGCCGGCTTTCACTTTCTGCGCGAATTCGTAGCCGTTCATATCCGGCATCTCGATGTCACTGATAATGAGATCAAATTTCTCGCCTTGGGTGCACAGCGTCATTGCTTCAGCGGCACTCTGAGCGCTCATGACCTCATAACCAGCGACGGTCAGCATGGGTGAGAGCATATTGCGGAAGAACGGGCTGTCGTCCACGAGGAGAACTTTCTTTGCCGGTCCTTTTTTCTGGAAGGTGCCGTCTTTCTTCGCGCCAAACCAGTCGTTGTGCGCGATGGAAAGGAAGTGACCGACATCAATCACATCCGTCGCGTGACCGTGGATGATCGCGCTGCCAAGCAGGCCGAAGTTGTTTTCGGACGTAATCTGGACGTTGATCTTTTCTTCGAGAATATCAATGATGCTATCAACCATAAGCCCCATCGACCGGTCACGGTCGGTGAAGACCAGCACCGCCTGGTTGCCTTTGTCCTTTAGTTTCATGTGAGCGCTGAACGGGATGAGCGGCATCAGTGTATTGCGGTATTGAATGACTTTCTGGTTACCGGAAACTTCAATCTTGCTGACGTCAAAGTCCTCAAGACGCGAAACCAGCGCCAGCGGCACGGCGCGCGGAGCGCCTTCGCCTGCTTTAAAGACCAGCAGCGGCGTCTTGCGCTCGTTGTCGGAGACAGCGTGAGCGTGCGATGCCTTAGTGTTTTCGTTTTGCGAGTCAGAGACCTTGCCGACGACATTGGCAATACCGTTCGGGTCAAGGATCATGATCACGCTACCATCACCGAGGATAGTATTGCCTGAGAACAACTTGATGCTCTTCAGGATGGGTGAAACAGGCTTGACGACAATTTCTTCGGTGTCGAACACGCGGTCGACGATAATACCAAAAGTCTGCGTGCCGACTTCAACGACAATGACCTGTTTTTTAGAAAGATTGTTTTCGAGGTCTTCCAGCTTGAGAAGCTTCGTGAGCGAGATCAGCGGCAGCAGGCGGTCACGCAGACGCATGACGGGCGTGCCGTGGATATCTTCCAGCTTGTTTTCGCCGGTAGTGGTGAGGCGCACCAGTTCCTGAACGCTGATCTGTGGAACGGCGAAACGTTCGCCGCTGGCTTCAACAATCAATGCGGAGACAATGGCAAGAGTAAGCGGGATCTTGATCGTGAAGGTGGTGCCTTTACCGTAGACTGACTTCATCTCGATCGTGCCGCCGATTTTTTCAATGTTGGTGCGTACAACGTCCATACCGACGCCACGCCCGGAAACGGAGGTAACTTTTTCTGCTGTGGAGAAACCGGCGGCGAAAATGAACTGTTGCACTTGAGAGTCAGTCATACTCTTTATTTGCTCTTCAGTCGCAACGCCTTTTTCAACGGCTTTCGCACGTATTCTGTCAGTATTGAGACCGCGTCCGTCATCAGAAATCTGAATAACGATGTGTCCACCTTCATGGAAGGCATTGAGGACGATGGTTCCTTCCTCGGCCTTTCCGATCGTCAGGCGCTCTGCCGGTGTCTCGATACCATGGTCGCCAGAATTGCGCACCATATGTGTAAGAGGGTCCTTGATGAGTTCAAGGACTTGACGGTCAAGTTCAGTTTCGCTGCCGCGCATGTCGAGGTTGATCTTTTTGTGCAGCTCCACAGAAAGGTCGCGGATGATACGGGGCAATTTGCTCCAGGCATTTCCTATAGGCTGCATACGTGTCTGCATC
>Ga0302315_10006102_pt1 | contig 10126 bp, 3 predicted proteins | sample III_Palsa_N3_1_FD_200532 | JGI IMG/M metagenome (GOLD analysis project Ga0302315, IMG submission 200532) | Peat permafrost microbial communities from Stordalen Mire near Abisko, Sweden - III_Palsa_N3_1 | ecosystem: Environmental > Terrestrial > Soil > Palsa > Peat permafrost | place: Sweden... | reverse complement strand
GCGAATGCGGTTGGAGTCACGCTGACGCCACCGAGCGGTTTTTATAAAATGTTTGAATTGGGTCAATGCATTCGCTCCCTTACTGCTCCCGCCAATACGACGATTAATTTAACCGGCGGATATACAACCAAAAGTGCAGGGACCTTGTTGTAGGCCGAATTATCAGTGTCTGAGTGCACGGCGTCTGGCTAATGCCTATTCGGCATATTTTATCCCGACGCCCGACTACCAGGCACTGATTTTGTATGGGTTATGTATATATGACCCCTTCCACTTCCCTTTTACTGCTTGGTGCAGCCCTTTTGACGTTCGGGTCCTGTAAAACGCCGTCAGGGTTGACGGGCCATTCAGCCTACAGTTCTACCTACTATCATACCCCATGGAAGGCCTATGCTACCTTTTACATCAATCCGGTGTCTGAAACCGGACCTTCTCTGACGGTCCTGAATCAAAAACGCATGGTGGGAGCGGTCAGAGCTGGGATGATCGCCAAGGGGCTGACCAGGGGCGACGCCACCGCCGACCTGGTGGTCAATATCGTTTCGGTGGATACCAGCAGGGCAGGACAACTGGCTGGCCGGCCAAATAATGAATGGTTCCGCCTCTTTCATGGGGGCGGGTTGAGCATGTCAGCAACCTCCTTCGATTCGATACGGGGGAGCCTCCTTCCGGATTCCGGATGGAGCAGGCCCAAGGGAGCCGCTGCCAAGGCAGATTCCGTCAGGGCCGGTAGCACTTCCACCAAGGCTGACACTTCCATGACCGCTAGCGCCGGGACTGACTCTTCCAAAGCTGCCACCCAGGCAAAAGGGTCGCTGCCAAATCCAGCCCCCCAGGCCAATCCCTATGTGTACGGGGCCCTGATCATAGAAGTCATCGACACCAAACAACGCATTTTATTATGGGAAGGAGTGGCTAACCGGCCGTTGGACGTTCCCATGAAAGACCCCGACAAACGCATCCCCGCCGCCATCGGAAGGCTCCTGCAAAAATTTTCCCTGACCAACTGATCTTGTTATCCAGGCTTAGGGCCGCCTGACAAGGAGTCTGAAGGCTGACAAAAAAGCCCTTGGTGTGATTTTTGTTGATATTGGCTCGAATTGTTGGTTATTTTTTGGATAATTGATTATCTTTGCGATCCTTTAAGTTAGGCCTAAATAGATCTTGACGAAGCAAATCAGTCATAAATAATTGAATTTCAATTACCCATACTTTGAATAAAGTATGGGCTTGATTGCTTTGCGCACGTCCATTACGAACCGAAAAACGCGTTTTTACATATATGTCATCATCACAAGTGAAACACAGGATTAACTTCGGAAAGATCAAGCATCTGGCGGAAACTCCTGATTTGCTGGAAATCCAATTACAGTCTTTTAAAGACTTTTTCCAGTTGGAGACCACTCCTGACAAGCGTAATAACGAAGGCCTCTTCAGGGTATTCAAGGAAAACTTCCCGATTACGGACACCCGTAACATTTTCGTGCTGGAATTCCTGGACTACTTCGTAGATCCTCCCCGTTATTCCATTGAAGAGTGTATGGAGCGCGGGCTGACCTATGCGGTTCCCCTGAAGGCTAAGTTGCGCTTAAGTTGTAACGACGAAGAGCACGTAGACTTCCAGACCATTGTGCAGGATGTATTCCTCGGGAACATCCCGTATATGACTCCCCGTGGGACGTTCATTATTAATGGAGCGGAACGTGTAGTTGTATCCCAGCTTCACCGGTCACCCGGTGTATTCTTCGGCCAGTCGGTGCATCCGAACGGTACAAAGATTTATTCCGCCCGTGTGATCCCCTTCAAGGGCGCATGGATGGAATTCGCCACGGACATCAATAACGTGATGTATGCGTACATCGACCGTAAGAAGAAATTCCCGGTGACGACGCTGCTCCGTTCTATTGGCTTCGAAACGGATAAGGACATCCTGGAATTGTTTGGGATGGCTGACGAAGTAACGGCTGACCGCAAGACCCTTGAAAAGTATGTAGGCAAACGCCTGGCCGCACGCGTACTGCGTAGCTGGGTGGAAGACTTCGTAGACGAAGACACGGGAGAAGTAGTGTCCCTGGAGCGCAACGAAGTGGTGCTCGAGCGTGATACCGTCCTGGACAAGAACGCCATCGAATCCATGGTGGAAATGGGCATTAAGACCGTTTTCCTCCAGAAGGAAGAAGTGAGCGGTGACTATGCGATCATCTACAATACTCTTAATAAAGATACCTCCAACTCCGAGCTGGAAGCCGTGCAGCATATCTACCGCCAGTTGCGCGGTGCAGATGCTCCGGATGACGAAACGGCCCGTGGGATCATCGATAAATTGTTCTTCAGCGATAAGAGGTATGATCTCGGCGAAGTAGGCCGGTATAAGATCAACCGCAAGCTGAACCTGAACTACAAACTGGAACAGAAGACCCTGACCAAGGAAGATATCATCGAGATCATCAAATACCTGGTCCGTCTGACCAACGCGAAAGCGGAAATTGATGACATCGATCACCTGAGCAACCGTCGTGTCCGCACGGTGGGTGAGCAGTTGTACGCCCAGTTCGGGGTAGGTCTCGCGCGTATGGCGCGTACCATCCGTGAGCGTATGAACGTCCGTGACAATGAAGTGTTTACTCCGGTAGACCTGATCAATGCCCGTACGCTTAGCTCTGTGATCAACTCCTTCTTCGGAACCAGCCAGTTGTCTCAGTTCCTTGACCAGACCAACCCGCTCAGTGAGATCACGCACAAGAGGCGTATCTCCGCACTGGGACCCGGAGGTTTGAGTCGTGAGCGCGCCGGCTTTGAAGTCCGTGACGTACACTATTCCCACTATGGACGCCTTTGTACCATCGAAACGCCGGAAGGACCCAATATCGGGTTGATCTCCACGCTTTGCGTACACGCCAAGGTCAACGAAATGGGCTTCATCGAAACGCCTTACCACGTGGTAAAGGAAGGAAAGGTGGATATGAAACACCTGACATTCCTGAGCGCAGAAGAAGAAGACTCTGCCAAAATTGCACAGGCCAATATAGAAATGGACGATAAAGGGCTTATCCTCGAAGAAAAGGTACGTTCCCGCGAAACCGGTGACTTCCCCATCCTGGATAAGGCTGAAGTTGAATACATGGACGTGGCTCCAAACCAGATCGTTGGTTTGAGCGCCTCGCTGATCCCCTTCCTGGAGCACGATGACGCCAACCGTGCCTTGATGGGATCGAACATGCAACGCCAGGCCGTTCCGCTGATCCGTCCCCAGGTGCCCATCGTGGGTACAGGGCTGGAAGGCAAAGCTGCCAGGGATGCACGTATCCAGATCCACTCTGAAGGAAAGGGCGTGGTTGAATTTGTGGATGCCAATGAGATCCACGTTCGCTATGACCGTAACGATACCCAGAAGCTGGTGAGCTTCGAGGAAGACCTGAAGGTTTACCGGCTGACCAAATTCATTAAGACCAACCAAAGTACCTGTATCAACCTGAGCCCTTGCGTCAAGAAAGGACAGCACGTGGTGGAAGGTGACTTCTTAACGGAAGGATACGCAACCAAGGACGGTGAACTGGCCTTGGGCCGGAACCTGAAAGTGGCCTTCATGCCTTGGAAAGGATACAATTTCGAAGATGCCATCGTGATCTCCGAAAAAGTGGTCAGTCAGGATCTATTCACTTCGGTTCACATCGATGAATTCGAACTGGAAGTACGCGATACCAAACTGGGTGAAGAAGAACTGACCCCCGATATACCGAACGTATCTGAAGAAGCGACCAAGGACCTGGACCAGAATGGAGTGATCCGCATCGGAGCACACGTGAAGGAAGGGGATATCCTGATCGGTAAGATCACACCCAAGGGTGAATCTGATCCTACACCGGAGGAAAAACTGCTCCGCGCGATCTTCGGTGACAAGGCCGGTGACGCCAAGGATGCTTCCCTGAAAGCCCCCGCTGGTACGGAAGGAGTGGTTATCAATAAGAAACTGTTCCAACGCGCCAAGAAGGATAAGAATGGTAAGGTCCGTGAAAAAGCTGCCTTGGAAAAGGTGGAAAAAGTACACGAACAGAATACCAAGGAACTGCTGGAAGTATTGCTGAATAAGCTGTTGACCCTGCTGAAGGAACACAATTCTTCGGGCGTCACCAACAATTTCGGTGAAATGCAGATCGGCAAGGGCGGTAAGTTCACTCAGAAGAACCTGTCCGGTATCGACTACCAGAACGTCAATCCCCTGGGATGGACGGGTGATGCCAAGATCGATGACCTGATCAATACGCTCCTGCACAACTACAATATCAAGTATAACGAAGAGCTCGGCCGCTATAAGAGGGAAAAGTTCAATATCTCCATCGGGGATGAACTGCCGGCCGGTGTACTCAAGCTTGCCAAGGTTTACCTGGCGGTTAAGAGGAAGCTGAAAGTGGGTGATAAGATGGCCGGTCGTCACGGGAACAAGGGTATTGTAGCCAAGATCGTTCGTGCCGAAGACATGCCGTTCCTGGAAGACGGGACGCCGGTAGATATCGTGCTGAACCCGCTGGGGGTACCTTCGCGTATGAACCTCGGGCAGATCTACGAAACCATCCTGGGTTGGGCAGGGGAGAAGTTGAACACCAACTTCGCCACACCGATCTTCGACGGGGCTTCCGTAGACGAAATCACCCAGTTCTGTACCGATTCTGGTATCCCGATGATGGGACATACTTACCTGTATGACGGGGAAACCGGAGAACGCTTCCACCAGAAGGCTACCGTGGGTATCATTTATATCATCAAGCTCCATCACATGGTAGATGATAAGATGCACGCCCGTTCGATCGGACCCTACAGTCTCATCACGCAACAGCCCCTGGGTGGTAAAGCCCAGTTCGGTGGTCAGCGTTTTGGAGAAATGGAAGTCTGGGCGCTCGAAGCCTACGGCGCCTCCAATATCCTGCAGGAGTTATTGACCATTAAGTCGGATGATATCATCGGCAGGGCCAAGACTTACGAAGCGATCGTCAAGGGTGAGAACGTACCTCGTCCGGGCGTACCCGAGTCCTTCAACGTACTCGTGCATGAACTGCGTGGTTTGGGTCTGGATCTGAAGTTTGAATAATTTAAAATACCTTAATTCGTTATATGGCGCTGAAAAAAGATAATCGTCCGAAGGCTACGTTTTCCCAGATTACTATTGGCCTGGCTTCGCCGGACAGTATTCTGGAAAGGTCTTACGGAGAAGTATTGAAGCCCGAAACCATCAACTACCGGACCTACAAACCGGAAAGAGATGGCTTGTTCTGCGAAAGAATCTTCGGGCCGGTGAAAGATTACGAATGTGCTTGCGGCAAATACAAGCGCATCCGCTATAAGGGGATTGTGTGCGATCGTTGCGGTGTGGAAGTAACAGAGAAGAAAGTACGCCGGGAAAGGATGGGCCATATCAAGCTCGTCGTACCCGTAGTGCATATCTGGTATTTCAAGAGCCTTCCCAATAAGATCGGTTATTTACTGGGCGTCAGCTCTAAAAAGCTGGAGTCCATTGTATATTATGAAAGATTCGTCGTTATCCAGTCGGGTATCCGCGTGGATAAGGGACAGAATCCCGGAGATTTGCTGACGGAAGAAGAGTACCTGGATATCCTGGATACCCTTCCCAAAGAAAATCAGTACCTGCCTGATGATGATCCGAACAAGTTCATCGCTAAGATGGGTGCAGAAGCTGTGCACGACATGCTGGGCCGTATTGACCTGGATGCACTCAGCTACTCCCTGCGTAACGCCGCCGCTACCGAGACTTCCCAGCAGAGGAAGGCAGACGCCCTCAAGCGCCTGAGCGTAGTGGAGTCTTTCCGCGAAGCAAACCTGCGTATTGAAAACAGTCCCGAGTGGATGGTGATGCAATACATCCCCGTCATACCGCCGGAATTGCGTCCGTTAGTTCCCCTGGACGGCGGCCGTTTTGCCAGCTCTGACCTGAATGACTTATATCGTCGCGTGATCATCCGTAACAACCGTTTGAAACGTTTGTTGGAAATCAAGGCGCCCGAAGTCATCCTGCGTAACGAAAAACGTATGCTGCAGGAAGCCGTGGATTCCCTGTTTGACAACAGCCGTAAGTCCAATGCCGTGAAAGCGGAAGGCGGACGCGCCCTGAAGTCACTCAGCGACGTGCTGAAAGGCAAGCAAGGCCGGTTCCGTCAGAACTTGCTCGGTAAACGTGTTGACTACTCCGGTCGTTCGGTGATCGTGGTAGGACCCGAACTGAAGTTGAGCGAGTGCGGTCTTCCCAAGGATATGGCCGCCGAGCTGTTCAAACCGTTTATCATCCGCAAGCTCATCGAGCGCGGTATTGTAAAGACGGTGAAGTCAGCCCGCAAACTGGTAGATAAGAAAGAAGCTATTATATGGGATATCCTGGAAAACGTGCTGAAAGGGCATCCGGTCATGCTAAACCGCGCCCCGACCCTGCACCGTTTGTCTATCCAGGCGTTCCAGCCCAAACTGGTGGAAGGTAAGGCGATCCAGTTGCACCCGCTCGTATGTTCTGCGTTCAACGCCGACTTCGATGGTGACCAGATGGCCGTGCACGTGCCTTTGAGCAATGCTGCTATCCTGGAAGCCCAACTGCTGATGTTGTCTTCGCACAATATCCTCAACCCCCAGAACGGAACCCCGATCACCCTGCCTTCACAGGACATGGTACTCGGCCTGTATTATATTACCAAGGGAAAGAAGAATATACCGACAGAAGCTATCCGCGGCGAAGGCATGGCCTTCTATTCTGCGGATGAAGTACTGATCGCTTATAACGAGAACCGGATCGACATGCACGCCTGGATCAAGGTGAAAGCTGACGTCCGTGCAGACGATGGTACGATCACCCGCAAGCTGATCGACACCACTGTAGGTCGTGTGATCTTCAACCAGCACGTTCCCAAGGCCGTAGGCTTTGTGAATGCCCTGCTGACCAAGAAGAACCTCCGGGAAATCATCGGGAACATCATCAAATGGACCGACGTGCCCCAGACGGCTAAGTTCCTGGATGATATCAAGACATTAGGTTTCCGTACGGCCTTCCGTGGCGGATTGTCCTTCAATGTGCTTGACCTGACCATCCCTGAAGTGAAAGAACAACTGGTAGATGCAGCCCAGGTGGAAGTGGATGAAGTGTGGGAAAACTATAACATGGGTCTGATCACCAATAACGAACGCTATAACCAGATCATCGACATCTGGTCCCGCGTCGATACCAAGGTGACCGAAACGCTGATCCGTGAAATGGCCAGTGACAAACAGGGCTTCAACTCTGTGTTCATGATGCTGGATTCCGGGGCCCGTGGTTCCAAACAGCAGGTTAAACAGCTCGCCGGGATGAGAGGTCTGATGGCCAAACCGCGTAAGAGCGGTTCCTCCGGCTCGGAAATCATTGAAAACCCGATCCTATCCAACTTTAAGGATGGATTGAGCGTACTGGAATACTTCATCTCTACGCACGGTGCCCGTAAGGGCCTGGCCGATACCGCCCTGAAAACGGCGGATGCCGGTTACCTGACACGCCGTCTGGTAGACGTTGCCCAGGACGTGGTGATCACCGAAGAAGATTGTGGTACCCTGCGTGGTATTGCTACTTTGGCCCTCAAGGACAATGAAGAAATGGTTGAACCGTTGTTCGATCGTATCGTAGGACGTACTTCCGTTCATAATATATACGACCTGCATACGGATAAACTGATCGTTGGCGCCGCACAGGCGATCACCGACGAAATAGCCCACGAAATTGAAGAAAGCGGCATCGAAGTCGTTGAAATCCGTTCCGTACTGACTTGCGAAAGCAAGCGCGGGGTGTGCGTTAAGTGTTACGGTAAGAACCTGGCCACCGGGTACATCGCTCAGAAGGGCGATGCGGTGGGTATCATCGCGGCCCAGTCCATCGGTGAACCGGGAACCCAGTTGACACTGCGTACCTTCCACGTGGGTGGTGTGGCCGGATCGGCGTCTGTTGAATCCACGATGCTGGCCAAGTTTGACGGCACCGTGCAGTTCGACGGATTGCGTACGGTACAGACCGAAAATAATGAAGGAACCAAAGTACAGATCGTTATCGGTCGTACGGGTGAACTTCGTATCATGGACGTGAAGAACGACCGCCTCCTGATCACCAACAACGTACCTTATGGTGCGACGTTGAATGTGAAGGATGGACAGAAGGTTGCCAAGGGCGATATCATTTGCACATGGGATCCGTTCAATAACGTCATCGTTTCTGAAATCATAGGTCATGTGAAGTTTGAAAATATCATCGAAGGGGTTACCTATCGTGAAGAAGCAGACGAACAGACCGGTCACCGCGAAAAGGTGGTGATTGAAACCAAGGATAAGACGAAGATCCCTGCACTGCTGGTTGAAGGCGGCAAGGAAATCAAGTCTTATAACCTTCCCGTTGGTTCACACATCAGCGTAGATTCTGAAGAGCCCGTACGCGCCGGACAGGTGATCGTGAAGATCCCCCGTATCATCGGTAAGCTGAGGGATATCACAGGGGGTCTGCCCCGTGTTACGGAACTGTTTGAAGCCCGTAACCCCAGCAACCCTGCCGTGGTAGCAGAAATCGACGGTGTGGTAGCCTTTGGTAATATCAAACGTGGTAACCGCGAGATCATCGTGGAAGCCAGGGATGGTGTCGTCAAGAAATACCTGGTTCCCCTGACCCGCCAGATCCTGGCACAGGACGGGGACTTCGTCAAGGCTGGTACAGCCCTGTCCGATGGCCAGACAGCACCCGGCGATATCCTCTCCATCAAGGGACCTTTCGCCGTTCAGGAATACGTAGTGAATGAAATCCAGGAAGTATACCGTCTCCAGGGTGTAAAGATCAACGACAAGCATATTGAAGTGATCGTGCGCCAGATGATGAAGAAGGTAGAGATCGTGGATCCGGGAGATTCCAAGTTCCTGGAAGGGGATCTGGAAGACCGCTTTGAATTCATCGACGAAAACGATTGGATCTTCGATAAGAAGGTGATCACCGACCAGGGAGAAAGCACCAAGCTGAAACCCGGACAGATCGTCACCCTCCGCGAAGCGCGCGAAGAGAATTCCGTGTTGCGCCGTAACGATAAGAAGCTGGCTGAATTCCGGGATGCGGAACCTGCTACTTCTCAACCGGTCCTCCTGGGTATCACCAAGGCCTCCCTGGGTGTTAAGAGCTGGATATCCGCTGCTTCCTTCCAGGAAACAACGAAAGTCCTTTCCTCTGCCGCTATCCAGGGCAAGACCGACCTCATGCTGGGTCTGAAGGAGAACGTCATCACGGGTCATCCGATCCCTGCCGGTACCGGTCTCCGCGACTTCGAAAACATGATCGTGGGCAGCAAGGAAGAATACGAATTGTTGCAGACTTCAAGGGAAGTCATGTCATTCGATGACGACGAATAGATACATGTAGTGTGGGCCTTCGGCCAAGCGGCTTGTGGTCGCTTTGATCGGCAGAGCCCTGATATATTGGATTTTATTGTTAAAAAAAGAGGCCGCCACGTTAGTAGCGGCCTCTTTTGATTAATTTATCTTTATTTTGCCCCCAAAATTCAAGTAACGTTGAAAAATTTATCGCTGGTTTTTAATGTCGTATTGCTTGTCCTCGTAGGCATTTTGTTTTACTTCCATTTTAAGGAAACGGGAAGCAGTCAGAATATCGTGATTGCTCCTACGAGCAAAGACTCCCTGGTACTAAAACCGCTCAAGGTGGCTTATGTTGACCTGGATTCCATAGAAGAAAAGTTCTACTACTTCAAACAGAAGCAGACTGACTTCGTAAAGAAAGAAGAGATTGTCGACAGGGACGTGAACGCGCAGTATGAAAATATAGAAAGGGAAAGGGCGCAATTCGCACAGAGAGGGAACTCCATTACCCAGACAGAAGCAGAGAATTTCCAGAAGGAATATACTTCCAAGATGCAGGACCTGCAACGCGAGAAGGAAGAAAAGAAACAGGCATTGGCGGACGAGCAGCAGAAGATCATGGATGACGTGCAAAGCAAGCTCAACGGTTTCCTGGACGAATACAACAAGACGAAGCACTACTCTTTTATTTTCACTACCGGAAAGGGTACTTTGTTGCTGTTTTACAAGGACACGGCCTACAATATTACCAACGAAG
>Ga0302315_10006101_pt1 | contig 10129 bp, 6 predicted proteins | sample III_Palsa_N3_1_FD_200532 | JGI IMG/M metagenome (GOLD analysis project Ga0302315, IMG submission 200532) | Peat permafrost microbial communities from Stordalen Mire near Abisko, Sweden - III_Palsa_N3_1 | ecosystem: Environmental > Terrestrial > Soil > Palsa > Peat permafrost | place: Sweden... | reverse complement strand
ACTGACGACGGCGCCAAAATCCAACAATGGACCAACGGCGCCTTCAAAAACCAGCGCTGGACCCTAAAGCCAATCGCGTCTTTCAAACCGTAAAACCCATAATTCCCCCAGAGACTCCCGCCTCTCTCCCCATCCTGTTGTAGAGGGTTGAGGGGAGGGCTCTCCTGTCCCCCTTTACGAAGTGGAGGGGTTAGGGGAGGTCAGGCTCCTACTCCTAACCTCCACCCCCATTCAACAAGCAATATCCCAGGTTGACAGATCCCCAGCCACGTGTTATCATTCGTACAGTTAATGTTTATTGAACAATTAACACACGAAAAATCAACACGCATAAAGTCAGGCAATCTATCAATCCAGATGCCTATAACGAGACAGGGAGGACATCATGAACGAGAATCCTTTTGAGAATAGTACAAAAGTACGGTTTATCAGACCACGATTGATATTATTGCTACTATCCCTATCTATACTCACCGCGTGTATGGATAGAAGAACAGACGCTCAGGCCTTCGTATACCCAGGCTTGCTCAACACACAATCCGATTTCACTCGAATGGCCACGGAGGTCTCCGCCGGAGCCCACCCCTGGATAGACAGCTATAATATCCTGATCGCCAATTCTCACGCCTCACTCTCCTGGACACCCAGCCCGGTAGCAACGGTGATCCGAGGATCGGACAACGGCACCGACAACTACTCTCTCCTCTATAACGACATCGCGGCAGCCTACGCCGACTCCCTCATCTGGAGGATCACAGGCAACACCGCCTATGCCAACAAGGCCGTCCAGATCTGCAATGCCTGGTCCAGCACCCTCACCGCGATAAACAGCGGAAGCGACGGCACCGGCGACAGCGATTTTGTCATCGCCGCCGGCATCTATGGCTACGAATTCGCCAATGTCGCCGAGAATATCCGATCCTACAACGGCTGGGGCGCAAGCGCACAGTTCACGCAGTTTCAGAACATGATGCTGAACGTGTTTTATCCCATCAGCCACGATTTCCTGGTCAATCACCAGGGAGCCTGTATCGACGCCTTCTATGCAAGTTGGGACGAGCTCAGCTACGACGACATCCTGGCCATCGGGATACTCTGCGACGACCGCACCAAGTACAACGAAGCCATCACCTACTTCGAATCGGGCGCCGGAGCAGGCTGTATCACGAACACCGTCTATCAGGTTTTCCCAGGACTGCTCGGACAGCTCCAGGAGAGCGGTCGCGATCAGGGACACAGCGGGCTTACGGTGGGGCTGCTTGCCTCCTTCTGCCAGATGGCCTGGAACCAGGGGAATGATTTCTTCTCCTACGACAACAACCGGTTCCTCTCCGGGGCAGAATACTTCGCCAAATATAATTTGAACAACACTGTCCCATTTGCAGACTACGACAACTGTCAGAATATAAACCAGACCGTGGTTTCCAACAATTCAATCGGAGATACCCGCCCGATTTGGGGTCTGATCTACAACCACTACGCAAATCTCGAAGGGCTTGCCTGTCCCTACACCAAGCAATACGTAGCCTTTATAGGCAACGAAGGCGGCGGCGGAAATTACGGCCCCGACAGCGGCGGCTACGATCAACTCGGTTACACCACTCTCACGGAGGGACTCGCCCCCTATACAGGAAACCCCGCTCCCACGGGCCTGTCCGCCTGGGTGACAGGTCCCTCTATAGCCCTGGCCTGGTGGGGCTCGGCAACGGCAACTAGCTATAACATAGCCCGCGCAACAGTTAGCGGAGGCCCGTACACCACAATCGCCACCGGCGTATCGGCAACCAACTACACCGATCCAATGACAGCCCAGGGCGTAACCTACTACTACGTCGTCTCCTCAACAAACGCATCCGGCACTTCCAGTTACAGCGCCCAAACGACCGTGACTTCAAACACACAGGTCACGGGAACAATCATCGGCACATCGGGATCGATCGGCAGCGACGGCAATACCATAGCCAACGCATTCGACACCTGTCTGCGCACCGCAAACTATGTGGATGGACCGGACGCCAGCGGCGACTGGGCCGGACTGGACCTGGGCTCAGGCTATGCATACGTCATCAATCAAGTAAGCTACTGCCCCCGCGCAACCTGGGGAAGCCGCATGGTGGGAGGAGTCTTCCAGGACTCAAACATTGCGAATTTCAGCAGCGGGGTCACCACCCTCTACACTATTACAAGCGCCCCTCCGGATGGTGTATTTACAACCGCAACATTTACCAACACCCTGCCATTCAGATATGTCCGTTACATGGGGCCGACTGGCGGGTATTGCAATGTGTCTGAACTTCAGTTCTTCGGCTACCCGGTAGCAAACGGAACCTACAAGGTTATCAACCGCAACAGCGGCCAGGCCTTGGACGTCTCCGGGTCAGGCACTGCTAACGGCACTCAAATCGATCAATGGCCCTACAACGGCCTGACCAACGATCGGTGGACAGTCACCAGTCTGGGCAGCGGACAGTACGAGATTACTGGCGTACAAAGCGGCAAGTCGCTCGACGTAGCCGGAGGCTCCACAGCCAACGGAGCCAAAGTGGATATCTGGCAGTATTTCGGCTACGCCAACCAGATATTTACCTTCACCCCAACAGGCGGAGGATACTTCCGAATCACCCCGACACACAGCGACAGTGCCATTGAAGTCGTTGGAAACTCAACCACAAACGGAGCCCTCGTCGACCAATGGGCCTGGAACGGCGGTAACAACCAACAGTGGAGCCTTCAATCGCCCTAGCTGAAATGTAAAAAAGCCCCTGTGCAGACAACTGTACAGGGGCTGGTTCGTTTTCACCTATGTAACCGCTTTCATTTACTGTGAAGGATATCGTATCCTGATGACTCAAACACGACGGACACCAGTATTTGTAGTACATCTTTAAATATTCAGGAGAACAATGTGAAACCATCCCCTATGGAACTAAACCGTCGTGATTTTCTCTCGATTGCTGCAGTGACAGTTTCGTCAGCATTTCTGGCGCTGCACGGCCATCTGCCCGAGGCCGCAGCGTCCTCGGCGGCCGGACCGGGTCGGATTGGGATTTCCGATGAGGCCTATGCGGCCGCGCGGGCTCGCGCCGCCGCCCTTTCTGTTCGTATGACCCTTAAGGAAAAGATAAACCAGGTCGGCGACACAACCCCGGCAATCCCACGGCTCGGTATTCCCCAGTACAACTACTATTCCAACGAAGCGCTGCACGGCCTGTGCGCGGGACCACGCGTAACATCGTTCCCGGTACCCCTGGCGCTTGCCGCATCCTGGAATCCTGAGCTTGCCCACCAGGTATATACAGCCGTTGCCGATGAATGCCGGGCCCACAACAGTGCGGAACACGGCGGACTGAGCTTCTATTCGCCCGCAACGCTCAACCTGCACCGCGATCCGCGCTGGGGACGATGCTACGAAGCCCCCGGAGAAGATCCGTGCCTCGCCGCCACCATCGCCGTCAAGGTCATACGCGCCATGCAGGGCGACGATCCGAACTACCTGAAAACCACGCCGTGCTCGAAGCACTTCATCTGTAACAACACGGAAGACGACCGGGAATCGAGCTCTTCCACCGTAGATCAGCGCAGCTTCTGGGAATTTTATACGCGCGCCTACAGGGAAACTATTTTCCTCGGAGACGTCTTTACCTTTATGAGCGCCTACAATGCCGTCAACGGAGTTCCATGCTCCGCGGACCCCAACTTGCTCACCGGCCTTTTGCGCGACGAATGGAAGTTCAGGGGCTATGTGACATCGGACTGCGACGCCGTCAAGGACATCTGTGACCCCCACCACTACGCGCCCGACTTTCCCACAGCCGCAGCCGAAGGAATAAACGCCGGGTGCGACCTCAACTGCTGGGGCGGGACATATGTCACCTACCTGCAGGCGGCCGTGGACCGCGGCCTGGTTAAAGAGGCGCAGATTGGCGAGGCTGTTACCCGCCTGCTTACCGTACGCGTGCTCCTTGGGACGCTGGATACACCGGACATCTCTCCGTATTCGTCGATTACACTGGCTAACATACCCTGGGACGCCCACGCTGCGCTTGCCGTAGACTCGGCGCGCCAGTCGCTGGTGCTGTTAAAGAACGAGGGCAATTTCCTGCCTCTGGATCCGAACAAGATCAAAAAGATCGCCGTAATCGGCCCCCTCGCCAACGTGTGCCACCTGGGCGGGTACAGCGGCACTCCGCACATTCAGATTTCGCCCCTGAAAGGCATCGCAACGCGACTCGGACTGCCGTTCAATCCCGACTTTTTGTCGGGAGCCGAGGCCGTTGAGCTGCACGGCGCCGTGGCCACACAGTCTTCGCCAGTCGGCACGCTGCAGCTGGCCTTCATCGAGAATGGCGACTGGGCGAAGTTCGACGACGTGGATCTTACCGGGAAGACCGAACTGCGCGTCAAGGTTTCGAGCGCCGGGGCAGGCGGTACGGTGGAAGTGAGACTGGATAAAGTAGACGGGCCGATTGCGGCCCAGTATACGGTTAAGAGCACCGGAAGCTGGGACCACCTGACTGAACTAAGCGCTCCTCTTGCCGGGATAACCGGCCGGCACAGCATCTATACCGTGTTCCACGGCGATGGAAACGGATATCTTCTGAACCTGGAACGGTTGACCCTGTATCCGCCTGTAGTGCCCGTGTTCCAACCAGGCCAACGTCAACTGCTCTACAGTGGAGGCTGCAGCGTATCCGGCGCCCGCGACGACAACGCCTTCCATCAAGCGGTAGAGACTGCCCGCGGCGCCGATGTGGTAGTTATGGTGTGTGGTGTTGATGGCAGCGTCAGCGGCGAGGGACACGATAGAGACACGATAAGCCTCACCGGCGCCCAGCCGGACTTGATCCGCGCCGTACATGCAGCCAACCCCAACGTCGTCCTGGTGCTGTCGTCCAACAATTCCGTAAGCGTAGAGTGGGAAGCGCAAAACTTGCCGGCAATCCTGGGAGCCATCTGCGCGGGGCAGGCGCAGGGCGCCGCGATAGCCGACGTTCTATTCGGAGACTACAATCCCGGCGGAAAACTTCCCTGCACCTGGTACCGCTCGGTCGACCAACTTCCCCCAAGCCACGATTACGACATCCACAAGGGCCGCACCTATCAATACTTCACAGGCGACCCCCTCTACCCGTTTGGCTTTGGTCTGAGCTACACAAAATTCACGATGGGCGAGTTCAAAGCGCACACACAGACCCTGGGGCAGGGCGGCACGGCTAAGTATTCCGTGCGTGTTACCAACGCCGGCAAGCGGGCGGGGGCGGAAGTTGTGCAGCTCTATGTTGTGCCGCCGGCATCGTCCATAGCACGCCCGCGACGCCAACTGGCCGCATTCCACAGAGTGGAGCTTGCGGCTGGCGAATCGAAAACCGTAGTCTTCGAAATCCCCTATACGGCGCTCCCATTCTGGTATTGGAACGAGACGGACGGAAGGTTTGCCTGCCAACCCGGCACGGCAACCATCGAGGTTGGCAATTCGTCAGCCAACCTGCCCAACAAGGCCTCACTACGGCTTCTTGCGCCGACCGCTCCTCTGGCGCAAAAGGACGCGGTTGATACCGTTGCCGGAAATTCTTATACCGTCTAGTCCAAACCGCCCCCCATGCTGACAACAGCATGGGGGCGTTGACGTGTCTATGGCATCATGTTACAATACGTACAGTAAACATTTACTAATTAAATGAGAAGCACAATAGGGCCAAAAACATCATGCATATATTGCCAACTCCTGGAGCGAACCGCCCCGTATTCATAGCAGTACGCGCCGTGGCCACCAACGGCGTTACTTACGCCATCGTCAACTCCAACAGCGGTAAAGTCGCAGACGTCTCCGGCGCATCTACGGCCCCTGACACGCCCGTCTTTCAATATCCCTACCACGCAACAACCAACCAGCAATGGACAGCATACTCTGTAGGCAAAGGGTTCTGGGAGTTTGCAAACGTCAACAGCGGTATGTGCCTTTCCGTGGGCGGCGACTTCGTTAGCCTGGGCGACGCGGTTGTCCAGACACCCTACATCGGTAAGCCAGAACAGCAGTGGATGTTCAAATCCTACGGCAACGGTGCCTGCTATCTCGTTAACCGTAAAAGCGGCGAAGTGCTCGACGTCGACGGCGCATCCACGGCCGATGGAGCCAAGGTTCAGCAATGGACCAGCGGCGGCTACAAAAACCAGCGCTGGATCCTCAAGCCGATCGCTACCCTCAAACCGCAACACCCATAATTTTCAAAAATCATGTTGACAGTCCTTAAGACTCGTGTTACTATATATGTACAGTGAATGTTTATTGAACAAACACCACATTGGTCGCAAAAATACTTACAAACGGAAATTATTTGACCTTCCGTCCAAACATAAGTCCTCAGGAGGGACTACTCAATGATCAACAGCTCTCCCACTGTCCCAAAGGCCGGACAGGCGGTTTCACTCTTATTGAACTACTCGTCGTTATAGCTATTATAGCGATTCTTGCGGCTATCCTCTTCCCAGTGTTCGCCAAAGTCCGCGAAAAGGCCCGACAGACCTCCTGCCTTTCCAACGAAAAGCAGATCGGCCTGTCCATCCTCGAATACGTCCAGGACAATGACGAAGGCTTCCCTCCGGCAGCGCGTTTTGGAAATGACCAGGACGGCTGGGCTAACAGCGTTTACCCATATATCAAAAGCACGGGCGTATTTATCTGCCCGGATGACCCGGACACCGCTGCTCCAGCGGGCCAGTACGAAACATCATACGCCCTCAACGCCGCCATGCGGCCCAATTACGGTGCCATTGGCTCCAAACTCGCCGGACAGACGAGTCCTGCGGTAACCGTCATGGCTGTTGAGTCCACGTACGGCTATTCCGATTTTGGCATCGTGGGTTCGGCTAAAGATTACTCTTCGTACACAGACGGCTTCTACTGGGCGGGTTCGGCCTTGTTGATGACCGGCCCGCTAGGCAGCGCGACCGACAACAACACCTATTTGCCCGCTCAGAGTCCTGCTATTATGGACACACCCTATAAGACAGCAGGCATCCACACCGGCGGATCAAACTTCCTGCTCGCCGATGGCCATGCCAAGTGGATGATGCCCGTAGCAGTATCGCCTGGAGACACCGCAGCTATCTCGACAAACTCCGCGAGCAAAACGACTGGAACCGCTGCTGGAACCTCGGCTCTTGCCGGCGGCGGCGGCGAACCGTCCTATGCGGCGACCTTCAGCCCAGTTTAACTTCATTGAACCAACCTTCGACGCCTGTCATTGCGACAGGCGTCGATTTTTTGTCCATAGCGTTCACGCCCAAAAAAACTTGACAACTCCAGCCAAATGTGGTTGGATGTATTAGAACGTTTAATAAACACAATTGTCGAGACCTCATCAGGAAACACAATGCGAACACGATCTTCCACAAAGCGTAATCTGGTCCTTGCGGCTATGCTTTTGCTAGTAACTATCGGGACAACTCTTCCGTCCCGAGCCACCGTCTGGCAATGGTCGATCCCCGTAAAAGGCGGCACGGACAAAGCCGGTCCCGCTCGCGCCTTCTTATGGATTCCGGTCAACTGCAAAAAACTGCATGGAGTCGTCGTCTGCCAGAACAATATGGAAGAGGAAATGATCCTCGAAAACCCGAAGTTCCGGCAGGCTCTGGCCAAACTCAACTACGGCGAAGTCTGGGTTGCCCCTGCATTCAATCTTCTCTTCCGATTCGACCAGGGTGCCGGAGACGTCTTCAACTCCATGATGAGCGACCTTGCCGGGGAATCCGGCTACAACGAGTTGAACTTCGTCCCGGTAATTCCCCTCGGTCATTCCGCAGCCGCAAGCTGGCCCTACTACTTCGCCGCCTGGGACCCGAACAGAACCATGGCGTGCCTCTCCATAAGCGGACAATGGCCCTACGTCCGAAATCAGTTCTTCGCCGCCGACATCTGGGGGAACAAAACCATCGACTACATCCCCTCACTCGAGACAATGGGGGAGTTTGAATCCGCCGACACCTGGGCCAACGAAGGCCTGCACGAGCGTCAGCAGCATCCGCTCATGCCGCTGAGCATGGCTGCCGGCCCCGCTCAAAGCCATTTCATCGCGGCTGACACAAAAATCGACTACGTCATCCTCTATATCCAGAAAGCCGTGCACTACCGCGAACCCAAGAACTGGAAAGTAGACAGCGCGCCCGCACTAATTCCTATCGACCCAACAAAAACAGGATGGCTGGCAGACAGATGGCGCAAAGACCTTCCCCCAACAGCCGAAGCCGCTCCAGTCGGTCAATACAAGGGCGATCCCACCCAGGCCTTCTGGTACTTCGACCAGCAAATGGCTCAAGCGACGCAGACATACGAAGCCCAATACAGTGGAGAAAAACGCGATCTCGTGGGATTCGTGCAGGATGGCCAGATGGTCCCGCAAACAAACACCCACCTGCAGGAAACCCTGAAGTTCGAGCCTCAAGCAGACGGCATCACATTTAAACTGGGAACAGCCTTCTACGATACGGTCCTCGGCGACAGTCCCCGCCTCACCGGCTGGGCGCAGCTGCCCGTAGGCTCGTCGATCGGTCACGAGACAGGAGGGGGTCCCATCTCCATAAACCGCATCGTCGGCCCCTTTGTACAGATATCACCCGACACCTTCGTCGTTCAGTTCCAAAAAGAAACGATAGGCAACGAGAAGAACTTCGAACTCGTATTCGCCGCCACACATCCCGGCGACAGCGAATACCGCCCCGCCGTTCAGCAGGCCCACATGTACATTCCCGCCCGCAACACCGACGGAGCCGATCAGCAAATCACATTCCCGGCCATCCCGAGTCAGCCCGTCGGCACAAAGTACGTCACCCTGACCGCAACCTCCAGCGCCAACGTCCCAGTCTCCTACTACGTCCGCGAAGGACCAGCGGAACTTAACGGGAATACACTCACCCTGACACCCATCCCACCAGGCGCAAAATTCCCGGTAAAAGTAACCGTAGTAGCCTGGCAATACGGCCGTTCCGCAGCCCCACAGCTAAAGACCGCCGACCCAGTCACCTGCACCTTCTACATAACAAAACCAGGGCCATAAGGAGCCCGACCTCCGCTACGGCTTCTCCCCCACAACCGGATCCCCAATCCCCTCCGAAGAATCAGCCTCAAACCAGCGGTACACTCCGCCGGCAATCAAGCCGCCGATAATAGGAGCAATCCAGAACAGCCACAACTGAGCCGTAGCCCATCCGCCCACCCACAGCGCCGTCGCCGTGCTTCGAGCCGGGTTGACTGAAAGGTTGTCGACGGGAATGCCAACAAGGTGAATAAGCGTCAACCCCAGGCCAATGGCAATCGGAGCAAAACCCTTGGGCGCCCGACCATCCGTTGCTCCCAGGATAATAACCAGGAAGAAAAACGTCAGAACGACTTCCGCCAGGAAACATGCCCCTAGTGAGTAATGCCCCGGAGAATGGTCTGCATATCCATTCGAAGCAAATCCGCCGGCCGTACTAAAGCCCGCCGTTCCACTCGCAATAAGATAGAGCAGACTTGCTCCGGCAATTCCTCCAAGCACCTGTCCAATGATATAAGGAGCCAGGTCCTTAGCCGGAAATCGGCCGCCGGCCCAGAGACCAAGCGAAACAGCCGGGTTCAGGTGACAGCCCGAAATGTGGCCAATCGCGTACGCCATTGTGAGAACGGTCAGGCCAAAAGCAAGCGCGACCCCAACAAAACCGATCCCCAAATTGACATTAGGATTATCTGTCAGGAACTTGGCAGCCAGCACGGCGCTCCCGCAGCCGCCGAATACGAGCCAGAGAGTGCCGATGAATTCGGCAGCAACACGCTTCGCGATGGGGACAGTGGACATAGAGAGTCTCCTTTCAAAAAGGCAAGGAAGCCGCGCCAGGCAGAATAGTAGACGCAAGCAGTCCGAGTTATGAGCCTCAAGAGGAGCAATGGTGCGAACCAGCTCGCAATATTGTATCATAAGAACTATAACGAGTCAATGTCGATCATTATAAGTCATTTAATGACAATGACTGACGAGCTGGCGTTAAGATAAGTCCGATCCGGCTACATCGGAGACCGTGCGCCGAAATCAAAGGCCAGAACGGACGATGGGTTTTTCCATACAAAACACAATGGAAGCACTGAACGCGTTCCATG
>Ga0302315_10006100_pt1 | contig 10129 bp, 12 predicted proteins | sample III_Palsa_N3_1_FD_200532 | JGI IMG/M metagenome (GOLD analysis project Ga0302315, IMG submission 200532) | Peat permafrost microbial communities from Stordalen Mire near Abisko, Sweden - III_Palsa_N3_1 | ecosystem: Environmental > Terrestrial > Soil > Palsa > Peat permafrost | place: Sweden... | reverse complement strand
CAGTAAAATGCTGCTGGAAATATACTACCGTATCGCCCAGCTACCTGGAGGAGCTGACCACCAACTCCAACGGGCTAGAGTTTTTGTTTTACCTGGAGAGAGACAAAGGCTCGGGTATTATAAATGGCATTGATACCCAGGTTTGGGACCCGAAAACCGATCCGATGATACCGGTTAAATTTTCGACAGCTAAACTTGCCCAGGGCAAGCAAAAAAACAAAGAAGAACTATGCGCCCGGTTCGGGTTGCCAACCGATAAGCCCTTAATATCATTTATAGGCCGTTTAGTGCTTGAAAAAGGCGCCGATCTGATAGCCGACGCTATTAAAAGAAGCCTTGCCGAGCACGCCGATCAACTCACTTTTATGCTATTGGGCGCCGGCGAAAAGGATTTGGAAAAGCAACTTGCCGAGCTCGCGGCACTATACCCCGGCCAGTGCAATGTGTTTATTGGTTATGACGAGGCGCTGGCGCATTTGGTATATGCCGCCTCTGATTTTTTGCTGATGCCATCGCGGGTGGAACCATGCGGGCTTAACCAGTTATATGCCCTGCGTTATGGCACCGTGCCAATGGTTAGAAGCACCGGCGGCTTAAAAGATACCGTGATTGATTTTGGCGATGAAGGCGGCTACGGCATCCGCTTTAACAATACATCTGTTGATGATATTTGCTACTCCATAAGTCGCGCCAAAGGATTATATGAAAATACCGCGCATTTACAGCTATTGCGAAAACGCATGATGGCGCTTGATTTTTCATGGGATCGCTCCGCAAATGAATACATTCACCTATACGAAAGTTTAAAATCCACAATATGACCTCGAAAGTAATTTGTATCGTACTTGGCGGCGGCCAGGGAAGTCGTTTATCTCCGCTTACGGCCACACGTTCAAAACCGGCCGTTCCAATTGCCGGGAAATACCGTTTAGTTGATATCCCCATATCAAACTGCCTGCACTCGGGTATTAACCGTATTTATGTTTTAACGCAGTTTAATTCGGCTTCGCTAAATAAGCATATCAAAAACACCTACCATTTCAGCAATTTTGATGAGGCTTTTGTTGATATACTGGCTGCCGAGCAAACGCCAACCAGCGGCGGATGGTTTCAGGGTACGGCCGATGCGGTACGCCAAAGTTTACACCATTTGGCGGTACATGAATTTGAGTATGTGCTCATCCTATCGGGCGACCAGCTGTACCAAATGGATTTTGGCGAAATGATAGACCGGCATATACAAGCTAAAGCCGATATATCAATAGCTACCATACCTGTACATGTTAATGATGTGCCGGGTTTTGGTATACTAAAAACAGATGCCGACAATGTGGTTACCTCGTTTATTGAAAAGCCAAAAACCGATTTCGAGAAATGGACATCGGAAGTAAGCGATGAAATGGCGGCGCAGGGCAGGCTGTACCTGGCATCAATGGGCATATATATCTTCAACCGCAAATTATTGTTTGAATTGCTGCAGGGTAACGAGCGCACCGATTTTGGCAAGGAAATTATCCCGCAATCTATTGATAAGCATAAGGTGCTCAGCTACCAGTTTGAAGGCTATTGGACAGATATTGGTACTATTCCGTCATTTTTTGATGCCAATTTGGGCTTAACCGATGATATACCCCAGTTTAACCTTTTTGATAAAAACTACATATTTACCCGCGCCAGGATGCTGCCACCGTCAAAAATGTCGGGCACGCATGTGGATAAGGCCATTATTTCTGATGGATGTATCATTAATGCAAGCCATATTACCCGTTCCATAATTGGTATACGTACCCGTATAGGTTTAGGCACCACCATTGAAAATTGCTATGTAATGGGAAGCGATAATTACCAAACACTGGAGCAGATAGAAGAATCCAGGATAAGCGACTCGCCGATAATGGGTATTGGCGACAGGTGCTATATCAAAAACGCCATTATTGATAAAAACACTTATATAGGTAACGACGTAAAAATTAACTGTGGTACCATACTGGAAGACGGCGATTACGGCACGCATACCGTACAGGATGGTATAGTGGTGGTAAAAAAACGCGCGGTTATTCCGAACGGAACCGTTATTTAATTAAGCTTAGGCAAAGCGGGCCAGCTTGGGCTTAGCTAAACCTGCGGCAGCGGATGAAATAAAAAGACAAACCGGTCAATCGGTTTGTCTTTTTTGCTTTATAACCGTTTCTTTCGGAAAAGTTTAAAATGCAACCTGTTTCAGGGGCTTAGTGTATCGAAAAGTGTTTTTTAGCCGGAAACACCTGTTTTGTAAGTTATTGTTAAACAGTTTGTTACACCATTAGCAAGCGTTCGCTTGCGGAAACGCTTGTTTTTGTTAATTTGCTGTTTACCAGCGGTTTAAGTGTTCGGGCTTGTTCGGGTGTTCACGTTCGTGTTCGGGGGTGTTTCGGTACTGTTCGGGTTGTGTTCGGGTTATGTTCGGGTACCGTTCGGGTTATGTTCGGGCTCTGCATTTGGCGTAAATTAGTGAATATCGCGAAAAACAACACAAAGTGTACCGGGATATTAGCAATAAACGCGGCTTTGCTATAAATTTGAACACTATGTACACCATTGCCGAAACGCCACGACTCATCATCCGTGAGTTTTTACCTGAAGAACTGGATATTTACCTGGATCATTTTAACGATGAGGAGGTGTGCCTGCATCTGCCCAAACGCAGCAGGGATGAACGCATTGGTATTTTCGGCAGGGCACTTAACCAGTACGAGGTTACCAAAAAACTGGGTACCTGGGGCATGTTTAATAAAACCAACGGCAATTTTGTAGGCAGTTGCCTGCTGCGGCCCTTTAATGAGCAAGCCAACCAGGTTGAAATAGGTTACAGTATGGAAAAACGGTACTGGGGCAAGGGCATAGGCACCGAAATGGCCGTGGCCATGGTTATTTATGCTTTTGAGGATGAATCTGTTACCCAAGTTGTAGGCTGCACCACGCTGGAAAACACCGGCTCACAACGCGTGCTGGAAAAAGCCGGGCTTAAACGGGTGGATAATATGCTGAGGGATGGGGTTGAACTGGCTTTTTTTGAGTTGGGACGCAGTATTTAACCACAGAGAACTCTAAGAAAAGACGCAGAGAGGCACAGAACTTTCAAGTTTGATATTAGAAATTTTCGATTATTTTGGTAATTAACTATAGGCTTTTATAATGGCTTTGCACCCTTCCTCTATCATCTTAAACACCGGCTCAAATTGAGTATCATCGTAGTATGGGTCAGGTACTTCCTTATCGCCGAGGAGTAACTTTACTTTGGCTGCATCCTGTTTATCGCGTGCCAGGGCAAGTATGTTCTTCAGGTTACTTTTGTCCATTACCAATATCAGGTCGAAATCGTCAAAATCGCTTACGGTAAATAAACGGCAAACCTGCCGGCTAATGTCGATGCCAAATTTGCGCGCGGCATGGGTTGATCGTCTATCGGGTCCCTCGCCAACATGCCAGTTTCCGGTACCTGCGGAATCTATCTCCCAGTCGAGCCCGTTTTGTTGCGCCAGATGCCGCATGATCCCCTCCGCAAGCGGCGACCGGCATATATTGCCCAGGCATACCATTAGTATCTTCATTTTGGGGGGGGGGTTAAGGTGAAGGGTAAAAAGTAAAGCGGGAAACCTTTCTCCTTTCACCTCCAATAATCTATCCGAACAGTTGATTCAGCACTCCTGCCAGCCTTACACCAGCCTTTAGCAAGCGTTCGTTAAGCGTATCTATATGGCTAAAGTTGTATTTATAATTCAGGGTATCACCGGGTTTAATATCGGTGTACAGTATTTCCGCTATCTGGTTCGATTCGAACAGCCATTTAGCTATCGGGTCGCTTTGCCATTCGGCGCGTTCGGCCGGGGTGGTATGGTTAATGGCGGTGGCGTATTCGGTATAGCTTAATTGCTGAAAATCTATCAGTTGCGAATCCCAAACCGAGTGCAGGTTAGTGGGCGTATTAAACCAATTAACCTTAAAATCATTGCCGCCTTTGTCGTCGGCATGGGCAACGTGCATAGGCTGGTGTACATCCTCCACAATATGGATCAGCATCCGCAGGTCAAGCAGCTTCTCTTTTTTTGGCAGGTCCTTCTTCTTCAACTCGCCTATCAGGTACACTAATTTGGTGTAAGCGTCCACATTGGTATCCTGGTTCAGGAAATCAACCAGGTCTGGATAAGTGTAGGCCTTATCCAGGTCGATATAATGCCACGACGATAAATAGCTGTAGGCAGGGTCGGATTTTATAAAATCTGCCCAGTTGCTGGCCATGGCAATGGATTCGTTACCTAAGATGGCTTTCACGGCGGCACGTGCTTTTGGGGTTAAGTAACTTTCGGCTATTTGGCCGCAAATGCGGTGGCCGGTAGTGCCCCAGGCCATGCTTTGAATGGGTGCGTAAATAATAACCAAACCCAGGACCAGCTTTTTAAAAAGATTTGTTTTCATAATGCTTAAAGTGGTTTTATTGTACAGGAAGTGTGTTTAATAAGGTGTGCATTGATGGGTATAACGCCCGAAGTACTTGAAAGTTGGATAAGCGAATCTGTTTTTTGGGTGATCTTGAAAAACTCTTCATAAACACCGATCCGAAAACAACCAGGATCATCTTTAATAGTATAATCCGGGTTGCAGAATTGTCCCTTTAAAAACAGGGTATCATGCCTTTGCTCATAATGGCCACGGGTGTATTCCGTCCAATGCCCGGTTTTCATGCAGCTATCGGCGCCATAATTTACCTTGCTGAAGGTTTTTATAGCTACAAAAAACGAATCGCAGCTAAACCTGAAATGATACAGCGAATAATTGATCAACTTATTCTGCATCGGCACCGAATCCTGCTGCCACACACCTTGCAAATAGGTTTGGCCCGGCGTCTGCATGTTAGGGTTCATCCAGCAGGAGCTTAGCGCAAGCAGAAGGGTGAAAGCAGAAAGGCGAAAGCTGAAAGGTATTTGCATTTTATAATTTAATTCTCTCTCCTTTGGGAGAGAGATGAGATATCCTTATTGCTCCCCCTTGCGCCACCGCTGAAGCTAAGGCGGCACGCGGTTAGGGGGCTGGGGGCTATTTTAACCCGCCTATCATATCTTCCGGCTTAACCCACTCGGTAAATTCGGCATCAGTTAAAAACTCCAGCGCGATGGCAGCTTCGCGAAGCGACAGGTTTTCTTTTAATGCCTTTTTAGCAATTTTAGCCGCTTTTTCGTAGCCGATATGTGGATTCAAAGCGGTTACCAGCATCAGCGAATTTTCCAGGTGTTTTTTAATACCCTCGTAATTGGGTTCGATGCCTTTGGCGCAATGATCGGTAAACGATACACAAGCATCTCCAATTAGCCTGGCCGATTGCAGAAAGTTAGCCGCCATAACCGGTTTAAACACGTTCAGTTCGTAATGCCCGTTCGATCCGGCTATGGATATGGTTACATCATTACCCATTACCTGCGCAGCAACCATAGTAACCGCTTCGTTTTGAGTTGGGTTAACCTTGCCCGGCATAATGGATGATCCTGGCTCATTATCAGGTATATGTATCTCGCCGATACCCGAGCGCGGGCCCGAAGCCAGCATCCTGATGTCATTCGCAATCTTCATTAAGGATACCGCTATCTGTTTTAGCGCGCCGTGGCTCTCCACAATGGCATCGTGAGCGGCCAATGCCTCAAATTTATTTTCGGCTGTGCGAAATGGCAGGCCGGTAAATTGGGCAATATAATCGGCTACCTTAACATCGTAGCCTTTAGGCGTATTTATGCCGGTACCTACGGCAGTGCCGCCAAGCGCGAGTTCTGACAGGTGATCGAGCGTATTTCTCAGCGCTTTTAAGCCATGATCCAGTTGCGATACATAGCCCGAAAACTCCTGCCCCAAAGTAAGCGGCGTAGCATCCATCAAATGGGTACGACCGATCTTTACCACGCTTTTAAATGCTTCGGATTTTGCCTTCAGCGTATCGCGTAATTTTTCAACACCCGGAATGGTAACTTCGGCCACCATTTTATAGGCGGCGATGTGCATAGCCGTTGGGTAGGTATCGTTGGATGATTGCGATTTATTCACATCATCATTCGGGTGGATGAAGGGTTTGCCTTCGCCCAAAATATTACCCTGTAATACATGCGAACGGTTTGATATTACCTCGTTCACGTTCATGTTTGATTGTGTGCCCGAGCCGGTTTGCCATATCACCAGCGGAAATTCAGCGGCTAAACTGCCTGTAAGTATTTCATCGCAAACCTGCGCTATCAGGTCGCGTTTATCGGCTGGCAAAACGCCGCAATCGGTATTGGTATAGGCGGCAGCTTTTTTCAGATAAGCGAAAGCGGCAATTATCTCTTTTGGCATGGATGCTTCCGGGCCAATTTTAAAGTTATTGCGCGATCGTTCTGTTTGTGCTCCCCAGTATTTGTCGGCAGGTACCTGTACCTCGCCCATGGTATCGTGTTCAGTTCTGAAACTCATGGTATTATTGAATTTGCGGCAAAGTTAGGGTTTTATATCCTGATAGAGAACGCGGGGGAGTAATCTTTTTGGTACAAAAACCAGAACTGCTTTTGGGTGTTTACAAGGTATAAAAATCTCCCATGTCAAAATATAACATCATATATTTATCGCCAACAGACGATCCTTATTTGTGGAACGGCCGCTCGCTCGATAAGCTGGAACACACCGGCCAGGAAGTGCTCCGTTTCAGCGGCGAAACATTTAAAGAGGATGAGCTTGAAGAAGCCATAAAGGCTTGCAAAGAGGCGGCAAAGCAGTTGTTTCCGGAAGATAAGGAACTGGAAGTTAAAACTATTGAGATCAAAGTTACCGATTAGATATTAATCGATTTCGGGTACAACCATTGTTAAATTCACAAAACACGGCCTTCATTTTTTGTGAATTTAACAATAATATTAAAATGTTTAAAACTTTAATTTATCGCTGCTGTATTATTTCTGAATTTCGCCTTTTCGTTAAAGTGAAAGATTTTATTTATGACAATAATGTATAAGAACATCCTATCTATTACTATTTCCCTTCTTTTTTTAGCTTCTTGTTCACAAAGTAAAACCAAACAGGTTTCGTCCACGCCCGATATGGGCAAACCCTTTCACCCCGAACAATATTTAAAATACGACCCGAGAAAAGCCGATAAACGCATCGACGATTTTATGAAACACCTGCACCAGGTAGCCAATTTTAATGGCGATGTGCTGGTGGCAAAAAACGGCAAAATTATATATGAAAATGCCTTTGGCTGGGCAAATTACCCACACCAGGATAGCCTGAAGGTTGATTCTAAATTCCAATTGGCATCGGTTACTAAAACCATGACCTCTACCGCCATTTTGCAGCTAATGGAGCGTGGCAAATTGAAACTCAACCAGGATGTACGCGATTTTTTTCCGAACTTTCCTTATGCTGGTGTAACTATACGCTTGCTGCTTACCCATCGCTCGGGTATGATGAACTATGTATATTTTGTTGATGATGTATACCGCGCCGAGCACCGCGATCAGAAAAAGGGCATCACCAACCAGCAAACTATGGATATGATTGCCCAGTATAAACCGGCTCCGTTCAATAAGCCCGACAAACGCTTTTTATATAATAATTCCAACTTTATGGTGCTGGGTTCTATTATCGAGAAGGTAACCGGTATGAGCTATGCCGAGTATATGAAGGAAAATATTTTCGACCCGGCCGGCATGAAGAATACTGCCGTTTACTCCAAAGCGGTTTATGATAAAATACCAACTAATGTACTTGGGCATGATAGAAACAGCTGGAAATATTCCGTAGCTCCTAATTTTTTAGATGGCCCGGTTGGCGCTTATGGCATTTACAGTACCGTTGGCGATCTGTTTTTATTCGACCGCGCTTTGCGGGCCGGGATGCTCATTAAACCTGCTACCCAGGATTCGGCCTATACCGATCGCAACCCGATGATTCGCGGGCATTTTAACTACGGCTACGGCTGGCGCCTATTTGAGGCACCCGGCGAAAAGGTGGTGTACCATACCGGCTGGTGGCATGGTTTCAGGCATATATTTTTACGCGATATGAAAAATGACGTAACAATTATATTGCTCGGAAACATGGTAAACGGAAGCTTGCTACATTTGGATGATCTTTTTAAAATAACCGGCATGCCTATAGTGCGCAAAAGTGCCTACACGGGCAGCGGCGGCGTTGAAGAAGATCAGTAAGTTGGTGAGTGGTGAGCAGGCAGTGGCGAATTTCTTTTTTTTAAAACTTAATTTAACTGATCTGCTTTTATAACCAATAAACATACAACATCATGTTCGATAAAATAATGGAGGCTCAGCAAAAAGCGGGCGAAGTAAAACAACGCCTTGATGCTATTAGTGTAAGCGGCACCGCCGAGGGTGGCAAAATTACGGTAACTGCCAATGCTAATAAAGTAATTCAATCTATCAGCATCGACCCGGAATTTTTTAAAGATGCCGGTAAAGAAGAACTGGAAGAACTGCTTTTGGTTGCTATAAATAAAGCATTGGAACAGGCTGACAATATTAGCCAAAGCGAAATGGCCGCCATGACCCAGCAAATGTTTGGCGGCTTGTTTGGGAAATAAAGCCCTTTAATCAATGTCATCTCGAACGACAGAGAGAGATCTTCTACACCATACCTACAGATGCTAATTGCAGAAGATTTCGCCTCGCACCTCGTCGAAATTACGTTTTGAATCACATAAAACATTAAAACCATATATGAAAGCAACATTTTACGGCCACGCCTCGCTGGAATTGGAAACCGGCGGCAAAACAATATTATTCGATCCATTTATATCGCCAAACCCGCAGGCGAAGCATATTGATATTAACACCTTAAAGCCCGATTATATCCTGTTATCGCATGGGCATGGCGATCATGTGGCTGATGCCGCCGCCATACAGAAAAACAGCGGTGCTCAAATAGTAGCTATTGCCGAAATTGCCGGCTGGTATGCTGCCCAGGGCATTGAAAACACCCACGGTATGAATATCGGCGGTGGTTTTGATTTTGATTTTGGTCGTGCTAAAATGGTATACGCGCTGCACTCCAGTTCCATGCCCGATGGCAGCTACGGTGGTAACCCGGCCGGTTATGTGATCTACTCCGAAGGAAAAAAGGTTTATTTTGCCGGGGATACCGCGCTTACTTATGACATGAAGCTATTGGCCGAAGAAAACCTGGATTGGGCTATTTTGCCCATCGGCGATAACTACACCATGGGTGCCGATGATGCCATAAAGGCTTGCGAATTTATCAACTGCAAAAATGTGATCGGTGTACATTATGATACCTTCCCGGCCATCAAAATTGATAAGGCAGCGGTAATGGAAAAATTTATAAAGGCAGGCATCAATTTAAAACTGCCCGCCATAGGCGAAAGCATAGTTCTGTAACAAAAAAGGCCGCCGGTAACATTACCGGCGGCCTTTAAATTGGATACTACATTTTTGTAGTATCTTTTTTCATCTTCATTTTCATCTTACTGGTATCACTCTTCATTTTCATCTTCTTCTTTTTCACCTTCACAGTAGTATCGCTTGCTGCAATTGTTCTACCATTAGATACCGGCGCCGCCGCACAAACACTTCCGAAAGTGATCGCTCCTAAAGCAATCATACAAAATAACTTTTTCATAGCTTTAATTTTTTTGTTTAATAGTGTGTACTATAACAATAAAATTAACTGTAGATTGTTTTAATTTATTCTATAATTAAAAAAGGTGCTGTTTGGGATCCCTATGTGCTTCTTTACAATACTATATCATCCCGCAGGGGCGAGTGACCCACCCCGCCCATAATTATGAGTATACTTGGTTATCTAAGCCGCTCCAATATCCCTGCTGTATCCAGTTTATCCTGCAGGCCGCTGGCCATATCCTTAAAGGTTAACAGGCCGCTTTGCATTTCATCGCTGCCGATGAGGATGGTGTAGGGGATAGCCTTGTTATTGGCGTATTCCATTTGTTTTTTGATTTTGGCGCCCGCAGGGTAAAGCTCGGTGTTGATGCTGTGCCGCCTTAGGCTATGCAACAGCGGCAGGGCATATTTTTCGCCCTCGCTGTCGAAACAGCAGATGAGTACTTTGGTGGTTTGGTTGGTTTCAGCAGGAAAAAGAT
>Ga0302315_10006098_pt1 | contig 10131 bp, 8 predicted proteins | sample III_Palsa_N3_1_FD_200532 | JGI IMG/M metagenome (GOLD analysis project Ga0302315, IMG submission 200532) | Peat permafrost microbial communities from Stordalen Mire near Abisko, Sweden - III_Palsa_N3_1 | ecosystem: Environmental > Terrestrial > Soil > Palsa > Peat permafrost | place: Sweden... | reverse complement strand
CGCCGCTTACCAGATGCTGCTGAAGACGACCATCCCCGGCATCGAAGCCCTGCGCGATACACTGGCCGCCAAAAGCAAGGAATATATGAAGGTCGTGAAGATCGGCCGAACCCACTTCATGGATGCTACCCCCCTCACCGTCGGCCAGGAGTTCAGCGGCTATGTCAGCCAGTTAGACCATGGCCTGAGAGCCATCCGGAATACCCTGCCCCATTTGTCCGAGCTTGCCCTCGGCGGTACTGCCGTCGGCACCGGCATCAACACCCCGCCCGACTATGCCATCAACGTCGCGAAAAAAATCGCAGAACTCACCGGCTTCCCCTTCGAGACCGCCGCCAATAAATTCGAGGCCCTCGCCGCCCACGACGCGATCGTCGAGGCCCATGGCGCCCTCAAGACGGTCGCCGTCAGCCTGATGAAGATCGCCAACGACATCCGCATGCTGTCTTCGGGCCCGCGCAGCGGCATCGGCGAAATTCATATCCCCGACAACGAGCCCGGCAGCAGCATTATGCCCGGCAAGGTCAATCCCACGCAGTGCGAGGCCCTGACCATGATCGCCGCCCAGGTGCTCGGCAATGACGTCGCCATCAATATCGGCGGCGCCACCGGCCACTTCGAACTCAATGTCTTCAAACCCGTCATTATCTATAACTTCCTGCACAGCGCGCGGCTGATCGGCGACGGCACCGCCAGCTTCAACGTCCATTGCGCCAAAGGCATCGAACCTATTGAAGCCAACATCAAAAAACATGTGGACAATTCCCTTATGCTCGTGACCGCCCTCAACACAAAGATCGGCTATTACAAGGCCGCAGAGATCGCTCAGAAGGCGCATAAGGAAGGAACGACATTAAAGGAGATGGCCGTCAAGCTCGGATACGTTACCCCGGAACAATTCGACGAATGGGTCAGACCGGAGGATATGGTGGGCAAGCTGGGGTAACCGATAGGGTTATCTTACCAGGGAATGATGCAGGTAATTGGCAGCGCCGATGAATAGCAATAAAAAAACAGATTGCAGCCCCGCCAGCGGTATCGACCTGAAGGCAGATCTACTATACGTACGCCAGAGCAGTGAGACCAGCAGCGAGAACAGCAGGCCGTAGAGATAAAACCAAATGAAATTGAGCGGAGAAAAGAAAAAGGCGGCTGCCAGCAGAAAAAGTATATCTCCCCAACCAATCTTCCTGTCGATGATCGACACCATGGCTGTCTGCCGGATAAAAAAATAGCCCTTCAACAGCAGGAACTGGATGATCAAAAACGCCAGATTACATCCTGCATACATCGCCAGCCTCCCCATCGAGTGCAACTCCTCAAAGGTATGTACAACTCCGGCGCCGGCCAGGATGGGAAAATAGCTCCAGTGTACCTGGCGTTCCGCGAAATCCTCCCAGGCGACCATCACCAGGCACACAATGGCCAGCGTCAATGATATGGTGTCCATTCGGTCAGGGGTTGGTTAGGTTAGGTGTTCTTTATCCAAAATACGCTTAGTAAACGTAACCTCCTATTATCCCGCCGTTAAAAGGTCATTAATTGCTGATAGGTGGTTTGCAAGGCGGGAATGCCCTGCGTAGCTTCACATTGGGCATCGCGCTATTCGATCGCATTTTACAAACCTTAAACATATTAAACATGAAAAAACACCTCTTGATCGCACTGCCATCACTTGCACTGACACTGTCCGCCATTTTCCTTTCATTTGTCCTGCACGCCCAGAACATGCCGCCCTCACATCCCCAGCCCGATAGCATCATCAGGATCATTCCGGCCGGCGAAGGCAAGTATTCTTATTTGCTGTACACCATCGGCGGCCGGTTGGTAACTCCCGAAGAGGTGAAGGTCAGAGTGGCAGGTTATCCTCCTTCAGCCGAGGAGTATACCATCGCCAGGCACAACATAACCTGGAGCTGGATTTCATTTGGAGGTTTAGGCGTCTCGGGTACCTGGGCAGTCATCGAATATGCGCACAATAACAAAATTGCAAGCGCGACGCCGGCCCTCGTCAACGGCCAGGCCGGATTCGTCTACCAGAAACGCAGCCTTACAGGAGCTTATGTCCTGACCGCCGTCGCCGCCGGGTTCCTGACCTCCGCGATTATTACAGCCGTTACCGCGAGTCATCACACCCGGAAAGCCTTACAGGTATACAACCAGCGATTTGAATGAGGCGCGACTTCAATGTCGTAACTCTGTCTTTACTTGCCTCAAGGGCGATGTTCACCTCCTCCGCCATGCGGCGGTGGGTTGTGAGCCGCGGGGTGATTATTGGGATGGCTGCCCCCCGGATGACTGCCGCCGGGATTCCCCGGATGACCTCCGCCGTTACCGGGATGACCTCCGCCTGCGTTGCCGGGATGGTTTCCGCCGGCAGGTCTGGCCACCGGAGCCGGAGCATTCCTGCCCTGTGAGCCAAAACGTGCTCCGCCCACTGTATTCATCGCCGTCGTACCCGGACGCCCGCCATTGGCCGAGGCAAACTGGTTGCGGTCCATGCTGGCCGTATGGTTGTGGCTGAATTGCTCAGACGTAGGCTGCACATGATTCTCCCGCATCGCTACCTGCTCCTGCGCATTGGGCTGGGCCTGGATACCGCCGCCGCCGTTAAAACTGGCACGGTTGACGACGGTCGTGTTGATGACTGTTCGGTTGATGTAAGTATTGTGGACTATCGTGGTGTTGACGTTGACGACGGCCGTGTTATAGCGGAAATAACCGCCATGCCATTCCCCGCCGACAAACCCTGATCCCCCATAGCCGTAGCCATAGTTCACCCCGCCATAAAAACCGATATGCGAGCCCCAGTATCCCCCATGCCAGCCATAGATGCCACCGGCATAACCCCAGTAACCGGGTGTCCACAAATACCCCGGTTGAGCAGGCCTGATCCATACGCCCGGGACCCAGTAATAACCGTCGACCTCGTCATAAGCCCAATAACCCGGCGTCCAGAGATAACCATCAACAGGACAGGGCGGTTGGGTATAGACCGGTAACGCAGGCGGCGCCGTCCGGATGGAAATTCCTACAGACAGGGAGAATTGAGCGGAAGATCGGAAGGCTAAGAAACTCAGTGCGGATATAAACAGCAATTTGCTGAAGACATTTCTCATAATAGATGTTTATGGATGAAAACGTTACGACCCCATGAAAGAAATCGAACGTTAAATGGGTCGGAAAAGTATCTTAGTGAACAATGTAATCTGTTGTAGACACGTTATTAATATGTTAACCCCAAAATAATTGCTTTCCCACTGACGTTGTAATGGCAAATTTGCAATTAGAATTATCGATTCCCATTCACCACTTAAAAGAAAGTCATGAAAAAACTAGTCTTCGTCCTGTCCATTTTCCTCGTCTCCGCGTCCTTCTCACATCTCCAGGCGCAGTTCATCAGCATCGATGTCATTTCCGGCAACCGCCCGCCGGCCCCCAATGAAATGCAGCTGATGCGTGCCGAGGAAAACAGGCATCCCAAGATCGCCGATGCCATGCATAGCATTGAAAGGTCTATGCACGACCTGCATTCAGCCCCGGATGATTTCGGTGGCCACAAAGCCCAGGCTGAAGCTGACCTCAGAGCAGCCTACATCTCGCTCAGAAAGGCATTGTATTTCCGCCTCTGGCATTAATCTCCGCTATTCATCGCGGTTCCCGGGGTCATCCCGGGTTCATATCATCTTATTAGCAATGCCCGCCCGAATGGACGGGCATTTGCCATCCTTACCGCCTGATCATCCGCCGCCCCAGTGAGTCCGCTGGCCCCATGATCTCATCCAGCTTCTTTTCGTATTCCATCCGGGAGATGGCCTTGTTCTCCGCAGGCGCTCTGAGATCGGCGCCGGCCACCGATGCCATGATTGTCGTGGCGATAAAGACCACCGCCCCGCTGTCCACGTCCAGCCTGAGTATCACCCCCGGCAGACCATCGAACCGCTCTGGCCCCGCCCCCAGCGGAATATCTTCGCTGTACCACGCCAGCACCTTTTTCCCTCCGTGCATAACCGCTGTCGCCTTCTTACAGAAATGTCCCAGCAACGTACACGTATCCGGCGATAATTTCCACGCCGGAGATCTGACAGAATCCCTGATGACATACTTCTTGTCGTCCAGGCTCGTCTGCTCCAGCAAACGGCGGCCCGACAAATTTTTGTATAAGATATTTTCATCGCCGGGGCCGCCTAATTTAATGACCATCGCACCACCCGGCGCGGCAAAGGGATCGGGTGCGTCATCTTTCGGCACGGCCTTGTATACGGCAATACTATCCCGGTACACCAGCTGGAATTCACCCGACTGGAACTGAGGCACCATCGCCCGCATCTGTTCATCCGGCATATGACGCCAGACATCGATTGTCCGCGTGTAAACAATCGTGCCCTGCAGCGGCTGGGCAACAACAGACAAACCGGCCAACAATCCGGCAGCCATGCAGCCGCCCAGGACAAAGGCCATCGGGAGGCGCAATTTTTTGTAAGGATAATTCATGGTGAGCTGTTTTCCCCAAAACTAGGCCCCGCCCATGTTAACAAAGGCTGACATAACGTTAATCAACGTTAATACCTGTTTTCAGTCACTGAACATGGGACTATATTTGCAATCAATCAACGCATCAATGGCTGCATCACTTCCCTCCGGCAAATTAAGGCTCTCCGCCATCCTGATGATCTTCGCCATCATCGGCATCGGCGTCTTTCAGGCCTATTGGCTGAAAAAGCTATTCGCGGAAGAATGGACTGACCTGAAAAAAGAGACGAATATTGCTTTCCGTGACGCCGTCTACAAACTGCAATGGCAGCGATTCCGGAACGACACAACCTTCTCGCGGCATAAAACCTCTATCAGTGTATTCCTGATAGATACACAGGACAGCATCGGAGGCGGGCTCCCCGACCAGGATACGGCCGGCAAGTCACGCATAATGACGTTCTCTTTCAAAAGCCGGGGCGCCGAAGACAGCGTCCTCAGGAATATCCCCATACCCCTTGCGGCGGCCGGAGGATTGCCGCAGGCAATGCCGGATCCTTCGAGTCCTCCCGCTGTCATGAACTTCGCATTCGATAAAGATACCGCCGGTGCATCCCTGCCCGTCAGCCAGATCGATTCCGCTTTTCGCCGCGAGCTCGAAAAGAGCCAGATCACTGTACCCTTTACCATCCGCAGCTTCCTGACAAGAAGCATGGACTCGACGCGGCGCATAATACGCGATACGATCCCATCCGATCAGATCGGGACCAGTATCGCCTATATCGGACTGTCCAAAACCTATGGCTATCAGGCTGTCTTCGGCAACCCCACCGGCTATCTGCTCGGCCGGATGAAACTGCCCATCTCCATGGCTCTCCTGCTGCTGGCATTCATCACCACCGCCTTCGTATTCCTGTATTTTAATCTTCAGCAACAGCAGCGCCTCGCCATCACCAAGGACGAATTTATCGGCAACATGACCCACGAGCTTAAGACGCCCATTGCCACCGTACAGGTGGCCGTCGAAGCGCTCCGACATTTTAATGCCCTCGACGATCCGCATAAGACAAAAGAATATCTGGACATCTCCGCCATCGAGCTGCAGCGGCTGTCCATGCTCGTCGACAAAGTACTAAGACTGTCGCTATTTGAGAATAAGGCCATCGAACTCAACCGGCGTACTATCGACCTGCACCAACTGGCGGCAGAAGTCATTGCCGACATGAAACTTCAATTCGAAAAGGCCGGCGCTGTCGTTCAACTGACCGCCACCGGTAACGATTTCCCGGTTAGCGCCGACCGCATGCACATGGCCGGCGCCTTATCCAACCTGCTAGACAATGCGCTGAGATATAGTCCGTCTCATCCCGCAATCACCGTCCATCTCTCGCGACAGGAAAGCCTCATCACCCTGGCCGTCTCCGATAACGGCATCGGGATTCCCGCCGCATACATAGGCCGGGTATTCGAGAAATTCTTCCGCGTGCCCTCCGGCGATCACCATAATATAAAAGGATATGGGTTGGGACTAAGCTATGTTCAGCACATCATCACAAGGCATAACGGATCGATCTCCGTCCACAGTAAAGAAGGCAAAGGCAGTACGTTTACCATCATACTACGCGCGGCCGTGGCCAATCCGTCAGCCCCCAAATCCCCCGTCGCATGAGCCGCATTAAAATACTATACGCCGAAGACGAGATCTTCCTGGGAAAGATTGTCAGGGAAACCCTGGAAAGCAGGGGCTTCGAAGTCGTCATGGTGACCAGTGGTGCAGCTGTCATGCCCGCGTTTACCTCCATCAGGCCCGATATCTGCGTCCTCGATATCATGATGCCGGACCGCAACGGATTTGAAGTGGCCGGAGATATCCGCGCCGTCGACGACGACGTGCCCATCATCTTCCTGACTGCCAAGACCCAGACCGAAGACCTGGTACGCGGATTCCGCACCGGCGCCAATGACTATATCCGCAAGCCCTTCAGCATGGAAGAACTAATCGTCCGCATCGAAAACACGTTACGCCTGAGGCGGGAGCCGGGCCCCGGAGCGCCGCATGACGGCAGCCAGGGTGCGACTGCGGCATCGGTCACGTTGGGGAAATACGCTTTTCATGTTCACCGGCAGATACTTACCGTCGATCAGGAGGAGAGACGACTGTCCTATCGGGAGAGCGAACTGCTGCGACAACTCTGGCTCGGCCGCGACCACATCATCCCGCGCGAAGACCTCCTGCAGGCCATCTGGGGCAATGACTCCTTTTTGAATAGCCGCAACCTCGATGTCTACATCACCAAACTGCGGAATTATCTGAAAGCCGACGACCGCATCGAGATCCTTACCATCAAAGGCGTAGGCTACCGGTTCATACTTCCCTGATCCGCCCGCGATCCCGCACCCAGCCTTATATATTAACCTTCCTTAACCTTACACCCAACTTCATTAACCCGATCTCTGTGTTGCACCTTCTACATTTGAGGCAAACAACATTCTTATGCTGCGGGTTATCTCTACAGGCCTTTTCTCCCTCTCCCTCCTGACATCATTCGCCCAGACCCTGACCATCAGAGGTACGATAGCCGATTCCACAACCGGCAAAGGTCTGGCCTATGCAACTGTATCCGTGATCGAAGCGAAAGACTCCATGCTGATAGCCTTTACCATCGCCGATACGGCAGGTCATTTCCGGTTCAATAAGATCGCCACCGGAAATTATCTTCTCTCGGTGTCGTATACGGGCTACCGTCCCGTATGGCGGCCATTGCCGCCGGCCTCAGCCGATGGAACAATAGAGGCAGGGAATGTCGTGCTGACCGGAGCAGGTGTGCTGCAGGGGGTGGAGGTAACAGGGAAACGGCCACCCGTAGAAGTCAACAACGATACGCTGGAATTCAATGCGGAAAATTTTAAGACACAGCCCAATGCCGTCGTCGAAGACATGTTGAAAAAGATGCCGGGCGTAACCGTTGAAAGTGACGGGACCATCAAGATCAATGGCCAGACCGTTCGCCGTATCCTGGTCAACGGAAAAGAATTCTTTACCGGCGATGTGAAGATGGCGACCAAAAACCTCAATGCCGATGCCGTAGATAAAATACAGGTCTATGACCGGAGCAGCGACCAGGCGGCCTTTACCGGCATCGACGACGGCAACCGTGAAAAGGCCATCAACATCAAATTGAAAAAGGACCGGGACCTCGCCACCTTCGGCAAAGTCACCGCAGGGGCAGGGAGTGGCGGCGTCCCAACCGGGATCGGCGGCGGCGAAGGCCGCTTCGACGGCCAGGCCAATATCAACAGATTCAGCGGCGATGAACAACTATCCCTGCTGGGTATGGGCAATAACACCAACCGACAGGGCTTCACCGTACAGGACGTGCTGAATTTTACCGGCGAGCTGTCTCACGGTATGCGCAATGGCGGCGGCGGTATCCAACTGCAGAACGGCAGCGCCGGCAACAATAATGGACTGCCAGTGACAGGCCTCGGCCAAAGTCAACAGGGCATCGCCACTACCTTCGCCGGCGGACTGAACTACAATAACACCTGGGACAAGGGCAGGACATCCCTGAACGCCAATTATACCGGCAGCCATATCCGCCTGCTCACCACTCAGCAATCCCTGACCCAAAACGTCGCCCTCGGTAATAGTTACAACACCGCCGACACCTCCAACACTGTCCGGAACATTACACAAGGCCGATTGGGGGCGATCCTGGACCAGCAATTCGACAGCTCGTTTTCGCTGCGCCTGACCCCGTCACTAACTTGGCAGCATTCGAATAAACAACAGTCGGAAAATTACACCAGCTATTCCCTACCCGACAGCCTCCTGCTCAATGACGGCAACAACAATAACAATACTACTCCCGGAGCCATTTATTTCACCACGGATGTCCTTTTAAGAAAACGATTGACAAAAAAAGGCCGCACCCTCTCAGCCGATGTCAACATCAGCTATAACCATAGCACAGAAGGGGCCACCCAGATCTCCGATAATACCTTCTATCCATCCGGCTCCGCATCCGGCGGCGCCCCAACCGGCGCCAGCCCCACCGATTCCAATATCAACCAGACCTATAACCGAAATGCGCTGACCCGCAGCATCGGCGGCAACATCACCTACACCGAACCGCTCACCAGGAAGTCCCTCCTCGCGCTCACCGGCTTTTATAACGTCAATGCCGGCAGCAGCGACAGGCTGGCGTACAATTATGATTCTACCATTCGTAAATACAACTTGCCCGACACCCTGCTGACCGACAATTTCGCCAGTAACTATCGTTATGCCGGTGGCGGAGCCAGTTATCAAAGCAACTGGCGGAAGGTCAGGCTCACGGCCGGCATCACCCTGCAGGACGCGATGCTCGACGCGATAAACAAATCCTCCGGCAATAACATCAGGCAGTCTTTCACCGATCTCCTGCCCAACGTCCTGCTGCAGTATAACGTCTCCCAGACAAAAAATTGGCAACTCATTTACAACACCTATACCACCCAGCCTTCGGTCATTCAGCTGCAGCCCGTGCCCGACCTCAGCAATCCGTTGGATATTACGACAGGCAATCCGGATCTAAGACGTAGCTATAACCATAACCTGACGCTCAACTACTTTTCTGCCCATCCCGCCAGCCGCACAGACCTGATCTTCCTGCTGAGTATCACCGATGTGGCCAAGGCCATCGTGAACAGCGATTCCGTCTCCGCCGTCGGCACAAGATTCAGCATCCCCGTCAATGCAAACGGTGTAGTCAATATACTGAGTGATGTGGTATACGGCTTTCCCTTGCTGCGCCTGCATTCGCGGCTGGAACTGGGAGGGACGTTCAAGTACAGTAAGAATGTGGATTTTATTAACGGAGCTACCGACAACAGCAATTCAGTCACGCTCCGTCCCGGATTCACGTACAGCTATACCGGCAGCGATAAGCTGGATCTGCAGCTGAAGGCTGCCGTCTCATTCATTTCCGGCCGCTACGCTCTGCAACCCGCCCTCAATACCAACTATGCGCGGCAGAACTATGGCGTCAATATGACCAACTATCTCCCGCTCCATTTTTCCTTGCACAACGAATTCAATTATATCATCAACACCGGCCGCTCCAATGGCTACAACAGCAGCATACCCCTGTGGAATACCTGGCTGGCCAAATCTTTTCTGCGCAATGACCGGGCCGAACTGAAATTCGGGGTCATGGACCTGCTGGACCGGAATACCGGCATCACCCGGAACATCAACCAGGGCAGTATCATGGACGAGCGGTACAACGTGCTGCAACGCTATTTTCTGCTGAGCTTTACTTACAGTTTGAATAAATCGGGACTGCATCCCAAAGGGGGGCCACATATCGATCTCCGGACAATCGGGGATTAGGGGTTTGCGCTGCGGCGTGATCGGCCCGCGGGCTCCGCGGCATCAGTGAAACAATCCTTGAAAAACCTTTCTCAGGTTCGGCGCTCTCCGGTTGTGCCGTGAACTGTCGATCGTCGTGTACACGCCGCCATTTCTCATATCGGAATCGAACAGGACGACAATGTCCTTCCTGCCCTGGGAGGCATTGACATATTCATTTTGCTTCGTCACTGTCTTTGTTCTGTTGTTCTGAACGACGAGCAGGAAAGTATCGGTTTGACAATTATCGAGCTTAAATTTGAAAT
>Ga0302315_10006092_pt1 | contig 10139 bp, 13 predicted proteins | sample III_Palsa_N3_1_FD_200532 | JGI IMG/M metagenome (GOLD analysis project Ga0302315, IMG submission 200532) | Peat permafrost microbial communities from Stordalen Mire near Abisko, Sweden - III_Palsa_N3_1 | ecosystem: Environmental > Terrestrial > Soil > Palsa > Peat permafrost | place: Sweden... | reverse complement strand
GCGACGGGTGATTTTCGCCATGATTACCTGCAGTCCTTTCACCTGGCGTCTGGTGGTGCCGTATCCCGGAAATCCTTCGGGACTCGTGCTGCTACAGACCGGAAAGACCATGCCCATCGTTTGGTGAGGCGCCACCTCCACCGCTCGATGCACGCGCTCATGGGTCGCTGGATTGCGACGGGGATCATCTGTGTCCTTGCGACCTTGAGCGGCTCGCCGCTTGCGGTTGCTCACACGCAGATGATGACCGAAGTGCTGGTGTCGTTCCGGCAGCCGCAACAGGTCGATGTGACAGTCGGGCTGGATTTGTCGCTGATGCTGGGGTCGCCGGAGCGCTACTATGAACTCGCCACGGAATCGGGCGACAGCCGGCAAAAGGAACTGCAGAAAATCGTTCCGACGGTGATCGATAGCCTGCAACTCTGGGTGGGCGGCGAGTGTTTGAAACTTAAGTTTCGAGGATTCACCGCATCGACTGCGCAGAAGTCGGATTATCTCGACGGTTCGATGAGCAAGCTGTCGACCTTCGAATTCGTGGCACCACTCCCCGCAACAGCCGCTCCGCCCGCGACCGACGCGCCGCTAAAGCTTGTAATACCCATAGCCGCGCCCATCGATTATCCGGTGGCGTACACCGTGCAAATTCCGGCTGCCCATGTGTCGATGACGCGATGGGTAGAGGAGGGCGTGCATGAAAGCGATCCCTTTGTTTGGGCGGATAAGGCACCGAAGGGAGCGGCTCCAGAGGGAGCGGTTCCAGCTGCCGCGGCGACGGCGGCGACTTTCGATCCCGATGCACTTCCCTGGACTCGCCAGTTGGGGTTGTATCTAAGGCTCGGCTTTCATCACATCGTGCCCGAGGGGGCCGACCACATTTTGTTTGTGTTGGGGCTGTTCTTTCTGGGCATCACGTGGCGCAAGCTCTTGTCGCAGACCACGGTATTCACCATTGCACATGCGACTACGCTGTTTTTGTCGACGTACGGGGTTTTCAGTTTGCCGAGCCGGTTTGTGGAACCCATGATCGCGGGGTCGATTGCGTTCATTGCCGTTGAAAATATCGTGAAGCCCCGGTTGGGGTGGGGCAGGCTTGCCATCGTATTCGGTTTCGGTCTCATTCACGGCCTGGGCTTTGCCAGTAGCCTGAGCGACATTCCCTTCCCGAAAAGAGACTTTATCGTGGCACTGCTGGGCTTCAATGTTGGCGTCGATTGCGGGCAACTGTTCGTGATTGCGCTGGCATTTTTGGCGGTAGGCTGGTTCAGAAATGAGCCTTGGTTTCGCCGTAGAATCGCGGTCCCGTGCTCCTGCGTGATTGCCGCGGTGGGGCTTTATTGGGCGGTGGACCGGGCGGCGTATTATTGCTGTGGGGTGCCGTTGTGGCCTTGAGGCGGGCGGTGACCCGGGCCGCCATTTCGGCAAAACCCATGAATTGTTTGTATTTTTTGGGCGACCTGTTAAAATTCTAAATGAACCCCGGCCAGCCCGGGGTTCGCTGTTTTCGCTTTGGCTAAGTGGCAGAGTGGTCATGCAGCGGCCTGCAAAGCCGTGTACGCCGGTTCGATTCCGACCTTAGCCTCAAATAACCCCGCTGACCCCGTCCGACCCCAAGCGCTCAAGCGCCAAAATCGCTAGTTTTCCCGAGAAATCGCACCGCGTGCTATTGCATGCCGTCCGACCCCAGTGTAACACTCGCCGGGGTAAGTCAAGGGGTAACTTGACATCGACGGGGTAACTTTTCATTTATGGCACTCACTGATACCGCGATTCGCGGCCTCTCTCCCAAGCAAAAGCCCTATAAGAAAGCGGATGAACGCGGTTTGTACCTTCTGGTGCAGCCGAATGGTTCGCGATGGTGGCGATTCAAGTATTCATTCGAGGGTCGCGAGAAGGGCATCAGCCTCGGCACCTACCCTGATACTCCTCTCAAGTCCGCACGCGAGAAGCGGGACGCCGCTCGGCAACTCGTTGCGAAGGGCATCGATCCGTCCGTGGAGCGCCAAGCGGAAAAGCACTCGGCCTCGATCACGTTGAAAGACAATGCCGACGACTGGCTTGCAGAGCAAACTGCCCAAGACCCTAAGACCGTTGCTCGCATGCGCTCTCGATTGGAAGAGTGGGCCTATGGGAAGCTTGGGCCTCGGCCCATTACGGCCATTACGTCAGGCGATGTGCTGAGCATGCTGAAGCTGTGCCAGAAAAAAAGCCCGGACACCGCGCACAGGCTGCGCCTGGATCTGCGGCGGATCTGGGACTACGCCATTCGCGAGGGACGCACCACTCACAACGTCATCATGCCGTTGATGGGAAAGACTGTGTTGGCTCCGGTAGTCGGAGGACATCGGCCGGGCCTTGTGAATCCTCAGGAGGTGGGTGGTCTCCTGCGAGCAATTGACGGGTATCAGGGGCAGGCGACCACGATGCTGGCTCTCAAAATCGCCCCCTACGTGGCCCTGCGTCCAAGCGAGCTGCGGTGTAGTCGGTGGCGCGACATTGATTTCGCTCGAAAAGAGTGGCGCATACCGCCGCCGCGCATGAAGGCAAAGGACAAGGTTGAGGAACACATTGTTCCGATGTCGAAGCAAGTGATTGCTCTCCTACGTGAGTTAGAACACCACCGGGGGAGTGGTGACCTGCTTTTACCCGGCACCAAAGGCAAGGGGCGCCCGATGTCGGACGCGACGCTCAACAGTGCGCTGAGGACGCTGGGCTATGACACGAAAACCCAGCACTGCATCCACGGTTGGCGCACCACCTTCAGCACATTGCTCAATGAGCGTGGCGACATCCATCCCGATTCGATTGAGCATCAGCTGGCGCATGTTGTTGGAGACAAAACCCGGCAGGCATACAACCGCGCGATCAAGATGGAAGTGCGCCGCCCGATGATGCAACTCTGGGCCAACTTCTTGGATGAGCTGCGCGACAAAGCGCCTAGAACATAGGGTTTGGTTAGCATCGCGCTAACTTGCGCGATAAATAGTTAGCACCATGCTAACTTCGGGCGCTAAATTATTAGCGCCGTGCTAATAAACCGCGAATAGCCGAGCGGCCGTAAAAAAGATCATTATTATAGGTATCGCCCTTTCGAAGGCCGTCGCGTGCAGTCGCACTGTGACGAACAACGGAGATGATCGGCGATGGAAAACTCAATTCGTATTCTTAGACTCCCTCAGGTCGAGGCGAAGTCTGGCCTTAAGCGTGACAGCATCTACCGGCTCGCAAAGCTCGGTAAATTTCCCAAGCCCATCAAAATTGCGCAATCGGCGGCAAGCGGCTGGGTCGAAAGCGAGGTCGATGCATATCTCGAGGAGCGCATCGCCGAACGCAATGCGAAGGTGGGCATATGAGCGGTAGCACTCGCAGGAAGCCATCGGTATCGACGGCGTACCACGAGGCGGGACACGCTATCGCCGCTGCCAGGATCGGATTCACCTTCGATCGCGTATTGCTCGGTTACCACGCTGAAAGTCAGAGTCTCGGAGGCGTCTGGCGAACCGAGTGGTCCGGCTTTCCGCCTTGGCCTAAATGGATGCATGCGATTGTGTTGATGTGTGGCCCTTTCGCCGAGGCTCGATACCGTAAGCAGAGCATTGGAAAAATATGGCTCGCACGCTCTTCAGAATCGGATGCCCGCGCGTTCGCGCAGCTTGGCATTAAAGACGACGAGGTTATCGCCCATCGACGCAATGCCGGATTGTTGCTACAGGAACAATGGTCCGCAGTCAGGCGGACGGCCTCGGATCTCCTAGCCCATGGTGGGTTGTCGTTTGAAGACATAGAGGATCGCGTCATCTGGCCGGCTGACCGCAACGCATGGAGGAGCAAGACGTGAGCCGCCCCACGTCGCCCGCGCCATATGTCGCGCCTGATCCCGAGGCGTTCCCGTTGCCCACCGAGCGCGACTTACCAGCGCTATGTGCTTATCTGGAAATGCCGTCCGTAGCGTCGTCTGTCCTCGCCGACTGGAAGCGCTGCCTCGCTCAGAACTTCAGGACGTGGGCCGCCGTCTCAGAGTGGATTTCGCAGGCTTTGTCATTTGATCCCGAGCGGTTGCGCGAGGGTGGCGAGACTTTCGTCATGCGTGCCCGTCAAGTTCGTTGGCTCGCCCAACTGCTCGCGGACCACTATCAGGACGGCAGCACCGCCGAAAAGAGCGCGACAAGGTTTGGTCTCAAAAGTAGGCGGGACTACTGGCGCAAGCTTGATCTCGCCCATACCACACTTGCGGCGGGTGTCCTGGGTGCCAGGGCGTACAGCCTTGGATTCCGCCCCGCCGTTGCGCTGGTCGATGTTGAAAAGCGGGACGAGCTGCCGGACCACGGGGCTCTCGACGAGGCCGACGAGATCGACGACCAGGATGAGGATGGTCCCATGTGGGTCGACCATGACGATCTGGAAGACCTGCCGACCGTTGAATATTGGCCGGATACCTTTCGCTGATTGTTTGTCTTGGCACACTTGAGAGCCTATGTTTTACGGCATTGGCGCATCGTATTCACAATTGACGGGTCGGCAAATCGATGCGAATCGATATACTGGTTTTGAGTAGATCAAATCATGAAGCCCCGCCGCCTGCGGGGCGTTTCGCTTGCCTCCCTAATTTCATTTCGTCACGTCGCGTTACGCGCCGGGCGTGATACCGCGATCCTGTTTAAACGACTAAGGACAACCCATGCTCAAACCGGCTGAACCGATCGGCACGCGCGTGCTGTGGCCTCGGGATCTCACACAACGTTACGGCATCAGTAATACCACGCTGTGGCGATGGGAGCGCGCTCGGAAACTTCCTTCGCGGGACGTTTATCTTGGAGGGGAGGCAGTGGGCTGGTATCTGTCAACGATTGAAACTGCTGAGCAATGCGCAGCGTGAATAGCGCCATCGCCGCGTTCCACGGCCTTAGCGAACAGGAAGCCGCCGAACGCATTCGACGATTGCATGCTCAAGGCTGGAGCGTGCCGCAGCTCGCGCGGACGTTCGTGATTGCAGAACGGGAAGTGGAAAAGATCGTTGAGCCGAAGGCGGTGCGGCCGTGAGCGTCGATGTGTTGCTTGCCCGCCTTCACAACGTGAAATCCGTGAAGCCTGGGCAATGGGTCGCGGGTTGCCCGCTGTGCCAATCCAAGAAGGGCCGACCGGTTGCCATTACGGAGAGGGATGGCGGCAAGATTTTGCTTAACCCTTTTTGTGGCTGCGAGACGCCCGAGATTGTGAAGGCCCTGGGCCTGCGCATGGTCGACCTGTTCCCGCCGTCGAACGGGCATCATTCGCCGCCGATCACCCGGCGATTCTCGGCTGAGCAAGTTTTGCTGGCCCTGGCCCACGAGATTGGCGTCGCGGAAGTGATCGCGGTCGATGTTGAACGCACTGGCGATTTCACCCCGACCCAGCGTCAACGCATGGGGTTGATCGCGGCTCGAATTACCGCGGGTTTGAACTCCATGAGCGGAGACCGCGTGGCCGATGACCTCCGCCGGATCCGACAGGCTTCATGAACATACTCGACCAACTCATCGCAGACGACACCAAGAGCCAGAATATGCCGCCGTCCGCTCCTCTTGATTCGTATACCGAGGGAGATGTGCCCATTGACGACCGGGAGTCCTGGTCGGTCCCTGACGAGACAGCCGTGAAGGACATCACCCCTATCGACTGGCGTTCCAAAGTGGGATTGGAGCCGCCTGCGCGCCAGTGGTTTGCGGATGAGTGGCTGCCTCCGGCGCCGACACTCTTTTCCGGCATGGGTGGCGTCGGCAAAACTTCAGTCGGTCAAACGCTGGGCACGGCCTTCGCCTCCGGCAAAAACTACGTGGCTCGGATTCCCCAGCCGCTGCGGGTGTTGATGTGGATGTGCGAGGACACCGAGGACGAAATCTGGCGCCGGCAGATGGCCATTTGCGAGCACTTCGGCGTCGGCATCGGCGACCTTGACGACAAGCTCGTCATTGAAGCTCGAGAAGGGTGCGACAACACCTTGCTGGGAACCACCTTCGGCGAGCCAGCGTTCACTCCGCTGATGGGGCGGTTGCGCCAGCAGCTCAACGACTACAAAGTTGATGTGTTCGTCCTGGACAATCTTGGACAGACCTACGGCGGCAAGGAGAGCGACCGGCATCAGGCGACCAAGTTCGTCAACGGCATTGCAGGCCTTGTGCGCGGTCGTCCGTTCGCGCCGATCCTGATAGGCCACACGGCGCGCTCCGAGGGATCGGAATACTCCGGCTCGGCCGCCTGGGAGAACGCCTGCCGTGCGCGCTGGTATTTGGGTACGAGCCTGCCCGGAGCTGAGCCAGTGCCGGAATCGGAGCGCGAACCCGATGTGATCTACCTGGTGAAGCGCAAGGCGAACTACAGCGTCAAAGACCACGTGAAGCTGCGCTACAGCAACGGGCTGTTTCTGCCGGAGATGCCAGCGGGCGTTCCTCTGATGGCTGCGGACCGTGACCGAGTAGCCGAGGACATCGTGCTCAAGGGCTTCGACAAGTTGCAGGCCATGGGCATCAGGGCCACCGATGGGGCGTCGTCTCCAGACTATCTCCCGAAACAGCTTGTGGCCAAAAAGCTGAACCACGCACACACCACCAAAGAGTTGGCCGCCGCCGTCAATAGGCTGATGTCCGATGGACGCTTTGCCCGAGGCGAGATCGGCAGATATGCCAATCGCAGCGTCAAGCTCGGGATTGTCAGGTCATGAATGGGTATGCACAAACCTATGCACAAAGTCTGCACAAAGGCTGCCCAAAGGTGCGCACTCTCCCTCCCCCTATATACATAGGGGGGGAGGGTGTGCAGGGTCCGAGGGTTTGTGCAGGTATTCGAATCAGGAGTTAGAACGTGACGAACAGGCCCACTAAACCCATTCCCGCTTACGTCCAAGAAGCCGTGCGACTGGCAACGGCCAAGGGAACCACAACCGGCGTTCACCATGTCGTGGTCGAACACGATGACCATTGCTCAATGCTCAAAGGCGGAAAAACCTGCACATGCGAGGCGACAGTCACCTTATGCGAGGGATCGGCATGAGTTATCAGGATGCTAACCCTGCGCCCGAGGGAGAGCGTGAGAACACGTCAGGAGCACACACGACACGCGCGAGCGACGCTTCCAAAGGAATTTCGACGAAGTGGAAACGCGGCCAATCCGGCAACCCTGGCGGTCGACCGCGAGCTGAGCGTGAGGTGCGCGAGCTGGCGCGGAAGCACGGAGCGAAGGCGTTGAAGCGATTGGTGGAACTGATGGCGTCGACGAATGAACGTGTAGCGGTCGCCGCTGCGAGTGCTGTGTTGGATCGCGCATACGGTAAGCCGGCGCAATCTTTGACCGGCCCGAATGACACGCCGTTGTTCCCGGCTGGCGAGACCACGTTGATTGCCACTGCGCAGCAAGGCGCCGAGTTCTTAGCGGCGTTCATGGCGAATCCGTCCATGGACATCTCTCGTGTGGAGTTCGCCGATCCTGCGCCTTCTGCGGCGCTTCCCGCGATTGAGGCTCCGCGCCTTGAGCCGCAGCCGCTTCCGGTAGCGGAGCAACCTACAGCGGACCCCTTCGAGCCAAGGGCGAGTGACACGGAGGCGGTATGGTCGAGACTTGCGCAATGAACAGCGGTTGCAATCGTGGAGAAGTAAGCGTAACTTTCCGGAAAAGGACCATTTACCGGAAAGTAGGACACCGCACCCATGAGCAACATCATCAACTTAGCCGCTCGCAAGGCACCCTCGCCAATACTCGAAAACCGGAAAGTTGCCAGCACACCGGTTGCTCGGCGGCCGAAGAACCTGGACGTGCGGTCCCGCGAGTACCTGGAACAGCACGAAGTTGCAGCGCTCATCAAGGCCGCCAAGGGTGGCCGGTACGGGCAGAGGGATTCGACGCTCATCATGGTCATGGAGCGTCACGGGTTGCGCGTCTCCGAAGCTATAGCGCTGCGTTGGGATGCCGTCGACTTCAAAGCCGGGACCATTGCTATCACGCGGCTCAAGAAAGGCACCCCGAGCACGCATTACCTCAAGGGAGCCGAAATCCGGGCTTTGCGCGACCTCCGGCGCGACTGGGCGGACAGCGCGTTTATGTTTTGCTCGGAGCGCAGTGGCCCGATGACTGCCGACAACGTGCGCAAGCTAGTGTCGAAGGCGGGTCGGGATGCCAAGTTGCCGTTCCCTGTTCATCCGCACATGCTTCGACACGCGGCAGGCTATCGGCTGGCCAACGCGGAAAAGGACACGCGCGCGATCCAGGGCTTCCTCGGTCACCGGAACATCACGCACACCGTCAAGTACACGGACCTCGCGCCGGATCGCTTCAAGGGCTTCTAAGCGCCTATGCGCGGCGCTGTCGAGGTGCCGCGTGATCGGTCACATCCTCCAAGGTATAGCAGGCCGCAAGGACGATGCCCACAAACCGCCCGTCGCGCGTGGCTGCATACACGCCTTCCCCCGCGCCCTCTCGGCCGTATCCGAGGTCTCTGCGGCCGGCGCACGTAAGTACACGTGGGACGGCTGGCGCTCGGTTGACGATGCGGCCACTCGGTACGCCGATGCACAGATGCGTCACGAGCTGGCCATTGCACGCGGTGAGCTGATCGACCCTGAGACTGGATACCCACACCTGGCGCACATCGCATGGAACGCCCTGGCACGCCTGGAGCTGTCCATGGTCGCCGCCGAGGGGTTGTCGTGAGCCTGATCCTTGGTGTAGATCCTGGCGCCGTCTCTGGCGCCTACGCGGTCCTGGACGGTGGTGGCACGCTGATCGAGGTGGACGACTTGCCAACGATTGCAGACGGCAAGCTGCGATGGGTCGACGGCCCTGTGCTGCTGTCGCGCCTGATCGAGATCAAGGGTGGCCGTCCTATGCAGGCCATGGTCGAACGCCAGGGCGCACGGCCGGGGCAAGGCCTATCGTCGACCTTCACGTCGGCATGCGCATTCGGTGCCCTTCTCGCGACGCTACAGATAGCCGGATGCTCGATTGAACTCACGACTGCCGCGTCATGGAAGACGGTGATGCATCTGTCCAAGGACAAGGCCGTCAGCCTCGACCGCGCGCGTCTCCTGTATCCCGGCGCCTCGCTGGATCGCAAGAAAGACCACGGTAGGGCTGAAGCAATAATGCTTGCTCGCTATGCCCTGTCGCGCATGACTACGGCAGCCGCATAACTACGAATCGATAAAGCGGGGCGAGCTGCGCGTGACCCCCGCACGGTGCAGCGCGTTTTTTGCCATCCCGCGATTGCACAGCCGTCAGGGTCCTCCTCCGCCCGTGGACGGCACTTTTTCTTAAATCAGCAGGTAGCACCATGACCGCATTGAGTACCGTTTGGATCATTGCTCTCTATCTCAATGCGTGGTCGGCCACGCGATACCGGAGCAGAGCATGAGCGCCGTGGCAATTACGAACACCTTCGATTGGAAGAACCCGGACTATCGCCCGATCTACCAGCAGCGCATCCACCGACTGGCGGGAATTCGCGCGAATCCTCACATGCTGCCGTCGCTGCGGCTCTTCTATCGTGAGAACCCCGCGCAATTCATCTCGGACTTTGGGACCACCTTCGACCCGCGCAACGCTGATCGCGGGCTGCCCAGCACTATCCCCTTCCTGTTGATGCCGAAGCAAGTCGAATGGGTTGACTGGACCATCGAGCGATGGCTTTCAGGTGAGCCGGGCATCACTGAGAAGTCGCGCGAAAGCGGTATGTCATGGCTGGGGATCGCGCTGTCGTGCGTCCTTTGTCTCTTCCACGATGGCCTCGTTATCGGATGGGGGTCGCGCAAGGAGGAGTACATCGACCAGCGTGGAGCACCCAAGTCGCTGTTTGAGAAAGCTCGGTTCTTTCTGTCGAATCTGCCGCCTGAGTTCCTGGGCGGATGGTCTCGCGATAAGCACGCCCCGCACATGAGAGTAATTTTCCCGGGTACCGGCTCAGCGCTCACGGGTGAAGCTGGGGATGGTATAGGACGTGGCGACCGCGCTTCGATCTACTTCGTCGACGAAGCGGCATTTATCGAGCGGCCTGAATTGGTCGATGCTTCCCTCTCGCAGACAACGCGATGCCGCATAGACATATCTACACCCAATGGAATGGGCAACCCATTTGCACAGAAGCGGCTCAGCGGTCGTATCAAAGTGTTCACGCTGTC
>Ga0302315_10006089_pt1 | contig 10139 bp, 7 predicted proteins | sample III_Palsa_N3_1_FD_200532 | JGI IMG/M metagenome (GOLD analysis project Ga0302315, IMG submission 200532) | Peat permafrost microbial communities from Stordalen Mire near Abisko, Sweden - III_Palsa_N3_1 | ecosystem: Environmental > Terrestrial > Soil > Palsa > Peat permafrost | place: Sweden... | reverse complement strand
TAGGTGCCTGCCGTCAATGTGCTATCGTCAAGTATAAGGATGAGCATGATAAAAAAGGGAAATTAGTGATGGCCTGCATGGAGCCCGTAGCCGATAACCTGCATATTTCCATTGAAGCGCCGGAAGCGCATGCCTTTCGGGCTGGGAATGTAGAAGCCTTGATGACCAATCATCCGCATGACTGCCCGGTTTGTGACGAAGGCGGCGAATGCCATTTGCAGGATATGACGGTAATGACCGGCCATAACCAAAGACGATACTGTTACACGAAGCGTACGCACAACAACCAGTATTTGGGCCCGTTTGTGAATCACGAAATGAACCGCTGCATCCAGTGCTACCGCTGCGTCCGTTTCTATAAAGATTATGCAGGCGGTAAAGATCTGGATGTGTTTGCAGCACATAACGATGTTTATTTTGGCCGGCAGGAAGAGGGAGTACTCGAAAGCGAATTCAGCGGTAACCTGGTGGAAGTTTGCCCGACCGGTGTTTTTACTGATAAAACTTTAAAAAAACATTATACCCGTAAATGGGACCTGACCAATGCTCCTTCTGTTTGCCACCAATGTAGTTTGGGCTGTAATATCATAGCCAGCGAAAGGTATGGTACGATCAGAAAGGTGCTGAGCCGTTACAATGGCGATGTGAACGGCTATTTTCTATGCGACCGGGGAAGATTTGGGTATGAATATGTGAATAGTAAAAATAGAATTATAACGCCTGCCAAAATAGTAAACGGATCATTCGCAAAGATAACCGCGAGCGATGCGGTTCAGGAAATAAGGGCCGTCATCAATACGGAAAATAACATGATCGGCATTGGTTCACCCAAAGCTTCGATGGAATCAAATTTTTTATTGCGGCAACTGGTTGGCGCCAGAAACTTCTATGCCGGTATTCCCGCCAATGAAGGGAAATTAATTAAGCAGATCATTGACATATTAAACAATGGTAAAGTCAAAACCCCTTCCTTAAATGACGCGAAAGCATATGATGCCGTGTTCATTCTCGGAGAGGATGTCACGAATACCGCGCCGATGCTTGCTCTGGCACTGCGTCAAGCGGCGAAGAATGAGCCGAATGAAATAGCCAGGGCTTTAAAAATCCCTGACTGGAACGACGCCGCGACGCGGGAAGCCGTCCAGGGGGCCACCGGTCCGTTCTTTATAGCTGCTGCCCACGATACGAAACTGGACGATATAGCTACCGGTATCTATCATACATATCCTGATCAAATTGCGGATTTAGGCAATGCGGTAGCGGGAAACATCAACAAACAATTGAACTTTGTTGCTGCTAATGCGGAAATTGAAAAGCTGTCCATTACTATTTCAGCCGCTTTGCTTGCTGCTAAAAAGCCATTAATCATTGCAGGAACAAGCCTTTATAACGAAGCCATTATCCAGGCCGCTGCCAATATAGCCTATGCGCTTAAAGACCGGGGAAAGGATGCCGGGCTTATTTATATACTTCCTGAAGCTAATTCCATAGGATCGGTTATGCTTGCGGATCAATATTTAGACGACGCTTTCAAACAAGCGGGTCCGGATGAAGCCAAATCAATTATCATCCTTGAAAACGATCTGTATCAACGAATGGATAAAAAGAATACGGATGATTTTTTACAATTTTTTACAAATGTCATTACGCTCGGTTACCTGGAAAATGATACCACCCGGAATTCAACGTTAATACTGCCAGCCGGAACATTTGCGGAAGCCGATGGAACCGTCATTAACAATGAAGGCAGGGCGCAACGTTTTTACCAGGTTCATGTGCCTGAAAATGATGTTAAGAGCAGTTGGAAGTGGCTTGCTGAAACGATGACTGACAGTCATCAATCAACTGCAATTCACCTGGATGAAGTTGTAGAGCGCCTTATAAATGATTTTCCGGAATTGCAGGCTATGAAGTCCGTAGCGCCTGCTGCAGGTTTCAGGGAGGATACACAGAAGATACCACGCTCCCCGCAACGATACAGTGGCAGGACAGCGATGTATGCGGATAAAAATGTAAGCGAGCCAAGGCCACCTGCTGATCCCGATTCTGCGCTTTCATTTACTATGGAAGGATATATTGGCATACCCCCGCCTGCTTTAACACCATTTTACTGGTCACCCGGATGGAATTCCGTACAGGCCATCAATAAATACCAGATAGAAGTGGGCGGTGAGTTGCATGGCGGCAATCCGGGTAAGCGCCTTTTTGAGCCTGCCGAAAAAAGCAAAGCTGATTATTTTAATAGGATACCGACCGCGTTTTCTCCAAAGGCAGGCGAATGGCTGGTACTGCCGCTTTATCATATTTTCGGGTCTGATGAACTGAGCGCCCAAAGCCCCGCTGTAGCGGAAAGGGTACCACAGCCCTATATTGCATTAAATTACTCGGATGCCATAAAGGCGGGTATCGGAGAGGGTGCCGTAATAGAAATCCTGTTAAACGGAAACAAAAAATGGCTCCCCGTTAAATTAAATATTGGCCTGCCGGAGGGCGCAGCCGGACTGCCAAAAGGACTACAGGAAACCGCCGGAATAGCATTCCCTTTTTTTACAACACTAAAAATAGCTGGCAATGATTGATATTCTGCTACATATCGCATTGGTTATTGGTATTATGCTCGCGCTGGTGATGATCGCCGCCGGGCTGATCTGGCTGGAAAGAAGAACGCTGGCCCTATGGCAGGATCGATACGGGCCAAACCGGACAGGTCTTTTCGGAACGCTTCAGGTAGTGGCGGACATGATTAAGATATTTTTTAAGGAGGATTGGATACCCCCGTTTGCCGATAAAAAGGTGTTTGTTGTTGCGCCAGCCATTTTGATGATCACGATTTTGCTGAGCTTTGCCGTCGTTCCCTTTACACCGGAAATAGGGGTTGTAAACCTGAATATCGGGCTTTTGTTTTTCCTGGGTATGTCTTCCTTCGGAGCCTATAGTATTGTGCTTGCCGGATGGTCCTCCAATAATAAATATTCACTGATCGGGGCGGTACGCGCAGCATCGCAGATGATCTCTTATGAAGTATTCATGGGCCTGTCCCTGATGGGCGTGGTCATGCTTTCAGGCTCCTTCAATATGCGTGATATCGTGATGGCGCAGCAGGGCAGATGGTTCTTTATCCCGCAATTTTTAGGGTTCATTATATTTTTTATTGCCGGTATCGCAGAAACACGCCGTCTGCCCTTTGACATTCCGGAAGCGGAAAGTGAACTGGTAGCCGGTTATCATTCGGAATACTCCGGGATGAAATTCGGGATGTTCTTTGTCGGGGAATATTTAGGCATCACGCTGATCTCTGCCATGACCACAACGCTATTTTTTGGCGGCTGGCTGGGACCCGCTTTTTTGCCGCCAATCGTTTGGTTCCTGATCAAGATGTTTGCATTCATCCTGTTCTTTATCTTATTAAGAGCCTCGTTACCAAGGCCCAGGTCGGATCAATTGATGGCATTAGGCTGGAAAATCCTTTTTCCGCTTTCCATGCTCAATGTTTTGGTAACCGGCGCGCTTGTTCTCTATTTTAAATCATAAGGTCATTAATCATGTTCAGCATTTTAAGATCAATCTGGCTCACTTTCTTACACATGTTCCATAAAAGGGTCACGGTTGAATATCCGGAAAAAAAGAACTATTTGCCGCCGCGGCACCGGGGCAGGATCGTGCTTACCCGCGATCCCGACAACCAGGAACGCTGTGTGGGCTGTTACTTATGCGCTGTCGCCTGCCCGGTGGATTGTATCTCACTGCAGGCAACTGAAGATGAAAATGGCCGGAGATCGGCAGAGTTTTTCCGGATCAATTTTTCCCGGTGCATTTTATGCGGCTATTGTGAAGAAGCCTGTCCCACTGATGCGATACAGCTTATTCCGGACTTTGAAATGGCCGAATATAACCGGCAAAACCTGGTATATGAAAAGGAAGACCTGCTCATTGACGGTCAGGGAAAATTTCCCGGCTATAACTTCTTCCTGCATGCCGGGGTAGATGCCGGGGTTAAAGCAAAAGGAGAAGGAAATGATGAGGAGAAACCTATAGATGTTAAAAAATTAATGCCATGAATATCATATTCTATATCGCATCTGCGCTGGCGGTCTTTTCTACCATAAAAGTCGTCACCGGAAAAATTGCCATTCATTGCTTGCTGTACCTGATCGCGTCGCTATTAGCTATCGCAGTCGTTCTATTTATATTGGGCGCCCCCTTTATAGCGGCACTGGAAGTAATCATTTATGCGGGTGCCATTATGGTACTATTTGTTTTTGTCATGATGATGTTGAATCTTGGTCAGGCCAGTGAAAAAACAGAAAGTGGATTACTAAATAAAAAAATGTGGATAGGCCCTTCGGCCATTTCCCTGATCCTTCTTGGAGAAATGATCTACGTGCTACTAAGCCAACGGGCTACGCCACTGACCTTAAATATCATAACCCCTGCCGCGGTCGGTCAGTTGCTGTTCACAAAATACCTGTTGGTGGTAGAACTGGCTGCATTCCTGCTGATGGCTGGAATTCTGGGTGCCTACCACTTGGGGGAGAAGAAGAAGCTGGTTTACCACAGGTTTTTGAAGAAAGGAAATGATATCACATGAATATTCAATTGGAACAGGGTATGCTGCTGGCTGCAGTTTTGTTTTTAACAGGACTAACCGGATTGCTGGTACGGAGAAATATCATATTTATGCTGATGTCAGTGGAGGTGATGTTAAACGCTGCCGGCCTGGCCTTTATCGTGGCAGGCTCTGCCTGGGGCAAAGCTGACGGACAGGTGATGTTCATCTTTATTTTAACCATGGCAGCGGCAGAGGTTGCTGTGGGGCTGGCCTTAATTATTCAAATGTTTGCCAAATTCAAGTCGGCAGACACAAACAGGGCCAATACAATGAACGGATAAAAAGAAAATGGGTAGCATGAAAGAGTTCCTTTGGTTAATCGTGGCTTTGCCTTTTGCCGGATCATTGATCCTGGTCATTGCCGGTAAGAAATTACCCCGGCTTGCCTGCGCTTTTGTCGGTGTAGGATCGGTTTCGTTATCGGCTATAGTAACATTGCTGGTAGGTATCAGTTTTTTGCGTGGCAACCCTGGCGGAACGCCTTATGTTGAATCCATCTGGCAATGGATGAATGTTGATGGCTTGTCGCCTGATATCGCGTTTCATCTGGATGCCGTTTCGTTAGCCTTTATATTTGTTGTGACATTTGTCGGTGCGTTGATCCACCTGTATTCCGCCCAGTTTATGTGGAAAGATGAAGGGTTCGCCCGTTTCTTTATTTATATGAACTTATTTGTCGGTTTCATGTTGACACTGGTTTTAGCAGATAATATGCTGCTGCTTTACCTGGGCTGGGAAGGCGTGGGCTTATGCAGCTTTCTGCTCATTGGCTTTTGGTACGGAGACCCTGCTAATGGCTATGCTGCAAGAAAAGCGTTTATTGTTACCCGTGTGGGAGATTTTGCGATGACCATCGGCCTTTTCGTTCTTTTTATAAATTTTCATACGCTGAATATCCAGGCTATTTTAACTGCTGCACCCACTACCTGGGCGGTAGGTTCAGGAATAGCTTTAACAACGGCTTTGCTTTTACTGGGAGGGGCGTTGGGAAAATCTGCACAATTGCCATTACAAACCTGGCTGCCTGATGCGATGGCCGGGCCTTCGCCTGTTTCCGCATTGATACATTCGGCTACGATGGTAACTGCCGGCGTATACCTGATCGCCAGAACACACGTATTATTTGAACTGGCGCCGGTAGCGCAAACAACAGTCGCTATCATAGGCGCCATAACTCTGCTGGTTGCGGGACTGGCTGCTTTAAATCAACACGATATTAAAAGAGTATTGGCCTATTCCACCATTTCACAGATCGGGTACATGTTTCTGGCCCTGGGGGTCGGCGCATGGTCTGCAGCTATTTTTCATTTTATGATTCATGCCTTCTTCAAGGCACTCCTGTTCCTCGGCGCTGGTGTAGTGATATGGTCGCTGGATGAAGAGCACAATATGTTCAAAATGGGCGGTCTTTGGAAAAAGCTTCCGGTCACGTTCTGGACTTTTTTGATTGGCGCGGCATCCTTATCGGCACTGCCGTTGATAACAGCCGGGTTTTATAGTAAAGATAAGATCTTATGGTTGTCGTATGCCAGTGACAAAGGCTCTGTATGGTTATGGCTGGCCGGATTGGCCGGTGCGTTCCTGACAGCGCTTTATGCTTTCAGAATGGTGTTGCTGACTTTTTTCGGTGACGTAAAAAAAGAACCGTCGCAGCGTCCCGGATTAATGATGACCATTCCGCTGATCGTATTAAGTATTTTGTCCATCATCGGCGGTTTTATAGAACTGCCGGGTGATATGGGACATTTTACAATGTTTTCAGACTTTATTGAAAAAACATTGCCGGCAACCTTAGTAAATATATCCGGCCATTATACAGAATTACTATTTCAACTGATCAGTGGACTGGTTGCTGTTGCCGGTATCGGTACCGCTTATGTTTTTTATTATAACAAGGCGTTCCCCGCAGCTGAACCTCAGCGCAATGCGGTTCAGAATTTTTTCTACAAGGGATGGGACTTTGACCTGTTATATGATACATTAATTGTACGGCCGGTCGTTTTTTTAGCGCAAATGGATAAAAATGATGTCATTGATCGGTTTTACAACGGCTTGGCTTCATTGGCGCTGTGGTTTAATAAACTATTGAGCGCCACACAAAATGGCATGGTGCGCAGGTATGCTATTGTTCTGGCCATCGGGGCCATTATTACATTAACCATAATATTATATTTATGATACTGGCCGGACTGATCGTTTTATTAATTGGATGCGGGATGCTGGCATGGCTGGCAGGTCGCTGGAATAATATCCTGCCAAGGATTATCAGTCTTGTCGGGATTTCCGTCCAGCTTTTAGTAGTGGTCTGGCTATGGCTGGCTCATCAGCGGGGATCAGCGTCCGCCTTATGGATCATGAGCTATACACATTCCTGGATTCCAGCTTTTGGTATACAGATTAAGCTGGCTGTTGATGGATTAAGTTTACTGATGCTTGCGCTTACTTCGTTTCTGGGCATACTTTCCGTCCTGACTTCCTGGAAAGAAGTTAATAAACGAGTCGGTTTTTTTCATTTTAACCTGCTGTTTGTGCTGGCCGGTATTACCGGGGTATTTGTATCGCTGGATCTTTTCCTCTTTTATTTTTCCTGGGAAGTGATGCTGATCCCGATGTATTTTCTCATCAGTATATGGGGAAACGAGAACCGCACCTATGCGGCTTATAAATTCTTTCTGTTTACCCAGGGAAGCGGGCTGCTAATGTTTCTTTCCATATTGGGATTGTACCTGGTTCACGGGCATAATACGGGCGTGTTTACTTTTGACTACGAGCAGTTATTAAGCACGGTCATGGCACCCCAAACTGCTTTCCTGCTGATGCTCGGATTTGTAGTAGCTTTCATTGTCAAGCTGTCAACCGTGCCTTTTCACTCCTGGTTGCCGGATGCGCATACACAAGCCCCTACGGCAGGCAGTGTCATTCTTGCAGGCCTGCTGTTAAAGACCGGGGCATACGGATTGATCCGTTTTGTATTACCCTTATTCCCGCAGGCATCGCACCAATTCGCACCAGTAGCCATGCTATTGGGTGTTATCAGTATTTTATATGGTGCGAAGCTGGCATTTGCGCAGACAGACCTTAAGCGCCTGATAGCTTATATCAGTGTGAGCCATATGGGATTTATTTTATTGGGGATCTATGCGTTTAATGAAATGGCCATGCAGGGGGTAGTCATGCAAATGGTCGCGCACGGCATCAGTACCGGCGCGCTGTTCATAATTGCCGGCACGCTGCACGAGCGTATTCAAACCCGCGACATCGGTCAGATGGGCGGTCTTTGGGCAAGGATACCCAAAATGGGCGCCATGGGGCTCGTCTTTGTGATGGCTTCGCTTGGCTTGCCCGGACTGGGAAACTTTGTGGCGGAATTTCTGATACTTGCCGGTTCATTCATGGCTAATAAAACACTCACTATTTTAGCGACACTGGGATTGGTCGCCGCTACCATTTACTCGCTGCGTATCATGCAAAAAGTATTTTACGGAAAAGAACAAAAGCAATGGACGATCGCTGATTTCAGCATCCGGGAAATGGGAATAATGATGTCCCTGGTCATCGCGCTCTTATGGCTGGGATTATTCCCTTCAGCGGTATTAACCGTTTCCAGGGCCTCGGTTCTTAAGGTTATCGAAAGCGTCGATGGAAGGGGCAAAACTCAAATGGGTAAAGCCGATATGAACCAGCGGAAAACTGTCCATCAAACCATAACAATAACCAGTGAAAATGAACAGGGTCAGCATTGGAAAATCAATACTAAAAACTCAAATTGAAAATGTCAGCAGAAGATATAAGGAGTTTACTGCCTATGGTTATATTAGCCGGCGGCATATTGCTTACCCTGATCGTGGTAGCGATAAAGCGCAACCATGAACTGGCCTTTGTAACCACCGCGCTAATCCTTTTAGCCGCCATCGTTGCTGCTTTGTTACATCTGGATGAAAAACCGCACGCCATAGGAGCGATTATTATTATTGACCGTATTGGCTTATACTACCAGATACTCCTATTGTCGGCGACTTTGGCAATCAGCATCTTTAGTTACATTAGTATCCATCGTTTATTTCCTGATAAGCGAAAAGAGGAATATTATTTATTATTAATGCTGGCTACACTGGGCTCTTGTATGATGGTCGTAAGCACCCATTTTATCTCTTTTTTTGTAAGCATAGAAATATTGACTATTTCCTTGTACACCCTAATCAGCTACTACAGGGAACAGGCAAAAGCGATAGAAGCAGGACTGAAATATTTAGTGCTTGCGGCCATGTCCTCTGCCTTTTTATTATTCGGGATGGCGCTCATCTTTGCGGCATCCGGGGAAATGTCTTTTAGTGGTTTGTCTGCTATTACCGCTGCCATGAGCGGCAGTGCGACTATGATGCTGGTGGTGGGGACCGGTCTGATGATCGTGGGAATAGGGTTCAAATTAGCTTTGGTTCCTTTCCACATGTGGGCGCCGGATGTCTATGAGGGGGCGTCATCCCCTGTATCGGCCTTTATTGCAACGGTTTCTAAAGGTGGGGTAGTGGCATTCCTGCTTCATTTTTTTATGATGGCTGATCTTTACCGGTATCCTAAAGTCATGCTGGCGTTTATGGTTATTGCAGTGCTGTCGATGCTCATGGGTAATCTGCTGGCCCTGATGCAAAATAATGTGAAAAGGATGCTGGCTTATTCTTCAATAGCCCACCTGGGTTATTTACTGGTCGCTTTTATTGCCGGAAAGGGAATGGGGGTACAGGCGGCTACCTTCTATATCACCGTTTACGTGATAACAATTATCGGCGCTTTTGGCATCATCACGGTGATTTCGCCGTCAGATAGTGAAGCCACAGACCTCGAGGCGTATAAAGGATTGTTTTGGAGACGGCCTTTTCTTGCAGCGCTGTTCACCATTTTCCTGCTTTCCCTGGCAGGCATCCCGCTTACAGCCGGGTTTATTGGCAAATATTTTCTGTTAACGGCCGGATTGGGAAGCGCCCAATGGATGCTAGCATTTGTTTTGGTGGCAAGCAGTGTTATCGGCTTGTTCTATTACCTCCGCGTAATTGTTGCCATGATGAAACAGGAAGAGGATAACCTTTCCGCTTCAAAGTCTCCTTTGGCCGCGTCAATCGGTGGGATCATAGCACTTAGTTTATTGGCGCTTTTAATCATCGGACTGGGCGTTTATCCGGGCTGGTTAATTGAAATGGTAAAAAGTCTATGATTAATAAAGCCACTAACCGGTAAAAGTTAGTGGCCACATCAGGCGATCGTAGATCATCTCAATAGTTATGGCTGGGCGATCTCTAAAACTATCCTGCCGCTGATATCTCCTTTTTTCATATCATCAAATACGGAATTAATATTTTCGAGTTTTGCAGCGTGAACCGTGGTTTTTACTTTTCCTTCCAGGGCGAAAGAAATCGCTTCCTCCATATCCTTCCGGGTTCCGACTATGGAGCCCCTGATGGTCGTGCCGTTAATCACGGTATCAAAGATTGGCAAGTCGAAACTTCCTGCAGGTAGACCGTTAAGCGCAAGTATT
>Ga0302315_10006086_pt1 | contig 10142 bp, 10 predicted proteins | sample III_Palsa_N3_1_FD_200532 | JGI IMG/M metagenome (GOLD analysis project Ga0302315, IMG submission 200532) | Peat permafrost microbial communities from Stordalen Mire near Abisko, Sweden - III_Palsa_N3_1 | ecosystem: Environmental > Terrestrial > Soil > Palsa > Peat permafrost | place: Sweden... | reverse complement strand
CCAAGCGCGGTATTTACGGTGGCGCCTGCGGTTATCTGTCGTTCGGCGGCGAAATGGATCTGGCGATTGCAATACGCACCGGCGTGATCAAGGACGGTATGCTGTATGTGCAGGCAGCAGCCGGCATAGTGGCCGACTCGGTGCCGGAAATGGAATGGCAGGAAACCGAAAACAAGGCGCGCGCGGTATTGCGTGCGGCAGAACAAGTGCAAGACGGCCTGGATGGGGAGATCTGAGATGTTACTGATGATTGATAACTACGACTCCTTCACTTACAACCTGGTGCAGTATTTCGGCGAGCTGGGCGAAGAGGTGCGCACCTACCGCAACGACGAAATCACGCTCGATGAAATCGCGGCGCTGAAAGCGGACCGCATCTGCCTGTCGCCCGGCCCGTGCACACCGCATGAGGCTGGCGTCTGCATTCCGTTGTTGCAGCGCTTCGCCGGTACTTTGCCGATACTTGGGGTGTGCCTCGGCCACCAAAGCATCGGCGCGGCGTTCGGCGGCAAGGTCGTGCGATCCAAGCAGGTCATGCATGGAAAAACCTCGCTGATCGCCCATACCGGGGTCGGCGTCTTCAAGAATTTACCCAGCCCTTATACGATCACGCGTTATCACTCGCTGGCGATAGAGCGCGCATCGCTGCCGGATTGCCTGGAAGTGACAGCCTGGACCGACGACGGCGAAATCATGGCGGTGCGGCACAAGGAATTCGATTTGCAGGGAGTGCAATTTCACCCTGAATCGATCCTATCCGAACACGGCCATGCATTGCTGAAGAATTTCTTGCAGGGCTGATTGCCTCTGCTCGTCCATAAGCCGGACTCACTCTATTTCTAGGAAGCACGATGACGATCTCCCAACAAGAAGCACTCTTGCGCTGCGTCGAACACCGCGAGATTTTTCACGACGAAATGCTGTCGCTGTTTCGCAAGATCATGAGCGGTGAAATGTCGCCAGTCATGATCGCCGCCATCACGATGGGCTTGCGCGTCAAGAAAGAAACCATTGGCGAAATTACCGCCGCCGCGCAAGTGATGCGCGAGTTTTCGACCAAAGTGCCGATGGCCGACACCAGCAATTTGCTCGACATCGTCGGTACCGGCGGCGACGGCGCCAATACTTTCAACATCTCGACCGCCTCGATGTTCGTGGCCGCAGCAGCCGGCGCCCGTGTCGCCAAGCATGGCGGGCGCGGCGTGTCCTCCTCTTCCGGCAGTGCCGACGTGCTGGAATCGTTCGGCGCCGATATCAACCTGAAACCCGAGCAAGTCGCGCAGTCAATTGCGCAAACCGGCATCGGCTTCATGTTTGCACCAAACCACCATGCGGCGATGAAGCACGCCGCACCGGTCCGCAAGGAACTCGGCGTCAAGACCATCTTCAATATTCTCGGCCCGCTGACCAATCCGGCCGGCGCACCGAATATTTTGATGGGCGTATTCCATGCCGACCTGGTCGGCATCCAGGTACGCGTGCTACAACGCCTGGGCGCACAGCATGCGATCGTGGTCTGGGGACGCGATAACATGGATGAAGTCTCGCTCGGCGCCGGCACCATGGTCGGTGAACTGGTCAATGGTGAAATTCGCGAATATGAAATCCACCCGGAAGACTTCGGCATGCAAATGATCGCCAGCCGCAATTTGAAAGTATCGGGCGCGCTGGAATCGAAAGAAAAGATACTGGAAGCGCTGAACAATGTTCCGGGCGCGGCCTGCGATATCGTCGCCTTGAATGCCGGCACCGCGTTATATGCAGCGGGTATTGCCAGCTCGATCATGGATGGCTTGACCAAGGCACGCGCCACTATCGCTTCCGGCGCTGCCATGAAAAAGCTGGAGCAATTCGTGCAGGTGACGCAGCAATTGGGTGGAGCGTGATATGTCCGACATCCTGAACAAGATCCTCGACGTCAAGGCCGATGAAGTATCGGCCGCCAAGAAATACCGCGACTTCGCCAGCCTGCGGCGCGAAGTCGAAAGCGATACCGATGCACGCAAAGGTTTGCGCGATTTCGAGGGCAACTTGCGCGCCAAGATCGCAGCCGGTCGCGCAGCCGTCATCGCGGAAGTCAAGAAAGCGTCACCATCCAAAGGCGTGCTGCGCCCGGATTTTCGCCCGGCCGATATCGCCAGCAGTTATGCCAGTCATGGCGCAGCCTGTTTGTCGGTGCTGACCGATGTGCAATTTTTCCAGGGCGCGCCCGAGTATCTACAACAGGCGCGTGCCGCCAGCAATATTCCGGTGTTGCGCAAAGACTTTATGATCGATCCGTATCAGGTTTATCAGGCGCGGTCGTGGGGAGCCGACTGCATCTTGCTGATCGTCGCCGCGCTCGATCACGGCCTGATGGCGGAACTGGAAGCCTGCGCGCATGAACTTGGCATGGGTGTGCTGGTGGAGGTGCATAATGCGGAGGAACTGACCGCTGCATTGCGTTTGAAAACTGCGCTGCTCGGCATCAACAACCGCAATCTGCGCACCTTCGAAACTTCGCTACAAACCACGCTTGATTTGTTGCCGCGCATTTCCCCGGATAAGCTGGTGATCACCGAATCGGGGATCTTGACGAAGGATGACGTCAAACGCATGCGCGATGCGGATGTGAATGCGTTTCTGGTTGGGGAGGCGTTTATGCGGGCGCCGGAACCGGGGGTGGAGTTGGGACGGTTGTTTGATTGATTTTTCAGTTACGATATTACGCACTGGCGTTGGCAAATGCTCAGTACAAGTCCCTTCCCCCTTGCAGGGGGAAGGTTAGGATGGGGGTAGTGCGGTCAATGTTGTTACTATCGTCGATATAACCCCATCTAAATGATTCAACACATCATTGTTCCAAAATCGGAGCACTTGCCATCCTTGTTTTTGTAAGAATAAGGTTCTGACTTCATCATAAGCGATTCGATTTTGATGTTGCCCACCATCCAATTCAATGACGCATTTTTTGTCGATGCAAACAAAATCCGTAATATAAGGGCCGATTGAATGTTGACGCCGAAAACGATAGCCATGAAGCTGCCTATCTCGTATTACACGCCACAATATGCGTTCGACATCGGTCATATTGCTGCGTAACGATCTTGCATTTTCGGTCATCTTTTCTTTGATACGCCGTTGGATCATCGACCACTCTACCCCCATCCTAACCTTCCCCCTGCAAGGGGGAAGGAATTTGTACTGAGTATTTTTCCAACGTCAGTGCGTAACATCAATTATTTACCAGCCAATTTCCACGAGCCCGCGCCGCAACTACCGGCTTCGCCTCCACAGTCAACTCCATCTGCGGCGCATCATCAGCAATCAGCCGCACATCGAAATTCAGCAATTCATCGCGTCGGAACGCATGCACGATGACCACATCACCGACCCGATAGCGTCCCAGCAAGTTATCCAGATTGGTCGCCGATACCCGCAAGCCATCAATCGCCACCAGCAAATCGCCACCTGACAATCCAGCACGGTGCGCGGCGCCGCCTTCGTAGACGTTCGCCAGTTTGCAGTCGTTGCCTTCGCGTGATGTACGCACACCTAGGCTCGGTTTTACTTCCTTGGTCGTGTCGTCCAGCGCGACACCGAACGGTTTCAACAAGGCAGCCAGCGGCAGATCGACGGTGCCGCGCACCCAGCGGTCCAGCGTGCGCTTCAACTTCAGGCCGGTGACGCTATCGATCAAGGCTTCTAATTCAGATTCGCTGACACCCTTGCCGCCATCTGCTGAATAGAAATCGCGCCCGTATGCGCTCCACAATGCGCGCATCACATCGTCCAGTGATTTCTTGCCTTTGGTTTCCGTGCGTATAGTCAAATCGAGTGCTAGCGCAACCAATGAGCCTTTGGTGTAATAGCTGACGATGGCGTTCGGCGCATTCTCGTCTTGGCGATAATATTTGGTCCAGGCATCGAAACTCGATTCGGCGATGCTTTGCTTGTGCCGGCCAGTGCCGCGCAGGACTGCATTGACGGTCTTGGCAATCAGTTTGAAATAGGCAGCCTGGTCGATCACGCCGCTGCGCACCAGCATCAAGTCGTCGTAATAGCTGGTGAAGCCTTCGAATACCCACAGCAAGGGCGTGTAGGTTTCCGTACGCAGATCGTAAGGTGCGAAATTCGCCGGCTTGATGCGTTTGACGTTCCATGTGTGGAAATACTCATGGCTGCACAAGCCCAGGAAAGTACGATAGCCGTCGGTCATGGCTTTTTGCCCCTTGACCGGCAGGTCGGCGCGCGCGCAAATCAGCGCGGTCGACGCGCGATGTTCGAGGCCGCCGTAGCCGTCGCCGACAGCCATCGTCATGAAGACATAGCGCTTCATCGGCGCGCGTTTGCTTTTCGGTTCGAAGAAAGCGATTTGCGCTTCGCAGATCTTTTTCAGGTCTGCAGTCAGGCGTGCCATATCCAGATTCGGCACGCGGCCGGTGAACACCACGTCATGTTGCGTTCCGTGGGCCTTGAAGCTGCCCAACTCAAATGCGCCCATTTCAACCGGATGGTCGATCAATTCGTCGTAATTCGCAGCGACGTAGGTGCCGAAGCCGTAGCGGCGCGCCTTCAATTCAGGTAATGCGGTGGCGACGCGCCAATCTTGGTAGACCTCGCCTTCGGGGCGCACGATATCGATCACATGCTTGGCTTGCTCGCGCCCGAGCACTTGCAGAAAGACGCTGGTGCCGTTAAAAAATCCGTGGGTCTGATCCAGATGGGCAGCGCGCACCGACAAATCCCATGCGTACACTTGATAGTGCAAAGTCAGTGGCCCATTGCAAGCTTCGGCTTGCCAGCTATGCTTGTCGAGCTTGGTCAAGGCGATTTTCTTGCCGCCTGATTCGGCGCCGATTTGCACGATATTGCGGGCGAATTCGCGGATCATATAGCTGCCGGGAATCCAAGCCGGCAATGCAAAAACCTGTCCGACCACTGACGGCGTATCGACCGTTACGCTGACTTCGAATAGATGCCCGGATAAATCCTTGGGGGCGATGCTGTAGTGAATGACATTCTTCATATTATCCTCGCGTGTTCGCTGCAACCATGGTGATCAACAGCGCCGCGACAACGACGCAGGTCAGGATAAAACGCAAGCGGATAAACCACTCGGGCAATTTATACCATTGGTACAAGCGTTTATCGACATGGTAGCTACCGATGAAACCGGCCATCAGCACCGCCAGATCGAATGGCCCGAACATGGTTCCCAGGCAGGCGACGATAGTCGGCACCACGCTCCAGCTCAATGCACGCTTGGTTTGCTCGGCAGTCAGGTCACCGGAGACCATGGTCGCGCCCCAATGTATGCCGCCGAGGAAGGACAAGATCACGATGGAAAAGACTTGCTGCGACGTGACGAAAGTTGGCAACACTTCGGCGCTGACCACCCAACACGATAAGGCCAATACGACAAAGGGAACCAGCCCGGCAAAGCCCAATTGGTGAGCCAGGCGCTTGTTCAGGAAATGCTTATTCATGTGTGTCAGGTTAGGGATAGGGCGGATAGGGCCACGCGGGACCGGTCAGGCCCGAATAAATTCAGGCACGGCAGAAAGCGCATAGTGTAACGGCAATGCGGCCAAAACGAGAAATGCTCGGCAATCTAAGCACATATTTAATAGCGAATATACAACACGATCACTGTAAATTCTCTACAGTATCGATATCGCGCAGCACTCCGGCATCATCGACCGCGATTTCAGTAACGGCATGCGATTTCAGCAAGCTGCGCGCACCTTGATCGCCCCCAAGGGCCAATAAGCCAGGAAAATGCTTGCGACTGAAGCCAACCGGATTGCCGCGTCGCCCTTGATAGATCGGCACGGCGATATCCGCATCGCGCAGTAAGGCATCAACCACGGCATGCATGGTTCTCGCTTTGACATAGGGCATGTCGGCCAACGCAATCAGCCAGCCCGACGCGTCGCGCGTTTGCGACAGTGCAAATACCAGCGAAGCTCCCATTCCCAGATCGGCGTCCGGGCATTCGACTACTGTGCAACCGATTTCGCGCAAAGCCGTGGTCAGCAAATCCGCGCCCGGCCTGACTACTGCCAGCACCTGCGGCACCGTCGATAAAAGAGTGCGCGCGGCAGTAGTGGCGACACGTTCGCCATCCGGCAATGTTTGCATCAATTTATTTTGCGCACCGCTAGGATCAAAGCGCACTCCCCTGCCGGCCGCAAGCAGGATGCCGACAATTTGCCGACGACTACCAGCTGGCCCCGCTTGTGTCATGCGCTCAGGCGTTGGCCAAATCGAAAGGCAACTTGCGCATCCGTTTGCCAGTCAGTTTCGCAATCGCATTGGCAAATGCGGGTGCCAATGGCGGCAAACCCGGCTCACCCATGCCGCTTGGCGGATCGTCCGAGGGCACGATATGGATTTCCACTTTTGGCATGTCCGGCATGCGAGCGACCATGTAATCGCTGAAGTTTTGCTGGTTCACCACACCGTCTTTCAAGGTAATGGCCGCCCCCGGGAGCGTGGTGCCCAAGCCCATCAAAATGGCGCCCTGTGCTTGCGCCTCGATCGACATCGGGTTCACCGCACGGTTGCAATGGATTGCGCCGGTCACCTGATGCAGTTTCGGCACACCCTTGTCGACCGACGCTTCGACCACATAGGCCACCACAGTGCCGAACGATTCATGCACGGCAACACCCCATGCATGCCCGGCTGGCAAAGCCTTCTTGCCATAACCGGATTTTTCTACCGCCAGATTCAAAGCGGTGATATGGCGCGGATGATCCTTGCCTATCAGCTGTTTGCGATAAGCGACCGGGTCGGCTCCCGCCAGCCGAGCAGCTTCGTCGATCAAGGTTTCCATCACGAACGCATTATGGGTGGAGCCGACCGAACGCCACCACAATACCGGCACGTTCTGTTTAGCATTGTGTACCGATAGCTTCAACGGCACTTGATACGGCTCGCCGATGCCTTCGATCATGGTAGCGTCGACGCCGTTTTTCACCATCATCGATTCAAACGGCGTGCCGGTCAGGATCGATTGACCAACAACGGTGTGGTTCCACGCCACGATATTGCCTGTTTCATCCAGCCCGATTTCGGCGCGATGCACATGCGAAGGTCGATAATAACCGCCCCTGATATCATCCTCGCGACTCCACATCACCTTGACCGGCCCGCTTTTGCCGCTTGCCATATAAGCCTTGGCGACATTGACTGCTTCGACCAAATAATCGGAAGTCGGCACTGCGCGTCGACCGAAACCCCCGCCTGCCATCATGGTGTTGAGCGTCACTTGCTCCGGCTTCAGGCCGGCAGTGCGGGCGATCGCGCCTTGGTCGATGGTTTGAAACTGGGTACCGGCCCAAACCACGCAACTGCCTGCCTTCAAATCCACCACGCAATTGAGCGGCTCCATCGGTGCATGGGCCAGATAGGGAAATTCATATTCGGCGATAATTTTCTGGGGTGCCGACGCCAGCTTGGAAATGTCTGCATCCTTCGCCACGATACCGGGCTGTGCGGCCAATGCTTTGTAGGCGTTTAGTTGCTCATCGCTACTGACTTTTTCCACACCGCTGTTATCCCACTCGATCAGCAGCGCATCGCGTCCCTGTTTGGCCGGCCAATAACCGTCTGCAATGACAGCGACACCGCGCCCGCCGCGATCGGTGGCTATTTCGAACACATCGAGCACACCCTTGATGGCTTTGGCCTTGCTGGCATCGAGCTTGCCAACCTTGGCGCCGAATACCGTCGGGCGCGCTACCACGGCAACCTTCACGCCTTGCGGATAATTATCGATGCCGAATTTCTGGCTGCCGTTCGATTTGGCGCGCGCATCGAGGCGTGGAGTCGGCTTGCCGATGATGTGAAATTGCTTCGGGTCTTTCAGCGTCACTTTTTCCGGCAACGGCAATTTCATCGCGGCATCGGCCACGCTGCCATAGCTGACTCTTTGCCCGCTCGGCCCGATGATCATGCCTTTCGCGGTTTTGCATTTTTCCGGCGGCACTTTCCATTGTTGCGCGGCAGCCGCCACCAGCATCGCCCGCGCACGTGCGCCGATCTCGCGATATTGCGTATATGAATGGTTGATCGTGCCCGAACCGCCCGTCATCTGGATACCGAACAGCGGGTCTTTATACACATCGGCAGCCGGCGCCAATTCACTGCGCATCTGCGACCAGTCTGCATCCAGTTCTTCCGCAATCAGCATCGGCAAACCGGTATTGACGCCCTGCCCGAATTCCAGGCGATTGACGGCAACCGTGATGGTATTGTCCGGCGCAATGCGCAGGAAGGCGTTCGGCGCGTAGACCGCCTTGGGCGCTTGTGCGTTGGCAAATCTATTGGCGCCCGGCACAAAGAAACCCAGCACTAAACCACCTCCCAACACCCCTGCCGCCTTCATGAAATTGCGACGCGACACACCAGCGCCGGCGGCTAATTCGGAGGCATGCTCAGAGACATGCTCGGGGACACTGGCGACACCATTCATCCATTCGATACGCATAACGTACTCCTGCATCCGGGAAATCGGTTAGTCAAAAAAGGAACGATTACGCCAGCGCTTTCGATGCGTCCTTGATGGCGGCGCGTATGCGCTGGTAAGTGCCGCAGCGGCAAATGTTGCCGCTCATCGCAGAGTCGATGTCGGCATCGGATGGATTCTTGTTCGATTTCAGCAATGCAGTCGCGCTCATCACTTGCCCGCTTTGACAATAACCGCATTGCGGCACGTCATGCTTGACCCAGGCGTCTTGCACCGCCTTGCCGACCTTATCGCTTTCCATCGCTTCGATGGTGGTGATTTTCTGGCCGACGGCGGCAGAAATCGGTGTCACGCAAGAGCGGATCGGCTGGCCGTTCAAGTGCACGGTGCAGGCGCCGCACAAAGCCGCACCGCAACCGAACTTGGTGCCGGTCATATTCAGATTATCGCGCAAGGTCCACAGTATCGGGGTAGATGGATCGGCCTCAACTTGGGTATCGTGACCGTTGATATTCAATGTAACCATGCCGCACTCCTGTCAGGTTGAGCAATCCTCGATTTGCGAAATCCGATTGACGAATTTCGGTTGGCGAAACTTGCTTGATTATATGTCCACCTTAGATATTGTGTTTGGAGAGGCAAAAAAATGGCGCTTGTTGCCAAGCGCCATATTCTTACGTAGATCGTTCGATGCTTATTGCAGTGACGACCACTTCTCTTCCAGGGCAGCACCATCCATCGCGCCTGGCACACGGGTGCCGTCGGCAAAGAATATTGTTGGCGTGCCGGTAATGTGCAGTTTCTGGCCAAGCGCCAGTACCTGGTCATTCGGACTGGTTTTGCAGGTTGCCGGAGCCGCTGCAGCCGCCTTGCCAGCCAGCATCCAGTCATCCCATGCCTTCGCACGGTCGGATGTGCACCAGATATTTTTCGATTTAACGAAGGAGTCCGCAGCCAGGATGTTATACATGAAGGTATACACGGTCACGTTGTCCATCGTCGCCAGGGTATGCCGCAAATTTTTGCAATAGTGGCAATTCGGATCTTCAAACACGGCGATAACGCGTTTGCCATTGCCATGCACCATCTTGATCGACGAATCGAAGGGAAGATCGGCAAATTTAATCTTGTTGATATCGTCCAAGCGTTCCTTGGTGTAATCCTTATGCGTTTCCAGATCGACTACACGCCCGAGCACCAGATATTTGGCATGCTCGTCGGTGTACATGATCTCGCCGCCAATGCGCACTTCATATAACCCCAGGAAATTGGCTTTCGTGACCGAGTCAATCTTGGCCCCTTCACCCATGCGCTCCTCAACCAGTTTCTTGAGCGCGGCCTCCGGCGGAGCCGCTACGGTAGCGGGGGTGGAACCAGAGGCGGGAGTGGTGTCGGCAAACGACATGACGGCGACCGCTGCCAGCAACACAGTTATCGCACATTTGATAATTTTCATGATATTTCCAAAAGTTCCATTTAGCGCGATTGTATCGCTTTCTCAATGATGACCACGCCCATGATCAATTCGATCACGGACCTCACTGCGGCCGCCCCAATGCCTGCGAAATCAATCGCCTCTTTATGACCGGCAATTTGTCCAACAAGTTCAATCCAAGATTGCGCGCGATACGCAACGGTTCAAAGTCGCTGGAAAACAAGCGTTCCAGCCCATCCGTCGCCAATTGCA
>Ga0302315_10006085_pt1 | contig 10143 bp, 8 predicted proteins | sample III_Palsa_N3_1_FD_200532 | JGI IMG/M metagenome (GOLD analysis project Ga0302315, IMG submission 200532) | Peat permafrost microbial communities from Stordalen Mire near Abisko, Sweden - III_Palsa_N3_1 | ecosystem: Environmental > Terrestrial > Soil > Palsa > Peat permafrost | place: Sweden... | reverse complement strand
GACAACCCCCGTTGAGACGCAATTAATCGTGCCATTTTTTAAAGACATAGCCATACCCTTAGGTTTTGGTTATATGATCTTAACCTATTTTGTTATTGTCGGTAGTAGTAATGCGGTGAATTTAACCGATGGTTTAGATGGCCTAGCGATTTTGCCTACCGTATTAATTGGTGGGGCGCTTGGTTTATTCGCTTATGCTTCAGGGCATGCACATTTTGCGAGTTATTTAGCCATTCCCCATGTGCCTGGTGTTGGTGAAGTGGTGATATTTTGCGGGGCTTTAGTTGGCGCTGGTTTAGGCTTTTTATGGTTTAATACCTATCCTGCCCAAGTTTTTATGGGAGATGTCGGATCATTAGCCCTAGGCGCTGTATTAGGTGTGATTGCAGTGTTAGTGCGCCAAGAGTTGGTGTTGTTTATTATGGGTGGTGTATTTGTGATGGAAACCGTATCGGTAATGCTACAAGTTGCTTCATTTAAGCTGACGGGTAAACGCGTTTTTCGCATGGCGCCTATTCATCATCATTTTGAATTAAAAGGCTGGCCAGAACCGCGCGTTATTGTGCGCTTTTGGATTTTAACCGTTATTTTTGTGTTATGTGGTTTAGCAACTTTAAAGTTGCGATAAATGCGAGCATTTTGGAAGCGATGATTCAATCTATTTCATTAACAAAAAAGTCTATTATTATTGGTCTTGGTGTGACAGGATTTGCTGTCGCACGCTTTTTGCACGTGCGTGGCGTCCCTTTTGTGATGATGGACACAAATCCACAACCTGCACGTTTAGCTGAATTTCAACAATTGTTTCCGCTAGCTCCTGTACAATTAGGCCCGCTTAACGCAAGCGCTTTATGCCAAGCTAAGCAAATTATTATTAGCCCAGGCGTTCCTTTAGCCACATCAGCATTGCAACAAGCCTTACAGGTTGGGGTTGAGGTTATTGGTGAAGTAGAGCTTTTTGCACGTGAAGTGGGTGCGCCGGTGATTGCCATCACGGGTTCTAATGGGAAGTCTACGGTCACAAGCTTAGTTGGAGTCATGGCGCAGCAAGCAGGGCGTAATGTTGCTGTGGGTGGGAATTTAGGCACACCGGCTTTAGATCTGTTATTAGATAATCCTGCTGCTGATTTATTTGTGTTAGAACTCTCTAGCTTTCAACTTGAAACACTATCGAGTTTAAAACTCGCTGCAGCCACTATATTAAATATATCTGCTGATCATTGTGATCGTTACCCCTCACCCAAAGAATATGTACAAGCCAAGCAGTGTATTTATCAACACGCTAAAACAGCGGTTTATAATTTACAAGATGCGCTTACCAAACCATCTACAGCTAATCATCAGCAAGTTATTACATTTTCGCTCACTAAACCTGACGCCAATCAGTGGGGAATTATCATCAGAGATCAGCAGGAATGGTTGGCGAAAGGATCTGAGCCTTTATTACCCGCTGCTGCTTTAAAATTATCAGGCCGTCATAATATCGCTAATGCTTTGGCTGCTTGCGCTCTGGCGCAGGCCGTTGGTATTGGACCTGAAGCGCTTTGTGCGGGGCTACAACAATTTACTGAGTTAGCACATCGTTGCCAATGGGTTGGCGAATGGCAAAATATACGTTTTATTAATGATTCAAAAGGCACCAATGTTGGAGCGACGCTTGCGGCATTACAAGGTTTAGCAACTACCGGGCAGCCTAATATCGTATTAATCGCGGGTGGTGATGGTAAAGATGCTGATTTTAGCCCTTTACTGGATATGCAAAGCTGTTTACGCGCTGTGGTATTACTAGGAAAAGATGCGTTACGGTTACAAGCGGTATTATCACCTAAAGTGCCTTGTTATTTGGTGCCAGATTTAGCATCAGGTGTCAATAAAGCCGGTGCCTTAGCAAAAACGAGGGACACGGTGCTATTATCGCCTGCTTGCTCCAGTTTAGATATGTTTCGTGATTATGCTCATCGTGGTGAACAATTTACGCAATTAGCATTGCAATGGATGGCTGCAAAAGCCAAGGAGACGGTGGAATGCAATTAACATTAAGCCGCACATATTATGATCGTGCCTTACTGTATATAGTATTTTCGATTGCACTAATTGGCATTGTGATGGTAGCTTCGGCATCCATTGCGATTTCCGAGCGTTTAGTGGGACACCCCTTTTATTTTTTAATTCGCCAAGGCTGTTTTTTTGGGATAGGCATTATTCTTGCCTATTATGCATCACGTATTCCCATGGCCTATTGGTTTGAAATAGCCCCTACGTTGTTACTGATAGGCTTATCGTTATTAGTCTTAGTATTAATTCCAGGAATAGGTCGTGAGGTCAACGGGAGTCGGCGCTGGATTAGCTTAGGCTTTTTTGGATTACAAGTATCTGAGCTGATGAAATTATGCATGGTAGTTTATTTAGCCAGTTATTTGGAACGTTATTATGATCCTGTACGTACCACGCTTATTGGTTTTATGAAACCATTATTTTTAGTTGCTGTGGTCAGTTTTTTATTATTATTACAGCCTGATTTTGGTGCCGTGGTCGTCACGGCCATGACATCGCTTGGCATGTTATTTTTAGCCGGTGTACGATTGTGGCATTTTAGTGCGATTTTTGTTGCTGCGGTGGGCGCATTTGTCGTATTAGCCATTTCATCGCCTTATCGTTTAGAGCGGCTAACGACTTTTTTAAACCCGTGGGCAGATCAATTTGATAGTGGTTATCAGCTTACCCAAGCTCTTATTGCTTTTGGTCGTGGTGAATGGTTGGGAGTAGGGTTGGGTGATAGCGTGCAAAAATTATTTTATTTACCAGAGGCTCATACGGATTTTCTCTTTGCCGTCATCGGTGAAGAGTTAGGTATGTTGGGTTTATTTATTGTCATGCTGTTATTTTTATTATTAATTGTGCGTGGTTTAATGATAGGACATAAAGCGATAGTAAAAAAACAATTGTTTGCAGGGTTTATGGCTTATGGTATCAGCTTGTGGTTAGGTATGCAGGCTGTGGTCAGTATGGGTGTTAATACGGGCTTATTGCCCACTAAAGGCTTAACGTTACCTTTAATGAGTTACGGTGGTAGTAGCTTGCTGATATCGCTCATTGCGGTGGGTTTGCTATTACGCATTAATAGTGAGTGTGAACAAGGAGCAAAAGCACGTGACAAAAAATAATCAGCCGCGTGTGCTTATTATGGCAGGAGGAACCGGCGGCCATGTGTTTCCTGCTTTAGCAGTTGCTGAGTTGTTAAAAGAACAAGCGGTTGATGTTGCATGGTTAGGGACGCGCCAAGGCATAGAGGCGACAGTTGTGGCGCGCGCAAATATCCCGCTACATTATTTGTCGGTAACTGGGTTGCGTGGCAAAGGCTTGCTGAAATTACTGGCGGCGCCCATACAATTATGCCGCTCCTTATGGCAATCCTGGCAAATATTACGTGAAGTTAAACCCGATGTTGTGTTAGGCATGGGCGGTTATGTATCAGGGCCAGGTGGTATTATGGCGTTATTAACAGGCACGCCACTTATTATCCATGAACAAAATACCATCAAAGGGCTGACCAATCGTATTCTCTCGCATTTTGCCAAAAGGGTCATGTGTGCTTTTCCTAATACTTTTTCAACGCGCATTAAGCCTTTAGTGATAGGCAACCCAGTGCGTAAAGAAATTAGTAACGTGCCCTTACCCACAGAGCGCTTTGCTAACCGTCGCGGCCCGTTGCAAGTGTTAATATTAGGCGGTAGCCAAGGCGCTAAAGTGATTAATGAGCTGATGGTTGATGTGTGCAAATTATTAGCAGGGCGCACTCCTTTAACCATTTGGCATCAAACCGGTGAGCGTTTTTATCAAGATACAGAGCGTGCTTATCAAAAAGCAGGTGTTAATGGCCGCATTAGCCCGTTTATAATTGATATGGCCGGAGCTTATGCCTGGGCTGATATTGTCGTTTGCCGTTCTGGTGCGCTAACCGTTGCGGAGTTAGCGGCTGTAGGCGTAGGCTCATTATTAATTCCTTTTCCTTATGCAGTTGATGATCATCAAACGTATAATGCACGTTATTTAGTTGATGCGCATGCAGCGATTTTATTACCGCAGGCAGAATTAACGGCAATCATATTGGCCGATAAATTACGTGAATTGTCCGAGGATAGGGCAACATTATTGGCGATGGCACAAGCGGCTAAAGCCTTGGGTTTTCCAGGAGCAAGCCAACAAGTAGCAAGTATTTGTAGGGAGATCTGTAGTGTCAGTGACCAATAAAAATGCGAAATTAAATAGTTTATCCTCAGCCAGTGTTTTTATGCGCCGGATCCGCCATATTCATTTTGTCGGTATAGGTGGTGTTGGTATGAGTGGTATTGCAGAGGTTTTATTAACTCAAGGCTATCAAGTCTCAGGTTCTGATGCTATGGAAAATAGCGCCACGCAACATTTAGCAGGATTAGGCGCTATTATTTATCAAGGGCATGATAAACGTCATATTCGTAGTGTTGATGTAGTTGTGGTATCTACAGCTATTCACAGTGATAATCCTGAAGTGCTTGCCGCACGCGAAGCAAGAATTCCAGTGATTTCGCGCGCGCAGATGCTCGCTGAATTAATGCGTTTTCGCCATGGTATTGCGGTCGCAGGTACGCATGGTAAAACAACAACGACGAGTTTAGTGGCGAGCGTATTAGCAGAAGGAGGTTTAGATCCTACTTTTGTTATTGGTGGAAAATTAAATAGCGCAGGCAGTAATGCCCGGTTAGGCCAGGGCCATTATTTGGTGGCTGAGGCTGATGAGAGCGATGCTTCATTTTTATTATTACAACCGATGATGGCTATTGTTACTAATATTGATAATGATCATATGTCTACCTATGAGGGAGATATTGCAAAATTACGCCAAGCGTTTATTGATTTTTTACATCACTTACCGTTTTATGGTTTAGCGATCGTTTGTGTTGATGATCCCACTATCCGGGAAATTTTACCCGAGATTCAGCGTCCAGTATTAACCTATGGTTTTGATGAATCTGCTGACCTTCGTATTGTGGAATACACATCGCGCGGGCTTGAAAGTGATTTCACCTTGTTGCGCCAAGCCAATGGAGAGACTTATTCATTTACCTTGAATTTACCTGGCAGACATAATGTCAGTAACGCGGTTGCAGCAATTGCTGTTGCGCAAGAGGAAGGTATGACGCGAGAAGCGATTGGGCGGGCATTATCACAATTTGCAGGTATAGGCCGGCGTTTTCAATTGCATGCTCATGTGAAAATCCCTGCAGGGCATATTGATTTAATCGATGATTATGGTCATCACCCCACCGAGGTGAAAGCTGTATGGCAAACCATGCGTGAGGGTTGGCCAAGCAAACGTTTAGTGGTTGTTTTTCAACCCCATCGTTATACCCGTACGCGAGATTTATTAGATGATTTTGCCACCGTGTTGGCAACGGCTGATATCTTAGTGGTATTAGAAGTATACTCGGCAGGAGAATCATATATCCCTGGGGCTGATGGACGGGCATTATGCCGCGCTATACGCCAACGGGGTCAAGTAGAGCCTATCTTTGTGGAAAATCCTGCTGATTTAACAGCTGCTTTATTACCCGTGTTGCTAGATGGCGATATGGTTTTAATGCAAGGTGCAGGAAATATTGGGCAATTGGCAGCAGGTTATGTTAACTGTAGTGAAATTAAGTAATTATGTTTTCCCATCTTGCTTATCAAGGCACTTTACTGCAACAAGAGCCACTAAGACGTTATACAACATGGCGCGTTGGTGGACCTGCTGATTGGTTGTATATTCCTGCCAGCGTAGCTGATTTGCAGCAGTTTTTAGCACAAATAGCTCCTTATCAATTACCGATTACTTGGCTTGGTTTGGGCAGTAATGTATTAATTCGTGACGATGGTATCAAGGGCGTAGTGATTTATACGCAAGGTGGTTTATCAGCACTTTCGCTTCATAATATTGGCGAAGTATGTGCGCAAGCAGGCGTGCCTTGCGCCAAAGTTGCTAAGTTTGCAGCTCGTCAAGGTTTAATTGGGGCAGAGTTTTTAGTGGGCATACCAGGCACTATGGGCGGTGCGTTAGCGATGAATGCAGGTGCTTTTGGTGGGGAAACCTGGCCTATAGTAAACCGTGTGGAAGTGATAAACCGCCACGGGGAAATTATCCTGCGCAATGCGAGTGATTTTGTACCTAGCTATAGGCAGGTGCAAGGGTTACAGGCAGATGAATGGTTTAGTGCAGCCTATTTACAGCTACAAGCAGGTGATAGTGCATGGGCAGAAGATAACATTAAATTATTATTAAAAAAGCGTAATGCCAGCCAACCGATAGGAGAGCCGAGCTGTGGTTCTGTTTTTCGTAACCCAGCAGGGGATTACGCGGCCCGTCTTATCGAGCAATGCGGTTTAAAAGGGAAAATAATAGGACAGGCACGTGTTTCATTAAAACATGCTAATTTTATTGTCCATGATGGTGGGGCAAGGGCAAGTGATATTGAACAGTTAATTGAAGAAGTGCGAAAAACAGTCTTTGAACAGCAAGGAATTTTATTAGAATCGGAAGTTAAAATCCTAGGTGATACTGTTTAATAACTCAACAGGTGCATTTTTTCTCAAAACCGCGTAAACTTCCCCCTGTTAATCAAGGAGAGGGGATTTAACAGCCATGACTCGCTTGCGATCGCAAATTTGGCGTACATTGCTGAGCTTATTATTACTGATATCTACGGGTATTTTAGTGGCGTGGGCTTATATGCATTATCAAAATCCAGATAGTTTACCGATTCGGCAAGTAAAAGTGGATGGAGATTTTCGCCATTTAAAAAAAGCTGAGATAGAAGAGGCGATTGCGCCATTAGTGACGACAGGATTTTTTACCTTGCGGGTAGATAGTATCCGCCGCCAGTTATTGGCTATGCCTTGGGTGCAGCATGTTACGGTACGTCGGCAGTGGCCAGATACCTTAATTTTAAGCATCGAAGAGCAAAAACCAGTAGCGCGTTGGGGCAAGCGTGGCTTGATTAATGAAGAAAGTGAGTTATTCTACCCAAATAATGATAGCATTCCGACTCAATTACCGTTATTATTTGGGCCTGAAGGGCAAGTTGAAATGGTGCTCAAGCAATTTAGAGAAATGAATGCGTTATTAAAGCCATTAAATGTACAGTTGGTGCGTTTAACGTTAAGTAATCGGCGCGCATGGGATGGAGAGCTTGATAATCATATTGCGCTATTATTTGGGCGTGATGCCGTTGAGAAGCGTTTGCAGCGTTTATTAGTGCTGTATCCGCAAATTACCCAGCATCAACAACAGCAGCCAGTGTCTTATATGGACCTGCGATATACAAATGGTATTGCAGTTGGTACAGAGCCTAAAACAAGTTAAAAGGTTCTAATTTAGTTTTTTTTGTGAAAAAAGAGCGTAATAAACGATCTTTAAGATTATCTTTACACGAAAAGTAGTATATTATTCAGGAATATACTATTGTTTATTAATAACATAAAGGCCATGGAAGAGACCATGTCAAAAAAGTCAGATAAGCAATTAATTGTAGGTTTAGATATTGGTACTTCTAAAGTGGTCGCCATTGTTGGCGAAATCACTTTGGATGGCTATGTGGATGTTATTGGCATAGGACATCACCCCTCACGTGGTTTAAAAAAAGGTGTAGTGGTCAATATTGAATCCACCGTTTCCTCTATTCAACGTGCTTTAGAAGAAGCCGAGTTAATGGCTGGTTGTGAAATTCATTCCGCTTACACGGGCATAGCCGGCAGCCATATTCGCAGCTTAAATTCCCATGGTATTGTAGCTATTCGTGATAACGAAGTGATGGCAGCAGACGTTGAGCGCGTTATTGATGCTGCTCGTGCGGTGGCAATTCCAGCTGATCAAAAGATTTTGCATATATTACCCCAAGAATTCATTATCGATCAGCAAGATGGTATTCGTGAGCCTATCGGTATGTCCGGAGTGCGTTTAGAGGCTAGAGTCCATATGGTGACAGGGGCTGTTAGTGCCGCGCAAAATATCGTTAAATGTGTGCGCCGCTGTGGCTTAAATGTTGATGATATTATCCTAGAGCAATTAGCTTCTAGCTATGCAGTGCTTACCGATGATGAAAAAGAACTTGGTGTGTGCTTAGTGGATATTGGTGGTGGTACTACCGATATGGCTATTTTCACCGAAGGCTCAATTCGTCATACCGCGGTTATCCCCATTGCAGGCGATCAAGTGACTAACGATATTGCTGTGGCATTGCGTATTCCAACGCAAAATGCTGAAGATATTAAAATTAAACATGCCTGTGCACTTACTCAATTAGCGAGACTCGAAGATAACATTGAAGTACCTGCGGTAGGTGACAGATCGCCTCGTAAATTATCCCGTAAAACCTTAGCGGAAGTGGTTGAACCCCGTTATGAGGAATTATTTACACTAATTCAAGCAGAATTACGCCGAAGTGGCTTTGAAGATTTGATTGCCTCAGGTATAGTGCTAACTGGCGGTAGTGCCAAAATGGAAGGCGTGATTGAATTGGCGGAGGAAGTGTTCCATATGCCGGTGAGATTAGGCGTGCCCCAATATGTGAAAGGTTTAGCCGATGTTGTGCGCAACCCGATATATTCTACGTGTGTTGGTTTATTGCTGTATGGTCATCAACAGCAAAAGGTGCGCTCTTCAGAATTTTCAGGCCGTAGTTCTGGGTCTTCAGTGTGGAGTCGTGTGAAGAATTGGTTTGCAGGTAACTTTTAGGAGTTTACCTGCATTATCGTTTACTGTCCTGTCGCTTGAATGAGCGTGCAGGCAAAAGGGTTTGCTCTGTCGCGTGGTTAAGCCGCGAGATGGCAGCAGTCGTTTTTTAAGGAAGGTCATCTTAGAGTAAGGGGGCTGCTATTATGTTCGAACTTATGGAAAGCTGTCAGCAAAACGCGGTAATTAAAGTTATTGGTGTTGGTGGTGGCGGTGGCAATGCTGTTGAGCATATGCTGCAACAGCATATTGAAGGCGTTGATTTTATCTGCGCTAACACAGATGCGCAGGCATTAAAAAATGCTACAGCAGAAACACGTATGCAACTAGGCACGACGATTACGAAAGGTCTAGGTGCTGGTGCTAATCCAGAAATTGGTCGTCAAGCAGCTCACGAAGATAGAGAACGTATCATGGAAGTACTACAAGGTGCTGACATGGTATTTATTACTGCGGGTATGGGTGGTGGTACTGGAACAGGTGCAGCACCTGTTGTGGCGCAAGTGGCCAGAGAAATGGGTATTTTAACGGTTGCAGTAGTCACCAAGCCATTCCCCTTTGAAGGCCGCAAGCGGATGGAAATTGCAGAGCAAGGTATCCGTGAACTGACCCAACATGTCGATTCCTTAATAACTATTCCTAACCAAAAACTATTATCAGTGCTTGGTAAAGATATTAGCTTATTAGATGCATTTAAAGCGGCTAATAATGTATTACAAGGTGCGGTACAGGGTATTGCCGAGCTGATTACGCGCCCTGGTTTAATTAACGTTGACTTTGCCGATGTGCGCACCGTGATGCGTGAAATGGGCTTAGCCATGATGGGTACCGGTGTTGCCGTAGGTGAAGATCGTGCTCGTGAAGCCGCTGAATTAGCAGTTTCTAGCCCGCTATTAGAAGAAGTGAGCTTAAGCGGGGCGCGTGGTGTATTAGTGAATATCACGGGTGGATTAAATGTTTCCATTGGTGAATTTGAACAAGTCGGTGAAGTGATTAAAGGCTTTACCTCTGAAGATGCTGTTGTGGTTGTGGGTACAGTTATTGATCCTAGCATGACAGATGAGTTGCGCGTTACGGTTGTTGCCACAGGTCTTGGTACGGCTGAAAGCAGTGTTGGTAGTGTTCGTTTAGTCGAAAATACCCGTCCTGATGGTTCTTTTGACTATCAACGTTTAGATAGGCCAACGGTTATCCGCCGTCAAGCGGGCAGTGGTGCTGCACGTCGTCAAGCTCAGCCAGCTGCTAGTGAAGAAGGTAACATGGATTATTTAGATATTCCTGCTTTCTTACGTAGACAAGCTGATTAAGCCTTTATAGCCTTAATGGTGTAATACGGCGCCATTAAGACTGCTTGATGAAAAAAATCTGTGCATAATCCTTGCTTTACGGTATTATAT